>OLRC01002050.1_pt1 | contig 11668 bp, 10 predicted proteins | sample 1672081 | NCBI WGS metagenome assembly OLRC01 (sample SAMEA3136643, study PRJEB25190) | human gut metagenome | biome: human gut; feature: human-associated habitat; material: faeces | place: Austria | collected 2013
CTAACGGCCGGCGGAACGGGCCGACGCTGCGGCCGGCCGTGGTGCCGGATCTTCGCACGATGCCGAAGGCTTGCGTACCGGAGTGCGTGGCGCCTTCGCCATCCCGCGAATCTCGGGCACCGCGGCCGGCCTCGCTGACTGACGAGCGCCAACCTGGGAGACTGGGGAACCAGTACCAACCTGTGAGGAGGAACCATGGAATCGCTGTTCACGTTGCGTCCGGCGCGCGAAGACGACCTGCCCACCATCAACGCGTTTGCGGCCGTCGAAGGCATGGCCGACCTTCCTTCCATCGATCGGGTGACGGTGGCCGAAAGCGAGGCGGGCGACGTGGTGGGGTTCGTGCGCATCGCGGCCGAGGAAGAAGGCGTGGGCCACGTGAACCCCATCGTCGTGTATTCCACCTGGCGCGGATACGGCGTGGGGCGCGCGCTCATGGACGACGCGCTCGCACGCTACGGCGAGCTGCGCCTGGTGTCGCGCGGGTCCAGCCTCGGCTTCTATCGGGCACTCGGCTTTCACGAGGTGCCGTGGGACCAGATCGACCCCGTCATAGCGGACGACTGCAACGGATGCGACATCCACGACGAATGCGGTCCCACTCCGGTGGCGCGCACACGGGACTGACGCCGCGTCGCTGGGAGCGCAGCCACGGCCGCAAGGCGAATCGTGCGCCCGCCTCGGCTTGGCATCGTGCATAATCACGGGCATAAGGTTGCCTGTTTCTGGGGCTCGCGAAGGCGGGAAAAGGAAAGGTATTCAGGCACATGGAAAACAGAAAGCTCACTCCCGAAGAGCTGGATCAGCTTGCCCGGCTGGACTCCCCCCGTCTGGACATGCTGGCCGTATGGGCGAACAAGCAGCTCACGTGCTCGCACTGCAAAAGATGCACGCTGCGGTGCGAGGTGCTCAAGAGCGCCGCGCTGGACGCGGGCCTGGTGGAAGAGGGGTACCAGCGCATCATGGCCCTCGCGCCCGAAGAGCGCATCCCGGCCGTGCAGCGGCTCGTGCAGGAACGCCCCGACGTGTACCAGGCGCTGCGCCGTTGCTGTTTCTGCGGCTACTGCACCGCCGCATGCCGCCATCACGTGCTTGCGGCCGACCGGATGCGCGACTGGCGCGCCCTGTTCATGGAAGCCGGCCTCATGCCGCCCGAAGACTCCAAGTCGGTCATGGTGGACAACGAGTGGCACATCTTCAACGCGTACCGTGCCGTGTGCGGCATCTACTACCCGGAATTCGTCTCGCTGGCCCAGGCGGCCGAAAACGGTCCCGGCCTGGTGGACACCGTGTTCTTCCCTGGATGCTCTCTGGTCAGCTACGCTCCCGACCTGACGCGCAAGGTGGGCGCATGGCTCACGCGGGCGGGCGTTGCCTGGGCGCTGTCCGACGACTGCTGTGGAAGCCCCCTCATGAGCGCGGGGCTGTTCGACCGTGCAGCCGGACTGCGCGAAAGGTTGCTCGGCCAGATGCGCGCCGCCGGCGTCACCCGGTTGCTGACCGTGTGCCCGGGGTGCGGCGAAGAGCTGTCCGAAACGATGGGCGACGAGATCGACATCGTGCCCTTGCCGGAGTTCTTGCTGGAGAAGGCAGAGTCGGTGCCTTCGGACGAGGGCGCCCCAAACGGCTTTGCTCCCTTGGAAACGTCGAGCGTCACGGTGTTCGACTCCTGTCACGACCGCGCGGACGGACGCCACGGGGCGGCCATCCGCGAGCTGCTGCGCCGTTATCTGCCCGATGCGCGGCAGGTGGAGATGGACCATCGCAGGCGGGGGACGCTCTGCTGCGGCGCGGGAGGCGCCGTGGCCTCCTTCGACGGCGACATCACGAACCGCCGCGTGTGGCGCGTGATAGAGGAAGCGCGCAAAACCGGCGCCGAAACCCTGGTGACCATGTGCCCCACCTGCACCTACACGGTGGCCCAGGCCTGCCTGGAATCCCCTGGGCGCGCCATTGGCAACCGCCAGTACCTGGAGCTGCTGTTCGGCGAGACCATCGACTGGGCGCAGGTGTTTGATCAGCTGGGCTCCATGTGGACCGGCGAATACGGCCCCTGGCTCATGCAGACGCTCTACTGACAGGGGGAAACGACGGCGAAGGCGATGCGGATCGGCAGGGCGACGGCTTGCGCCGCGCCGCCGTCCCGCGGCGCCGAGCAGCGAGTGCCGATGAGACGGTCTAGCCGGTCATGCCGATGGCTTGGGCGTCAAGCGGGAGCGGCTTGTCCCGGAAGGCGTGCGCCTGCCGGTTCTCACTGCCAGTTCCAATGGCGATGCGGGGGTGCTTCGGCGCGCCGTCCAAGAGATCGTCCGCCCGATCCCTGCCGTTTTCCCTGCAATCCCAATTAAAAATTATCCTGATTCGTGGCAAATCCAACCGATTATTCTTGCAATAGTATTATCCTTTTATGGGTATATTACTTGAGGGGATGGGGAGGACATGCCAGCGAAACGAACCGCCGCATTGGCGATGACAGGGGCGCTTGCCGTCATGGTCGCGCTGTTTTTCGCGTCGTTCATGATTGGCCAGTATCCCATCGACCCGGCGGGCGTGGTGGACATCATAGGTTCGCGGCTGTTCGGCTTCCCCTGTTCTGAAAGCGACATGGCCCAGACCATCGTATGGAAGGTGCGCCTGCCGCGCATCTGCGCCGCCCTGCTGGTGGGTGCGGCGCTTTCGGTGGCCGGTGCGGTGTACCAAGGACTGTTCAAGAACCCCATGGTATCGCCCGACATTCTGGGCGCGTCGTCGGGCGCGGGCTTTGGCGCGGCGCTGGCCATCCTGCTCTCGCTGCCCTACGCGCTCATCCAGGTGAACGCATTCGTGTTCGGCATCGTGGCCGTGGGGCTGGCGTACTTCGTGTGCCAGCGCGTCAGCCGCGGCAAGGACGCCATACTCATGCTGGTGCTGGGCGGCATGATAGTGTCCACCCTGTTCTCGTCCTTCATCACGCTGACCAAGTACGTGGCCGATCCTGACAGCAAGCTGCCGGAGATCACCTATTGGCTCATGGGCAGCCTGTCTACCGCGAATCTGCAAGACGTCTTGTTCCTGCTGCCCCCGTTGCTCATAGGCATGGCGCCTTTGGCATGTTTGCGCTGGCAACTGAACGCCATGGCGTTCGGGGACGAAGAGGCCCAGGCCATGGGCCTGAACGTGAAGCGGCTGCGCGGCCTGTTCATCCTGTGCGCCACGCTGCTCACGGCGGCGTCGGTTGCCATTGCGGGCATGATCGGGTGGATCGGCCTCATCATCCCGCATATGGCGCGGTTCATGGTGGGGCCGAACTGCAAGGTGCTGCTTCCCATGTCGTTTCTGGTGGGCGGTAGCTTCCTTCTGCTGGTGGACAACGTGGCGCGCAACCTGTTCACGGTGGAGGTTCCGCTGGGCATTCTCACGTCCATCATCGGCGCGCCGTTCTTCTTCTACCTGTTGCTGAAGAGAAAGAAGGAGCAGTCATGATTCTGGAAGTCAGGGGCGTGTGCGCGGGCTACCGCGACGTGGACGTCGTGCGCGACGTGAGTTTCCAGCTTGCCAGCGGCGAGGTGCTGTGCCTGTTGGGGCCCAACGGCGTGGGAAAGACGACCTTGTTCAAGTCGCTTCTGGGGTTCATCCCGTTCTCGGCGGGCGGGCTCTATGTCGATGGCAAGCGGGTTGACCACAAGAACCGCAAGGAGACGGCGTCGCTTCTAGGATACGTGCCGCAGGTGCACGAACCGCCGTTTCCCTTCGTGGTCATCGACGTGGTGGTCATGGGCTCCATCGCCCGTTCCGACCTGTTCTCGGGGCCGTCGCGCGACGCGTTCGACGAGGCCGACGAACTGCTCGAGATGATGGGCATAGCGTATCTGCGCGACCGCGTGTACACCGAGATCAGCGGAGGCGAGCGTCAGATGGTGCTCATAGCCCGCGCCCTCATGCAGAACCCGGCGTTCCTCATGATGGACGAGCCCACGTCCAGCCTGGACTTCGGCAACCAGATGCGCGTGCTCGCGCAGATATGCGCGCTCGCGCGGCGCGGCGTGGGTGTCGTCATGACGTCCCATTTCCCCGACCATGCGTTTCTGTGCTGCGACAAGGCGGCGGTCATGAGCCGCACCGAGCCGTTCCGCGTGGACGCCATCGAGAACATCGTGACCGAGGACGTATTGGAGAACGCCTACGGCATTCCGGTCAAGATAGCCTCCATCGACGTGCCGGAGCACCCCGACGGCTCCGTGACCACGTGCGTGCCGCTGCTGAAGACGAAGGCGCACCCATGCCCATGCGATTCCGTGGAGCTGCCTGCCCGCTTCGAGGGGAGGGACGCATGATCGCGCAAGGCGCGCCGCGCACCCTGCGGGAGCTGGTGGAAGCGACGCTCGCGCTGACGTGCGCCGACGGCGATGTGCCGACCGTCAGGCGGCTGTGCTTCGCCGCCCGTTGGGCCGTGGCGGAACTGTCGGACGGGCGCGCGGGGCGTGCGTTCACGTTCAACGGGCAGCACGCCGTGTACGGCGCGCTCGATTTCGAGCTCATGCGGGACATGCGCCGCTTCGTGGACATGCGCGTCGACAAGGTATTGGCGCGATTGCTCGCCGAGGCGGACCGGCTGGATGCGCCCGTGGCTGCGGGCAGGAAGGCGTCCGGCGCTGCGACTGCGGGAGGCGTGCCCGATGCCGCCGCAGCCTCGCTTGCACGCAGCGTGGCGCTGGCCGTGGCCAACGCGCTGTCCTGCCGGCTGAATGCGCCGGCGGCGCTCGAGGCGCGCGGGTTTGGCGTCACGGCGCCGGTCGACCGGTCGTTTCTGCGCCCAGAAGACGGCGTGGCGCTCATCGGGGCGGGCATGCTGCTGCAGGAGTCGGCCGCCGTCTGCGCTTCGGTTGACGTGGTGGACATGCGGCCTCGCGCCGCCCTGCAGAGCCTGCTTCTGGACGGTGACGGCGAGCGCTGCGGGCCCGGCCAGGTGCGGTTCCACGGCGTGGAGGCCACCGAAGAGCTGGTGGCCCGCGCCGACGTCGTGGGCATCACGGGGTGCGCGCTGGAGAACGGAAGCCTGTTCGACATCGTGCGGCTGCCTCGGCGCGCCCGCGAGTTCGTCGTGTTCGGACCCTCGGCGCAGGCACCGATGGAGCTGCTGGCCACGTTGGGCGTCACGCGCGTGGTGGCCAGCCGCATCGTGGACGTGGAAAGCCTGATGGAGGGCATGCTGGCGGGCTTCGATGCCGCAGGTCCCCGCAGCGCGACCGAGGGATACGTGGTAACCATGCCCGCAGCGGGCAGCGACCTGGAAGGAGAGGGGACGGCATGAGCGCACCGACCGAGAACATGACCAGGAGGAGATTCGTCGAGCTGCTCGTCGCGGCCGGCGTGGCTACGACCGGGACGGTCGCCTTGGGCGGCTGCACGCAGGGCGGTGACGCCGAAGACGGGCAGGGACAGAAGCCCGACGAAGCGTCCGCCGCAGATGCCAAGACCACCGAGCGCCCGGCTGCGGTGACGGACGCGAAGGGACGCGAGGTCGCCGTGCCGGAGAAGATCGAGCGCATTGGCATCACTTGCATGGGAGGCGCCCTCCAGACGATGAGCGTGCTGGGTGGGGCCGACCGCGTGGTGGTTGCGCCGTCGCCCGCCAAATCCTCGCCGCTTTTGCTGGAAATATTCCCACAGTACGAGAGCATTCCCGACGGCGGTACGTTCGATGACGTCAACATCGAGACCATAGCGGCGGCGGAGCCCGACTTCGTGTTCGTGTCCAGCACGTCGGACAAGGGCAACGCCCAGATCGAGGAGATCGGCATAGCGACCTACACGCTTTCGACGGCGAACGCATCTGCCGAATCATTGCGGCAGGAGTATCAGAACGTCGGCATCTTGCTGGGCACCGAAGACATCGCCAAGGATCTGATCGCGTTCTGGGACGACCTGATGGGCCGGGTCGCCCAAGGGGTGACGGGCGTTCCCGAAAGCGAACGCCTTACGGTGTATCGCTGCGGCGCGGCCATCACGAAGGCGAACCACACGCCGTGGGCCGCGAACTGGATTCGAACGGCGGGCGGCGTGCCCGTGGCCGACGATGGAACGACGGGTGACGTGAGCATAGAGAAGATCGCCACGTGGGATCCCGACGTCATCAGCACGTCGGCGAACGTCGAGGATCTGCTGAACGACCCCAGCCTGCAGGATCTGAAGGCCATCAAGAACGGTTCCGTGTACAAGAGCCCGAAGGGATGCATGGGCTGGGACACCCCGTCTCCGGAAGTGCCGCTCGGCTTCGCCTGGCTGGCGCAGACGCTTTACCCCGAGCGTTTCAAGGACGTAGACCTTGAGAAGGAGACGAAGGGCTTCTACGAGAAGTTCTACCACCACGAGATCACCCAAGAGGGTTACCGGGCATTCTTCAAGTAAGCGGTGACGTGTGTCTGCACGCGAAGCCACGGATACGAACGAAAGGACTTCGAGCCAATGGAACAGAACACGAGGATCATGAGCCGCCGGCATTTCGTCGAACTGCTGATGGCGGCCGGCGTGGCCACGACCGGGACGGTCGCCTTGGGCGGCTGCTCCCAACAGGGCGGCGACGCCGAGGACGGGCAGGGGCAGAAGCCGGCCGAGGGGCAGGCGCAGCAGCCGGGCTCCAACGTGGTGGTGGACGCGAAGGGCAACGAGTTCGCCATTCCGGAAAAGGTGGAGCGCATAGCCATCACGTGCAACGGCGGCACCACGCACGAGGTGGTCATCTTCGGCGGGGCCGACAAAATAGTCGCGCAGCCCTCCATGCAGAAGTTCCCGCAGCTTCTAAAGATGTATCCGCAGTTCAATGACGTGATGAATGCCGGATCGTTCGACGACTTGAACATCGAGGCGCTGGTGGCGCAGGAACCCGACCTGGCGCTGGTGGGCGTGAGCTCGGACAAGGGCAACGCGCAGATCGAAGAGGTGGGCATTCCCATCTACGTCATGTTGATAGGCTGGGCTGCCATCGACTCGCTCAAACAGGAGTTTTTGAACGTCGGCAAGATCCTGGGCAACGAAGAGAAGGCCCAGCGGCTGGTGGATTACTGGAACGACACGATGAGCGCGCTCGCGGAAAAGGTGGCGCAGGTGCCGGCGGCCGAACGCAAGAAGGTGTATTACCTGAGCGGGGCCGACGTGACGAAAGCCAACACCGGCGACTGGGGCCGCACGTGGATCGAGACGATAGGTGCCGACTTCGCCGTGCCCGAAACCGACCTCAACGGAGACGTGACGGTGGAGAAGGCGCTCGAGTGGGACCCTGACGTCATCGTGGTGCAGGGAGGAAACGATCTGAACGAGCTATACGCGGCCGAGCAGATACAGGAGATGAAGGCCATCAAGAACAAGCAGGTGTTCTCGTGCCCCATCGCCGGCTTCTGGTGGGACCGTCCCAGCCCCGAGGCAACGCTGGGATTTCTGTGGCTGGCGCAGACGGTGTATCCCGACTACATGCAGGATATCGATCTGGAAGCCGAAACGAAGGCGTTCTTCAAGGAATTCTACGGCTACGAGCTTTCCGACGAAGAATGCCGGTCGTTCTTCGAGTAGGAGGGTCGTGCCACAGCGCGGCGCGCGGCCCTGCCGCTGGCCCAGATCGTTCTTTGGGCGGGCGGGCCATGCGGCCGCGCCTCGCTTCACGAGGTGCGGTGCAGTTCGAAATGCCGTCGCGAGAAGGTGATGTAGCCTTCCTTCTGCAGCTTGCTGAGTTCATGGGAAAGCGCGCTTCGCTCGACGTAGAGCGCATCGGCAAGTTCTTGGCGGTTGTAAGGGATGTCGAAGCGGGCGCTGCCATGCAGTTCGGCTTGCTCCGACAAGTAGGCGAGCACCTTCTCGCGCGTCGAGCGATTCGACACGATGTCCAGCTTGCCGAGCAGCGCGGCATTCATCTGCAAGGCGACGCGCGCCAGGTTCGTGCGGATGCGGTCGACGTGCATCATGCAGCACGGCTTCGCTTCCACATGTTTTTCAAGGTTGAACAGCAGCAGCGTGCAAGGCTCGTCGGCCACCACGTCGGCAGGAACAGGCAGGTCGAGCTTGAAGAACTGCTCGGCGGCTATGACCGAGCCGGGGTGGAACTCGCCGTGGATGGAGCGATTGCCCCAGTAGTCGTTGCCCACGATGAGCGCGCGTCCTTCGCAAAGGTAGCCGGTGCAGCGCCCGGTTTCGCCCCGGCTGAGGATGCGCTCGCCCTTCCGGTAGGTGGACAACATGGCGTTCAGGCACTTGAGGACGTGCGGCACCTTTTCGCGGGGTACGCCGGCAAAAAGGGGCAGGTCGGTGGGCAGGGCGGAAGGGACGGCAAGGTTGGGCACGATGTTTCTCCTTTGGTGGCAAAACCAACTGAATTTATTCTCAAACGTGCATTATAGTGTTTTAAGCATCAATTGGTGCACAAAAGACGGGCTTGGAGCGCATGATGGCTGTCGCTTGGCGGAAGCGGGTGCGGGCGGCGTCGAAATTCGGGCGACGCCTGTCGGTGAACGGCGACGCCGGGGCGCATGGAGTGGCGCCGGCCGCCAAAAGGGATCGGGAAGACGGGTGCGAGCGATGTTGAAGGTGGCAGTGTACGGCAAGGGGGGCATCGGCAAGTCTACCACGGTGTCGAACGTGGCCGCCGCGCTGGCGCTGCGCGGATTGAAGGTCGTCCAGATAGGATGCGACCCCAAGGCCGATTCGACGTATTTGCTCATGGCTGGCCGGCGCATTCCCACCGTGCTCGACCTCATGCGCACGGGACGTCCGCTTTCGCTGCGCGACGTCGTGCACGAGGGGTTTGCCGGCGTGCAGTGCGTGGAAGCGGGCGGGCCCTTGCCGGGCACGGGGTGTGCGGGCCGCGGCATCATCACCGCGTTCGAGCAGCTTGACGAACTGCATGCCTACGAGGCGTTCGAGCCTGACGTGGTGCTTTACGACGTGTTGGGCGACGTGGTGTGCGGCGGCTTCTCGCTGCCGTTGCGCGGCGAGCATTCCGACGTGGTGTACGTGGTCACGTCGGGCGAGATGATGGCGATGTATGCCGCCTCCAACATAGCCCAGGCGGTGGAGCGTTTCAAGGCGCGCGGTTACGCGCGGTTCGGCGGCCTTGTTCTGAACAGGAGAAACGTCGAAGACGAAGAAGATCTGGTGCGGAAGCTGGCGTGCGAGCTGGGCACCGAAGTGGTCGGCGACATCCCGCGCTCGTCCGACGTGCACGCCTGCGAGCAGAAACGGTGCACGGTGATGGAGGGCGCGCCCGCCTGCGAGGCGGCCCGCGCCTACGGGCGGCTTGCCGACATGCTGCTCGCACAGGCCGATGCGGCAGCAGGGGCGGTGTCGGGGGCGCGTCATGACCTCTGACCTCTCGTTCTTCATCCCCTATCACGGGCGGGCGAAGGTTTCCCTGTGCGTGCCCGAATGCTTCAGCCTGTACGTGTGCCCGCCGTCGTGCGTGCGGCGCGTGTCCATCCGGGCGCTGCGCAATGGCACGCGGGAGGCCATGGGGTTTTTGTTTCTGACCGAGGCCGACGTGGCGACGGGCGCCTACGAGGAATGCCTGGTCGACGCCGTGGTCGATGCGCTGTCGTCGCTTCCGCAGGCGCCGCGTGCGTTCTTCATCCATCTGAACTGCATCGACGACTTTCTTGGCACCGACGAGGATGCCGCGCTTTCCGCGCTGCGCGCCCGCTTTCCCGGCGTGGGGTTCGCGGTCGTGCACATGAATCCCATCGCGGCCGACCGGGGGCTTTCCACGGGGCTGCGCATCCACGACCGCCTGTACAGCCTGCTCGAGCCGGCCGGTCGCACCGACGACGCGGTGAACCTGGTGGGAAACTTCGTGGGGCTTGAAGCGGATTGCGAGTTGCTGCAGGTTCTGCGCGCGTGGGGCGTGAACGAGGTGCGGCAACTGTTCGCCTGCAAAGACTATGCCGCCTATCAGGACTTGGCGGCAAGCCGGCTGAACGTGGTGCTGGCGCACATAGGAACCTATGCCGCCCAGAACATGCAGATGCGCCTGGGCATTCCCCAGGTATACGCGCCCGTGGCCTATGCGATCGGTGACGTGTGGGAGCAGTATCAGGCCATCGGTGCCGCGTTGGGGTTCGACGGCGCGGCTGCGCTCGATGCGGCCGGGCCGTTGTTGACGGCGGCGGAAGACGGGGCGCGCGCGGCCGTGGCGCGGGCGCGGGCGGCGTTGGGGGACACGCCCGTCGTCGTGGACTCGTCGGCCGTCATGCGGCCCTTCGCGCTGGTGCGCGCCTTGGCGGGCTACGGCTTCAACGTGCAGGCGGTGTTCGCGCTCCACGAAAAGGACGACGACGCCGAAAACCGCGAATGGGTTGACGCGCGCCTTCCCGGCGTCGTCGTGGTGCGAAGCGGGCGCTATGAGGACATCGTGCGGCTCGACCTGCCCGAAGACGCCGTGTGCATAGGTTTCGACAGCGCGTACCTGCTGAAGGCGCGCCGGTTCGTGGACATCCAGAAGGACGAGGGCCTGTTCGGGTTTCAGGCGGTGCGCCGCCTGATGGAGGCCATGGCGGCTGCGCTTGCGTCCGAAACGGCTTGGAGGTGATGCGGCTTGGCGCGTCTTTCCCTGTACCTTCCGTCGTTTGCCGCCGACTATTCCGGCGTATGCTCGTGCTTGTTCGATCTTGATTTCCTGGTCGTGATCAACGACGCGGCCTGTTGCACGCGCAACTACATAGACTACGACGAGCCGCGCTGGTCGCGCGACAAGGCCACCGCGCTGTGCGCGAAGCTGCGCACCATGGACGTCGTGATGGGGGACGAGGCGAAGACCTTGGCGAAGGTGAAGGCCGCCGCCCGCGAAATGCGTCCGTGCGGCATAGCGCTTCTGGGCAGCCCGGTTCCCGCCATCACGGGCATGGACATGGACGGCATGGCGCGCGAGGTGGAAGATGCGACCGGCATCCCGTCGCTGGGTTTTCCGACCACGGGTTTTTCCACGTACGAGCGCGGCGTCGGTCTGGCCTTGCGCGGGTTGCGGGAGAAATTCGGCGGCACGGAAGGCTTCGGTGCGTCCGCTCCGGCTTCCGACGGCACCCAAGCCGGTAGGCCCGTGGTGGACGTGCTGGGCCTGACGCCGCTCGACTTCGGCATGGTGGGCACGGCGGAAGACCTGCGCGCCTTGCTTGAGAAGGACGGCTTCGTCGTGGGGGCAACGTGGTGCGACGGCTTTTCTTTGGAGGACGTGGCGCGTGCAGGGCGGGCTTCGGTCAACCTGGTGGTTTCGTCGGGCGCGCTCGGCGTGGCCGAACTGCTGTGGCGGCGGATGGGCGTGCCCTATGTCGTGGGCGTGCCGTGCGCGGGCCGCCAGGCGTCTTTGGTACTGGCCTCGCTGCACGACGCTTTGGCAGACGGCCGGCCCAGGTTCGCGTTCGCCGAAGGTCCGGCGTTGCCGTCGCAGGCTGGGCGCGCGGGCGGCGGGCGCATGCTGGTCGTGGGCGACTGGGTGTGCGCCGCGTCGCTGCGCTCGGCGTTCCGGCTGGCCGGCTGGGACGGGCCTGTCGTCGTGGCAAGCCTGTTCGGCGCGCGTCCTTCGTTCGCCGAGGCGGGCGACCGGGCGCTTCCGGGGGATCGGGACCTGGCCGCATTGGCGGCGCGCGGAGGCTTCGACGTCGTGGTGGGCGATCCGTTGCTGGAGCGTGTTCCCGGCGTGGGATGCGCCCGCCAC
>OLRC01002052.1_pt1 | contig 11659 bp, 10 predicted proteins | sample 1672081 | NCBI WGS metagenome assembly OLRC01 (sample SAMEA3136643, study PRJEB25190) | human gut metagenome | biome: human gut; feature: human-associated habitat; material: faeces | place: Austria | collected 2013
GAAAGTTGGTGGTCAACATGGCAGCTCCTGCTACCGAACACGTGCGAAACATTGTGCTGGTGGGCCAAGACGGCGCCGGCAAGACATCGCTCGCCGAAGCGATGCTGCACGTCTCCGGCCGTACGCCCCGCATGGGCACGACGCACGACGGGAAATCCTACCTCGACTACGACGATGAGGAGATCCGGCGCAAATTCACCATCGGCACCTCCATTGCCCCCATTCCGTACAAGGACTACAAGATCAACCTGCTTGATACGTCCGGCCACCCCGACTTCATCGGCGACACGCTGGCCACCATGCAAGCGGCCGAGATGGCGTTGTTCGTGGTGGACGCCGTGGCAGGCCCGCAGGTCATGACCACCAAGCTGTGGCGCGAGGCGGAGGACATGCGTCTGTCGCGCGCCGTGTTCATCAACCATATCGACCGCGAGAACGCCGACTTCGACACGGCCATGGCGCTGCTGCATGCGCGCTTCGGTTCGCGTTTGGGACCGGTGACCATTCCTATCGGCGTCGACAAGGACTTCGAGGGCGTCATCGACATCATTCGCATGAAGGCGCGCTATTTCGATGCCGGCAGCGAGAAGGAGCGCATCGAGGAGATTCCGCCCGAGTACGCCGATGCCGCCCAAGCCGCGCGCGACAAGCTGTGCGACCTCGTGGCCGAGGCCGACGACGATCTCATGATGAAGTACCTGGACGGCGAGGAGCAGCTCACCCAAGACGAGCTCGAGCAGCTGTTGGACAAGGCCATCGCGCAGGAGCTGTTCATTCCCGTGTTCGTGGGCTCCACGATCATCGAGCAGGGCATCCAGGGCGTCATGGAGGACATCGCCACCTACTTCCCGCATCCTCGCCATCACGGGCGCTTCCGTCTGGCCAACGGCGAGGAGACGTTCGTCGACGAGACGGGCGAGCCCGCCGCGTTCATCTTCAAGACGGTGTCCGACCCGTTCGTAGGCCGCTTGAGCTTCCTCAAGGTCATCTCGGGCGTGCTGGAACCGGGCATGGAGCTGATCAACGCGCGCACAGGCAAGAAGGACCGGCTGGGCCACCTCTACGTGATGATGGGCAAGGAGGCCACCGACGTGAAGAGCGCGAAGGCCGGCGACATCATCGTGGTGCCGAAGCTCACCGATACGCGTGCCGGCGACACGATGTCGAAGTCGGGCGACGTGGCCATCGACCCCTTGCCGCTGCCCGTCCCCCAGTACCCGGTGGCCATCGAGGCGGCGAACAAGAAGGACGAGGACAAGCTGGGAACGTTCCTGGCTCGCGCGGCCGAGAACGACCCCACGCTGATCATCAACCGTAGCGAAGAGACGCACCAGACGGTGATCACGGCCATGGGCGAGGCGCAGATCGAGACGCTGATCGCCCGGCTCAAGGAGCAGACGGGCGTGGAGGCGAAGCTCATCCCCGTGCGCATTCCGTATCGCGAGACCATCCGCAAGACGGCCGAGGCGCAGGGTCGTCACAAGAAGCAGACGGGCGGCGCGGGGCAGTTCGGCGATTGCTGGCTGCGCATCGAGCCGAATCCGGGAGCGGGCTACGAGTTCGTCGACGAGATAGTGGGCGGCAAGATTCCCCGCGGCTACCTGCCGGCCATCGACAAGGGCGTGCAGGATGCCATGCGTGAGGGTTTCTTGGCCGGATATCCTATGGAAGACATCAAGTGTGCGGTGTACGACGGCTCGTACCACTCCGTCGACTCCAACGAGATGGCGTTCAAGACAGCCGCGCGCATCGGCTTCCGTGCCGCGTGCGAGAAGGCCGACCCTATTTTGCTGGAACCCATGGCGAACCTCGACGTGACGGTGGGCGAGGAGTACGCCGGCGCGGTGATGGGCGACATCTCCACGCGTCGCGGCCGTATCGTGGGCACCGACTCGAACGACGCGGGCGAGACGGTCATCATGGTGCGCGTACCCTACGCCGAGGTGGTCACGTACACGAAGGACCTGCGGGCCATCACGCGCGGCTCGGGGTCGTACTCCATCGAGCTGGAAGGCTACGAGCCTGCACCGGCCGACGTGACGAAGAAGCTGGTGGAAGCCTACCAGGCTGCGCGCGCTGCGGGGAACTAGCGCGCTTGCGACATGATCCGTCGAGGGTTTGAGAGTGGAGGAGGGAGCCGCGGTGCGGCTCCCTCCTCGGTTTCGGGGGTGGGGTGCGAGGGACGGGCCGGCTAGGCTTCGAGCGCCTGCGGCCGGTCTTCCGCGCTGGCGGCGGGCTTGCGCTTCGGACGGCCTGCGCGAGGGCGCTCGCGCAGGCGGGCCTCCACGCTGTAGCCCGTCACCCAGGTGTTGTGCCCGTACTTGAACGACTCGAGGAGGCCGTCGCGGATCATGTGGCTGACGCGCGAGGGGGACACGCCCAAGGCGCGCGCGGCTTCGGCAGCCGTCATGCGGGGGATGGTTTCCAGCCCGGCGTCGATGGCGACGGTGATGATCCGTCCGCCGTAGCGCGGCTCGTTGTCGAAGGTGGGCTCGGGAGTTGCCTCGTCGTGCATCGCGTAATCCTCAACGACGGTTTTCAGCCAATCGACCGCCATCTCGCACGCTTCGCGAAACGTGGCGCCCGACGTGCCGCCGCACTCGAAATCGAAGGGCCAGACGGTGTAGCGTCCCTCATCGAGGAACACTTCAAACTCGTACACGTGCTTCATGCTCGTCTCCTTCGGAGGGGGTGGGCTGTTTGAGTCCGGCCTGTTTTTTCATGACTTCAAATCGCTGGTTTGAGATCTCGCTGTGTCGCTCGATAACGGTTCTTCTACCGTCGGGATGCCTGAACTTGTCGTGATTCGTGCCCCCTTCGTTCTTGAAGCCGTTCTGCCGGAAAAACCTGACGACCTCTCTGCGCTTGACCATCCTATCCCCGATCCCTTTTATTGTCAATACTATTTATAATTTAGCAAGCTCGTGCGGTGCGTAAGGGTTTCATGCGACGGGCGGCCGAGTTGGATGCTTTCCGCCCGCCGCGTTTCGTACGGTTTGCAGCGGCGCCGAGCCATGGCCGTTCCCTGTCTCGCCGATGGCGGCGCCGCTGCAATTTACCGTGCTTCCATGATAACGACCTGGTCTTACGTTTTGATGGCGTACGTCCAGCGCGGAGCACCTTCGAATCCAGCGCAACTGCCACGCGTTTCCAGCGCGGTTTCCACGTTTCGTGCAACCGTTTCCAACGCGGTTTACCCGTGCGTTGCCTAAGATTCCAACGCGTTTCAAACGTGCGGGCGGCACCCGCCTTGCGCGGATGCCGCCCGTTGTCATGAGGATTGTGGGGAATGGGGAGGCTGGATGCTTCGATGTTGCGAGAAGGGTGCGGGAGGCTACTCCGCGCGATCTGCCGGGAGGATTTCCAGCCAGCAGCCGTCGGGATCCTCGATGAAGTAGATGCCCATGCGCTCGTTCTCTTCTTTTCCCTACGTGATCACCAATCCCTCTCTCAGTCTCTAGCGGATTGCAAGAAGCTATTTGTTTCCCACGAGAAGTCCCAAAACATGAAACGCACCGACCATCGAGATATCTAAGTTCAACCTTCGATTGAGCCTCGGTTATTTTCCAACAAAAAAGACCGCACATTAAAGGTGCGGTCTTTTCCATTTCATCAGCTTAGTTCCACGACTGTCGCGGTGAGTGCCGCGACACCTTGGTAGTAAGCACATCTGCTATGTTGGGAAACACCATTAGCGAAGTCTTGCGCCCATAGCTTCAGATGGTTCTCGAGAAATAAAGCCAGGCGCGTTTCATCCTGAACGATCGAGTCAGGTGACTGAGCCATACGCTTGGTAAGTTCGCTCACAAATCTCAATTCGGTTGCCATATGATCGGGAAGATCGCGGTATCCGTTGTCCAAGACGAACCCGGCCTCCTGATAACTACGGCGTACCTCGAAGGCAGCATCACACATAAGGCGCCGCTCTCCATTCACCTGATTAACAAACCAAGATTCATAAGGTGCAACAGGCACGGTGTCCGGTCCCACAAACAGTCGATTGAACTCTACCTCAAGCTCCAGCCGCAGGTTACGAGGTAAATAATCCGCAACCTGAGCTACAAAACTCCGGACACGCTTCAAGGCATCTTTAATGGCAGGTTCGTCCATTGGTTTCATCAAATCGCCCAATGCCTGAGCATACGAACCATCTAAAATCGATTTCGCCAACTCGATGGACGGTCGTCGCAAGCTGGCAGAGAGCAGCGCATAGAGCTGGGAAAACGCCCAGTAGTATCTAGTTTCCTTTTCCATGGATTTGCTCTCTGCCATGATTGTGTTTGCCTTTCTTCCGTTAAAACACCAGGGGAATGTGAGTGGCCAACGCGAAGTGCAGCATGCGGGACAAAACATCGCTCGCCAACACTGCAATTACGAACGTCGCGACGAGAGGTAATGACATGTTTATTGCATCCGCTTTTTTCCTTAGTGCGATAGCAGCCAGCAGAGCTGCAGCCAGCAATATTACTTTGGCAACGCCTAGCCCCATGTTGGATTCGCTCATTACCACCGATGTATCAGGCAACAACGTGAGTGAGACGAAATAGCACACGAACGCTACCAAAGCAACAGCCGAAGATGCAACGGCCGTCGTCGACAGAGCATGTCGAAGAGCAGCTTCCTTCTCACCGTGCATCCCAAGCGACGTCAGCACCAGGGCGAGCGCCGAACCCAAGACGAGCATCTCTGCGATGTTCGTTATGAGCACACCCATATCGTTCCAAGAGGGAATGGCATGCGCCGTCATATAGGCCATGCTCATGCAGAACAAGAGCAGGCAACCGGCACATAGCCCTATTACACTGATAGCAATCAAGGCTTTTCCACCACCGGCTTGTTGTCCGCGAAAGGAAAGCACGCTGGACACGATACACAAACAAGCGAAGAGCCCAACTAGCCATGATTCGCGAGTTAGCCACGATCCGAAATTGGACAGGATGCCATAGAAGTATCCGATGTTGCCCAAATGAAATAACGTGCATGCCGCACCCGCTACCATGAGAGCGCTCGAAACGATGAACGAGTTGCGCACGAACGAATGAGTTTCTCCGATCGTGCATAGCTTAAACTGCGCGATAGTACCAGCCGCAAACAAACCTATTGCAGAGCTCATCAGCACGTACCCGATGACCATAAAGATTTCTATCTGCATGACCTTCCTCCTAAATATAGTACACGGCGGGCTGAGTACCCTGCTCAGGTGCGAGGGGCCACGTATGCTTCGTGGCAATGAGCCGCGATACCTCGGACTCAGGATCATTGATGTCTCCCAAATGAAGCGCACGGCCGGAACAAAGGCTCACGCACATAGGCTGTTCGCCTTTTTCTAGACGATGAACGCACATGGTGCACTTGTCCACCGTACCCGTGCGCTCGTCAGCAAAGCGAGCATCGTATGGACACACCCACATGCAGTAGTGGCATCCAATGCACTTGTCTTTATCGATAAGTACCACGCCGTCGTCGTTGACGTGGGAGGCGTGTGTAGGGCACACCTTAACGCAGGGAGCATCAGAACAGTGCTGGCATGGCACGGGTAGCCAGCTTTCCGTCACTTGAGGATACGTGCCTTTGGGCTTGTCGTTCACGAAGCTGTTATCCTTGTTGAGAACACGGATTCTGAACTTGTTGTCAGCAACGAGATTCTCCATTTTGCACGAAATCATACAGCTACGGCAGCCTACGCAGCGGTCGGTCTCTATCACAAACGCATATCGTTTAGTCATGGTTTCACCTACGCTTTCCGCACCTGCACGAGGTTGTCGTACGGGGCGTAATTCGTTTCCGAAATGGCATCTTGAACGGGATTGAGCTGCATATGAAGCAGATCGGCGTAATGACCCCGCTCAAAGTCTTCAGGCCACCACCCTTCTCGGATGTTCACGCATCCTGGCTTGATTCCTTCGGTAACGAACACCTTGACCAGGAACGACCCGCGATCGTTGAACACCTCAACCTTATCGCCGTCCACCAGATTTCGTTCTTGCGCATCGGTAGGATGCATCTCAAGATGAGGCTCCGGGTTCAATTCCCGAATCCACGGGAGCTGAGTATGTTGCGAGTGACACGTATACACGGAACGGCAGTTCATGAACGTAAGCGGGTATTCCTTCGCCTTCTCGCTCCGGTTGCTTTCAATAGGCTCGCAGTAGGTCGGGAATTCCTCGCCGAATTCCGCAAGTTCCGGGTTGTAGAACTGTACGCGCCCGGTCGGCGTGGGAAAGCGCATGTCCGCGAAGGGATAGTACGCCTCGGGCATGACCATTTCGGCAACCCCTTCGGAATATAGCTTGTCAAAATCCATTTTGGAGAACTGCGGGTTGGGGGACTTCTCCAGAATCATACGGCCAGATTCCAGGTCGTCCATGGCCCAGTACTCGCCAACCCCCATTTTCTGGGCGTACAGCTGGAAAATCTGCCAGTCGGTTTTAGCCTCCCACAATGGTTCAATGGCGCGCTCACGCACTTGGATGTACCGGTTAGACCAAGCACCTATCACGTCGCCACGTTCCTCGTAGTACGTTGTTACTGGCAACACTACATCAGCCATCTGAGCAGCAGGTGTCATGACCATCTCGTTGACCACTACCAGGTCAAGTTTCGCGAATGCCTCCTCGAATATCTTCTTGCGCTCGGGCGCCTGCGTTCCCATGCCGTAGGCTACCACCCACAACGACTTCACGGGATAGGGATCCTCGCTGATGATATGGTTAACGAATGTCGTACCCGGGATACTCTCGCCTGCAACACCGGGGACGGGCAGCACCCACTCGGTCGGCACCGAGAACAACAGGCGCATGAGGCTGCCATCCGACCACGTAAATCCTGCATGTTTTTTTCCAATGTTACCGCAGACGCCCGCAAGTACGGCACCGGCACGAAACGCTTGATGTCCCTGCCAATAACGCTGCGTGCCCTGACTCATGCGGATGGAGGCAGGATCGGTAGTGGCGTACAGTTCTGCCAGTTTCACAATGTCGTCTGTAGGAACCTCGCACACAGAACTCATTTTTTCGGGCGTGAATGCCCCAAGGTGTTCAACGAACAGCTGCCATGCAGGCGTGCAGGAAACCTTTGTGCCGCCCACATCCACACTGAAGGTACCTTTGATAGCCACTTCATCGCCGTGATCAGGAACGTATTTCTCAGGATCGGTCTCCTGATACTCCACATGGTTAGGATAATCAGGTGGCGTATTGGGAATGACAACAATCGGGGCGTTTGCCTGAGTATCCCAGGCTACATAGCCTTTTTCACTCTTTCCGATATCCGAGGCACGCAAATAGTCTTTCGTATCGGAACGCACCAGCAACGGCGCAACCGTATATCGTTTGATGTACGCTTCGTCATACATGCTGTTTTCGACAATGTGCTGCGTCATGGCCAAGATAAGGGCGGCGTCGGTGCCGGGGCGAATAGGAATCCACCAGTCGGCTTTGGCTGCTGTGCGAGAGAAGCGCGGGTCGATCACAACCAACTTGCAACCGTTTTCCATCGCGTCGATCACGAAATGCGAGTCATTGACGGTGGTTTCGAAGTAATTGCAACCAAAGAACAATGAGACCTTCGACCCATTGAGGTCATCCCATGAGTGCCCTTCCTGCTGAACGCCCAGACTGGGAAGCATGCCCATATTCGAAGCGTTATCGCCCATGATGCCGAAACTCGTGAACGACGTACCGCCTACGGAATTCGCTGCGCGTCCGGCAATAACCTGAGTGATAGCCCCATAGCTACCCGTCATCGCAATCCACGCGTTGGCACGTGAACCGTACTTATCTGCAATCTCTTTGTGCTTCTCGACGATGTAATCCATCGCCTCATCCCAGGACAGCTGCTCCCATTCTCCGGAACCGCGTTCTCCAACCCGGCGCATCGGGTATTTGATGCGACTTTCAGAATATACGCGCTGCATAGCGTTCGACACGCCCTTTAAGCACATGCGCTTGAAACGATTATCAGGAAAATTACCTGGCTGAACGCCTACCAGAACTCCGTCTTTGATACGTGCATCCACCGCACAGCTTCCCGTGCAGTTTGGACAGCACACCGTTCGTCTGATTTCATCAGACTCTACGTAATTCGCCTCTGCGGCAAGCGCCTGCTCTTTCGTCGAGAAAACCGAGCCACCCGCCAAGGTCCCCACTGCAGCCGTTGTACCGGCAAGTTGTAGGAACCGCCGCCTGGTTACCGGCGTACTCACGATGTCGTCTCGTCGATCCATACTTCCCCTTTCGTCTAGATGGAATCTTCACCGTGGAAGATAGCAACAAGAAGAACCGCACTATACGTAGAAGAAGAAAAACCGCCGTGTGGTACATCCTTTGAAAAAAACTGGTGCGATAGCGTTTCAAAAAGCACTGCACGTTTAGCTATTGTCCGTTTTCCCACGTACATACTCACGAAAACACGTTTCATATTACAGAATGCAGTGAAACTCGCGACAAGGATTGCTCTTTTCTAACTCTCATGGCTATTATCTATAATAGGCTGCAAGGAGGAAGGGGCGCAGACATGTTTGAAGCAATCGACGACCATACGTACCGTCTCAAGCCTATCGGAAAATGGACATGGCACCACTTCCCCGTTGATGTCATCAAGGTGATTTCAGATGCCGAATTGTCAGTTGCGCGCCTTGATGAAGCTGCAAGGTTCTTCCGCTATAAAAAGGCTCTACGGAGAAGCTTGATTATTACCGAATCAATTTGTTCCATGCGGATTACGGGACATAAGGTAACTCACCGCGAGCTTCTTACCGAAGGATTCCAGCGCTTTACTGCCGAAATGGAAAACGGGCCTTCGCCCATCGACACCGTACCCAAAACCGAAAGCGCCGATACGTGCGAGGCGAATTCACTGGTGCAAGCACTTCACTACACCCACAAAACTATCAGTGCTCGAAAAAACATTGATTTGAAATTCTTCGTTCGTCTGCAAGAGCAACTAGCCCAGCATGCCGAAAACGCAAAAGGAGGTTTGCGCACACGCCCACTTCCGCCACTTCCTTTCGCCAATGGCTACTACTATCCCCCTCTTCCCGAGGAGATTGAGCCTCTCCTCAAGGGAGTCATTGAGTTTTGCAATGAAGAGACCTGCAGCCCAACCTTCATAGCCGCTGTCGCTCATTTCTATATGGAGCTCATTGTACCTTTCGAATGGGGAAATGATCGGATGGGGCGCTTGCTCTCACATGCTATATACTCCCGCCAAAACATGTGGAAAAGCCTTGTATTCCCCATCGGGGCACTTCCTGCTATCGCAACGAAGCAACATGCGCTTTCGCTGCTCCCTTACATGACTAACAAAACCGTGTATCCAGAAAACATCCCAGACATTCTTAATAGCTGGATTACGTATTGCGGGCAATCCATGCGCATGGGAGCTCATTTCTGCAGCATCTACTCGCAACGAATACAGGAGATGAGCGATAAATGGCTATCGAGTCTTGGCGAACTCCGTAAAAACTCGACGGTGCGTATTATCTTGGATGAGTTACCAACAACACCAGTATTCAATGTACCGTACCTGGTGGAGATTACAGGAAAGAGTTTTACCTCGGTGAACGAAGCGGTTACCCATCTCATTGAGGCAGGTGTGGTTAACAAGACGAGCCGCGGTAAAAGAAACCGTACATTTGAGGCATCCGACGTACTGGACTTTTATGCGTGGCTTGAAAGACAGATCCTTCCACGAAACGTTAATGCCCGCGAGGCTTATTTGAGCATTACGTGACTGCATATCAATTCAAGTGACTGACACAGGAAGGCTGCGATATTTGGATGAGCACACCATGGACACAACTCTGAATTAGAAGGTTCTTTCCGAACACGTTTTATAACGAGCTAATCATTAGGCCAAAAAGCGCCACAGGAGGGGCTTAGTTCGCTCCTGTGGCGCTGTGTTGTTTAGCAAGGATTCTGGATTAGATTTGCGCTTTCATCAAGCGCGGTCTTGAGGATGTTCATGTCGAAGCCGAACGCCTTATACGCACGGTACAGGACGTAGTAGTAGCTGGAGCTGGGATTACCAAGCGGACGGCCGGTGTCCATCACATAGGCCATGGCCGTGACGGTATGACCGTCCAGCTCGACTGCGAAGTCCTGCTTTTGGTAAAAATCGGGGTACCCTTCGTAGTGATCGAGGCTCTGTTCATCCCTTTCGCTGATTTCCCAAACGAGGACGGGGACCTTGCTCCCTTCTTTCGGCTCGATAGTGGCGTAAGAACCCGTCTTCGACCCTTTGAACAGCAACTGGTAATCGAGGATCTCCGATACGCCTCGATGCTCGGCATCGGGGCAACGCCATTCCATCTGCTCGAGGTCCATGTTGCTTCCGTAGGCTAGGTACAGCTTAGTTTTCATGAGAACTTCCTTTCCTTCATGGGTTTTCAGATTATCGGTGAGGGGGAGGCAGAAGTTGCCCTCCCCCGTTTTCCATCTTTACCTTCAAGCAGCCCTTCCGTAGCGCCAGGCAGCATTTCCGTCCAGATGCTTGGTCAAGTGCATTCGGCAGTTCTTGAATTCGTCTCCGGAAAGTCCGATGCGGTTCAGGTAGGTGCGCATGGCGAACTTCCTGTTTTCGGTCTGCACAGGGCGCGCACTCGCGCAGGTCTGCGAAAGCGCTTGGCGATTGAGGGCGAGGGCGAGTACGATGTAGGAGCGGATCTCCCCAGCGTGGAGAGTGGCGTTGAAGCCGCGGAGCTCGACCGTGTGGTTCCCGTCCGGCTGGAAGTAGCTGTGGAGGTTCAGGAAATGGTAGCGGCTTCTGTCGTAATGACCGTATCGGGTGCTGTCGCTGCCATACCATACCCTCTTCATGTCGGACATGTCGGTGGGGCGGATGCGCTTCAAGCGCTCCAGCATCTCCCTATCGGTCTTTCGGCACCATTGCTGCCTCGCCGGATCAAGCTGGAGGGCGTCGTACAGGAGGTCTTCCTTGGAGGCGATAATCTTGATGAAGTTCTGGAGGCTGCGTACGGTATGAGGTGCCCCGTCCAGGTGGATGTGGATACCGCATGTGTTTCCGCTGCGGGCGAAGGCCCCCGCTTTGCGAAGCTTCCGCACCACTTCCTGCAAATCGTCGATGTCCTCCCTGTACCGAAGCGGAGGGCTCACGAGCTCCACTTTGTAGGATTCTGGAGCTTCGACGTACCGCCCGTTCATCTTTCTCTGGGCATGGATGCTGGAGTCGCTGACGATTTTCCAGGTGCGGTCCTTGCTGTCTTGAACGATCCGCTCATCAAGGTGACACCCGGATAAACCCGGGGCTTCCGTACCGAAGTGCTCCGCACGAAGCACACGCAGCCCATCTCCTCGTGCAAGGCGCGCGCGGCGTCCATGTCGTCCACCTCGAAGGCCAGGTGCGTGTCGCGTCCGCCGTTGTCGTAAGGCTCGGTGCGGCCGCGGTTCCACGTGAGCTCCACCTGGAAATCGGTCTTTTCGTTGCCGAGGAACACGTTTTCCCACGATCCGTCGTCGGGCCCCATGCGCCTCTGAACGGCCAGGCCCAGCGCGCGTTCGTAGAACGCGAGCGACGCGTCCAGGTCGAGGACGTGGATGCAGCGATGGATCATCTTCGCTTTCATGGCAGCTCCGTTTCTGCGCGAAATTGCGCGCATCCGCGCGCGGTTCGTTCGCTGGAAGTATACCCGAGATAACGG
>OLRC01002058.1_pt1 | contig 11645 bp, 9 predicted proteins | sample 1672081 | NCBI WGS metagenome assembly OLRC01 (sample SAMEA3136643, study PRJEB25190) | human gut metagenome | biome: human gut; feature: human-associated habitat; material: faeces | place: Austria | collected 2013
ACTATTCTTTATAAAGATAGCTTAAAGTCGTTGCACTAATAATATCAGGTAATATAATTAGCCATGCAAGTAAAGGGGGAACGAGAGAGGGAACTTGCAGTCCGGGGCGCTTTGAAGGGGGATTCTTCGACGCGCGCACCCCTCCGCATCTCCGACCCCTCCATGCAGAGTGAGGCAAAAGGAGGAGAGATGTCACTAAAGATGAGCCGCCGAGGCTTCGTGAAGGCTTCGGCCGTCGCGACCGCTTCGACGCTGCTGCTCGGCGCGTCGGCCACCGCCGCCGCGGCCGACGAGGCAGCGGCCACCAGCACCTCGTCCGACGACGTGAAGATCATCCCGAGCGCGTGCCGCCAGTGCTACGGCCGCTGCGCGTTGTTCGGGCACGTCAAGGACGGGCGCCTCGTGAAGATCGAGGGCAACCCCGACCTGTTCAGCGAAGGCACGCTGTGCGGGCGCTGCTTCGCCATCCCGCAGGAGCTGTACAACCCGCTGCGCGTGCGCTACCCGCAGAAGCGCGTGGGCGAGAAGGGTTCCGGTCAGTGGAAGCGCATCACGTGGGAAGAGGCCTACGAGGAAGCGCGCGACCGCTTCACCAAGATCGGCGAGGAGCACGGTTGGCACACCATCGCGCACCAGTACGGCACGGGCCGCGACATGCTGCAGTTCCAGGCCATCAACAAGCTGTGGCTTGAGCTGGGCTCCACGGCCACGTTCGGCGTGGGCAACCTGTGCTGGGTGGGCTCGTACTTCTCCAGCCAGCGTTTGTACGGCGACGAGACGCAGTACACCGGCTGGGACGGCAACAACACCGACTGCATCCTCATCTGGTGCCGCCAGGAGCGCAGCCGCGGCTACTACGACTGGCTCACCGTGAAGCGCGCGCAGGAGCGCGGCGCGAAGGTGATCTGCGTCGACCCCCGCTTCACCTGCACGGCTTCCAAGGCAGACATCTGGCTGCCCATTCGCCCCGGCTCCGACATGGCGCTGGTGCTGGCTTTCATCAACGAGATCGTCCACTCTGACAAGTGCGCAACCGAATTCGCGCGCATGTACACGAACGCCCCGTTCTTCATCGACGAGAAGGACGCCGACGGCAACGGCACGGGCTACCAGCTGCGCGAGTCGTACCTCAAGGAAGACGGCAACGAGGAGCTGTACGCCGCGTGGGACGAGAACAGCGACCAGCTGATCTTCTGGTCCGGCGACTGGCAGAACGCGAAGGGCGTGGGCGGCCCGAAGGCCTTCCAGTGGCTCGACGCCGAGGGCAACATCGTGGCCGACGCGAAGCCCGCGCTGTCCGGCAGCCACGAGATCAACGGCAAGACGTACCGCACCAGCTGGGACATCCTGGTGGAGCACGTCACCCCGTGGACCATCCAGCGCGCCGCCGAGTTCTGCGAGCTTCCCGAGGACAAGATCAAGGAAGCCATCGACGCCTACATCGACGCCAGCCCGCACGCGTGCTTCACGCGCGGCCAGAAGGTGGAGTTCTCCATCAACACGTCCGGCATCTCGCAGGCGTTCACCATCATGATGGCGCTGGCCGGCAACTTCGACACGAAGGGCGGCCAGAACATCGGCCGCGAGCCCGCCACCGGCTACGACTCCTTCATGTTCGACGTCGTGCCGAACCAGAAGGGCCGCATGGGGCAGCGCCGCAAGGAAACGGCCATGAACATCAAGAAGCTTTCCGTGTGCCAGAACACCGGCTACCAGGACATCCTCGTGGCCGACGACGCCACCGGCGAGTTGAAGACCACGAAGCAGAACTCCGGCGGCCAGGTCATCTACGGTCAGCAGGGCGGCTTCGGCGCAGCCACGACGAAGGCCATGGCGAAGGGCGATCCGTTCCAGATCTACGGTTACTGGCAGCAGACGTCCGAGCCCATCCTCTCCATCGAGGGCGGCCACGAGATCGTCGAAGGCTTCAAGAACCTGGACTTCTTCGTGAACGTGGACCTGTACATGACGCCGTCGGGCGAGCTGGCCGACATCATCCTGCCGGCCGCGCATCCCAACGAAGTGGACCGCGTCGAGTGGGCGCACTCCGGCCACGGCTATCCGACCAGCCACACGTACCTCATCCGCCAGCCGTTCCACGAGCCGCTGGGCGAGTGCCGCGACGACATGGACATCTGCTTCGAGTTCGCCGAATACATGGGCGTGGACATGTACTGGAAGGACAAGTACGAGTTCTTCGACTACATGGTGAAGGGCCCCGAGACGCTTCCGCCGCAGCTGAGCTGCGCGAACTTCGAAGAGTTCCGCGAGCGCATCAGCGTGACCGGCGTGGAGATGGCCACCGTGAAGAACGCGCCGAAATACGAGACGGGCTTCATGCGCAAGACGAGCGACTTCCGCCCCGGCTTCAACACCATGTACCGCGGCAACAAAATGGGCTCGGTCTACCGCTTCCCCGGCGCGAAGAAGCCGGACGGCACGGTGATTCCGCCGCATCCGCAGTCCGACAACGGCAAGATGGAGCTGTGGAGCGAAGACCTGCTGCTGTACGGAAACGGCGCCCTGCCCATGTACATCGAGCCGCCGATCACGAAGATCTCGCGCCCCGATCTGCTGGACGAGTACCCGTACACGCTGATCACGGGCGGCCGCAGCCACGCGTTCTTCCACACCGAGTACCGCAACAGTCCGTGGATGCGCGAGGTGCACATGTTCCCGACGATGGACATCAACCCCGCCACCGCCGCCGAGCACGGCATCGAGCAGGACGACTGGGTGTACATCGAGACGTACGTCGACCGCATCAAGCAGCGCGCGAACCTCACCGAGGCCATCAAGCCGGGCATGATCCACGTCGAGCACGACTGGTGGTTCCCCGAGCGCGAGGCCACCGACGACCTGCACGGCGCGTTCGACAGCAACTGCAACGTGCTGTTCGAGAACAACGGCCCGTACGATCCCGCCGTGGGCACCGACAACTACGGCGGCCTGTGCAAGGTGTACAAGGCCGACGACGGCGCGCCGAAGAACATCTGCATGAACTCGGAAGACCTCAAGATATTCCTGCCGCTGACCGCCGACCAGCTGGCCGCCGACGACCAGCAGAACGGCGTCGCGCAGGTGACGAAGGGGGGTGCGAAGTAACATGACCCGCAACATTATCGACATCGATCTGGACAGCTGCATCGGCTGCCACTCCTGCGCCGTCGTGTGCAAGCAGGAGAACAACGTGGGGCTGGGCACGTTCTACAACAAGGTGCTGACGGTGGGCCCTTCGGGAACCTATCCCGACCTGGAGATGTACTACCTGCCCGTGTCGTGCCAGCATTGCGACAACCCGGAATGCGTCAGCGTGTGCCCCACCGGCGCCAGCTACAAGCGCGACGACGGCGTGGTGCTGGTGGATCACAGCAAGTGCATCGGCTGCCAGTACTGCGTCATGGCCTGCCCCTACGGCGTGCGCGCGTACGACACCAGCAAGGATAAGGGCGTTATCGAAAAGTGCACGATGTGCGCGCATCTCATCGATAAGGGCGAGAAGCCGGCGTGCGTGAAGCACTGCCCGGGCCAGGCTCGCAAGTTCGGCGACCTGGACGATCCCGAGTCCGATGTGTCGAAGCTGCGCGCCGCAAAGAAGACGTACAAGCTGAAGGACGTGGGGAACCATCCGGGCGTGGACTACGCCATGGACAAGTGCGCCTGGAAGGGAGATGAGTAACCATGGAAATCCAGTGGCCACTTCTGATTTTCAGCGTGCTGTTGGGCGTCACCTCGGGTTCGTTCGTGTTCCTGGCCGTGGGCGAGCTGCGCGGCAAGTTCCGCGAAGTGCGGTTCTCGGGCGCGCTGATCGCGCTCATCTGCCTGGCCGTGGGCGGCTGCGTGTCGGTGCTGCACATGGGGCACCCGGAGCGCGCGACGCATCTGCTGGGCAACCTGGGATCCGGGCTGTCGAAGGAGCTGTTCGTCGTCGCCATCATGGGCATCATCGCGTTGGTGTACCTGGTGCTGGCGAAGAAGGACTACCCTGGCGTGTCGAAGGTGTTCGGCGTGCTGGGAGGCATCGTGGGCCTGGTGCTGCCGTTCGTGGCAGGGTCGTCGTACCTGATCGCGGCCCGTCCTGCGTGGGATAGCATCGCGCTTCCCCTGATGTTCTTGGGCGCCGGCCTGGCTTTGGGCATGACGCTGATGGCCGGCCTCGTGCTGCTGCGCGGCAAGGCCGCCGAAGAGGGCGGCTTCGCGCTGAAGCTGGCGCTGGCGGGCGTCGTCATCATGGCGGTGACCACGGTGGCGTACGTGGTGTGGATCGCCATCGCTCCGTACCAGGCGCCGACGCGTTCCATCGATCGTCTGATCTCGGGCGATTTGGCCGTGATGTTCTGGGCGGGCGTCGTGGTGATCGGCATCGTGGTCCCGGTTGCGCTGACCGTGCTGGCCTGCGTGCAGGCGACGAAGGGAGCGGGCGACACCGGTTCGGTCGCGCCGAAGCAGCTGGCCATGTACCTGCTCGGAGCGTGCGCCTGCACCGCCATCGGCGCCATCGTGATCCGCATCATCATGTACGCCGTGGGCACCAGCGTGGAGCAGTTCATCTACCACTGATACGGTTGGGGGCGCGCGGCCTGGTGCGGCGCGTCCCCCTCATCCGCCTTCCCCCGTGCCTGAACGCTGCAACCCCCCCCTCCCGCAGTGTTCAGGCACGAAGGACGGCCGACGAGATCAGACATCAAAACCCAAGGAGGGCAATCATGATCGAAACCATGCCTGCTGAGCTCGCTGAGAACCTTATAGACTTCTGCGAGAACCGCAGCCGCGTGTACGCGCTGCTGTCGCGCTGCTACGAGACCGAGATCGACGCCGCGTTCGCCGATGCGCTGGCAGGGGAGGCCGCGCTGGCCTCCGACGACGCCGAGCTGGCGGCCGGATTCGCCGCGCTCCAGGCCGACCTCGCCGACTGCGACGAGGACGCGCTGGAACAGCTGGCCGTGGTGTTCGACCGAGCGTTCTTCGGCATGGGCCCGCGCACTGCGCAGAAGGCCTTCCCGTACGAGTCGGTGTACACGAGCGAGGGCGGCCTCATGATGCAGGACGCCTACGCGGAAGTGCTGCATGTGTACCGCGGCGCGGGCTTCGCGAAGAACCCCGGCTTCAAGGAGCCGGAGGACCACCTGGCCGTGGAGCTGGCCTTCATGGCGCTTCTGTGCGGGCGCGCCGTGGAGGCGCTGCGCGCGGGAGACGAGGCGGGGGCCGAGCGCCAGCTGCGCGCCCAGCGGGAGTTCCTGAGCGACCATCTGCTGAACTGGATCGACCGTTTCACGGCCGACGTGCGCAAGGCTGCCGAAGACGGCTTCTACTTCGACTTGGCGACGTTCACCGAAGGCTTCCTGACCGCCGACGCGGCCGAGCTCGCCGAAGTGCTGGGGTAGCAGCATGCGATCGTGGCACAAATTTACGGTTTGGGCATAGTGAAAGGCAAGTGGGAAACGGCGAACAGGCATTATGTAGATGCATGGTTTGCTATTCGCCAAAAAGCAGAAGGAATTCGCGCCCAAACCGTTTATTTGTGCCAGATTCGGCCGACCTGACCGACGGCTGAAGCGTTTCACGTGAAACATCGAGTTTGTTATTGAGGGGATGATGAGTGTGGAGACGATTTCCCGACGCGGGTTCCTCGCCGCGGGGGCCGTGGGCGCGGCGATGGTGGGCGTCGGCGGGTTCGGCGCGGTGTCGCGCCAGGCCGACGCCGCGTTCGTGCGCCCGCCGGGCGCGGAGTCGAACGCGCAGCTGGTGGCGGCGTGCGACCGCTGCGGGCGCTGCCTGCAGGCGTGTCCCTACGGCATCGTGACGCCGGTTCCGCTGGCCGAGAACCTGGTGGCCTACGGCACGCCGACGCTCGCCTTCGATCACGGGTGCTGCGACTTCTGCATGCAGTGCGTTGACGCGTGCCCCACCGGCGCGCTCGCCTACGGCGGCCCGCGCGAGCGCGACCTGGGCGTTGCCGTGGTGGTGAAGGACGCGTGCGTGGCCTGGGACTGGGCCGGCTGCACCGTGTGTAAGGACGAGTGCCCGGTGGAGGGCGCCATCACGCTGGACGACCACGACCGGCCGGTCGTGCATCCCGAGTACTGCGACGGCTGCGGCAAGTGCGAGCAGGTGTGCCCCTCGGCCTCGCTGCGCGCCTACGATGCGAGCGTCGAGGACAAGGGCATCGTGGTGGTGTCGCGCTCGAGCGAGGCGGCGCAGGCGACGGGCGCCGTGTCCAGCGAGGAGCTTGCGTCCAAGCGCACGGTGGCTGTGGCGCAGGCGAACGCGGCGAGCCCCCACACCAAGGGCGTCCATCCCGACGGCCCCGGCGCGACGCGAGAGGCGGGAGCCTGACATGAAGACGCGCATCAAAACCATCCGCATCCTCGTGGCGACCGCCGTGCTGGCGCTGGCCGTCGTCGCGGCGCATCTCGGCGGCAACGCCGCCATCGGCACCCTGTGCGCGCTGTGCCCCGTGGGCTTCGCGCAGATCGCCGTCGCCTCGGGCAGCGTGCCGTGGGGCCTCATGCCCGGCGTGCTGGCCGTGCTGGTCATCGTGTTCTTGCTGGGTCGGGCGTTCTGCTCGTGGCTCTGCCCTTCGCAGCTTCTGAAGAACGTGTTCGGCGGCCACACCCCGCGCGGCATTCTCGGCCGCAGCGGCGAGGCGGTACCCGTCTCCCGCGGCGGTTCGGCGGCGAGCGATCCGTCCGAGCCTCCTGCATCGGTTGGAAAATCCTCCGGCTCCGGCTGCTCCACCTGCTCGTCCTGTGGGACCTCCAGTCTCAAAACCCAGGGCCTCGTCCTGGTCGTGCTGCTGGTTGTGTCTTTCGCTGTGGGGTTCCCGGTGTTCTGCCTGCTGTGCCCCATCGGTCTCGTGTTCGGCACGCTGTGGGCCCTCAACCGCGTGTTCGTTCTGCTGCAGCCGGGCTGGGAGCTGATCGTCTTCCCGCTCATGCTGCTGGCGGAGCTGTTCCTGTTCAAGCGTTGGTGCTCGTCCATCTGCCCGCTCGGCTTCTTCTTCGGGCTCATGGGCAAGCTGCGCGCGAAGCTCGGCTTCGGCGCCCGCCCTCAGGCCGATTGCGCCACCTGCATCTCGAAGGAGGGCTGCCGAACCTGTTCCACCGTGTGCCCCGAGGGCATCGACGTGGCGGATCCCGGCAAGGCGACGCTGGAGGCCTGCACCTTCTGCCTCGACTGCGTGGAGAACTGCCCCACGAAGTCCATCAAGGTCAAGGCGAGGGCAGGGAAGCCGATACCCGGCTCTTTCGACGAGCTTTCCGACGTTGAGGAGGTCGAACCGTCCGTCAGATAGCGCACGAGTCCGATCTCGTTTCCGTCTTGGCAAGTCGGGCTTCCGCTATCATGAGTGCGAGCCATGATAGCGGTGTCGAAGGGACGGCGTATGAAGTTCACCATAGTGGCGGTGGGAAAGCTGAAGGAAAAGTTCTGGACGGCTGCGTGCGCCGAGTACCTGAAGCGCATGCAGCCGTACGGTAAGACCGAGGTGCGCGAGATCGCCGACGTCGATCCTGCGCGCGCGGGCGGCGTGGATGCAGCGCGCGACCGCGAGGGCGCCGCCATCTTGGCCGCGCTCGGGCCCTCGGCGCATGTGGTGCTGCTGGCCATCGACGGCAAGCAGCGTTCGAGCGAGAGCTTCTCGCAGCGCATCGACGCGCTCAAGCTGAACGGCGCGAGCGATATCGCGTTCGTCATCGGCGGCTCCGACGGCGTGAGCGCCGCGGTGCGTCAGCGTGCCGACGAGACGCTGTCGTTCGGCCCTATCACGCTGCCGCACAACCTGGCTCGTGTGGTGCTGCTGGAACAGCTCTACCGCGCCCAGAAAATCTCACGCGGCGAGCCATACCATAAATGAGACAAAGGGACGGGTTAATGTCTCGTCGTCGCGAGAGCGCTCGTCCCCTTTGTCCCCCGAATGAGTCATCAACCCCATTCCTTTGCCTCATTTTGCCTCATGAGCGCGAGGAGGGCGGTGGCCAGCGCTGCCGTTGCCAGGGCGGCAAGCGCGAGCGCATTCGCGTGGTCGCCGGTAGGCGCGAGCTTGCTTGGGCTGTCGGGCTGGTCGTCGGCTGGTTGCGGGAGCGGTTGCGGTTGAATGCCGGGATCAGCGGGGTCATCGCCTGGGTTTGCAGGCGCTTTGTCAAGTTGCGTCGTTACCACGTATCGGGCGCGCTTGGATTCGTCGACCTCGCCGCCTTCGGTTGCGCCGCCGGATTCCGTTGCGACGGGCGACCCCTTCGGCCCGTTTGCCGCTGCAACGCTCATTCCCACGTCGAGCCAGCGTCCGTCGTCGAGCCATGTGCCCAAGCCGGTGGATGCTGTAGTAAGCACGGAGAGCGGTTGCAGGTTCACATCGCAGAACAAAACGTCGCTGCGGGAGATGGGCGGTTTCGTCATGTCGATGCGCCGCGACAGCGCCACGGTGCCGTGGCGAGCGACCCGAAGTTGCATGTATACGTCGGATCCGTCCACCTCGATAGGAGATCGCGCCCGTTCCGCTCCCGTGCTGTCGAACTCGATCAGCAGGTTCGTCAGCTTCGCGGGATCCAAGTAGTCCGAAGAAAGCAGCGCGTAGAAGCCGTCCTTCGCGCGCTCGACGGCCAGCAGCATGCGGCTGGCGCGCAGAGGCAGCGTGGCCGCGGCGCGCTCGGGCGTGCACAGCTCGCCATTGTCGGCGGCATGCTCGAGAAGGGTTGCGCCATCGCGCAGCGCCGCGACGATGGCGTCGGCGGGCAAGATGCGCGCTTCCTCCGTCAAAGCGCCTGCGTCGTCCATGAACCCGAAGGCGAACGCGTCGGCGTCGACGGGAACCACGGTTTCGGCCTGGGTCCATCCGTAGCGCGCTTCCACGGTTCCGTCTTCAAGCGGGGTGAGCGCGGCGATCGTTCGGCCGCCGCCTGGATAGAAAGACGCCGCTAATACGGTGGACCCGCTGCCTGCAAGCGAGAGGGAAGCGGCTTGGTCGAAGGGATAGGACGCGATAACGGTTCCGCGCTGGAGATCGATCCAGTATCCCGCGCTTTCGCCTCCCGCTGCAGGCATGAGCACGAACGCGGTCTCGTTCGATAGCGGCACGACGCGAAACGAAGGGCGGTAGTCCAAGACGGCAGGAACGGGAACGCCCTCGACCGTGCGCGAGGATACGCGTGCGACATCGGCGGGGTCGATGGCGTGCAGCTTGAGCTGGCCGTCGGCTATCTGGAAGAACCGTTTGCTTCCGTCGGGGCAGGCGAACACGTTGCTGAGCACCGTGGAATCTTCGGTGTACTCGGTGCCCAGGTAGCCGCCCGCGCAGTCGACGGGGGTGAGCAGCGGGCTTGCTTTCAGCTCGAGGCGCACTTCGGGAGAATATGCAGTCGTGCCGCCTGTTTGAGCCAAGACGAACATGCCGGCAGGGAACACGATCTCGCACGTTGACGAGGGCCCGATATCGCCGGCATCGAGAAAGTACGGAAGGCTGACCGTGGTGCCGTCCGTCTCGATGTTCAGCAGGGCGTGGGGCTGGCCGTCCACGATGAGCTGCGTTGCCGCGGGCAGCGGAGTGGCGAGGGCGGGCTTCGTGGACGCTTCGAACGACAGCGTCCCCGTGTTCGAGACGCTGTCGAACAGGGGCGTAAGCGTGAAATCGTCGGGCGGTTCCGGCTTGCCGGCGTTCGAGTACGAGATGTTCAGCGTGCCGCCATCCGCACGGCTTTCGGTGACGGCGATGGTCAGGCCGGTGAATCCGACGTTGGCGTTTTCGAAAAAGTTGGTTGAAGGGTAACCTCGGGGAGACACCTCGTCGCCTGCGTACAGCATGCAGCCGTATTCTCTCGAGCCGATTGCGGCTGGGACGAGGTCGGTGCTTTCCGCGTGCGGTTCGTTCATATCAGGGTCGACCAGCTCGATCAGCTGGTTGTGCACGGTTCCGTACGTGTTCGAATGAACGAAATACGGTCCGCCCGATCCTAGGTCGGCCTGAACTCTGAAGAGGCGAAATCCCGACGGAAGCTCGGCGGGTTGGCCATCTTGCTCGTAGCGAACGCTTTGGTTGCCGGCGAAGCGGTCGTACTGCAGCAGGTAGTAGGACGAGAACATGCTTGCGTCTTGGTTCGCCACCACGACGATACCGCCGGTTTCATCGATGTCGTTCGAAGCGAACGCTTCTAAAGCTGCTTCTACGGACGAGCTGCCGTCGGCGGTTGCGTCCACGTGTTGCACCACCTTGCCGTCGCGTTTGACGTCGATGCCCGTCTCGTTCGCGAAGATGCGGGTGATCTTGCTGTCGGGCAGCCAGCCCAGCATCCATTTCGAGAATCCATTGTGATCGCCCTGGTTCTGCATCATGATGTCAAAGGTGAGGATTCCCGTGCGGTCGGTGGAGCCTCCTTGCTGGCTGGCGTACTGGTAGTAGTCGGGCAGGCCCAGCACGTGACCCGTTTCGTGGATGATGGTCTGCGCGGCCCACGGCTGGTCGCACGGATTCGACAGCGCCACGGCGTTCCATAGGCGCACTGTGCCGTCAGCGTACACGGCGTCGGGGACGTCGAGCACCTGCTCGTTGCTCCACCAGACGCTGCCCCAGCCGGTGTCGCCGCCGGCGAAGTGCAGGTAGACGGCATCGATGCGCCCGTCGCCGTTCGCGTCGAATCGCGCGAGATCGATGCCGGATGCCTCGAGGTGGTCGAGCGCCTCCTTGTACAGTTGCCCGATGTTCGCCGTGTAGAAATCGCGCTCGTGCTGGGCCGCGTAGTCGAACGCTTCGCCGGTGACGGTAAGCGCGCCGTACGACGCGCGGAGGTAGTAGTCGTGCAGGTTCTCGTAGGGAAAGCCGCCGGCGCTCGGCAGCGCGGCCTCGCCGACGGCGCGCGGGCCTATGAGCGCCTGAAGCGCTTCCAGCGTATCTCCTTCCGCGAAGGGGCGGTCGGGGAACGACACGCGCAGCGCCACCACGTGTGCGTTGCCGATAGCGGCCATGCCGCCGTCGTCGCCGGGAACCGCGTTCGGGGCGATGCCGTTTTGTGCCTGCTCGCGCGCGAGGGCCTGTTGGACGAGGCCGGGGGAGGGCTCGTCGTTGCCGAGGCTTTCCTGGAAGGCTTCTCGTTCGTCCAGCGTGCCGTCTGCGGCATAGGCGGCGCGTTGCTCGACGGTGGCGATGCAGGGCGAGTGCGCCGCGTCCTGCGCATGAGCCGACGCGGGCGCGAGCGCACCTGCGAAGGCCGCTGCTAGAAGCGCGGTCAGCCAAAACGCGGCCCAGCGCGCGGCCTTTGAACGAGCGAAGCATTGCATGCGGTTCCCTTCGTCTTCCGGTGTGATGGAACCATACTACCCGCTGCCGCCCCGCTCGACACGTGCTTTTTGAGAATGAGGCAAAGGGGAGGGGTTAACGTCTCGTTTGGGGATATGGGGGACGGGCGCTCTCGCGACGACGAGACGTCAACCCCTCCCCTTTGCCTCATTCCGCCCGTCATCCGTGTTGGTGATCTGCGCGGTATAATGACCGAGTCGTTGGCGAATCGGGAAAGGAACTATATGCGCTTCGTCTCGTGGAACGTGAACGGCTTGCGCGCCGTGCTGAAAAAAGGCTTCGAAGACATCGTGTGCGAGCTGGACGCCGACATCGTTGCCTTGCAGGAAACGAAGCTGCAAGAGGGCCAGGCCACGCT
>OLRC01002063.1_pt1 | contig 11630 bp, 9 predicted proteins | sample 1672081 | NCBI WGS metagenome assembly OLRC01 (sample SAMEA3136643, study PRJEB25190) | human gut metagenome | biome: human gut; feature: human-associated habitat; material: faeces | place: Austria | collected 2013
TGGTGTCAATGTCAGCATGAAAGCTGAGATAACTGATAATTTCGGGATAAAATATACTGTGAACATAAAGCGGTGGAAGGATTTCTATATTTATAGACCACTGTTTTTAAAGGACTTGGACGAGAAGATACAAAACTGCGGTAAATGATAAGATTACGGAGGAATAATAAATGGATTTGTCAATGAAATGGCTTGCAGACTATGTAGACTGCGATATGCCGATAAAGGATTTTGTTTCCGCTCTGACGCTTTCAGGCTCAAAGGTAGAGTGCTTTGAGCAGGAGGGCAAGGATATTTCTAACGTTGTTGTGGGCAAGGTAGTTTCTATGGAGCGTCACCCTGATTCTGACCATATGTTCATCACTCAGGTAGACGTGGGAGAGGACGAGCCTGTTCAGATAGTTACTGGCGCTCAGAACGTTCATGAGGGCGATTTTGTGCCTGTTGCAAAGCACAAGTCATCTGTTCTCCATGAGGGCAAGCAGGTGAAGATAACAAAAGGCAAGCTGAGAGGCGTTGCGTCAAACGGTATGCTTTGCTCACTGGGCGAGCTTGGACTTTCTGTTCACGATTTCCCATATGCTATAGAGGACGGAATCTTTATTCTCGGCGATGACTGCGACAAGACAGTAGGCAAGGATATACATGAGGCTATAGGTTATAATGACACAACTGTTGAGTTTGAGATAACTTCAAATAGACCTGACTGTCTTTCTGTTATCGGTCTTGCAAGAGAAACTGCGGCTACTTTCGGCACTGAGCTGAAGGTCAAGAAACCTGAGTTCAAGGGCATTGACGGGGATATCAACGATATGCTCAAGGTAAAGATACACAACACTGACCTTTGCAAGAGATATATGGCCGGTATCGTTAAGAACGTAAAGATAGGTCCGTCACCTCGTTGGATGAGAGAAAGACTGAGAGGCTGCGGCGTTAGACCTATCAACAACTTTGTTGATATCACAAACTATGTTATGCTTGAATATGGCAGACCGATGCACGCTTTTGATCTTAGATATGTCAAGGACGCTTCTATCAACATCAGAAACGCTAAGGCAGGAGAAACTATCACAACTCTTGACGGCGAGGTAAGAGAGCTTTCAGAAGAGATGCTCGTTATTGCTGACGCTGAAAAGCCAGTTGCAGTTGCAGGCGTTATGGGCGGCGAATACAGCGGCATCATGGACGATACAACTACTGTTGTATTTGAGTCTGCTTGCTTTGACGGTGCGAGCGTAAGAACTACAGCCAAGAAGCTTGGCATGAGAACTGACGCTTCTGCAAGATATGAAAAGGGTCTTGACCCACATGAGTGCTACGAGGCTCTTATGAGAGCTTTCCAGCTTGTTGAAGAGCTTGGTGCTGGCGAGGTCGTAAAGACTTACATTGATGAGAATTACGAGGACGAGACACCTAAGACGGTTGATTTTGACCCTGAGTGGATAAATAAGTTCCTTGGTACTGAAATACCAGAGAGCGACATGGTTGAATATCTCACAAGGCTTGGCTTTGAGATAAAGGACGGCAAGGTAGTTTCGCCATGGTACAGAGTGGACATTGCCTGCAAGGCTGACGTGGCAGAGGAAGTTGCTAGACTTTACGGCTACAACAAGATTCCAAACACTATCGTAAGAGGCGTTGCTCAGGCTAAGCTCACCGAGGCGCAGAAGTTTGACAGACACATACAGAGATCTATGCTCGCTATGGGTCTTAACGAGATATCTACATTCTCATTCATTTCGCCTAAGTATTTTGACAAGATAAATCTTCCTGCTGACTCAAGACTGAGAAAGACAGTTGTTATCACAAACCCTCTTGGCGAGGACACCAGCGTTATGAGAACGACTATCATTCCGTCTGTATGTGAAGTGCTTGCAAGAAACTACAGCTACCGCAACCCTGAGTGCTATATCTTTGAGAGAGGAAACGAGTATATACCTGTTGAGGGCGAGGTGCTTCCTAACGAGCCTGAAAGACTTGGTTTTGGTTTCTATGACACTGAGACGAAGGCTGATTTCTATGACATCAAGGGCGTTGTTGAGGGTCTGCTCTCTAAGCTCGGCGCACAGAAAGTTGAATTTGAAAAGGCTACTGCTGAATGTAGCTTTGACGAGTTCTATGCTTTCCACCCGGGAAGAGTTGCTGTCGTTAAAGTAAATGGTGAGGAGATCGGCATTTTTGGCGAGCTTCACCCGAGAGTTCTGGAGAACTACGGCATTGACGCAAGAGCTTATGTGGGCAAGATAAATGTTCCTGAGCTTATGGCAAGCTGTGTTGCTCAGAAGACATATAAGCCACTGCCTAAGTATCCTGCTACAACAAGAGATCTGTCTATCGTTTGTGATGACGATATCCCTGCGGCTCTTCTTGAAAAGACTATAAGCAAGGCTGTTGGCTCGATACTTGAAAAGGTAACGCTTTTTGACGTTTACAAGGGCGAGCAGATCGAAAAGGGCAAGAAGTCTGTTTCATACTCCATTTCAATGCGTTCACATGACGGCACGCTTACTGACGAGCAGGCTGACAAGGCTATGAAGAAAGTTCTTGAAGCTCTCAAGGCTATCGGTGCTGAACTCAGAATGTAAAAAATATAGCGCCTGATTTGTATAATGTGCATAAATTTTGCTTTTTGACTTGTTATTTTGAAACAAATGGAGTATAATAGTATCAGGCGTATTGCTGATATTAATACATTGCAGAGGGGCTGAGCATAATGCACGAACAAACTATGGAATTTTCAGTACAGCACGACAAGGAGGCTGAGCTGAAAAAGACACTTACAATTATATATGACGCTCTGAAAGAGAAGGGCTATAATCCTATTAATCAGATCGTAGGTTATATTCTTTCTGAGGACCCGACCTACATAACAACATACAATAATGCCAGAAGTCTTATTCGTCATATTGACAGAGATGAACTTTTGCAGGCATTGGTGAAGTCCTATCTTGAGTCATAACTGATATTTAAAGGCGGTAGTTTTTACCGCCTTTTTTTGTTTTACGTCAGAATTTACCTGAAACGTATTTTTGTATAAAGCCGTTTTCTGAACATAATAGTATAAGATGATAAGAAAACGGAGGGCTTCATATGAAGATAAGAAATTGCATGGCACTTATTTGTGCAGTTGTAGCGCTCAGTGCTTGTGGCAGGACAGTGATAGTGCGTGAGGGAAATTCATCAGAGGGAACAAGCTCGGCGGTCATCGAGCCTGTTGCTGTGGGAAAGAAAACCGCAAAGGAAAAGATAGATCTTTCGGGGCTTTCACATGACAAGGTCGGATATGGTCAAGGCGTTCTTGTGGACGAAAAGAACAGGACGACTGGTGCGCTTGATTTTAATGCACAATACGGCAAGCTTAACGCAAAGGCTATAAATAATGATGACAAGATATATCTGACCTTTGATCAGGGGTATGAGAACGGATACACTGAAAAGATCCTCGATGTGCTGAAAGAGAAAAAGGTCAAGGCGACGTTTTTTCTTTTGCAGGATTATGCAGAGAAAAATCCTGAGCTTGTGAAGCGTATGATAGACGAGGGGCATATTGTGGGAAATCATTCGGTACACCATTATTCTATGCCGACGCTTGGACAGGCGGAATGTGAGTCGGAGATAAAGGATTTCCATAAGTATATGGAGGAAAACTATGATTATACCATGACAGTGTTCAGACCGCCTATGGGCGAGTTTTCGGAGTTCTCTCTTGGAGTGACGGCAAACTGCGGTTATAAGACTGAGCTTTGGAGCTTTGCTTACGCTGATTGGGACGTGAACAATCAGCCTGATGAAGGACAGGCTCTTGAAAAGCTTGTGAATGCGGCTCACCCGGGGGCTATTTATCTCCTGCACTCGGTATCGAAAACCAATACTGATATTCTCGGGGACTTTATCGACAGAGTGAGGACTGGCGGATTTGAATTTGGCTGATAAGAGAATATGATGAAGAGAGGCCTTGTGCCTCTCTTTTTGTTATTTTAGGGACATTTGTAGCTGATTTGTAATATGTTAGTCTATTGACAAATTGTTAAAAGTATGTTATATTTTAAATACGAACAGAAACATGAGTTTCTTTAAGGAGGAAATAAAATGGTAAAAAATAAGGTGCTTACACCTGTATTGGCAGGCGTTTTGGGTCTTAGCATAGTTGGTTCAGGTCTTGGCTATTATTTTGTAAATAAAGACAGTAATGATGGTAAAACTGAGGGCGGCAAGGCTAAGCTTACTCAGGTGGCAGATAATATAAACAACACTCTTGGCACGGCTGAAAAGGCTATCAAGGGCGAACTTGATTTTGCCTACAACGCAACGGCTACTGTTTCATTCGGCGAGGGCTTCACAGAGCAGGCAGGTGTTAGCTTACAGCCTATTTCTGTTACAACTGTTACAAAGCAGAAGGGAAGCAACACTGCAGCAGATGTTTCGCTGACATATGGCGGAAATAATCTTGTGTCTGCTAATGCTGTATATTCCAGAGATAACAAGTCGGCTTATGTTCAGATACCTGAGCTTTCTGACGCTTATCTTATGGTTAATGTTGACAGCCTTAAAGACAAGGTAGGCAGTGAGCTTTCTTCACAGGGCATTGACCTTGATTCTCTCTTTGATTCTGCTGAGGGCGCTGATGTTGATTTTGATACTGACGCACTTGAAAAGGATCTGGAGGAATACAAGAAGGTTATGGAGGACTCTTTCCCTAAGCCTGTTGACGGTGAGAAAAAGACTGGTGACATTGACGGAAACGAGTACAGCTATACAACTAAGGAATACACTATCTCAGGCAATGATGTAAAGGCTGCTTTTAAGGCTGTTCTTGACAAGGCTAAGGACGACGCTACGCTTAAAGATATGTTCAGCAAGGCAGGCGTTGCTGACAAGCTTGGTATGTCATATGATGAGATAATCTCACAGTATGCTGATTCTATGGATTCACTTTTTGAAAGTGATAATCTTGACGAAACTGCAACATTTAACGCTTACTACAGCGGTGACGATTTTGCGGGCTTTAGCCTTGAAAAAGACGGCGAGGGTGCAACTCTTTACACCATTCTTAAGGACGATGTTGTGGCTGTTGATTTTAGCCTTAACATGGGCAGTGAGGGCAGTGCATCATTCAAGGGTTCTGCAAAAACTGTTGACGGTGTTACAAATGGCAAGTTCACAATGAAAATGGAAACTGCGGCTGATTCAGATATAGACGCTGACATGACTTCTGCTGACGGTGGACTTTCCATCCAAAAAGATTTTCCCGTCTATAGAACCATCCTCTTTATCCAGCAGTCCTGTCACCGCTTTTACTAAAGTAGATTTTCCACATCCGGATCTACCTGCAATAAGCACCATTTCTCCTTCTTCTATACGAAGATTGACTCCTGTAAGCGTATCCTTTTCTCTGGAAGTATATCGGCAAGATACATTTTGAATATCTAAAATCATGTTCCCATCACCTGCTTAAGCTTCTCTCCCATACGATATCCCATCCAGGCACCAATACTGCTGTATAGAATCCCATTAACCAGCATATAGAGGGCAATAAACCAATCGGCATAGTATAAACGATAAAAGAACATCATCTGCTGCATGTTTATAAAGGTAATAAACGCATCAGCTATACCTATCATTACCGCAATCAAAACAGCGTATTGTTCCGTGATTACTTCTTTTTTAAAGAATCCCCAAACCCATAGCACAAACTCTAAAACAACAATAGATACTGAGCAAATCAGGATTCCCACCAATGTAACACGCCCGAAAAGTATGGCAGACAGGAGCCAACGCATCAGGAAAAACAACGATAATACACCGGGACGCCTGAATAAAATTAACAACGCCATTAAAAGGAGGTATTGCACAATACCATTTAAAATCCCTGTTATAAGCCCCGAAAACGGCCCTAAGATAACATGAAAAAAGTCTCCCAGCAAAGTTACCGGCACAACAACGCCGCCAAAAGCAAGCGCGGCAAAAAGAGCCACTGTAATATCTCCCCGTGCGCCAATCCGGATAGTACATTTCTTCAGCTTTTTAAAGGATGCCATTACAAATGCTACGCAAGCCCCGGCAAAACCGATGGCAAACATACCTGTACCTTTTCTTTTTGCAATCGTCAATGGAACTTCCGTTATTTTTGATATATTTCCATCAGTCAAAGTAATCCGTAAATTATAATTGCCTTCATTAATGGTGAATGGGTTTATATAAAGCGGCATGATAACCGGTTGGCTTACTTGCGGCAAAAGACCTATAGATGCTTCCGTAGCATCAGTGTTCTCATCACTCCAGCCGATACCTCCATCTTCAGTCCTGACCGAAATTAATCCCTTCTTCACTTCACCACTGGGCCGGTCCACAAGTTCTGCCACGAAATGAAGTGTTCTTGTATCTTTATTCGGATTTCTCATTTCAAGGAGAATATACGCTGCCGGCGTATTCAATAATGACGGCCAATCTGTGGGCTTGCTTCCTATAAGCCGATTCCTTATGTTCTCAAGAGTCACATCCCGTACATACAATATATCTTTTGCTTCTCTTTGATCGACTTTTCCATCTTCATCTACAGGGGCAACGATACGTTGTATATACCAAGTAGAATTTTCCTTTTCTTCAGAAACTCCTGCAGCGGATGCTTCGCTTTTGCCGATACTGAAATCAACTTTTTGTATATATTCTTTACCGTCATAACGAATTTCTACAGAAATTGCATAATTCCCTTCTTTCAGATCCTTATCACAAGAAAGAGAAACAACCGAAAAGACTTGTCCATAATTGGCCGGCAGCTTCCACTTTGCTGTAATCACATTATCTTTTGCCGTGTTCCAGCCTTCCATTTTCAGCGCATGGATACCACTTGGCAGAGTCACTTTGATATCAGCCGTTTCTTCTTTCGGAAGATCTATGCTCTCAATATTTAAAAATAAAATTTGTGTACTCCCCGCAGGTATTACTTTATGCTTTTCTCCATTCAAACTGTAAGGAAATTGTACATCCAATCGAACTGATTCATTCCCATAAACCGTCAAATGAAACAATGCTGAAAAGATCACTGTGAAAAGGAATAATATTCTACAAATCATACTGTCCTCGCTCATAAGCTGTTTGCCGTCCTATGCATAGCAAACGATCTTCGCTTATCTTGTCTACATGAAAATACGATGCACCCATTTTCTGCGCCAATTCTTTTGCAAGTCCCAGTTTAATAAAACTCGATTCTGTATCAATCACTGCGATCGGCATATGCCGATGTCCAATCCGCTCTGCTTCTGACAATGCATCTCTCACGGGGTCTGTATTTTTATTAAGCGAATTGGTTGCTCTCCCATCAGTAATCAAAATTAACACCGGATCTTGTAACGGATCCTGCTTGTAAAGCCTGTCGAGCATATCTTCCGCTTTTATAAGTCCCTGGGCAAGTGGTGTTTTCCCGCCAGTGGGAAGTGCTGCTAACTTCTTTTGTGCAAATTCTATACTTCGTGTTATCGGTAAAAGGACTTCCGCCCTATCCCGCCTAAATGCGATCATACCCACTCTATCACGTTTCTGGTAAGCATCCGCCAGCATTTTAAATACCACCCCCTTAACCGCTTTCATCCGTTCACGGGCACCCATAGATCCACTTGCGTCAACAAGAAATAAAAATATATTGCCTGTCCTTTTTTCCCTTTCTTTCCGCCGGATATCCTCATGACGGATGACCACAGCGCATCCGTTGGATTGTCTGCCTTTTTGATGGGGTGCCGCTGCGCGGAGTGTGGCATCAATTGCAATATCATGTGTTTCACCCTTAGGAATACCGGCTTTTACATACCGTCCCTGTCTCTCATCGCTTCTCGTTATATGTCTCTTTCCACTGCCTTTGGGGGTAAATTGTTTTTTCTCGTTCTGTATCCAGAGCGGAGGAAGAGTTACATGTAAATCTGCGGAATCTACTTTTTCATCATCCGCCCCCTGCGGAAATTCCGGCATATCCGATGATGATTCATTATTGTTACCCCCATTCCCCGTCGCTTCAACAATATGATTCTCGCTTGGATCCTCTCCATCATCACCAGGATCGTTATTTTCGGATTCCTGAGCTTTCTCTGTATTGTTTTTATCCGGATCTTCCAGTTCATCAGACTGCGGCAGTTCCTCTTCCCAGTTCTTTCTCATACGGTGGGGAAGTACAAATTCCGCCGCTTTTTCCAGATCCTTAGGCAATACATATCTTCTTTCTGCCAAGGCAGCCAATGCTCGTGCCGCTTCAATTAAATAGATATCCGCCCGATGTCCGGATACATGTGCTTTTAATGCATATACCGATGCCAACTGTATCATGGCCGATGAAACAACCACTTTGGGCAGCAAGGACATTGCAGAATGTATTGCCTTCTTTATTTTTTCATTTTCCAATTTCCATAATTTACAAAAAGACGCACAATCCTTTTCAAAAGAAATAGTACGTTTTAATATCTCAACACGTGTATTTTCATCATGGATATTGTCAACATTTACGAAAAGCCCAAACTGATCCAAACAAGCCCCGGATAGCATCCCGCTCTCCGGATTTATCGCGGCAATAACGGTAAAACTCGTATCACACCGCAGTGATAATCCATCCCGTTCAAGCTGATACGCCCCAACTTCTGCAATATTTAAAATAGAATCCAGCAAATCCTCCCGCAATAAATTAGCATCATCTAAATAGAGCACACCTTGATCCGCTTCATTAATAATTCCGGGATACAGTTTTTTCTGTCCGCTGTAAATGGCTTTTTCAGTATCAATGGTACCAAACAACCGGTCTTCGGTAACACTTACCGGTATATCCCGCCACGGTCTTTCAATCAGTTCCTGTGTGCTTCTCATCAGTGTAGATTTACCAATGCCTTGAGGTCCGGAAATCAAAAGACCACCGGCGCGAGGATTTACCAGCACAACAAGTATGGCTGTTTTTGCATGATTTAGTCCCAATACAGCGGAGAAAGGAAAATTATTGCGTCTCATCATCAATAACCTGATCCACCTGCTCCCAATTCAATGTTTGTTCTTCAAACGGGCGGCGATGCATACGATGCGGGAGCACCATCCTTGACGCCGCTCTCAGATCTTCCCTGTTTACTGCTGTACGCCCTTCAACAGCTGCTATCGTTTCTGCTGTTTTAATCAATGTTATATCTGCCCGATGCCCATCAACACCGAGCAATATAGATATTTTAGCGGCAAGAAGCAGTAAACTGTCAGAAACCATAACCCGTGGAAGCAATTTTATAGCCTGCTCTATCCTCCCCACTTCTTTTTCCTGTTCCTCTTTCCAATCGGCAATAAACTTCTCCGAATCCGCCTCATATGCCAATCGGCGTTTTACAATCTCCGCCCTTTTCTCCGGATTTTGTTCCCCCGCAACCTTGACTGATAATGCGAAACGATCTAATAACTGTGGACGGATGTCCCCTTCTTCCGGGTTCATTGTTCCTACAAGAGAAAACTGCGCAGGATGAGAATAGGAAATTCCTTCGCGCTCCACTGTATTAATTCCCATAGCTGCCGAATCTAAAAGGATATCTACAGCATGATCGTCCAAAAGGTTAATCTCATCTACATATAAGATATTACGGTTCGCATCTGCCAAAATACCTGTTTCAAAACTACGACGTCCTTCCCGTATCGCCAATTCAATGTCCAATGTTCCCACGATACGGTCTTCTGTTGCGCTGACCGGCAATTCCACCACTTTCATAGGCAATAATACTACCGGAGGTTTTCTGGTGTCATATAATTCGTGACAGCTGTCACACCAGTTTGTTTTATTTTCAGGATCGTCATGATAATGACATCCTTGAATACATTCCCGCGGCGGTAATAAATCCGCCAATGCACGGACAGCGGTAGATTTGGCAGTCCCTTTTTCTCCCTGGATAAGAACACCGCCTAATCGGGGATTGACCACATTGAGTATGAGCGCCTTCTTCATTTCTTCCTGCCCGATAATCGCAGTAAACGGAAATACTCCCTGTCTTTTCATATGGCTTTCTCCTGTCTTTTCAGATACCGTTTAACAAAAAATTTTTTTAATGCGCATTCTGCTTCTGAACACCTTACTTGTCCGTTCTTATCAAGCCATCGGGAAAAGCATCCTCCGCCGCAAAGTGAAAAATACTCACACATTCTGCACGCTTTCATAGAGTTTCTAATGAACGTTCCTATCTTCCTGACATTTTTCGGGCACCTGCCTGTATACACATTGCCCAATTTATATTCACTCTTTCCCATCAGTGAAGAACAGGCATAAATATCACCATGCACATCCACAAAAGCAGCTTCCCCATTCATAGCAAAACATTGAGGAAACTCATACTTCCCCGTCCTCTGCAGCATTCGCACCCGATCTTCCTGTGTAAAATGAATATGTTTTCCTGTAATTTCTTCCAACATATCCATTTTCTTTGCAGTTCTTTCAAGAGCTTTTTCCATTTGCTCGGCAGTGGGCGCATGTAATCCTTTCCCGCGCCCCTGCTCTCTGAGTATATCAAAACCAATCTGATGGACATTCCCATAAAAGTATGCCATATCAACAATCCCATCCAGCTGCTCTACCGTGTCATCAGTTACGACACAAGTAATTCCGGCCTCTATATTTGACTCTCCCAGATTTTGGAAAGCTTGAATCACTTTTTGCGAAGATCTGTCTCCATCTTTTGAAACACGCAAGCTGTTCATAAGTTCAGGACGACCGTCACAAGAAATACCAATTCCTACATGATGGTCAAAAAGCCACTTTCCAATGTCTTTCGTCAGCAAAGCTCCATTCGTTTGTATCTGCATCTGTGCATTCACATGATTTTTCTCTACAAAATCCACTACTTTCCGGATTAAAGGAAATTGCAGCAACGGTTCTCCTCCGGAAAACTGGAGAAGAAATTGATTTTTCGACACATGCGCTAAAGCCACTGCAGCTATGGCAGTTTCTTCAGTCATATCAACTGGATCCTGCTCTGAAGCATAACAATAAAGGCACTTAAAATTACATCGGCCGGTTAACGTGAGCACAAGCATTCGAATTGGTGGAATTTCACACATTGTCATCCCCTTCGCCTTCCAATTCTCCCTCAATGGATAAATACAGATTTTTTAGTTCCTTCATTGTCTTTTCTTTTGCATTCCACAGCCCCCTTGCTTCAGCTTCAAGAAGCGTTTCGGTAATACGCTGCAACGCCCAAGGATTTACACGTTTCATCCAGTCCTGTACCTTTTCATCAAGTGCATATTTTTCTGCATACTTTTCATACATCCAATCTTCCATCACCTCGCTTGTCGCATCCCATTGGAAACTGACAGACACCATTTTTGCCATATCGGATGCTCCTTTATATCCGTGATTCATCATACCGTTAATATGCTTGGGATTAATTGACTCCATACGAAAAATACGCTTTGCTTCTTCCTGGACTGTCCTTACTTTTGGACGCAGCCGATCTGCACTGTCGCCGGCATAAGAATGGGGTGCTGATCCTCGTATACTTCTTACCGCAGCAATCATCCCTCCATGATAGGCGTTATAATCATCAGAACTGAACATATTCGTTTCATGATTATCCTCATTCTTTACGGTGACATCCATAACGGATAACCGTTTTCTGAACAGTTCCGGAGAA
>OLRC01002064.1_pt1 | contig 11630 bp, 10 predicted proteins | sample 1672081 | NCBI WGS metagenome assembly OLRC01 (sample SAMEA3136643, study PRJEB25190) | human gut metagenome | biome: human gut; feature: human-associated habitat; material: faeces | place: Austria | collected 2013
GTCTAAATCCCGCTTCATATCCCAGTACTGAAAACCATCATCTAAAAGCAATATATCCGCCCCCAATTTAATCGCTTTTTCCGCAGAAATGATCCTGTTACGTCCCACAAGAACAGGGACATCAGGAATTTTTAACGCCATCATATAAGGCTCATCTCCCGCCAGTTTCTGGGAAATCCGCAAAGATCGTCCGTCAGATACAACTCCTCCGACTTTTTCCAATCCGCTTTTATAACCGCGGGAGAGAATGGCCGGATGATGCCCCTTTTTGTGAAGCATTTCAGCCAGCTTTAAAATGCACGGTGTTTTCCCCGTTCCACCGGCCGTAATATTTCCAACGCTGATAACAGGTATCGGCATACGGCGGGCATTTCGCCCAGCCTTCTCATATTTTTTCACGACACCTTTTTCATAAATCCCTGCAAGAATCTCCAACCCGCCAAGAACAATCTTTCCTATCTTTCCCGGCGACGGATTTTTTTGGAGTCCAAGTATGTAAGACTCAATACTCATCAGTATTCTCCATCAAATCAATCTTATACTTTTCAGCAAGTTTTGCAAAAGTATCTACATTCCTTTTCGTCGCCCCCTGATTCTCCGCCACCACAGACAACGCCGCTTCCCCCATAGCCTTCATTTTTTCGGGATGAGCCAATAAATCCCGCAGCGTTTTTTCTAATTCAGACTCATTTTGTGCCATGCGGCAGACACCACGCTTAGACAGCAGATCAAATATTTCCCGGAAATTGAACATATAAGGACCTACAAGCACCGGTTTCCCATGTGCCGCAGGTTCCAATATGTTATGTCCCCCCACCTTTACAAAACTTCCGCCAACAAAAACTACGTCCGCAAGACTGTATAAACGTCCCAATTCACCAATGGTATCAAGAATAATAACCTGATGGCCTCTCCCATCATCTTCTTCCGTCCCCATCTTAGAGCGGCGGAGAACACTGTATCCAAAATGCTTCACCAAAAAGCGGACAGACAGTGCCCTTGTAATCTCACGTACTGCCAGAAGCAACCGGGCGTCAGGATACTCTTTCAGAATCTTGCCAAATATACGAAGAATAATTTCTTCTTCTCCGTTATGCGTACTCCCTGCTACAATCACAGGCCCTTTTCCATCAAAGTGAAATTCATGACGAAGCTGTTGTTTCTCTTCTTCCGAAACTTCCGCATAGGTTTCATCATACTTTGTATTTCCTGTAATTGTCACCCGATCAGAAAGTGCTCCCATAGAAATGATATGTTTTGCATCAATGCCCGACTGCATACAAAATTTTTTAATTTGGAGAAGCATGCGCGAGGTAAAACGCCGGATCAGGGAATACCTTTTCATAGAACGGTCACTGATACGGCCGTTCATCATCATAACAGGAATATTCTTTCTCCATGCCAGCCGAAGAAAATTTGGCCACAATTCCGTTTCAATCAGAATAATTGCTTTAGGATTCACTATATTCACAATTCGTTCTGTGATAACAGGCAAATCAAAAGGAAAAAATATATGGCCGTCCGCCTCGGGCATGATCCTTTGCGCCATTCGGTGACCTGTAGCAGTAACGACAGATACAACGACCATTTCTTTAGGATAGCGTTTTTTCAATTCTCTCACAATAGGACTGGCTGCGACAACTTCACCCACCGACGCCGCATGTATCCAGATTGCATTATGATAAGCAATCTGTTCCAAAGTCGGCGTCGGCATAATCCCGGCACTCTGCTTCAGTCTGTCATAAAAACCGTCTTCAAAAATAAGACGGTAAAGCAGTACCGGCACCTGAAAGAACCAATAAGCAACCAGACAGACATTATAAAACCAGTACAAGTTATTTTTCTCCTTCCGGCTGTTTTATCGACATGGTATACAGTTCATGATATAAACCGCCCATAGCCATAAGTTCTTCATGTGTTCCCTGTTCTTCAATCCGTCCTTTATTCAGCACTAATATCTGATCAGCATTTTTAACCGTCGATAAACGATGGGCGATAACAAACGACGTCCGTCCCACCATCAGTTTATCCAAAGCATCCTGTACAATTTTCTCGCTTTCTGTATCCAAAGCGGAAGTAGCCTCATCCAGGATCAAAATGGCCGGATCTTTCAGTATTGCCCGTGCGATAGCAATACGCTGCCGCTGCCCGCCGGACAATACAAGCCCCCGGTCTCCAACTTTCGTATCTATGCCATGAGGAAGTTCTCTGATAAAATTTTCCGCATTTGCTGCTTTTATAGCTGCCCAAACCTCTTCATCCGTCGCATCCAGTCTTCCATAAAGAACATTTTCCTTAATTGTCGTATTAAAGAGAAGTGTATCTTGAGGTACAAGACCTATATTTTCCCTTAAAGAGCCGACAGTCACATCGCGGATATCCATACCATCAATGCAGATTGCCCCTGCGCTGACATCATAAAAGCGGGGAAGCAGGTTTGCCACCGTGGTCTTCCCCGATCCCGATGGACCGACAAGAGCAATGGTCTGTCCTGGCTCCGCGATAAAGTTTAAATCTACGAGAACTGGATTTTCTTTTTCATAGGAAAAAGAAACGTGCTTTGCTTCTACTCTGCCTTTCTTAATAATGAGCTGCTTTGCGTCCGGCTTATCCTGTACTTCCGGCTGCTCATCAAGGATAGCAAAAACACGGTCGGCTGCAGCCAGTGATTTTTGGATATTCCCAACGCTTTCCGCCACGCGCCGTGTCGGATTCGCCAAATTGATGGCATAAATAAGAAACGCAATCAGTTCCCCGGTCGTCATCACCCCGTCAATAACGGAAACACCGCCATACCAGATAATAGCGCACACCGCAATGGCCGCTAAAAATTCAACAAAAGGCGTCATCTGACTCTGTTGGCGGATGGAACGAACCGTTGCGCTGAAGCTGAAACGATTAATTTTTTCAAACCGTTTTTCCTCATAACTGCCGCGGTTAAAACTCCTTACAATACGAACGCCTTGTATCGTCTCCTGCAGCATGGAGGTTACATCAGCAAGGCATTCCTGTACCACCCTCCCGCTGGTATGCAGTTTTCTGCCGAAAAACTTAATCACATAAGAAACCAGAGGCACGATGATGAGACAAAGCACGGTCAGCTTCCATTGCAGATAAATCATAGACGCAAAGGAGCCGATAAAAATTGCGCTTTCCTGTACAAGAGAAATAAAATCCACCACGATGGCCGTTTGCAGCGCAGCAATATCATTAGTCAGATTACTCATGATATCCCCCGTACGGCGGCGATCATAGTAGGAAATGGACAAAACCTGCAAGTGATGGTAGAGAACATTACGGATATCCATAATAACCGCCTGTCCGATATACCCCATCAGATATCGATGCCCGAAAGTCGTGAGCGCCCTGATAAAGAAAGTCACTAAAATAGCTACAATGACCAAGTACAGCATTCGCAAGTCCTTTTGCTCCAGCACTTGGTCAATCACGTCCTTAATAATCCATGGAACCACCAAATTTGACAATGCTACAAAAAGCATAAAAACAACTGACAATATTAATAACTTCTTGTATGGCCACAAGTAAGACAGAAGACGTTTATAACTATTTATCTTATTTTTTTTACTACTCATTATTTCCCCTCTGCTGTCCTTAATATAAGTTCCGCCGTACGACGAACTGCTCCGCCTTCACCCAGCACGGCACGTACAGATTTTAATTCTCTTATATTCTCCTGCCGCTTTACTTCATTAGTCAGCCACGGCAGCACGACTTCCGCTATATTTCCGGCAGTAACTTTATCCTGTAAAAGTTCAGGCGTCACTTCTTTATGAAGCAGTATATTCGGCAGCCCCGCATACTCCACCCGTACAAGATGCTTGGCCAGGAACCAGGTAATCGCAGATAATCGATACACAAGCACAGTAGGAAGCCCCATCAGCGCTGTTTCAAGAGTAGCGGTTCCAGACGAAGCGATACACGCCGTACAAATCCGCATCAGATCATATATCCGGTCGGCCGTCACAATGATATCCAATCTCGGTGAAGCATTTTTTAAAAAACCTTGAATAAACTCCGATGAAATCGTACCAGCACGGGGCAAAAAGAATTGGCACTCACATTTTTCAGTAAGTATATCCGCTGTTTTAAGCATGGCGGGAAGAAGTTTTTCCACTTCATTTTTTCTGCTTCCCGGCATAAGCAGAATTCTTTTTTTTACTCTGTCTCCCCCAAAAAACATCATTGCCTCTTCATAAGACATAGACGCTTTCACAGTATCTGCCAAAGGATGCCCCACAAAAGTCACCCGGGCTCCAGCTTCTCGATAAGCCTCCGCTTCAAAGGGAAATATAGATGCCACATGCTCCACATCACGAACAATATTCTTTGCCCGTCCCTTGTGCCAGGCCCAAATTGTCGGTGCAATATAGTACACTACCGGAATGCCCAGCTCTTTTGCCACGTGGGCAATCTTCATATTGAACCCCGGATAATCCACACACACAACTACATCCGGTTTTTCTTCCATCATAGCATGTCTAAGGAATGTCCGTAACTTAAAAAACAGTGATAAATGACGAATGACTTCTACCACTCCGATAATTCCCAGATTACCGATATCATAAATAATACGCACTCCCGCATTACGCATATTATCTCCGCCCATGCCGAAAATATCAGCATCAGGATATTCTCTTTTAATTTCCGCGGCAACAGCGGCGGCGTGCATATCCCCGGAAGCTTCTCCGGCAGACATCATAATTTTCATAAATGCTCCTGCTCCACGGATAGAATAGCAATTCCTGCACAATCCGCCTCTTTCAGCACGGACGTTTTTTCCACAAATAAGGTGCGGTACGCCTCAATAGCAAGTACTTTGCATCCGGTTTCCATCATAGAATGTAAAGTTTCCAATCCCACAGCGGGTACATCAAAACGCAGATCCTGATCCGGTTTTGCCGTCTTCACCACCACGGCTCCCCCGCGGGCCAGCATACCACCGCGTCTAATACAGGCATCTGTCCCTTCAATCGCTTCCACTGCCATAACCGCCTGATCTTTGATGACCACCGTCTGCCCCAGATCCATACCGCCAATGGCCTTAGCCGCCTTAAAGCCGAATGCTACATCAAGCATTTCATTTTCTGTCGGCCGGCGTTTGGTAAATATTTGCGGCCCCGGCATTAAAGGCTTTAAATATTTCGTTTGATCCAGCACTGAAATCCCGTCTTTCCCCAATTCTTCCACAAGTTCCAAAGTAATCGTGTCATCCTTGAAATTCTTTTTCCTCAATCGATTCAAAACTTTCAGCGCACGCAAATCAGGAATCACATGATCCTTATACAGCCATTCTTTTGTTACTTTCCCAAGCATTGTGACTTCCTGCACGCCTTCCGACAAAAGCGTTTTAATGACCTTATTCAATTTAAAGACGCTGATTTCATAATAAGCATCAGCTTTTTCTTTTAGTTTCTTTTCGACTCCTGGAATCACAGCAATGCATACAACCTTATATCCCTGTATATGTGCGGCCTCTATAAATTCCACCGGAAGTATGCCGATTCCGGCAAGCAGTCCTACGGTCTCCATCGTTCCCCCTATCATTCTACCCTTTGAGTATTTTACCATATATTTCGTATTTTACGGAAATTATCGATTCTATATGAAAATACTTTTTTATGCTAAAAACGTATGCTAAACAGCCTTATACAAATCATTTTTATATGCTTCTTGAAAGAAATATAAACGCAAGGTATACTTAAATTATTATAATTTAAAGGGGGAATTACTTTGCTAAACAAAATCAAAAAAGTTTTGTCCAGTGTCGCATTGATCAAACAAATCGCTGTCGGCTTGGTCATCGGTATCCTGATTGCCGTCTTTACACCGACGGTAATCCCTGTCGTTAAAATTTTTGGCGATCTCTTCGTCAAAGCACTGAAAGGCGTTGCTCCCGTCCTCGTATTTTTCCTTGTCATGAACGCGATGGCACAAAAAAAAGAAGGGACGAACGCAAATATGAAACCGATCATCATCCTGTATGTCATCGGAACCTTCTGTGCCTCTCTCGTCGGCGTGGCATTGTCATTCCTTTTCCCGACCGTACTTCATCTCCAGGTGGCAGCCGATGCCAAACTGGCTCCGCCTTCCGGCATCATCGAAGTATTGCACAATGTAATTCTTTCCGTTGTAGATAATCCGGTCAATGCGCTTCTTACTGCAAATTACATCGGTATCTTGGCCTGGGCGATCATTGCCGGTCTTGCACTCAAAAGTTACGCAAACGGCACAACAAAATCTGTGCTTGATGATATAGCCCGTTCTATCACTCAGGTCGTCACCTGGGTCATCCACTTCGCTCCGCTTGGCATCATGGGGCTTGTTGCTGACTCTGTCGGTACTGCCGGTGTAGATGCCCTGTTGGGATATGCAAAACTTTTGGCTGTCCTGATCGGCGCCTACATTCTTGTTGCTTTTGTTATGAATCCGATTATCGTATTCCTCAATGTTCACCATAACCCTTATCCTCTTGTCTGGACAACAATCCGTGAAAGCGGTGTATATGCATTCTTTACAAGAAGTTCCGCAGCAAACATCCCGGTCAATCTGACCTTGTGCAAGCGGCTGGGCCTTAACCCCGATACTTTCACAATCTCTATTCCGCTCGGTGCAACTATCAATATGGCGGGCGCTTCCATTACCATTTCTGTACTGGCTTTAGCTGCTGCCAACACATTGGGAATTGTTGTCGATCTTCCGACAGCGCTTCTTCTGTGCCTGATTTCCACAGTTGGCGCCTGCGGCGCTTCCGGTGTAGCCGGCGGTTCCCTCCTTCTGATTCCTGTGGCCTGTGCCTCTTTCGGTATCAGCAATGACATTGCCATGCAGGTTGTTGGTGTAGGCTTCATCATTAGTGTTCTTGAAGATGCCTGTGAAACGGCACTGAACAGTTCCAGTGATGTCCTCTTTACTGCTGTTGCTGAATTTTCTGAACGCCGCAAGAATGGAACTTTTGATCCTAAAGATATGGTTCCCCACAACTGAATCTGATATAAAAAAGACTGTGAAAATGCGAAATACTTTTCACAGTCTTTTTTCGTGTGCCTTATGGCGGATATTCCGCATTCAATCTGATCTATACCTCTATCAAAAAAGCTCCGGCGGTTTTCATTTTTACATCTCCATAGCAGAGAATAAATTTATCTATATACCCCGCCAATTCCTTAAAAACTGATGCCTTAATAGAGCCTCCCCACTCCGATCCCCAATCATAATCAGAAAAAGATTGCATAAGCTTCATCCCTGCCGGTGACAAATGTAATTCACGTTCTGTTTCATGACTTCCTGCATCGATACCGGCTGCCCGAAGGAGCTGCACGGATACAATCAGCGCTGCCACCTTTTTATTTTTACATGCGGCAACAGTCATCGCACGTCCCAAAAGCCGGTATACCCTTTCATTTCTTTCCTCTTTTGGAAAGAATATACTGACCAACTCAATCACATAGTACCAGCACTGCATTTCTTCATAGGATAAATTCATCATATCCAAAAGCATCCGGCTCTCATACTGGGACATGAAAAAATTCTCACCATCTTTCCACGCAGTGAACCGAAGAAACGCAAAAGAAACCATGCCGCCGCTTCCACATCGTTCAAGCACCGTCTTGCCTACATAGATCCGTACTAATCCGGCAGATAAAGTAAATACATCCGCAATTTTCCCGCCATCCTTCCCCGCATGAGCATGAAGAAGGATCCCCTCATCATTTTCAAGCAATTTATTCATGACTGTCTGGTTCCGTTTCTTCTTTACGATCCATTTCCGCCTTCACACGCATAATACGGAATCCGTACATTTTAAGTACGGTAAACTTCCATCCGCCAAAAGAAATATGATCACCGACTTGGGGGATCCGTTCCAATTTCGAAAAAATCAGCCCGCCAATTGTATTATTTCTTTCTTCATCATCAAACTCCATTTGGAGCCTTTCAGAAACATCTTCCAGGATGACGGTGCCGTCAAACTCATAAACATGGTCATTCACACGCAAAATTTCAGCAGGCGCGTTGCTCTCATTCTGCGGAATTTCTCCAGCCAGCTCTTCCATCAGATCCTCCAGCGTCACAAGGCCTGACGTCCCTCCATACTCATCCACGACGACCGCCAGGTATGTCCTCTTATTCTTCATCATTTGAAGAAGCGCAGGCGCGGGCATAACTTCAGGTACTGTCAATATTTCCCTCATAATCCTTTTAATATTGTACTCACCCCGCAAAAGACTTTCCAAAAAGTCCTTTACATGAATAAATCCAAGAATATGATCCTTGTCCTCCATGCACACGGGATAACAGGTATGATGCGTTTTTGAAATATTCCGGCGCATTATGTCCATATCATCATTAAAATCCAAAACGACCATATCATTCCGGGGTATCATGACATCCCTCACGTCTAAATCAAAAAAATCAAAAGAGTTTTTAATCAATGTATTTTCAAGAGTATTCAAACGCCCGCCGCGATGGCTTTCTTCTACAATACAACGGATTTCATCTTCGGTATAAGTGAAATTGACTTCGTCTCTGCATGGGATTCCTTTCGTATCCAATATCTTTTTTCCCGCGAACAAGCCGATGAAAATGAAAGGCTTCCATAGCCTGCCGGACAAATTGATGAACCATGTATAAGAGGATAACATGGACAGCGGCCTGACCAGTGATATGGATCCCGGCACAAGAATGGTAAAAATCCAATAGAGCATCAGTGCAATAACAATGTAGGCAGAAACACCGGCATATACCAGCACCTCGGGAAAAAGATTTGTTTCTTCCCAAAACAAAACTGTGTGACGGACACTCTGATATAAAGAAAGGGCAAAAATGCTGCTGCAGAAAAGATAACCGATCTGTGTCCCCGCAAGTACCACAGAAGTCTTTTGATAATAAGGAGCCACTTTTTCCACTTTCTCCGCATCCAGTTCATCATTGTCTTCAATGTATTTCTTTCTCATTCGCGCAAAAGAAAAATTAACAGCAGTACATACATAATTGACGGCTGCCGCAAAAAGCGCAACGAAAATCCATACAATCACCCATTCTACGTGGATATTGATAAGTCATTCCTCCTTTTTTAAAACATTACTTATGCTCTTTATACCCTAATTCCCGAAGAATATAATCTTTATTCTTCCAATCCCTGCTGACTTTCACCCATAAATCAAGAAATACAGGAGCGCCGATCAGATTTTGTATTTCCTCTCGTGCTTCCTGCCCGGCTTCTTTAAGTAAGATGCCTTTCCTCCCGATAATGATACGCTTCTGAGAATCCCGTTCCACATAAATCGTACAGCGGATATATACCTTTCCATTTTCCCGCTCACTAAATTCTTCAGTGAATACGCCAATCACATGAGGAACTTCTTCTCTTGTACGCAGCAGTAATTTCTCTCTTACAATTTCCTGCACAATATTTCGCTCCGGCTGATCTGTCACCATATCATCAGGGAAATACTTGGGGCCTTCAGGCAGATACCTTTCCAAAACTGTCATAAATTCTTTCAAATTCTCTCCGCTTTGGGCGGAAAGCGGAATGATTTCCGAAAATGGGTATATTTTGCTGTATTGTCCTATTTTCTTCAGCAGCATATCTTTTTTTATCAAATCAATCTTACTCAGAACCAGCACGACGGGTACTTTTTTATCCTTGAGCAGACTCAAAATATACCGATCGCCCGCCCCGAGGGGATCATCACAGGCACAGATAAATACAATGACATCCACTTCTTCCAAAGCGTCCACCGTACTCTGACGAATCACCTGACCTAATTTACTCTGCGGCTTATGCATTCCCGGTGTGTCAAGAAAGACAACCTGGGAATTTTTACCATTCCATACACCGGTAATCTTATTCCGCGTCGTCTGCGCATGAGCAGACACGATGGAAACTTTCTCCCCCAAAACCGCATTCATCAAGGTAGACTTCCCCACATTCGGCCGTCCTACAAGGGCAACAAATCCAGAATGGAATTTTTCTTCAGCCATTTCGTTCTCCTGTCTTTAAACAGCCTTCTTCAAAAGCATGGGGAAGCAATTTGCTTCCATCAAAAATTTTATAGTGGTCTTCATCTTTTGCCACAATGACCACAGGGATATGAAATTCCGCTATAACTTGGCGGCAGATTCCGCAGGGCATCGTAAAACCCTTATCACTCCCCGCCACAGCGATTCCCTGAAAACTTGTATACCCTGCTGTTACCGCACTGCCGATGGCGTTCCTTTCCGCACACATACCCGCGGGATAAGAAACATTCTCTACATTACAGCCGGTAAATATATTTCCATCTTCACCAAGAACCGCCGCCCCTACGGGGTATCCCGAATAGGGAACATACGCATTCTTTCTTGCTGCAAGCGCTGCAGAAACCAAAGCGGCCGCTTTATTCCCCATCATTTTCAAGTTTTCCTTCCGTTATAATACGTTCCATACCGCAGGCACCAAGTATTTCTTCTTCCTTTTCCCGCATTTTCCTCTTCTCCTCCGGATCATAATGATCATAACCAAGAATATGGAGAAATCCGTGTACAGATAAATAGGCCATTTCTCGTTCTTTACTGTGCCCGAACTCTTCTGCCTGCTCAACCGCGCGGTACAAATTAATAATGATGTCGCCCAACACTTTTTCTTCCTCCATACCGTCCTCTTCTTCGCCCTCGTTTAAAGCAAAGGAAAGGACATCCGTCGGCGCGTCAACTCCGCGGTATGTTTTATTCAGTTCATGAATGGTATCAGCGTCACAGATAAGGAGACTTAATTCCGCGTCTTCAGACACGTTCTGCAATTCCGCCCCTTTCGAAAGAACTCTCAGAATGAGCATTTCCAACTCTTCACTGTAAAATTGCTCATCACTGTAATTAATCGTGATTTCCATTATCTTCCACCCCCTGTCTTTTCTTTTTTGTATCTTCTTCATAAGCGTGGATAATGGCCGCCACCAAATCATGACGAACCACATCATCTTCCGTAAATGTCACGGATTCAATATCGGAAACATTTGCCAAAACACGCTGCGCATCAATAAGTCCGCTTTTCACATGAGGCGGAAGATCAATTTGGGTAACATCGCCATTAATAACCATTTTTGAGCGACCCCCCAGACGGGTCAGAAACATTTTAAGTTGTTCCACTGTCGTATTTTGCGCTTCATCCAAAATGACAAAAGATTTTTCAAGCGTCCTGCCCCTCATATACGCAAGCGGAGCCACTTCAATCTGGCCTTTCTGCTGCAGCCGGATGAACTCTTCCGGCCCGAACATATCCAAAAGACCGTCAAACAAAGGGCGCAGATAAGGATTTACCTTTTCCTGCATATCCCCCGGGAGAAACCCCAGTTTTTCACCTGCTTCCACCGCCGGCCGCACTAAAATAATCCGCCGGACATCATGATTTTTCAGAAAGAAAGCTCCCAATGCGACCGCCAAGTATGTTTTTCCTGTTCCCGCGGGACCAACGCCAAAGGTAATGGAATTCCGGCGGATCGCATCTACATACATTTTCTGCCCTAACGTTCTCGGACGGACAGCTTCTCCATTCCGTGTAAGATTAATAATATCCTCTTTCATCTCATGAAGCAGTTCCATCTTCCCCTCATCAAAAAGCTTCATGATGAGGA
>OLRC01002068.1_pt1 | contig 11606 bp, 6 predicted proteins | sample 1672081 | NCBI WGS metagenome assembly OLRC01 (sample SAMEA3136643, study PRJEB25190) | human gut metagenome | biome: human gut; feature: human-associated habitat; material: faeces | place: Austria | collected 2013
CGGCTCTAAGAGCTACAGCATAATCATAAGTTCTCTCATCACCCATAACACCAACGCTTCTCATATTCGTAAGTGCTGCAAAATACTGACCAATTGTCTTATCAAGTCCGGCATTTTCAATCTCTTCACGATAAATAGCATCTGCATCCTGAACGATACGAACTTTCTCAGCTGTTACTTCGCCGATGATACGTACTCCAAGTCCCGGTCCTGGGAATGGCTGACGGAATACGAGTCTTTCAGGAAGTCCGAGCTCAAGTCCTGCTTTACGAACTTCATCTTTGAAAAGATCACGAAGCGGCTCAATGATTTCTTTGAAATCTACAAAATCCGGAAGTCCTCCTACATTGTGGTGAGATTTGATCACAGCGGATTCTCCGCCAAGACCACTTTCTACCACATCCGGATAAATTGTTCCCTGTGCAAGGAATTCAACAGTACCGATCTTTTTTGCTTCTTCTTCGAAGATACGGATGAATTCTTCACCGATAATCTTACGTTTTGCTTCTGGCTCTGTAACGCCTGCAAGTTTGTTATAATATCTTTCCTGCGCATTTACGCGGATAAAGTTCAGATCAAACTGTCCTTCTGGTCCGAAGATTGCCTCAACTTCATCTCCTTCATTTTTACGAAGAAGTCCGTGATCTACGAATACACAAGTAAGCTGTTTTCCAATGGCTTTGGAAAGAAGTCCTGCTGCCACTGAAGAGTCAACCCCACCTGACAATGCGAGCAATACTCTTCCGTTTCCAACCTTCTCGCGGATCTCTGCAATTGTATTCTCAACAAAAGCATCCATCTTCCAGTCACCCGCACATTCACATACATTTTTTACAAAGTTGTTGATCATCTTTGTTCCTTCTACTGTATGAAGTACTTCTGGATGGAACTGGATTGCATACAGTTTCTCAGCTGCGTTCTCAGCTGCTGCAACCGGACAGTCAGCAGTGTGTGCTGTAATTTCAAATCCCGGAGCAATCTTTGAAATATAATCAAAATGGCTCATCCAACATGTTGTTGTCTCTGAAACACCCTCAAATACTTTGGAGTCTTTTTTATCAATAATAACTTCTGTCTTACCGTATTCTCTTACATCTGCACGCTCAACTTTTCCACCAAGTACATGAGACATCAGCTGTGCGCCATAGCAAAGTCCGAGAACCGGAATTCCAAGCTTGAACAGTTCTTCTGAATAAGTCGGTGAATCCGGCTCATAACAGCTGTTCGGTCCGCCTGTGAGAATGATTCCTTTTGGATTCATCTCTTTGATTTTTTCAATATCTGTCTTATATGAATAAATTTCACAATATGCATTACACTCCCTGACACGTCTTGCGACCAGCTGGTTATACTGTCCACCAAAGTCAAGGACAATCACTAATTCTTTCTTCAAATCTTTCCTCCTGTAAAATCCAATCAAAACTATTTACTTTATTTATATATCTTTTTCTGTTTTTCATTATAGTAGAGGAAGCATTGATTTACAAGTATTTGTTTATGTAAAATAAAATCTTATCCACAATTTCTATTACTATACACGGTAATTATTCCCCTTCTGATCTATCCAGAACAAAGAATGTGCCTCGGCACCCTCTTACGCCTGCGGTGGTCGCTTGCGACACCTACATCGTACACCGCAGTGCGCATTCTATGTATCCACTGTTATGGGTATAATATATCAAAAAAGATGCCGAACAAATGCCCGACATCCCATTTTTATGTTCCATTTTATGCTGCAAATCTTTCTAGCTGTCTTTCAAGTTCTGTGCAATCGTCTGCATACATCTGCAGTTCAATCACGTTATTCAATCCCAGATTCATGATTCCAAGTAATGACTTCGCATCTACTACTGCCCGTCCTCTTCTCATGTCCATGTTAAAGTCAAATTTACATACTGTTTTCAAGAAATCAATGATCTCATCCGGGTGTTTGAAAGTAATGTTCATTGTGCTCATTCTTTTCACCTCTTTCTGCCTTAACGGCTATGAAATCCTTTTCACTTTTCACATATATCATAGCACATTTTTTATATTTAAAAGGGCGAAATTTTTTATAAAAGTGTATTTTTTTAATTAAATATGCCTCTTATTCTCTACTTTTTTCTATAAGCAATATGAAATTACTCCTAATTATGAAATCCCATTGGAGTTACGTCTGTATTCCGTCGGTAAAATTCCTTCCTCCTCTTTAAACACCTTACTCATATATTTGGGATCAGAGTAACCGACAAGCCCCGCAATCTGATTCATCTTATATTTTGTTGTCCTGAGAAGCTCCTTTATTTTTTCTATCCTGTATTTCCTCACAGTTTCTGTAAAATTATATCCTGTCTCCTTCTTAAACTGAGAACTCAGGTATTCTTCCGATACATAAAGTTGTCTCGCTGCTTCTTCCAATGTAATACCACTGTCATATTCTTTTCTTATAATTTCCATTGCTTTTTGGATAAGCGTACTGTACTGCTCAAATTTATGCTCATATGATATCATCCGTTCCAAGCCTTGAATCGCTTTCTCTATCTGTTTCCAGCTGATGGCATAGGTAATCTGCTGCATAAGACTCAGGATTTCTGTTTCGTTAATCTCCCCGCCATAATTTCTATAATTCAATCCAGCTGCCATGCAAAAACGAATAATACTGTATTTTATTTCTTTTGGAAAATATTTTTCTCTTTTCATTTCCTCACAAACAAGTTGAAATTGTCTGGCAATTCCTTTCTTGTTTTCATCAAAAATCATTTCTCGCATTCGTTGTTCTAATTCTACCGGATAACGCACCGGAACAGCTTCAAATTTCTCAACTGTCTGCTGACAGATTAAAACTCCTCGCGGCTGAAGAAGATTCCATTCCATGAGACTTCCTGCCTGAATCATTGCATCTACCAGCTTTGTCAGCTGTTTTGTCTCTATCCATACACAAATAATTGTCCCCGGAAAATTCCTACATAACCCAGTAACCACATTTTTTTTAAAATATTCTTTCCAGTTCCTTGCTTCACGTACCCGGTAAATGATCAGATACACCTGTTTCCATCGATCCGAACATATAACAGATGCCGAAAATCCACACTCACGTCTACAGATTTCTTCGAGAAATCCACGTATATTTTCCTTCTGCTCCTCGTATTCATCTGCCATTGAAACCGTAAATAAATATCCCGGATCATCCACTGTAAAACCATATTTCCGGATAGTCATTTCATTTAACTTCTGATTCGATATAATTTCTCCATACCTGCAGCTTAACAGAACATTTTCAACAGTAAAAGAAGCCTGCATCCAATATTCATTCCTGATTTTTTCATGAATACGGCTTAATGCCTTCTTAAGCTCCATCGGCCGGAACGGCTGTACTAAATATCCGTCCACCCCCAGATCGATTGCCTGCTTTGCCTGTTGAAAATCTTCATCCTTTGTTATAATAATCACACGGAACTCACGTCCTTCCGTGCGTAATTTTCTCAAAAGATTTAACCCATTCATCCGCGGAAGCCCAATGTCCATGATAACAAGATTTGGCTGCATAACTGTTATCATCTCATATGCAGACTGTCCATTCCCTGCAGTCCCCGCCAACTCGTAATTCGGATCTACGCGTTTTAAACCTTTTTTCAGTTCTTCTAATACTTTTTCATCCCTTTCAACGATTGCCACCCGCATTTGAACAGTCTCCTCTCAATGTCCGTGTTTCTGATTGAATATCCTCTTTTATTGTAACATTAACTTCAATAATTGGAAGCATGCAAGTGTAAATATTTTTCTCTGGTAGCGAGCCCTCCCCGGATGTGACGTTCTGATTTGTTGGTGTCTAAAACCTTACGCGTTTCATGAGCCAATGATGGATTGATCTGAAGCAGACGTTCTGTAACATCCTTATGCACCGTACTCTTACTAATCCGAAACTGTTTTGCTGTCTGTCTCACTGTCGCATTATTTTCTATAATATAATTTGCAATTTCTACTGCACGCTCCTCAATATATTCTCTCATAGAAAAGCCCCTGCATAGTTTGTTTTTTACAATCTATGCGGGGGCAAATTAATGTATGTCTAATTCCTGTTCCATCTATTCGTGGAAAACACTATACTATACAACTTAATACTCAAATACTGCCACACCATATCCCGAAAGAGGATATGCAAAGGAATATTTCTGACCATCACATTCCTGCTTCTCTGGTTTGTAAACCAATGGGCGTTCTTCTCCTGATCCGCCGTATTTTGTCTCATCACTGTTAAGAACAAGCTTAAACTGCTTTCTTCTCGGAACACCAACACGGTAATCCGGTCTGTCTACCGGTGTAAAGTTGCATACAAAGAGCAGATTCTTCTTCCCATCCTTTGAATGTCTTGTGAAACTGAAAATGCTCCGGAAGATATCATCCTTATTGATCCAGTCAAATCCCTTCGGATCATTATCCAACTCATACAATGCCTTATTCTTCTTATAAAGATGAAGCAAATCTTTATACCAGTTCTGAATCTGCTGATGTGGTTCTTCTGCAAGAAGGAACCAATCCAGTTCTCTCTCTTCACTCCACTCACGAAGCTGTGCGAACTCCTGTCCCATAAAGAGAAGCTTCTTTCCAGGATGTCCCATCATAAATGCATATGCCACCTTCAAGTTGCGGAACTTATCCCATCCTTCTCCCGGCATCTTATTCAACATGGAGCATTTCAGATGAACAACCTCATCATGAGAAAGTACAAGAATATAGTTCTCTGAATATGCATATTCCATAGAAAATGTCATCATATGATGTGCATTTTTTCTGAAATAAGGATCCAGTTTCATGTATTCTGTAAAGTCATGCATCCAACCCATATTCCACTTCAAAGTAAATCCAAGTCCGTCATCCTCAGGAGATCCTGTCACCTTCGGCCATGCTGTAGACTCTTCTGCGATCATCATAACGCCTTTATTTCTTCCGCAAACTACAGAATTCAGATGTTTAAAGAATGCAATCGCCTCAAGATTCTCATTTCCACCAAATTTATTCGGAATCCACTGTCCATCTTCTCTTCCGTAGTCCAAATACAGCATAGATGCCACTGCATCTACACGAAGTCCGTCTACATGATAATGTTCAACCCAGAACAATGCATTCGCCAGAAGGAAGTTAGAAACTTCCGGTTTTTCATAATTGAAAACCTTCGTTCCCCAATCAGGATGCTCACCCTTTCTCGGATCTGGATATTCGAATGTCGGTGTTCCGTCAAAATCTGCCAGACCATGTGCATCTTTCGGGAAATGCGCCGGTACCCAGTCAAGAATAACACCGATATTATTCTTATGAAGATAATTTACCATATATGCAAAATCTTCCGGTGTTCCATAGCGTGCAGTTGGTGCATAATATCCGGTCACCTGATATCCCCAGGAACCGTCAAACGGATGCTCTGCGATTCCCATCAACTCAACATGAGTATATCCCATCTCTTTTACATACTTTGTAATTGCTTCTGCAAACTCACGATATGTATAGAATCCTTCATCTTCTCTTCCAGGATGTCTCATCCAGGAACCCATATGCACTTCGTAAATAGACACTGGTTCTTCTTTGTTATCCCACTTCTCACGAGCTGTCATCCACTTACTGTCTGACCAGTTCAGATTAGAAATGTCTGTAATTCTGGATGCTGTTCCCGGTCGGAGCTCTGCATAATTAGCAAATGGATCTGCTTTATAGATCTTCTCACCCGCCTGTGTCTCTATACAGAACTTATACAAATCCCCTTTCTTCGCCTCCGGAACGAAGCATGTGTATATTCCGAGAGGCTCTCCTCTCTTCATCTTATCTTTCGTCTCATCCCAGTCATTAAACTCTCCGATTACAGAAACGTTTACTGCATGAGGAGCCCATACCGCAAAATATACTCCTCTTTTTCCGTTCTTTGTCACCTCATGGGCACCCATCTTTTTATAAATCTCATAATGATTTCCCTGCCCAAAAAGATAATGGTCAAGTTCTCCGATCTCATAAGGCTGCACTTTTGTCTTCGTGCTGTTTTTCTTAACCATAAAGCCACCTCACTGCTCAAATATATTCCTGATTGTAATGATTTAAAAACCATACAATTTCTTATAGATCAAGGCACATTACCGAATCTTTCAATTGGTAACAAAGTTTCATTCTCCCCTTGAACACTATAGTTTTATTATACTTGATACTGTATAAAAAAGAAAGAGAAAATGTATTATTGCACAAAAATAGACAGTCGTTTTACTGACTGTCTATTAATTCTTAACAAATATATGTCATTAAATGTTGAAATCTTTCTCTGAAAGCAGAATTCTGTCGGAAGAATCTGTATTCTTTCCAAATACTCTCTTTACAAGCTTCTTTGCGGAAGCTTTCTGTGAATGAGCGATCGCATCATCCATCACTTCTTTCACTTCTGCTACTGTTACTGCATGATCTTCTCTCTGTAAAGAATCAATCTTACTGTACAGTGCAAGAATTCCCATCTCATCGATTCTGTAACCATTCTCCTGAGCATAAGTCTGTCCAAATGTTACAAGCTCATCATTAATAAAGATCGGCACTTCAAGTCTGGAAGTAAATTTTCTTCTGAATTCTCTGTTGGAAGAAAGAAGTCTGTCCAGTGGTTTTCTCTGCTCTTCAAGAACTACCAAAAGTTCTCCTGTATCCTGCTCCATTGCTTTGTTCAGCTTGGCGAGTGTTTTTTCGTTCATCTGTCCGGCTTTTTCAATGATCAGTGCACCGCCGTACAATTTACGGAAAATGTCTCCGATTCTCTTCTTATTCAGTGACTCACCTGTCACAATTGCAACCTTACCCTGACGGATATCACGCTGCTTCTGAATTGCCTTTACAACATCAACAGCGAGGACTGTCTTTCCATTTCCTTTATTTCCAATGATCAGAAGGTTTCCTGTTCTGGAAGTTCCTTTGCGGTTTGTACAGTTCTTATCCTGCTCAAGTACATCTACCAGCTGCTCACTCATACCACGCACAGGTACAAAATAAGAGAAGAGTTTTTTCTGTTCCTCTGTAAGTCCTGCTCTTGTACCGATTCCACTCTGTGTTTCAAGATCATAACGACCATGTACAATAAATCCTGTATCAGACATTGCATCTGCAATCTCATCTAACGGTAATGGTGATGTCTTACCTGTTGCGATCAATTTTGCAGTCTCTTTACGGCTCAATGGTGTCGTCGCAGACATGATATCAATTCCGTCATCTTCATCCGGAATCTCTCTGTCATCCGGTTCCTCACTATGCGCTGGATTCACGCTGAATTCATCTTCAAAATTTGGCACTTCTTCATAAGAATTCAGACCAAGAAGATCATCATCTGAAATCTTATCTTCTGCTGTGAAAAGATCTCTTGGATTAATTACTTCATCATCCTCATCGTCTTCTTCATAACCATAGGCATCCAGATCATCATATCCTTCTTCCTCACCGAACAGATCATCATCAGCGTCTTCATAATCATCCGGCAGATCGTCATCAGACTCTTCATAATCATCCAACAAATCGTCATCAGACTCTTCATAATCATCTAAAATATCGTCTTCGTCAAACTCTTCTGCATCATCCCAGTCATACGCATCATAATCTTCGTACTCGTCCTCACCGAGTCTGAGATCATCCGCAAGCTCTCCCATATTTTCATGTGGTTCTTCTTCTACCTCAAGAACTTCTTCTGAACTTACTGTTGCATCTACTTCTTCCTCTTCCGGAATAACACCTTCAATCTCATCAATCAGTTTCTGTATCTCTGGTGATAAAATTGGTTCTTCATTATTTTTATTGTCCATAGTCTCTCTTACTGCTGCTCCTTCTGAATCATCTTCATCATTGACAACTTCAGTTTCTGAGATCAGTTCCTCCACCTCAGACAAATCTTCTGATTCATCTGTCAGATCTTCTGACTCAGCTGCATCTATTTCAAGAATTTCTTCCTCTTCCGGTTCTGCTTCCCCTGCTTCAAGAATTTCTTCCTCTTCCGGTTCTGCTTCCCCTGCTTCAAGGATTTCTTCCTCTTCCGGTTCTGCTTCTTCTACTTCAAGGATTTCTTCCTCTTCTGGTTCTGCTTCTCCTGCTTCAAGGATTTCTTCCTCTTCCGGTTCTGCCTCTTCTACTTCAAGAACTTCTTCCGGTTCTGCTTCTCCTGCTTCTATAGTAACTGCATCTTCTGGGACATCTTCTGAAGTCTCCTCCACTGCCTGTTCTATAAGTTCTTCTTCTGTCTCCGGTTCCGGTATCAGTTCTTTCATTCCTGATGGAACTACTCGTTCTTTACTGGCTTCCTCAGCTTTCTTCTCTTCTGTCAGTTGATTCACGATCTCAAGATCTTCTACATCCTCAATTGCTGCAATATCCTCTTCCAGATCTGTCATATCCGGTTCGACTTCTTCTCCCGGTTCTGCCTGAACTTCCGGTTTCGGATTGAGTAATTGCTGCAGAGCTTCATCTAACCGCATCGTATCTCCAAGTTTCTTCTTGACTGGTTTTACCGGATTCTTACCGACAATCGGTATGGAAGCAGTATCTTTGCTAAGTGTTCTCTTATCTCCACTTGTCTCTACCGTTGCCGGCTGAACTTCTGACTCATCCTCGGAAGCTTCTATAACTTCTGCTGTTTCTACTCCTGCTTCTTCCGGATTTTCTACTTCGGCATCCGGCTCTTCTGCCGCTTCCAAAGTAACCGCATCCGTGTCAATCACATCGGAAGTACTGTCGTTCTCCATCACCGGCTGTTCTGTCAGCCCGATTGATCTTGTATCTCCAAGTGCTTCAGCTCCTTCTGACGCAGAATCTTTTTCCTCGTCTTCTCCTAAATAGGAAGTCAGATCCGGTATTTCTTCTGTCTCTGAAGAAAGCTTCTCATATCTGTGATCATATTTCTGCTGCTGCGATGGTGACAATGGCTTATACTGCATCTTCAGTTCCATTGCCTTATAAACATACTTACCCTCGCTGAACCAGAGGATCAGATCATCACACTCTTCCAGACATTCTGTCATCATACCTGCTTCGCGATAAAGCTTCGCCAGTTCATAAGCCCACTCTTCAATATATTCTGCCTTCTTAAATTCCTCCAGAGCCTCAATCTGCTGTTCGATCGGCGCTCTCTGCGCTCTTAAGATCTGATATCTAAGGATATGCCTGTTCGGATCTTTCGGTGCAATCTGGATAAATTCGTCATAATAGTCGATTGCTTCATCTATATTCTTTGTCTTAATTGCAAGAGAACATAACTTATAGATCACCTTGCGGCTTCCTTCAGAACGGCGATATGCAAGATTCATCACATCATAGCTCTTCTGATACTCTTTTGTTTTTTCATAAATATCACTGACATTCATCAGCATCCCTGCGTTACGGACACGCTTCCAGTCAATCAGATCTGCTGCTGCCGCTGCTTTTCTGTATTCTCCATCTTCCATAAGTTCCAGCATCTCTTCTGTCTTTAACTTATATTCATACTTATCCACTGTACTCACCTCATTGTCATTGAAATATTAGTTTTGGTCTGAATGTGTCCATTAGGCACTAGCCGATACTCTTTCATTATTCTACCATATGAGGTCTGTAATGTCAAAAAAATGCACCTTCAATTCCTTTTGAAAGTGCATTTTTAGTGTTATTTAATTGTATTATTATTATAATTTTATATTTTGTATCGGAGATTATTCGCGATTCTACGTTCCTGTGAGACCTTTGTCGTCTGTTATTTTATCACCTGAATGATTTTCATATCCATTCAATACTTTATGTATTAAATCTTCTGTCAAGTCATTCCTGCTTTTATAACAAATCTGAGATTATAACATGTCCTTTCAATGTTTCTTTACACATTTTTCATTCTATGTTATATGCGGTATTTTTATTCAATACATCTATGAGTGATTCATCTTTTTCTCTTTGCTTCCAGTTTCCGTACTCTCCGATCTTTGATCTTCTTTTCTTTCTACTGGACTTTTACGCTTGGCAAAGGTCTCTTTCTTCACAGGAACCTTCACTCATCATACCACTGACATATTGATAAAAATCTGAAACTATACTGTCCATGGGACTGACCTCCTGTTGAACTTGTATTTTTAATCTAATCAGGCATCTGTTACTTTTGCCTTCTTAGTTAAATATCTTTGGGAGATTTCTTTCTCTCTTTGATGGTTATATAATAACATTCGGCGTCTAATTTGTCAATATATTCATTTGATTTTTTTATATTTTTTATTTATTATCTGCTTTTGCTATAATTGTCTGAATTTTCAAACATTTCAATTAACAGATTTCTGCTCCAGCCGGCATTTCTTTTTCCGGTGTCATCAGTGCAAGGTTACCTTCTGCATCTTCTGCACAAAGCAGCATCCCCTCTGAAAGTACGCCTGCCAGCTTCGCAGGTTTCAGGTTTACAAGAACCATAACTTTCTTACCAACCATTTCTTCCGGTGTGTAATGTGCTTTGATTCCGGATACGATCTGTTTTACCTGGCTTCCAACTTTTACCTGAGAGCAGAGAAGCTTTTTGGATTTCTTTACAGCCTCACATGCAATGATCTCTCCAACCTGGAACTGCATTGCTCCGAACTGCTCAAATGTGATCTCATCTTTCGGCTCAATGTCGATAACAGCTTCTTCCTCTTTCTTTTCTTCTACCTTCGGATGAAGTTCTTCAACTTTCTTCATAACCTCTTCGAGATCCATTCGCTGGAACAGGATCTCCGGTTTCTCTGTTACATGTCCGTTACCAAGCTGCTCAAGGATCTTCTTACTTGTAGAAGGCATAAAGGATTCAAGAAGTCTTGCACCTTCAGAAATGCTCTGGATCAGATTCCAAAGTACTGTAGAAAGGCGATCCTTCTTGGATTCATCTTTTCCGAGTACCCAAGGAGTTGTCTCATCAATATATTTATTGCAGCGTTTGAACAGATTGAAGATTTCTGTAATCGCATCGGCAACGCGGAGGTCTGCCATCTTAGCATCAACTGCTTTAGAAGCATTCTCTACAACTGCTTTCAGTTCTGCATCTACATCTTCTACAACACCCTTATCTTCTACTGTTCCGCCGAAGTATTTGTTTGTCATAGAAACAGTTCTGTTTACAAGGTTTCCAAGTGTATTTGCAAGATCAGAGTTCAAACGCTCTACCATCAGCTCCCAGGAAATAACACCGTCATTCTCGAATGGCATTTCATGCAGTACAAAGTAACGAACTGCATCTACGCCAAAGAAATCAACGAGTTCATCTGCATAGAGAACATTTCCTTTAGACTTACTCATCTTACCGTCTCCCTGAAGCAGCCACGGATGTCCAAACACCTGTTTCGGAAGTGGAAGATCAAGTGCCATAAGGAAGATTGGCCAGTAAATTGTATGGAAACGGATGATATCTTTTCCGATCAGATGAAGGTCTGCCGGCCACAGCTTGTTGAACTGCTCTGTACTGTTTCCATCTGCATCATATCCGATTCCTGTGATATAGTTTGTAAGAGCATCAAGCCATACATATACAACGTGCTTTGGATCGAAATCTACCGGAATTCCCCACTTGAAGGATGTTCTGGATACACACAGATCCTGAAGTCCCGGAAGAAGGAAGTTGTTCATCATCTCGTTCTTACGGG
>OLRC01002070.1_pt1 | contig 11593 bp, 10 predicted proteins | sample 1672081 | NCBI WGS metagenome assembly OLRC01 (sample SAMEA3136643, study PRJEB25190) | human gut metagenome | biome: human gut; feature: human-associated habitat; material: faeces | place: Austria | collected 2013
AAAATCCGAACCCTTCTCCAATCGGAAACAGGTTCGGATTTTTCTTGTTTGGTGGGCGCGGGTGGATTCGAACCACCGAAGCTGAAAGCAGCAGATTTACAGTCTGTCCCCATTGGCCACTCGGGAACACGCCCATATTCAGTTTTTGTGTCCTTCGCCGGACGACTTGTTTATTCTATCATGCAGAAAGGCTTTTGTCAACTGTTTTTTTACCTTTTTCTTCAAATGCGTTTTCCGTGCAGAGAAACGGCAGAGCAAAGGCGGGAAAAGCCCTGCAGCCATGCAGGCACGGCAAAGTCGGAGAAAAAAGCCAGCCGGAAGAAATTGATAGGCAAATTGCAAGAAAAACTCGGGACAATATGTGAAAAGTGCAAGACTTTTTGTCTCTGCATTGAAAAACGCAGTAAGGCGTGATATATTAAAAGCGCAACAAAGTGCAACAAAATGGATGGCGCTTTTGTCACTCTGTGGCAAATCAGGCGGGATCAGTAGAAAAAGAAAGGCATAGCGACAAACCATGACGATTCAGGAATGTTATAGACAGATGGGCGCAAATTATGAGGACGTGCTCAAGCGGCTTTACAACGAAGGCATGATCTGCAGATTTACGCTGATGTTTTTGAACGACGACAGCTATCCGAAACTGGAGCAGGCATTGAAGGAAGGAAATGTGAAGGAAGCATTCCGTGCGGCACACACGCTCAAGGGCGTGTGCCAGAACCTGGGCTTTACCAACCTGTATCAGCCCACCTACGATTTGACCGAGGTGCTGCGCACAGGCACACTGGAAGGTACCAAGGAGCTGTTTGACAGCGTGACCTGCCAGTACAAAATCACCATCAATGCGATCCGTGCGCTCCAGTAAGCTCCGCATTTGGCTCGATCTCCAAACGGCATCCTTCCTTATAAAAAGGCAGGATGCCGTTTTTTATTGCATTCTGCGCAGTTTTATGATATAATGCCGGACGAACTGAACAGAAAAACAGCAGGTGCCTTTTGCCGATGCACTGCACGGCGGAAAGGGTAAAAGGGAAGCGGGTGCAAATCCCGCACGATCTCGTCACTGTGATAAGGGAGTCCGCATCAGGGTGCTTTGCACCAGCCACTGGAGCTTTTGCTCTGGGAAGGAGATGACGGGCGGCGATCTTTCAGTCAGGAAACCTGCCTGCTGTTGGTACGGGGGTGCAAACCCCAGATCACGAGGAATTGGTTGTACCAAAAAGCCCTGAAACAACAGAGGTCTTTTTGTCATGCCATCCGCAGGACAGAAGGGCCTCTTCTTTCATCTTTCTTTCCTGTACCCTTTGTTTGGTTCAAACCGCAATTTATCCAGCAGGAAAGGACAAGAACAATGAGAAAGATCGAAACCAAAAAGCTGGCCGCAGCTGTTACGGCTCTGGCTCTGTGCGCCGGCGTGCTCACCGGCTGCGGCGGTGCTGCTTCCGGCACTGCATCCAGCACCGCTGCGTCTTCCGCTTCCAGCGAAGCGAGCAGCGAGGAGGCTGACGAAATGGCAGCAAAGAACGTGGCAGACCTGATCGATGCCATCTATGTGCAGGAGCGCAATGAGGATACCGATGCCCAGTGCGAAGCCGCCAAGGCTGCATGGGATGCCCTGACCGACACCCAGAAGGAACTGGTGGAAGGCGAGAACGCTGACCCCGACTACTTTGGCCGTGACACCGGCGATGCTTCCAAGGACGATGCCCGCAATCAGGACGACATTGGCGACAACGAGCTGCTGGTGGTCTCCTTCGGCACCTCCTTCAACGACAGCCGCGTGAAGGACATCAAGGGCATCGAGGATGCTCTGCAGGCCGCATACCCGGATTGGTCTGTGCGCCGCGCATTCACCGCACAGATCATCATCAACCATGTGCAGGCTCGTGACGGCGAAAAGATCGACAACATGCAGCAGGCCATGGACCGCGCTGTGGAAAACGGCGTGAAGAATCTGGTCGTCCAGCCCACCCACCTGATGCACGGTGCTGAGTACGACGAGATGATGGAAATGATCGACACCTACCGCGACAAGTTTGAATCTGTCGCTGTGGCTGAGCCCCTGCTGGGCGAGGTCGGTTCCGATGCCACCATCATCAATCAGGATAAGGAAGACGTTGCCAAGGCTGTCACCGCTGCTGCCGTGAAGGAAGCCGGCTACGACAGTCTGGATGCCGCTGCTGCGGACAAGGTCGCCTTTGTCTTTATGGGCCACGGCACCTCTCACACCGCAAAGGTGAGCTACAGCCAGATGCAGACCACTATGCAGACTCTGGGCTACGACAATGTGTTCATTGGCACCGTTGAGGGCAAGCCGGAAGAGACTGCCTGCGAGAACGTGATCGAGGCTGTTAAGGCTGCGGGCTACACCAAGGTCATCCTGCGCCCGCTGATGGTGGTTGCCGGCGATCACGCCAACAACGATATGGCCGGTGAGGATGCCGACTCCTGGCTGAGCCAGTTCAAGGCTTCCGGTGCTTTCGACAGCATCGACTGCCAGATCGCTGGTCTGGGCGGGATCGAGGATGTCCAGAAGCTGTATGTCGCCCACACCAAGGCGGCGATCGATTCTCTGAACGGTTGATCAAACGAACCCTCTCCGTCTCGCGGCCGCTTTGCGGCATCCGGTGGAGAGGGTTCATTTTTTATCCGAACAATGGTATAATAAAAGCTGATTTTTATAATGTAGAGGTATTTCCTATGAAACGCGTTTTTTCCTGTGTTGTCGCTGCTTCTCTGGCACTGAGTCTGCTGGTGGGCTGCGGCGCTTCTTCCACGGCATCTTCTGCAGCTTCCAGTGCTGCTTCTTCCGAGGCGGCATCCTCTGTAGCTTCTTCTGCCGCTGAGACCGCCGCTTTGACGGATGGTGTGTATACCGCCGAGTTTGACACCGACAGCAGCATGTTCCACGCCAACGAAGCCTGCGACGGCAAGGGCACCCTGACCGTGGAGAACGGCCAGATGACCTTCCATGTCAGCCTTGCTTCCACCCATATCGTCAACCTGTATCTGGGCAAGGCTTCCGATGCCGCCGACCACGAGGCCGACTGGCTGCAGCCCACCACAGATACCGTCACCTATTCCGACGGCACCTCGGAGGAGGTGTACGGCTTCGATATTCCGGTCTCTGCTGTGGATGCCGACTTTGACCTTGCCATTCTGGGCACCAAGGGCAAGTGGTATGACCATGTCGTCAGCGTGCGTGATGCCGTGGAAAAGGCTGCGGAAGCCGAGACCCCGGCAGACGGCACCTACACCTGTGATGTGACGCTGGAGGGCGGCTCTGGCCGTGCTGCTGTGGACAGCCCCGCAGCCCTGACCGTGGCGGATGGCAAGATGACCGCCACCATCGTGTGGAGCAGCCCGAACTATGATTATATGATCGTGGACGGCGAGAAGTATTTGCCCACCAACACCGAGGGCAATTCCACCTTTGAAATTCCGGTATCGGCGCTGGATACCGCACTGGATGTCACCGCCGATACCGTTGCCATGAGCACCCCCCACGAGATCGAGTATACGCTGACCTTTGATTCCGCAAGTCTGAAGTGACTCCTCCAGTCACCTTCTTTGGCAAAAAGATAAACTTTACCGTACTGCCAAAGCCTCCCTCTATGAGGGAGGTGGCCCGGCGCAAGCCGTGACGGAAGGAGTTACCTATGAAGATCACCCGCAACCAATTTCTGAAACTGATCCCCGCTGCGGCGCTGACGCTGACCGGCTGCGGCAGCAAGGCTCAACCTGCCAATACGGAAAGTCTTGTTTTCTCCCATCATTACAAGCTGGACTATGCACAGCAGTTCACAGCGGACTGCTATGAGGGCGGCTATACCATGCTGACCATCGCGGAGTCGGATGCACGGTTCCTTGTTGTGCCGGAAGATGCTGCGGAGGTGGACGGTCTGCCTGCTGATGTGACTGTGCTGCGCCAGCCGGTGGAGAATATTTATCTGGTCTCCACCTCGGTGATGGATCTGCTTTTGCATCTGGACGCACTGGACAGCGTGGCCTTTTCCGGCACCAAGGCCGAGGGCTGGTATCTGCCCGCGGTGCAGCAGGCCATGGAAGAGGGAAAAATCGCGTATGCAGGCAAGTACAGCGCCCCGGATTACGAGCAGATCCTGGCAGCGGGCTGCCGCCTTGCCATTGAGAATACCATGATCCTGCACACGCCGGAGGTAAAGGAGCAGCTGGAACACTTTGGCATCCCGGTGCTGGTGGAGCGTTCCAGCTACGAGAGCGACCCGCTGGCCCGCATGGAGTGGATCAAGCTTTACGGCATCCTGCTGGGCAGGGAAGAACAGGCCGAGCAGGTGTTTTCCGCGCAGGAGACAGCCGTTCAGCCCATCCTCTCGCAGGAACCCACGGGAAAAAGCTGTGCCTTCTTCTCGCTGACCACCAACAACCTTGCCACTGTGCGCAAGGGCAGTGACTATGTGGCCCGCATGATCGAAATGGCAGGCGGCAGCTATGTCTTTGCGGACCTGACGGACAATGGTAACAGCCTTGCTACCATGAACCTGCCGCTTGAGGACTTCTATGCAGGTGCAAAGGATGCTGATGTGCTCATCTACAACAGCGCCATCGAGGGCATGATCGCATCGGTGAGCCAGCTGACCGAGCGTTTTCCACTGTTGAACGAGTTCAAAGCGGTGCAGAACGGTCAGGTGTGGTGCACCACCCAGAGCCTGTTCCAGCAGAGCATGGAGCTGGCAGACCTGATCGTGGACATGAACCGGGTGTTTACCAAGGGCACACCTGCCGCCAGTACCCTGAAATTCCTCACCCATGTGGATTAAAGAAGGAAAATTTTACAGAAAGGAAAGCCTATGACCCGTACCAGACGCCTTGCAGCCGCCTATATTGCCCTTGCGGCAGCCGTGGCGGTGCTTTTTGCGCTGAACCTGTTCTGGGGCAGCGTATCCCTTGCACCGGGTGCGGTGCTGACGGCGCTGCTGGGCAAGGGCGGCGATGCGCTTGCGGGGAACATCATCCTGCAGCTGCGCCTGCCCCGCGCGGTCATGGCGGCGCTGCTGGGGGCAGCCCTCAGCGCAGCGGGATACCTTCTGCAGACCTTTTTTGCAAACCCCATTGCCGGGCCCTTTGTCATGGGTGTTTCCAGCGGCGCAAAGCTGGCGGTGGCCCTGACCATGGTGGTGTTTCTGGACCGCGGGATGCTGACCAGCTCGGCCACCATGATCGCGGCTGCCTTTGCGGGTGCCATGGCTGCCATGGCCTTTGTGCTGGCGGTGGCCCGGCGGGTGCAGCGCATGAGCATTCTGGTCATCTGCGGTGTGATGATCGGCTATATCTGCTCCGCCATCACCGATATCGTGGTGGCCTTTGCGCAGGATTCCAACATCGTCAATCTGCACAACTGGTCGCAGGGCAGCTTTTCCGGCGTGACATGGGCCAATGTGCAGGCTGCGGCACTGGTGGTGCTGCCTGCGCTGGCGGCATCCTTTCTGCTTTCCAAGCCCATGGCCGCCTACCAGATGGGCGAAGCATATGCCCGCAGCGTGGGCGTGAATGTCAAGCCTTTCTCGGCAGCGCTGGTGCTGCTATCCAGCCTGCTGGCGGCCTGTGTCACCGCCTTTGCGGGGCCGATCTCCTTTGTAGGCATCGCGGTGCCGCACCTTGTCAAGCAGCTGCTGGGCAGCGCAAAGCCGCTGCATGTGCTGCCCGGGTGCTGCTTGGGCGGTGCGGCTTTCTGCCTGTTCTGCGACCTGCTGGCCCGCAGTCTGTTCGCGCCCACGGAGCTGTCCATCAGCTCGGTCACGGCCGTGTTCGGCGCACCGGTGGTCATCTGGCTGCTGGTGCGGCGCAATTCAGAGCGGGAGGGCGCATGATGAACGAAAAAGCACTTTGCACTGCGCGGGAGCTTGCCATCGGCTACGGCAAGACACCGCTGCTCTCGGATATTTGCCTCGGGGTGCAGCCGGGCCAGATCCTGACCTTGATCGGGCCGAACGGCGCAGGAAAATCCACCCTGCTCAAAACGCTGGCGGGCCAGCTTGCTCCCATGGGCGGCACAGTGCTGCTGGCGGAGAAGGATCTTACTGCCTATACCGGTACCCAGCGGGCGCAGAAGCTGGCTCTCATGGCCCCTCACAGCCGCCGGATGGAGCTGACCACCTGTTTTGACTTTGTTTCGGCGGGGCGCTATCCCTACACCGGACGGCTGGGCATTTTGTCTGCCGAGGACAGGCAGCAGGTGCACAGAGCCTTGGAGCTGGTGGGCGCGGCGCAGCTGGCAGACCGGGATTTTAACCGTATCAGCGACGGCCAGCGCCAGCGCATCCTGCTGGCCCGGGCACTGTGCCAGCAGCCGGAAGTGATCCTGCTGGACGAGCCGACCTCTTTTCTGGATATCAAGGGCAAGATCGAACTGCTCACCATTTTAAAGGAGCTGGCCCATACCGGTCAGCTGGCGGTGATCCTGAGCCTGCACGAGCTGGAATTGGCCGAAAAAATAGCGGACACGGTGGTGTGCGTTTCGCCCGGTGGTGTTTCCGGCGTGCTGACCCCGGAACAGGCGTTTCAGCCGGAGAACATCCGCACCCTGTACGGCCTGACCGAACAGCAGTACACGGCTCTGTTCGGCACACCGGAGCCGGAAGCCGAAAAGGCACCCGCCGGAAAGCCGCAGTTTGAGCATTACGTCCGCAGCGGGCAGAAGCTGCTGCGCTGCGGCTATACCACCGGCACCTGTGCCGCGCTGGGGGCTGCAGGGGCGGCGCGTCTGCTGCTGACCGGCCGCGAACCGGAAACGGTGGCTCTGCGCACGCCCAAGGGCATTGTGGTGGAGGTGGCACCCATTTACTGCCGCAGAACGGATGCCGGTGCGGTATGTGCCATCCGCAAGGACGGCGGCGACGATGTGGACGTGACCACGGGCCTGCCGGTGGTCGCGTCAGTGGTGCTGGAACCGGATGCCCCCGGCGTGCGCATCTTTGGCGGCGAGGGGGTGGGCCGGGTGACGAAGCCCGGCCTTGACCAGCCCGTAGGCGAAGCCGCCATCAACCATGTGCCCCGCAGGATGATTGCCGAAGCGCTGGAACGGGAAGCTGAAAATGCTGCCTACACCGGCGGCTTTGCAGTGACCATTTCCATCGAGGGCGGTGCCGAGACGGCAAAGCGCACCTTCAACCCGCACATCGGGGTGGAGGGCGGGCTTTCCATTCTGGGCACCAGCGGCATCGTGGAACCCATGAGCCAGCAGGCCATTCTGGATACCATCCAGCTGGAAATGAATCAGGCCGCACTGCGCGCAAAAAATGCCTCCGGCCCCCGGCGGCTGGTGCTGGCCCCCGGCAACTACGGGCTGGATTATCTGGCCTCCGCTCTGCCGCAGTTCGAGCGGTTCCCGGTGGTCAAAACCTCCAACTTCATCGGGGATACGCTGGATATGGCTGCCACGGCCAAATTTGAGGAAGTGCTTCTGGTAGGCCATGTGGGCAAGCTCTGCAAGCTGGCGGCAGGGGTCATGAACACCCACTCCCACACGGCGGATGGCCGCGCTGAAGTGTTTTGCGCCCATGCGGCGCTGTGCGGTGCCGCGCATGAGGTGTGCGCCGCCCTGATGGATGCCGCCACCACCGATGCCTGCCTTGACATTCTGGACGGCGCACAGCTGCGTGCACCGGTGCTGGAAAGCATCCTTGCCGCCATCCAGATGCATCTGGACCGACGGGCAGGCGGGGCGTTCCGGGTGGGCGCGGTGCTGTTCTCCAACCAGCACGGCCCGCTGGGCGAGACAAAAACGGCAAAGGAGCTGATGCAGGAATGGCAGAACTGAAAGGTACATTTTATGGTGTCAGCGTCGGCCCCGGCGACCCGGAGCTGATGACGCTGCAGGCTGTGCGGCTCATCCGGCAGTGCCCGGTGCTGGCCGCGCCGCAGACTGCTTCCGGCCAGATGCTGGCGCTGGACATCGCCCACAGTGCGCTGGGAGAAGCGCTGGACGGCAAGACCATCGTCCCGCTGTACTTTGCCATGAGCCGTGACCCGGCTGCGCTGGCGGCTTCGCACGAAAAAGCAGCCGCCGCGGTGCGGCAGTATCTGGATGCCGGGCAGGACGTTGCCATGCTGAACATCGGTGATGTTTCCATCTATGCCACCTTTGGTTACCTGCAGGAGATCTTGCAGGCCGGGGGTTATGCCACCGCCATGGCGGCAGGCGTGCCCAGCTTTTGTGCGGCGGCGGCGCGGCTGAATGTGCCGCTGACCGGCGGCATGGATACGCCGCTTACCATTGCGCCCGGCGGCTGGACAGACCGCGTGCTGGAAATGCCCGGCACCAAGGTATTGATGAAAGCCGGCAGGCAATTGCCTGTCTTATTGGATACCCTGCAGCAGGCAGATAAGCTGAAAAAAAGCGCACTTGTGTGCAACTGCGGTCTGCCGGACGAGCGGGTCTACCCGGATCTTTCCCTTGAGCGGCCGCAGGAACAGGCCGGTTATTTTGCCACCGTTTTGGTAAAGGAGTAACGTTATGGTACATTTTGTTGGTGCAGGCCCCGGCGCACCGGACCTCATCACCCGGCGGGGCGCGGCCCTGCTTCAGAAGGCCGACTGCATCATCTATGCGGGCAGTCTGGTGAACCCGGCCCTGCTGGGCCTTGCAAAGGCAGACTGCGCCATTTATAACAGCGCTGAAATGACGCTGGAGCAGGTGCTGGATGTGATGCGGCAGATGGAAGCTGCGGGTAAGATCACCGTGCGCCTGCACACCGGCGACCCCTGCCTTTACGGTGCCATCCGGGAGCAGATGGACGTGCTGGACGCCGAGGGCATTCCCTACGATGATACCCCCGGTGTGTCCAGCTTCTGCGGCGCAGCGGCGGCACTGAATGCAGAGTACACGCTGCCCACCGTCAGCCAGACCGTCATCATTACCCGCATGGAGGGCCGCACCCCGGTGCCGGAAAAAGAAAAGCTGGCAAGCCTTGCCGCCCACGGGGCAACGATGGTCATTTTCCTATCCATCGGCCTTGTGGACAAAGTACAGCAGGCGCTTCTGGCAGGCGGTGCCTATACGCCGGATACCCCGGCAGCGGTGGTGTATAAGGCCACATGGCCGGAAGAAAAAACGGTTCGCTGCACCGTAGGTACGCTGGCGGAAAGCGTTCATGCAGCGGGCATCACCAAAACGGCGCTCATTGTGGCAGGCGGCTTTCTGGGCCGGAACTATGAGCGCAGCAAGCTCTACGACCCGGCCTTTACCACCGAGTTCCGCAAGGGGACAGACCAGTGACCCGGGCCTACCTTGCCTTTACGGCAAAGGGCCTTGCACTGGCCCAAAAACTGGCGGCGGCATATCCCGGCAGTGTGACCCGCTGCGGCCATGAAGCCGGGCAGGTGCACCTTGCCGATTGGACGGCCCGCCAGTTTGCCGGGAGCGATGCCCTTGTTTTTGTAGGTGCTGTGGGCATTGCGGTGCGGGCCATTGCGCCCCACTGCCAAAGCAAGGCGCAGGACCCTGCCGTTGTGGTGCTGGACGAGTGCGGCCGCTTTGCCGTGCCCATCCTCTCAGGCCACCTGGGCGGTGCCAACGACCTTGCCCGGGCGCTTGCCGCTGTGTGCGGTGCGGTGCCGGTGATCACCACAGCCACCGACGCAAACGGTGTGTTTGCGGTGGACGAGTGGGCAAAGCACCAGAACTGCACCGTGCTGGAGCCGGAGCGCATCAAGCTTGTCAGCGGTGCACTGCTGGCGGGCAAAACGGTGCAGTTTGCATCCGACTGGCCCATTGCGGGTGCACCGCCTGATGGGATCACGGCGGGAGATGACCCGGACTTTGCCCTCACCCTCTGCCCGGCGGGGGATGCGCTGCATCTGGTGCCGCGCATCGGCGTGCTGGGCGTGGGCTGCAAACGCGGCACCAGCGCCGAAACGCTGGCCGAAGCCTTTGCAGCTTTCTGTGCCCAGAACCGCCTTGCGCCGCAATGCATCACGGCGGCGGCAAGCATCGACTTAAAACAAAACGAGACGGGCCTGCTGACCTTCTGTAAGAGCCACAGCTGGCCGGTGCAGTTTTTCACAGCGGAACAGCTGCGTGCCGCCCCCGGCAGCTTTACGCCTTCGGCCTTTGTGCAGAGCGTTACCGGCGTGGACAATGTCTGTGAACGGTCGGCAGTGCTGGCCGCAGGCGAGACACTCGTTTTTCACAAATATGCCCATACCGGCGTGACCTTTGCGCTGGCCGTGCGGCCCTATGCCCCGGACTGGAGGTGGCAGAATGTTTGACCCGATGGAATTTGAGATCGACGAACCGGAAAAAGTAGTCTACGTGGTGGGCATTGGCCCCGGAGATGTTTACTACCTGACGCAGGAAGCCCAGAACGTTCTGGAACACGCAGATGCCATCTGCGGCTATAAACTTTATCTTGATCTGATCGAGCCGGAGTTCCCATGTGAGGAATATTATTCCACCGGCATGACCAAGGAAATCGACCGCTGCCGCTGGGCGCTGGAAAAGGCGGATACCGGCAGGCGCGTGGTGATGGTGTGCAGCGGCGACGCAGGCGTTTACGGCATGGCCAGCCCTGTGCTGGAACTGGCGCAGGATTACCCGGACGTTGCCGTAGGCCTTACGGCCGCCCTCAGCGGCGGGGCTGTGCTGGGCGCGCCGCTGGCCCACGATTTCTGCGTGATCTCCCTTTCCGACCGGCTTACCCCGTGGGAGGTCATCCAAAAGCGGCTGGCCTGCGCAGCGCAGGGAGATTTCTGCGCTGCACTCTATAATCCTTCCTCCAAGGGCAGGCCGGACTACCTGCAAAAGGCAGTGCGCATCCTGCGCGCAAACGGCAAGGCGGATGATACCGTCTGCGGCCTTGTGCGCAACATTGGCCGCGAGGGCCAGAGCGCCCGGGTGCTGACGCTGGCCGAGCTGGAAAACACGCCGGTGGATATGTTCACCACCGTGTATATCGGCAACAGCAATACCCGCGCCCTTTCGGGCCGGATGGTCACGCCGCGGGGGTACCGTAAGTGAAGGCGGTCGTGTTCAGCGGCACCACCGAGGGCCGCCGCTTCTCCAAAAAGCTGGCAGAGCTTGGCGTTGCGGTAACGGTGTGCGTGGCAACGCCGCTGGGGGCCGAGGAGCAGGGCGAAATGGCGGGCATCACGGTGCACGCCGGGCGGCTGCAGCCGGATGCCATGGCGGCATTGCTGGCGGGAGCTGATCTCTGCGTGGATGCCACCCACCCTTATGCAGTGGATGCCACCAGGAACATCCGCGCTGCAGCGGTGCAGGCGGGCGTGGAATACCGCCGCCTGCTGCGTGCGCAAAGCCCCTTGCCGCCCGGCTGTGCGGTGTTTGAAACAGCAGCGCAGGCTGCAGAATATCTGGCCGGGACAGAGGGCAATATCCTGCTTGCCACCGGTGCCAAGGAGCTGGCTGTGTTTGCCGGGCTGGAACCGGCGCGGCTTTACCCGCGCGTCCTGCCCACGCCGGAGGGCATTGCCGCCTGTGAAGCGGCCAATGTCCCGCACCGGAACATCATTGCCATGCAGGGGCCGTTCAGTCTGGCGCTGAATAAGGCGTTGATAACACAGTTTCAGATCCGGTACCTCGTCACCAAGGACGGCG
>OLRC01002071.1_pt1 | contig 11586 bp, 9 predicted proteins | sample 1672081 | NCBI WGS metagenome assembly OLRC01 (sample SAMEA3136643, study PRJEB25190) | human gut metagenome | biome: human gut; feature: human-associated habitat; material: faeces | place: Austria | collected 2013
AGGATTGATCCTCGTCGGGGACGTACTCCATGATGTCGCCCGGCTGCACGTCGAACCGCTCGCAGATACGAAGGATGGTGTCCGTGGTGACGGACTCCCCTTTGGAGAGCTTGGCCAAAGTCGCAGAAGACAGGCCCACTTCACAAATCAGATCGGTTTTCTTGTAACCACGACGCGCTAGCATGTCGAACAATTTGTAATAGCGAATTAATGCCATGAGTCCTCCTTGCTGGTCAGGGTACCAGTTATTTGCCTTAGCGAAGGCAAAAAATCCGAAGGCGGCAAATCTCCTCTTCCATACTGTCGCTGCACTGAATATAATATTTAGAATACTGAAACTTATTCAAATCGGAGTGAAAAGAATGTTTCGACAGCAACCAAACATCGAAACAGCGGCCGATGCCGTGGATGAGCTCGCCGACGTACGCATGACGCTCAGCGGTCTGGCCTCCCTGACCCAAGCGCTCGCAAACAGCGGCATGCACGAACCCGACGCCATGCGGCTGACCTCCTGTTTGCTGGACTACTGCGCGCTCACGACCGAGGCCGCCTCCCATCGATTCGACGAAGCACCAAGCAGTACGCCTCAGCCAGCTCCTCCCTTGTGATCGCACAGGGGAAGTTAGAGAACCGCTCCGCGTTCACCCCATCAACGAGCAAAGCGAGATCCCCTTCCGAGACATCGGCGCAGACCTCGTTTAGACTCAGGATCCCCATCAGCTTCTCGAAGGCTCCGAGCCCTTCCTCCGCCCTCGCATCGTCGCGACCCGTGACCAGCACCGCGATCTCGCGTAGCCGGTCGCGTGTCTCGCCCGAGCCCCGCTCCAACAGGATCGTCCAGCATAAAGGCATGCACAGAGCCACCGCGTGCCCGTGAGGGATGCCATAGAGCGACGTCAGCTTGTAGCTCATATCGTGCGGAGCCGTCGTCGTCGTTAAGTTTATGGCCTTCCCCGATGCGTTCGCCGCTCTCATCATCGCTCGAGACGCATCGCGATCCCCCGCCACGTAGCCCCCAGCGGCCCCCATGGTCAAGCGGATCGCGTCGGCCGCACGCGCCCTGCTCAGCTGAGAAGAGCGAACCGACCAATACGATTCGACCGCCTGGCAGAGCGCGTCGAGCAGGGTGCATTTCCTCTGGTACTCGGAAAGCCCGTCGAGCAGCGACGCGTCGAGCACCGCCGCGTCGGGCAGCAGGCAGTCGTGGGCGACGGACGCCTTCTCGCCGCCGAGGTAGACCACCGCGAACCCCGTCGACTCGCTCCCCGTCCCCGCCGTAGTGGGAACCGCCACATGGGGCACAGGGCTGAACCTGTACGGCATGTCGACGAAACGGCTTTCGACGCCGTCGCCGGGCATCGCCGCGAACATCTTCACGCACTTCGCCACGTCGACGGCGCTTCCGCCCCCGACGCTCACGACGGAATCGCAGCCCGCCTCCTTGAAAGCGCGGACCCCTGCGACGACCTGCTCGTAAGAGGGGTTCGGACCGTAGCCGGAGAACGACGCGAACCGGACGCCCGCCAACTCCAAGTCCGCCCGCAACCGCGATCCCTCGAAGCGCGACCCGCTCACGACGAGGGGCCTCTTCGCGCCCAGCGCATGCAGGAGACCCGCCACGTCGGCCCCTTCCGACGCCGGGGCGGGGCAAAACCCCTCGACGAGCGATAGCCGCCCATCATCCCCGGCCTCGAACACGGGCTGCTGCTCGAAGTCCGCGAGGCGTACCGCCTCCGACACGCGCCGAAGATCCTCGGGGGTGTCCACCTCCGCGACCACGTGCCCATCGCAAGGAAACGCCGCGACACGCATGTCGCCGAACACGGCGTTGGCTGCGTCCTCCGCATACACGCGCACCTTTCCGGCCTCGACGAAGCGCCCGACCGAATCGAGCCATGTCGCCATCGACTCTCGCGAGAGCTTGTAGAAGGGCTGGAAGGCGACGCAGCCTAGGTCGAAGATGCCGACGCCGATTTCCGCGATCACCCCATCCTCCACCCGCGCCTTGAAATCCTTCTCGGGAAGCTCCGCGCTTTCGTCAACCGATCCGAGAGACGGCAGATCCGCATCGAGAACGGCCTGAACGTACGCGGCATCGAACACCAGATCCCCGTGGACGAGGAGGAAGTCGTCATCCCGCAGAAAAGGGTCGGCCAGATACATGGAGTAGATGTAGTTCGTCTCGGCATAGAGGGGGTTCGCAACGAAGACGAAGGCACAGCCCCGCTCGACGAAAGGCCGCGCCGCTGCTTCTATCTGGTCGGCGAAGGGGCCCGTCGTGACGACGAAGTCCTTGACCCCACACGCAGACAGCAGCCTAATCTGCCGCTCGAAAACGGTCTCACCGTTCGACAGCTTCACCAGAGCCTTCGGCTTATCCTTGGTCAGATCCCCCAGCCTGCTGCCTAGCCCGGAATTGAATATCAGCGCTTTCACGACAGTTTCTCCAGGCTGCCGAAAGCCTCCATCATCGCAAGCTTGTTCTCCCGAGGCGAGGCGGTCGGGCGGCCGAGGTCGGGGCGCGACCCCTGCCGAGTCGTCACCACGAGCGCCCCCAGCCGCGATCCTCCGAGGGAGGCCATCCCCTGAGTAACTTCTTCCTCGGTCCGCGCCTCGAAAACCTCGAATCCGAAGGCGCGCAGGATGCCCGGCACGTCGATCTGCTGCGCGACCGTCGGCTGCCCCCCGACGCTCTCATGCGCGCCGTTGTTGTTCAGCACGTACTTGAAATTGCCGGGAGCGTTCCGAGCTATGACGGCGAGCGACCCCATGTGCATGAGGAACGATCCGTCGCCGTCTATGCACCAAACGTTGCGGTCCGTGCCGTACGCCATCCCGAAGGCTATGGAGCCCGTATGCCCCATTCCCCCGACCGTGAGGAAGTCCTGCGCGTGCCCTTGCCCGCGGGCTTCCCTGATCTCGAACACCTCGCGACTCGTCTTCCCCGTCGTCGACACGACGAAGTCCCCCTCGCCGATGGCGGAGAGCGCGAGCTCGAGCGCCCGCTCCCTCGTCAACGGCGCAGATCCCTTGTCGACGTCGAAAGCGTACGGGTCGAAAACCCCTTTGCGAACGACGAGGGCGACCGTCCTTCCCTCGCGCAGGCAGTCGCAGCACCGCCCGAGCTGGGCGCGCCATGAAGCGTCCAGCACCATGTGCTCGACCCCCATGGCTTCCAGCAGCGGCAGCGTCGCCTTCCCTTGCTTCACATGCTGGGGCTCGTCGTGGACGCCGGGTTCGCCGCGCCAGCCGATGACCAAAAGCATGGGGATTCCGTAGACCTCCGGGTCGGCTATGGACAGAAGCGGGTTCACCGCGTTGCCCTCGCCCGAGTTCTGCATGTAGACGACCCCGTGCTTTCCGGTGGACACGTGGTAGCCGCACGCCATTCCGACGGCGCCGCCCTCGTTGGCGGCGATGATGTTGCGCCCTTCAGGCGCATTGTCGAAAACGCAAGCGCAAAAATCCTTCAGGAGCGAATCGGGCACTCCGCAGAAAAAATCCAGCCCTTTTCCGACGAGGGCATCGTAGAACTCTTTCGGGTCTATCACGTCTACTCCTTAGGGATGAGGGTCAGGACTTCCTTGATGGGCAGGCACAACTCGTCCGCTTCCTTGCTGCGGCCGTGCTCGAGAATGCATTCCGACACGTCCTTCATGGCCAGGTACGCCGCCCGGAGCAGATGGTTCGCGTGGATGACGATATTCGCCCCCGCCTCCGAAAGCTCGTCCTCGGTGAACTGATTGTACGAGGTCGGCACCAGGATCACGGGCACCTCCGGCCACTCCGCCCTGAATCTGCGGAGGAACTCGAGTATCTCGGAGCCGTCCTTCTCCTTGGAGTGGATCATGATGCCATCGGCGCCGCCCCTCTCCAGGTAGACGCGCGCTCGCTCGAGGGCGTCTTCCATGCCGGCCTTCGCGATGAGCGACTCGATGCGCGCGAAGATCATGAAGTCGCGCGTCCGCTGCGCCTTCTTTCCGGCGGCGATCTTCTCGGCGAACGCGACCGGGTCGTCCTGCACCTGCGGGACGTCGGTGCCGAACAGCGAGTTCTGCTTGAGCCCCGTCTTGTCCTCGATGATGACCGCGGAGACGCCGATGCGCTCGAGGGTCTTCACGTTGTGGACGAAGTGCTCGGTCTTGCCTCCGGTGTCCCCGTCGAGAATGATGGGCTTCGTAGTGACCTCCATGATCTCCTCGATCGTGTTCACGCGGCTCGTGAAGTCGACCAGCTCGATGTCGGGCTTGCCCTTGAACGAGGAATCGCACAGCGACGATACCCACATGCCGTCGAACGACCTGACCGCGCCCGTCTCCTCGTCGACGACCGAGGCGCTTTCGACGATCAGACCCGAAAGGCCGTTGGACGCCTCGATGACGCGCAGGCAGGGCTTTAGCTTGAGGAGCTTGCGCAGCGATCCGCGACGGGAGTCCGGAGATCCGTAGAAGGCCTTGAGGTCGCTTTCCAGCGAGCTCGCCGAGATGCCTTTGGTATACGGCACCTCCACGAGCTCGCCGCCCCATTCGGCCAAGGTGTCGATGACCTCCTGGCGAACCGCGCTTTGGGCGCCGGACCTCCAGTCGTCGCCGTGAACGACGTAGTCGGGCCTCAGCGCCAACAGGTTCTCCCTATAAGAAAGGGTGGCCTGCTCGACCACCCTCGATACCCCCTTGACGTTTTCGTACACGCGCTTTCGCGCTTTGAAGTCGAGCAGCGGCACCCGTTTGTAGGCCGCGACGACCTCGTCGGAAATAAGACCGACCGTCACCTCACCCAGTTCGGATGCCTTTTTTATCACATTGAGAACGCCTTCGTGCAGGATGTCAGACGATATCCCTACATAGACCGTTTCCATACGTTTCCTTCTTTCGTTTCCCTTCGATGGACAATGCAACGAAAACAGATAGCCATGCCTAACGAGTTTCTCTCTTGCGCGTTTTCGGCATGTTCGTTTGACTAAAACGACCTTCCCCCGCTTGGCATCAAATCATGCTCATCAAATGGGTATAAGTATTCGGGTAAAAGCTTCTCGATCAATTCGACCTCCTCCCTATATCCCGAATTCAAGACAAAGAGCTGCGTATTGTTGATTGAAATCGCGGGATCGAAGTGCTCAAATCGACCTTCAGCCGTTGGGCCGAGCCCCAAAAAACTATCGATGCGACGAGCAGTATCTTCGTATTCGTACACAAGGTCTTCGAACGACACACGAAGGATCCCGGAATCGTTCTCCGCTCCTCCGGAAGCCCTCACTAGCCGATAGTATCGTGCGAATGTTTCAGGATCGTCCGAGGGAATGAACGCCGCTTTATTTCCCAAGGTGAGCTTGCACAACAAGTACAAGTCTCTTGGATCCCTATCGACGACAATCGCCCGCGAATCATCAAAGTAGCGCATGCTCTTGCCGGGATCATTTGCTTCGAAAGGCTGGTCCAAAACGACAATACGCTCATTTGAGCAACCCAATCCATCTAGAACGTTCGCAATATAGCGTCGAGCAGCATCTTCGAATTCATCGGGTTGAACGGACAAATACATTCGCTCCTTTATCGGAAGCCCTATTCGCCTTCCAAAAACCTCCTCGAGGAGAGTCCGCAACCTGTTAGCAATCTTGAACCGCAGAAGCCGAACAAAGACATCAGCACGCGCATAGTCATTCAACCACCAACCGACCCAGCTAACTTGCGAGATTTCGGCAACAAGCTCCTCTGCCGCATTCGTCAACGCTCGACGCACGACTCTACGATCAAGAGTTCGAGGAATGTGCATCCTCTCATGCAATCTGAGAAAATCCTTTATGGCCGCATCGGAAGAATAATATCTCGACACGGACTCGTTGACATGGTAGTCGAGATCTTGAAGCCCATGCGGCATGTATGCAAGCGAAAGCTCGATATTCCCGCAAACCTGACAATCGGGTTTCTCCTTCAAATAATCTACCACCGCACCCGATCCCGAATACCCGTGCCCGCACACACCGACGATCACGACGATTTCACCATCCTCTTGACATGATTGAAGTAAGTAATGAGCTCTTTCGCCCTACCCAAATTGCACAGAAGAAAGATCCCGTACAAAGCGATCGACGCGAAGAGACAAATAACATCGGGAAGAAAAACGACGCACATTAGGTATGCCGCAGATAGAGCACATTCTGAAATGGCGACCCTTCCGACACCGCCGCCAAGCAACCGCACGAGATAACCATCTGCCAGCATGCTTCGTGCCGCAATGATCACTACCAAACCAAGCGAGATCGAAGACAGATCGTTCAATAAATATGCACCTACAAGACTCCACGCAATGCTCGCCATAAGAGAAAACAGATTGATGATCATAAGCGCCTTCTCTTGGCGTAAAACCTTCATGTAGGTCACGTAAAGCATCTGCATCTTCCCGTCGTAAAGACATAAAGGCAGCAAAAGACCCATGAAGTAGAAGCTATCCTCGTATTGCGGAAGCCATACGGACAGCAAGACCTTGATAGGGATATAAAGCAAGAGAACAATCGGAAACCCGATAGAAAGGCCATCCCTCGCCCATTCGTACATATCTTTTAATTTATCTTCATCGACTCTTCTGAGCGCAGGAAAGAGAACCATCCCGGCTTGTGAGATGAATTGCAAAGCGAAATTCGTCAGAGAGAGTGCTAGAGAGAAAACACTGAAAGCCTCTATCCCCCACCGCCCGTCGACGACGAAGCGAGTAACTCCCAGCATCAAAACGCTCACGTATGTAGAAACCATCAGCTTAATGCCGATCCGGGCATCTTTCAGTATTTCCAAGACCGCTTTGCGAATCTCCAACGCCGGGCAGAAAGCGATCTCGCGACTCCTGAACATCAAGAAAATTCCTGCAAGAACGTGACCAAAAACGTACGAAACGATAAGAATCTTGTACTCGTCAACCCTGAAAACGCATACGAACAAAATCGCAATGAACCAGGTCGCATTCTGCAATATCACAGAAATTGAGTATTCCTTCGTCCTATTGACAGCTTGCAAAATATAACCGAAATAATTGTTTGAGTTGATAATCAAAATACAAACGCTACAGGCAAGAAGAACGAATAACCTATCTCCTTCCGGGCTTGACATCACCGAAAACAATGCAAACCCTATCGCAAAGACCATTTGCCCAAATGCAAACACCTTCCACTCGCTTGAATAAAGAGCGTAGTCCAATCGATTGTATTCACGCCCTCCTATCCTGAGGTAAATCCCATCGATCACCCCCAATCTAGAGATGTTCACATAGGTCACGTAGAACAAGAACAGCTGCCAATACCCGAACGACTGCATCCCGAGAACTTTCGGTGCAAAAAAAGAAACCAGCACGCTTGTAAAGAGGGACACCGCCTGAGCCACGAATGCATACGTCAAGTTTGACAGAAACGACTTCAACGCTTATCTTCCCCCAACCTCGACGCCCCTGCCGAAACCCCGACAACCAGCCAGAACGAAAGATAATACGGTTCAGGAACCGAAACGAGCAGAATAGCCGTGGCGCAAATCAAATAAGCCGCAAACGCGACGTCGCAAGAACCACCCCCAAAAAAACCGCCGTCGTCCTTCCTTGCGCTCCGCAAAAGACCAACGATCGATCCAATCAACGGCACAAAGAAAAGAAGAAGCCCAACCAGGCCGATTTCCGCCGCCCATGTCGTAAGCAGATCGTAGCCACGCGCAGTGCCCCATCCCACGCCAACCAAAGGATGCTCCGCAAACACCTGAGCCATCAACGACATGCTTTCCGAACGCTCCATGCCCGATATGGAAACGCTGGATGCGCTGCTTCCTATATTCAGCTTTGTCAGTAAGGTGGCTATCGAAGAATCGAACATGCCCGAAACGCCAACAACGAGCAACAACACAAAGACAACGGTTGATACGACAAGCCCCATGTGAGGGATCTTCACCGAACGCGGAGAAAACAAGCAAAGGGAGACAAAAAAGGCAGCAAGCACGCCTAATCCCAAAAAGGCGCTTGACGAGTTATTCTGAAGACACACCGCCAACGATGCGAGCAGCAGGATGCCGGATCGCCAATTTGGCCTGGACAGCAATTTGAAAAGATGGATTCCCATCATAGGCACGAGATACAACGACAACATTGAAGGCTCCAAGAAGGTCGAAGAGATTCTCGATTTATTAAATGTATACATGGTGTGTACATGGTTCCTGTACAATTCGCTAACCATATCGACAGGCAGCAACAGCTGGAAGAGCGCTCCTAGCAATACCAAAACCAATCCAGCGTTCAATGCGATCACAAAACTCTTAACGCTGACCAACCCAAGACGGGTCATGTACATAGCGTACCAAGCCGTGCTAACAGCTATAAACAAATATCCCCACTGCGTATATTGCTGAAAGGACGGCTGAACAGAGGCGAACCCTCCATCCACCCCTTTAACCACAACGTCTCCATTGAAAAAAGCTAAAAACGTGCTTGCCAAGCAGAACAAAAGAAACGGTCCGAAAATCATCGTGATCGGCACTTGCTTCTTTGCATAAAGCAAAATCATCCTTACGGATAAGACAAGCCAAACCAAATGGTAAATACAAATAGACGAATCTGAAATATTGAGCACGGCTACCGTTGTGAGCGGAGCAGTGACGACAAGCAACAGGAAGCACTTCTCCACGGATAGGAAGCACGCCGCTATCGCGACCAGAACACCTGCAACAGACGATATGCCAAGAAATTCCATGATGCGCCCTACGAACCCAAAACCCGATCATAGACCCGGATTGCTCTGCCCGCGTACGCGCGCCCGCTTCTTTCGTTAATGTTCCGTTTCAGATTCTCCCGAACGGATGCCTTGAGCGAAGCAAGCAAGAGGTTGTCATCGAGCCTGCACATCGCAGCTTTGAGGCTCTCGACGCTACCGCGCTCAAACAGAAGCCCTGTGCCCTGCAACGAGACAAGCGAGGCGATTCCCGATTCGTCAGGCACCACAACCGGCAGCGAACCCATCATCTGCGCCTCAAGCGCAACCAGACCGAACGGCTCGAACCAAAGAGAGGGCATGACAAGCGCCTTATGGGTTCCGTATAGGGAGGCGATCCTCCGTGCATCAAGCCATCCTGTAAAGCGAATGCCAGGATACCGCCCCTTCAAAACTTCGAGCTGACTTCCATCGCCGACCACGGTGGCGGAGAACCCGCCTTCATAGACGGCCTCACAGAATAGCTCGACACCCTTCTCCCTCTCCACGCGCCCGACATACAAAAACCCGTCCCTGCCTTCCTCAGGAGCATCGTCGCAGCACACCGGCGCGAAGGCCGTCACCGGATTCTCCAAAACATAACCCGGAGCAGATCCGCACGATGGAGAGACAATCTTTTCAACAAACTCGTCAATGTATGCATAAGAGACATCTAGTTTCGACAGGGCTCTTCTTTGCAACAAATAACGAACGCATCGGTACACTTTTTGGGCATAGCTCCTTTTATCGCAATTCCTAAGCATGCACTTTCGCGACAACGCCTCCTCGCAACATGGAGCACCTTGTTGAAAATCGAACAAACCTCCGTTCGGACATGCAACGAAATAATCATGCACAGAAACCACCGCTCTGAACCCCGCTTGGCGTATCGCAGCAAAGATCGAGGGGGACAAGGCATGCGTCCACGAATGAACATGCACGATAGTGTCAGATGGGTCAAAATCGGCCAGGATAGTCGTCAAAGCCCTTTTCGTCTCTAGGCACCACAGGCCCCGCAAGGCACCTCTCACCTTGAATGGGTCATCGGCAAAGGTGCATTTTCCAACGACCATCTTCGGCACGTCTTCCAACACGGGATCCGGCTGCCCCGTTCCAGCAAAGTAAGTTACGTTCAATCCGGCATCCCTCAAAGCCTCAACCGCAGCCATCGCAACCTGGGAATCACCGCCGCAAACGCAAGCCGTATCGTTAACGATGACCACGTTTTTGACCATCCTACAATCCCCTTCGATCAGAAGAGCGGTCTTCGATCTTTCCCCGAACGTAATACTCAGTCATCTCGCGACCAATGCGAGCCCAGTCGCAACCTCGGACAGCTTCGGAGGGGGCACGCCTATCCGCAAAGCCATCTTTCATGATCAGCGCAGTCCAATCCTCTGCGTCGCTCAAACCAATTCCCAACCTATGAAATTCCGGACTCATAGCAACCTCTTCGGTCACATTTTCGGAAGCGATAACGGAAAGTCCGGCAGCCTGTGCCTCAATCGCCACGATCGGAAGCCCTTCGTATACAGACGGCATCAAAAGAAAGTCAAACGCGCACATAGCCTCATCGACCTCGGACAACCGACCCGTAAAAATAACATGATCAGCCACTCCCAGATCAGCAACCAACTCTCTTAAAGTGGCCTTATCAGGACCTTCGCCCACGATCGCTAATATGACGTTTGCTTTTTCCCTAAGGGCACTTTCCAAAACCCGAATTGCAAACGTCTGGTTCTTCTGTCTGGCCAGCCTGCCGACGCAACCCAGCAAAAGACAGTCATCCGCAATACCGAATCTATGCCTGAAGGCATCCCTCTTAGTACGGTCGTAGGCGAACCGCGCAACATCGACGCCGTTTCTAGCCATTCGGAAAACACTGGCGGTTCCAAACACCCATTCGCCAGCGACCTCGGAACAGGCAAGCTTTTCGACTCCGACAGCTCTGCTTAGCCAACGCCCAAAACGATGTAATATCCCGTTAATAAAACCTATGGGATGCTCGCCGTTGTGCGCATGCACCACTATTCTTTTCACGCCTAGCACCTTCGCACAGAGAACAGGCAAGAAGTCAGCCATCGAGTTCTTGTGGATATGCACCATATCGATCGAATGAAGCCGGATGGCTTTCGCAATATCGAGCCAATAGATAATCGGGTTTTTTCTACTGCTCAAAGGGATTACCGCAGACCCATAACGCTCAATTTCCCTTTCGTAAGCCGAATGACCTCGATACCCGATGAAAGTAAAAGAAACTTGCTCTCTATCGATATTTCGCAGAAGATTGTATAGATAGGACTCGATCCCCCCGTATTCGGAATCAAGCCCGATATGTAACACGTTGATCATTCAAACCTGCGCTTTCGTGAAGCTTAAGAAGCAAAACACAACCCTTCGAGGTGCCAAAGCTCGAAGAGATAGAGAGAATCGTCGACCGGCTCATCGGAACTCGCCCGCCATCAAATCGAGATAGCGCTCGGCGAGCCGCCCGGCCGCGGCGTCGATGTCGTAGTCCGAGAAGCTCTCCGAGCACACGGGGACCCTTTCGCCGGCCCTCAAAGCGCATATCGCATCCGCCCAGGCCGAGGAGTCGTCGATCGGCAGGAAGCGCACCGTCCCCGTCACGTCCACCTCGCGGGTGATCGCGTCGGACAGCAGGCACGGCAGGCCGGCCCTCTGTGCCTCGACGCCGACGAGGCCCAGGTCGGCGCGCGCTTCCGCGCGCACCTCCGCATTGAAAGAGAACCTGTCGAGCTCTATCGCGTTGTAGAGGACGTCGAAGCCCGCGCCCTCCCCGAACAGCCATTCCCCGGCGTAGCGGGAGCACGCGAGGCGGTGCGTCGGGTAGCGGTTCGCCTGGGTGCGCAGCA
>OLRC01002073.1_pt1 | contig 11580 bp, 11 predicted proteins | sample 1672081 | NCBI WGS metagenome assembly OLRC01 (sample SAMEA3136643, study PRJEB25190) | human gut metagenome | biome: human gut; feature: human-associated habitat; material: faeces | place: Austria | collected 2013
CATGCCTGCCGCCGCAAAACACAGACGACGCACGGGCAACCGCGCCGCAAGAGCATCCGTTGCGTCCGTTTACTCAGGTCTGTAGAGAAAGAAGATGTGAAGTTGACCGAAAAAGCAGCATTCAGCTGCTTGCTATTTGCCGCCTTTGCGCTAACATAATGGCGGTTGTCAGCGATGTCGTCATCGGGCATCAAACATATCTCAAACTCATCGTAGAGTCGCCCTGCCGCTGCGAGACCGCGCCGATCGCTCGGGTTTCGCCAAGAACAGCAGGTGACGGCAGAAGGGGAACAGTCCCTGCTCCCTGCTCCCTGCTTCTGCGCGCGGACGCCAGAAATGGCGGAATGGAGTTACGTGCATGGCCGAAACCGAGTCGCAGCTGCCACTCGACGGAGAAGAAGCCGTCGAGCCTGGCCGCAAGGCCCTGTTTGTATCGTATGTTTTGCTCGGCGTGATACTCGTCCTCATCATTGCGATGCACGGATTCTTGCTCAGCAACGACCTTCGCGCCGCCCGTCAGCCAGGCCAGCCCTCCTTTCTTCCCCTCCCTTTCGAAACGTTCGTCTCTTCCCTGTTCGTGCTCGCCATGGCCATCATTTCGGTCTTGGCCGGCCACATCTGGGTGCTTTCTGCCGAGCGGAAACGCCAGCAACGCCGCATCGATCGCCTCCAGGAGGCTCTTGCCCAGGCGAATCGCGCCAGCAAGGCGAAATCGCAGTTCCTCTCCAGCATCTCGCACGACATCCGCACGCCGCTGAACGTCGTCATGGGCATGACCTTCATCGCCCGCTCCCACGAAAACGACCCGGTCAAGGTGAAGGCCTGCCTTGAGAAGATCGACCAGTCTTCGCGGCATCTGCTCGGCATGGTGAACGACGTCTTGGACCTGAGCAAGATCGAAAGCGGAAAGTTCGTGCTGGAAGAAGCCCCTTTCAACCTGCTCTCGCTCACGAGCGACCTGGTCGAGCTCATCCAGCCGCAAGCCAAGAGCAAGAACCAGCGCCTGACGGTCACTACCGACGTCCGGCATGCGGCGGTGATCGGCGATGCCCTGCGCGTCAAGCAGGTCCTTCTGAACCTTTCCACCAATGCCGTCAAGTACACGGATCCCGAGGGCATGGTGAGCATCACCGTCCGGGAAGAACCTTCCGTGCTTCCGCAGAGCGCCGCGTTCTCGCTGATCGTGGAGGACACCGGCGTGGGCATGGACCCTGCTTTCGTCAAGCGCATCTTCGACCCTTTCGAACGCGAGGACACCAGCCTCACGGCCTGCACCGAGGGAACGGGGCTGGGCATGGCCATCGTGAAGAGCATCGTGGACACGATGGAAGGCGCCATAGACATCGAAAGCGAGCCCGGCGTCGGCTCCCGCTTCACCGTCACCCTTACGCTGAAAACCGCCGACGCCCGCCCCTCTCAAACAACGAACGCCGACGCCGCGAACCCGGCGGCGCTGCACGGGCGGGTGCTGGTGGCGGAAGACGACAACCTGAACCGCGAGATCGCATGCGAATTCATCGGGGAGTTCGGTGTCACCGTGGAATCCGCCTGCAACGGGCGCGAGGCCGTCGACCTGGTGGCACGTGCGCCCGAAAACTACTACGACCTGGTGTTCATGGACATGCGGATGCCCGTCATGGACGGCGTCGAGGCCACGCGCACCATCTGCGCCGGCTGCCTTGCCTGCGGGAAGCGCCGTCCTTCCATCGTCGCCATGACGGCCAGCGCGTTCGTCGAAGACCGCACCCTTGCGTTCGAAGCCGGGATGGACGGCTTCGTCACCAAGCCCATCGACACCAACAAGATAGGCGAAGCCCTCAAGACCTACCTCGGGTGAAAGGCACGCGCCGGCGCTTCGCAGGCACCCTGCTTCAACCCCTTTCGGGCACGCCTCCGGACGTCAAGCGCGGCCTCCACGGCAACGGCAGCTATGCCCAGCCAGATGAGCGCAAAGCACACGCCATGCGCCACGGTGAATTCCTCGTTGAAGAAGGTCACGGCCAGCACCAGCGCAATGGTGGGGCTGACGTACTGGATGAAGCCGATCACCGTCATGGACACGCGGTTGGCGGCACCCGCGAACAACAGCAGCGGGACGGCCGTAAGCAATCCGCAGCCAGCGAGCAGGGCCATCACGGCAACTGGGTCCTTCACGGCCAGCGGATCAGGCGTGGGCGGGGCAACCTGCCAGATCCATGGCGCTACCGCGCCCACGAGCAGCGCCGCAACGCCGATGACGCCCGTGAGCAGCGACTCGAACGCCATGCCGGGCAGGGCCGGATAGCCGCCGCGCTTCTTCACGGCGCCGTACACGCCGAACGTGAGCGCCAAAGCAAACGCAATCCATATCTGACCGCCATGCGCCATCATGAAGTATCCTACACCTACGGCGGCCAGCACCGTGGCCACTTTCTGCATGGGCGTCAGGCGCTCTTTGAACACCAGCAGGCCCAAGGCAATGCTGCACAGCGGGCACAGGTAGTATCCGATGCTCGTTTCCAGCACGTGGCCGCTGGTGGCCGCCCACACGTACACGCCCCAATTGCACGTGATGATAAGCCCTGCCACCAAAAACGTGCGCACCGCCCGCGGATCGCGGAACAGGTAGAGGAACTTCGTGCGACGTACCAGCACGCAGAGAGCCAGGACGAACGCGCACGACCACACCATGCGCCACGCCAGCACCTCCAGCGCCGGCACCGCCGAAAGCAGCTTCCAATAAAGCGGCATGACGCCCCACAGAAGGTAGCACCCCAACCCCTCCAGGAACCCCACCTTGTCGGTATGGGAATCGCCTTCGGCCGAAATCTCGATCACCTGCTTGTCCATGCCTGTTGCCGTCCGATCCTTTCCGCTTCACCTTCTTACAGCCTGCTTATATGGTACACCAATCGCCATTGGGACTTTTGCCCGTCCCCGCATGATGCGCCACCCGAGCGGGCGAGGGGCAACTGCCGAGCCCGGCTTTCGATGCTTTGAACGTCTGGCCCGCGCTCTCCCTCCCCTTCCGCGTTTGCCTTGCCTTCCCGTTGTCCGCCCCCGCAATTCACCACCGGCTTCCTCTGGCTTGGAATTCCTCTGAGCTCGGCCTGCACGACTTGTGTCCCTTTCGTGTCGTAGAAACGAGTGTTTGCATTTGCCATGAAGTTAGAGTATTATTCATTTTTGCCGCTTTTCCTGTTTGGTGTACACGAACGAAAAGTAGGCGCAAGGTGCGGGGTGGAGCAGTCTGGTAGCTCGCCGGGCTCATAACCCGGAGGTCGTAGGTTCAAATCCTGCCCCCGCGACCATAAATACATCCCCTGACCCGGTGCAACGGTCGGGGGATTTTTTGACCACCATCACGATCACCAAAAACACTTATTCGTATGTGGAATACGACTCTAAAAATGGGATGGTGCTATGGTTTTGCTCTGGTTGGTTGAATCGAAGTTGAACCCGCACACGCCGCCGACGTTTTCCTCTCCGGAAACCGTGCCAGATTTAGAGCGACCACATTCAGCCAACGATTGCTGACTCTTTGACCCACCCTACATTGGTTTTCAGTTGGTACGGCGCAGCGCGACCCTTAATATACCTTTGAATGACATAAGTTCCGACTATGGAGCCCGAGTACCCTTCTCCATAGCTGGTTTGATAGAGAGAGCCGCTTACCTTTACTCTATCGCCTGGTTCCGCCCACGCACCACCACTGACTTTGGACAGTTCGTCTTCGGCTAGAATCTTTTCGCCCTCCATGGGCAGAGCGCTCTCGAACGGTTCTTCCTACTCATTGCGTTTCTTATCGGTCATGAGGGCCATCTCCTTCGCTCGCGACTTTTAATCTGAAGTCATCATAGCAAGCAAGATTTGCTTCGTCACCATCGTTCTATCCTGCACGCATGAATGCCTTTTGCGGCGTCACGAATACAGAAGAGATAGGAAAAGAGCGTCCATGGCGTAACGTTTTGGGGGGTCTGCCAATCCCGATTTTGAGGGTGGGCGCAAGCCCTCTTGGCGGATGGGTTCTTCTCTTCGTCAGGCATGGCGCCCGCCCTTAGGAGTGTGTCTGCTCCATGGCTGGCAGGTCGCGAAGGGAGATACCTCCAAGATAGCTCGCCATCGCGTCTTCCAGCCCAGACCACACTTGCTGGGTGCGGCATTGTTTGCGCAGCGGGCAGTCGTACTCGCCCTCCAGACAGTCCAGCAGGAACAGGTCCCCCTCTGTGGCGGCCACAACGTCCGCCGCAGTAATCTCCTCGGGCGGTCGGGAAAGTTCGTAGCCCCCTCCGGGACCGCGGGTAACCAGTATCAGGTCTGCGGCAGCGAGCGGTGCCACGCACTGCTCCAGGTACTTCTTAGAGATGCCCTGCCGCTCGGCAATGTCTTTCAACGATGTGCGCCCCTGCTCCCAGTGGCTGGCGAGTTCCGCCATGAAGCGCATAGCATACCTTGTCTTGGTGGAGATCCTCATGGCAACCTGCTTCCGTATGGCGATTCTTCTCCTTACCGTTGTTTTGAAAATAGTCTATCAAATCGCTTGACTTTATTGCATCTTTTTTCTACCTTAAAGTCTAGCAAATAACTAGACTTTTTGAAAGGACGAGCGATAAGGCATGGACACGGTATATCTCGACAACGCAGCGACCACCTGCATGCGCCCCGAGGTCCTTGAGGCGATGCTCCCTTACTTCTGCGAGGAATATGGCAACCCCTCCTCCATCTACGACTTGGGCCAAGAGGCTTCCGATGCGGTCGCGCGGTCGCGGAAAACCATCGCGGAGGCGATCGGCGCGCAGGGCAAGGAGGTCTACTTCACCGCGAGCGGCACCGAGGCGGACAACTGGGCCATCAAAGGGTTCATGCGTGCGAACGCGACGAAGGGTAAACACATCATCACGAGCGCTATCGAGCATCATGCAGTCCTGCACAGTTGCCAGGCACTCGAGAAAGAAGGCTTCGAGGTCACCTACCTTCCCGTAAATGGGGAAGGACTGGTATCGGTTGACGATTTCGAGGCTGCGATCAGGCCCGACACCATCCTCGCAACCATCATATTTGCAAACAACGAGATAGGCACCATCCAGCCAATCCGCGAACTCGCAGTGTGCGCGCATGCACACGGGGTCACGTTCCACACCGACGCGGTGCAGGCGTTCGCGCACGAGGCGATAGACGTCAATGACCTGGGCATCGATATGATGAGCGCATCCGCTCACAAACTCTATGGGCCGAAGGGCGTGGGGTTCCTCTACATCCGCAAGGGCTTGCGCGTGCAGAATCTTATCGACGGAGGGCAGCAGGAAGGTGGAAAGCGCGCAGCAACCGAGAACGTCCCCGGCATCGTGGGTTTTGGGGAAGCCGTTCGCTTGGCAATGACCGAGAGGGAGTCGGAACACGCGCGCCAGACGGCCTTGCGCGACCACGCCATTGGCCGATTGCTTACAGAGGTGCCCTACGCGCGGCTGAACGGAAGCGCAACAAGGCGCCTCGCCAACAACATTAACGTAAGCTTCGAGTTCATCGAGGGCGAGGGCATCATCCTTCAGATGGGCATGCGCGGGGTTTGCGTCTCTAGCGGCAGCGCTTGTACATCCGGGTCGCTCGATCCCAGCCATGTACTGCTGGCTATAGGGCTTCCTCACGAGATAGCCCACGGCTCCATGCGCATGACTCTCGGGCGCGAGACGACGGCGGATCAGATTGACTACGCGGTCGACTCCGTGGTCGAGACCATACGCAACCTGCGTGCTATGAGCCCGCTCTACGAGGACCTCGAGCGTGGGAAAGTTCAATCGTGGATTCAAGGTCATCAGCAGAGCGATTCGATGAAGGAGGTGGCCTAATCATGGCCATGAACTATTCAGACAAGGTCATCGATCACTACATGCATCCGCGCAACGTGGGCGAGATAGAAAACCCCAGCGGCTGCGGCACAGTTGGAAACGCCGTGTGCGGCGATATCATGCGCGTCTACCTGGACATCGACGACGACGGCATCATCCGCGACGCCAAATTCAAGACCTTCGGATGTGGCGCCGCGATTGCAACCAGTTCGATGGCCACCCTGCTCGTGAAGGGCAAGTCTGTGCAAGACGCACTCGAGGTCACCAACAAGGCGGTCATGGAGGCCCTCGACGGACTCCCCAAGGTGAAGATCCACTGTTCGCTTCTCGCGGAGCAGGCGATTCATGCCGCGCTGTGGGACTACGCAGAGAAAAACGACATCCACATCGAGGGGCTAAAGCGTCCCGTCAATGATGTGGAAGAGCTGGAGGTTGACGTTGCATAGCGAAATCGACGCATCCCCGACGGGCGCAGAATCGCGTATCGAGGGGACGATCCACAGTGTGAATGTATCCCTGCGGAAGGGCACCCCCAAGGCGCCTTCGGAAGACGGCGCCCTGCTCGTTGACCAATGCGGCATCGAAGGCGACGCCCATGCCGGAGATTGGCACCGCCAGGTGTCGTTCCTCGCCTTGGAGTCCATCGAGAAGGCACAAAAGCTCGGCCTTCCCGTGCACGAGGGATCCTTCGGGGAGAATTTCACAATCCAGGGCATCGACCTTCTGGCGTTGCCCTTGGGCACGCAACTCCAGCTTGGTGACGAAGTGTTGGCAGAGATCAGCCAGATAGGAAAGGTGTGCCACACCCGTTGTGCAATCTATCACATAGCCGGCGACTGTATCTTCCCCCGCGAGGGGATATTCGGCGTTGTGTTGCAGGGCGGGACCGTGAAGAGAGGGGACCCGGTCAGAGTCATCAAGATCGGCGACGGTACATGTGAATACTCGCCAGCAGAGGCCCTCGAAGAGGTTAAGGCAGCCCGAATGGCGGGAACACTCTGATATGTGCCGACCAGCACGTATCAAGTCACTCATCAGTAAGGATTTGTAATGGCTATCTACACGAGCATAGACCAGCTTGTTGGGAACACGCCGCTTATCGACGTCACCAAAGCGTTCGGGACCGGGGGGCGCATCCTCGCAAAGGTCGAGTACTTCAACCCCATCGGGTCGGTGAAGGACCGAATTGCAGTCGCAATGCTCGACGATGCCGAGAGGAGCGGTCTTCTCGCACCCGGCGCCACCATCATCGAACCGACAAGCGGCAATACCGGTATCGCATTGGCGGCGATTGCGGCATCACGCGGCTACAAGATGGTGCTCACCATGCCCGAGACCATGTCGATTGAGCGGAGGAAGTTGGCAGCGGGCTACGGGGCGAAGATCGTGCTTACGCCTGGAGCTGAGGGTATGAAGGGCGCCATCGCAAAGGCGGCCCAACTAGCAGCGAAAACGCCGGGGGCCTTCACGCCCTCCCAGTTCACGAACCCTGCCAACCCTGCCATCCATGAGAAGACCACCGGCCCCGAGATTTGGCGCGATACGGAAGGTAAGGTGGACGCCTTCGTCGCGGGCGTGGGCACAGGTGGTACACTCACCGGCACAGGACGGTATCTGAAGTCGCAAAACCCGGATATCCGCGTCATCGCTGTGGAACCCGCCGAATCCCCCGTGCTCTCCACCGGAAAGGGCGGACCGCACAAAATCCAGGGAATCGGTGCCGGCTTCGTGCCCGACACACTCGACACGCAGGTCTATGACGAGATCGTCACCGTGGAGAATGACGACGCCTTCGCGTACAGCCGCAAGGTCGCCGCACTCGGGCTGCTCGTGGGCATTTCCTCAGGAGCCGCCCTGAAGGCTGCAGCCGAGGTTGCCTCCCGTCCCGAATTCGCGGGCAAGAACGTTGTTGCGATCCTTCCCGACACCGGCGAGCGCTACCTGTCCACCGCACTCTTCGTCCGCACGGGACTTATACAAGCCAGCAAGCGGAGCAAGTGGGTGCACTACACCGCCGACCGCGAAGCGCTGCAAGAGCTGTCGGACGGTCTTGTGCGACTGGCCGAAGCGTCCAGCGAAGAGAGCGGGGACATCAGGTAGCGTAGTCAGTTCCGCTCTTGCTCGAGATGCGCGAGGAAGTATAAAAGTTTCGACACAAGCACGGCTATCTTTAGCCGGTTCAAAGCGTCCCGAAGCAAGCCGTAAGAGCGCTCGACTGGCAGCTTTACCTCCACGTCCAGTCGCGGGACACGGCTTGGGCGGCCAGTTCGAAGTGGCAGCGGACGATGCCGAGGTCTATGCCGGAATAGGAACCGCCCGTGGCCTCGGCGCTCACGGCGTTCCCCCCGTGCAGCGTGATCATGAATTTCTGCTGGTTCATGGCCGTCGGCGCCAGCTGGGCAGCGTGCATGCCGGCAGCGAACCAGTCGGGCATCTGCTCCCCTTCCGAAACCAGATGGCACAGGCGCTCCACCGGCTTAGTCTTGCGGGGTTTGCCTTGCGTGGTGCCATAGCCCAGCGAAATCACGCACACCAGCTTCTCGCCTGGCTCAACGCGCGCCGCGCACTTCTTCTTGCTGAACGTGAGCGCCACCCAGCAGCTGTTGAGTCCCAGGCTTTGCGCCAGCAGCACCAGGCGCTCGCCGTAGTAGCCGATGCGCCCCTGCAGGTCGTCTGCCGGCTTCCCTACCAGTGTCAGGTAGTTGCGGACGCCGGAAAAGCTGCCGTACTTCGCCATCATGCCTCCGAAGGCACGCGGCTCGTCGCAGACCAGCTGTATGTGCAAATCGCCTTCATGGTTGCACTCGTCAACGGCGGCGTTCAGCGCGTCGCGCACGTCCTGCGGCAAGGGTTGGTTGGCATAGCTGCGTACGGAATGCCGCGCTTCGATCGCTTCCAGCAGGTCCATGGGGTTTCTCCTTGCTGCCTGACCTTTACAGGCCCAGGGCCTTCTTAAGGGCGGAAACGCGGCGGCGGGACACGGGGATCTTCTCCTCCACGCCGTTCAAGGCGAGCAACAGCGTGCCACCCGAAACCGACTCGATTTCCTCCACCATGGAAAGGTTCACCAGATAGCCGCGGTGCACGCGGAAGAACCCGTGGCCGTCCAGGCGCTTTTCCAGCTGTGCAAGACTGACGGTGGAGAAGTAGCGGTCCGTGTCGGTCTGCAGATAGGCATAATCGTCGCGCGCCATGACGAAGCGGATCTTGTCGATGCCGATGAGGATCTTCTTGCCGCCCTTTTCCACGGGGATGCGTTCGGACTTCTGCGCCTGCATGTGCAGGGACACGTGTTCGCGCACGCGGGATATGGCCTGCGACAACCGCTCGGTCTCGACCGGCTTCACCAGGTAATCGACCGCGTTCACCTTGAACGCGTCGAGGGCGAATTCGCTGTAGGCCGTCACGAACACCACGGCCGGAGGGAACTTGAGATGCTGCAGGGCCTCGGCCAGCTGCAAGCCAGTGGCCTCCGGCATGTTGACGTCCAAGAACATGACGTCGCAGGGGTATTCTTTCAGCTTCTCGATGGCCTCGCGCACGCTGGCCGCTTCAGCCACGACCTCGGTCTGGCCGAGTTCGTCAAGCAAGAACTTGAGCTCGGAACGCGCGGGCGCCTCGTCGTCAACGATGATCGCTTTTAACACTGGAAGCCTCCAAACCCATGCTCGACAAAACCTGCTCTCTCGCGCACATTATAAAGCAAGCGAATGCCAAAGCGTCGGAAAGTCGCGAAGAATACCGGAGAGCGCAAAAGCCCCTCGGCGCTCCACGCGTTCGCAGCGCTCATCACTCGTGGCATGCCCGCACGCTCCCGCGCGCGCCGCCCGCAGCGTTCCCCAAGCCCCCAGCGCCCCCCTCGCGGCGCGCGCCGCCTGCAAAACGCGCCTTGCGCTCTCAGCTTTCGCAGTCGTCGCAGCCATCCACGATGTCGATGAGGTTCTGCTGGGAATTGACGCCGAGCTTCTGATAGATGTGGTAGATGTGCGATTTGACCGTGGCGGGACTCACGCCCAGGTTCTCGGCGATATAGGCGGCATTGCGCCCTTTCGCCAACAGCGGAAACACCTCTGCCTCGCGCGGCGTCAGGACGTAGCGCTCGGCCACCACCGCGCAGTTCTGCTTGAAGCGGCCAGGACGACGGTCGTCGGCCGCCTCGTCGTCCTCCTGGCTGCGCACCAAGCCGGCCGCCGTGCCGGCAGCCAAGGCCAGCATCTCGTCCAACTGCGCCTTCGTCTTGGACTCGTCGCCGCCGTACACGGAAAACGCCGCCACCACCACGATGGCCAGCACCACCATGACGAGCGAGAAGGCAACGCCCGTCGTTTGCAATACGAATATGAGCACGTACGCGAGCATCGACCCAAAGAAGAAGCCCACCTGCGAAGGCACCTGACGCAGGGCGAAGCGGTCGACCGGATGCAGGCGGAACTCATGGTTCTCCACACTCGTGGAATACCACGAGAACAGCGTCGTGTGAGCGAGCGCGATGTTGGCCAGGCATGCGCAGGCAATGCGCCCCGGCCCATCGAAGAAGGGGAACAAAAGCACGCTCGCCACCAGGGGCGGGAGAGATATGCGCTGCACGACGCCCGTGTCGATGTCCACCCGCGGTCCCAGAACGCTCCACAGCAACGCCAGCAGCGTCCCCACCATGCCGCTCGCCCCGCCGATGAGCGCCGCCTCGAACCCCATCGAGCACAGCTCGATGGACATGAACCCGTACACTACGCCGTGGCAGGCCACCGACAGCGCGGCCTTCCAGGAAAGCGTGGGCGTGCGGCGGTACTCCTTAACCGGCAGAACAGAATCGCGCGGGATGTGCAGCGACAGGTAAGCCACAAGACCCACCGACCCCACGATGAGCAGGATGATGCCCATCAGGTTGACCCACACGACGCCGGACGAATTGACGATCACGAACAGCGTGGTGCCCACCACCGACCCGAGCGACACCGTGAGCGGCGTGCGCCGAGCGGGCATGAGGCTGAAGAACACGCACCAGTACAGGGCGATGCTGGCCTGCGCCACGCCGATGAGCACCCAGGCAAGCACCGACGTGCCGAAGGGGAGACCGCCGAACAGAAGGTTCGCGCACGTGTTCGCCACCGTGACCAAAGCCAGCAGCGACCCCAGCGTGAACAGGCGGTTGCGATGCACGAACACCCAGTCGGCCTTCCACGCCGAAAGCGCGTATGCCAACGCCAGGGCAAGCACCGAGGCCACGCGCAGGAAGATCGCCTGCCGCAGGTCGCAGAAAGCAAGCAAGGGGAAAGCCGGAGCGAACACCATGGAAAGCTCCCACCCCAGAAGGCAGCCGAACCCCAATGTGGCCAGGATATGGGTCGAGCGCAACCCATCGTCCACACCCCCGGTGCTGGTGTCGAAAACCGCAGATGACTCGGCCATTTGTCCCCCTTCTCAACACCTCAGTATGATATCGGAATTCACCGGGCATCTCAATTCAACACCAGCAATGGAAGAAAAACACCACCACCGCCTCCATAATGGCCTCATCGGGCGCAGGCGAACGACACCGGGGGGAATCAGCGCGACGGACGTCGCGCATGGCATCCCTGCACTCGCCAGCCTGAGCCAGAAACGCAGACATGGCTTTCATGGAGAAAGGACGACGTATGTGCTTCAGACCACCCACCGTTGATCAAGGACCCGTCAAGTGCCCCAAATGCGGAGCCGAGGTTGATCCCAGCCTTGACAAATGTCCGAATTGCGGCGCCGTCGCCGCTCCCGCCCC
>OLRC01002087.1_pt1 | contig 11508 bp, 10 predicted proteins | sample 1672081 | NCBI WGS metagenome assembly OLRC01 (sample SAMEA3136643, study PRJEB25190) | human gut metagenome | biome: human gut; feature: human-associated habitat; material: faeces | place: Austria | collected 2013
ATTCTGGTTATTCCACCGGATATTCCACACTACTTTACTTCCAGTGATCTCGTTGCAAACTATTATGATTTTATCACTGTATGGCTGGAAAAATCATATATTTCCAATCTGAAAAGCCAGCTTCCGGCCCTTAAGGAATCTGTTTTCAATATTGACACACCTCATCTTCTTCATACTACCAATAAGCTGTGTAATTTTGAGGAAGAATTTGAAACCTTTTACCGGGAATATGCTTCTTATGGGGAGCTTTCTGAAACCTATGCCTGTGGTGCATCCACCTGTCTTCTGGTAAAAGTCATTAACTATGCCCTGAAATATTCCAACGAATTTATTGAGATCGAATCCGATCAGACCAATCAGATCGTCCGCTATCTGGATCAGCATTTTCTGAAAGAAATCGGTGTGGAGGATCTGGCGCGTACTTTCCACATGAGCAAGAGCAGTCTGAACAAATTTTTTCAGAAACAACTGAATACAACCTGTCATCAGTATATTTTAAAGAAACGGCTGGCACTTGCGGTCTCGCTGATCCGGCAGGATGTTCCGCTTAAAACGGTTGCTGTCCAGTCCGGTTTTGGAGACTATTCTTCATTTTTTCGTGCTTTTAAGAAAATGTATCATATTTCCCCGACCGAATGTCAGGCAGACAATGAAAAACTGAAAAAGATCAAACATTAGCCTGGAGAATGACTTGTCTGAATAGTGTCGACATGCAAAAAACTTCGGATATTCTGGATTTTCGCCAGTGATCCGAAGTTTTTCTTGTTTAATATTTCTTTTTTTGATTGTCTTTATTTCACCAGATGTACTTCTGCCTTCTTCTCATTCAGCTTCTGTGCAGTCTCATGCTCATTGACATAGATACTGATATGTTTTTCTTTACCGGCAGTATCGTAATCTTCTGCAGTAAATACATGTCCGTCAATGATCACCTTTGTTCCATACGGAATCTCATCCGGGTCAACCGCAATGGTCTGCCCTTCAACAACCGGAGTTCCGGTTGCTTTGACTTTGCTTGCCTTCGCACGGCAAGTCTCGCAGGAACAATAATAATCAATGGTATACTCACCAATACTGTCTCCATACTGTTCGGCTGTAGCGTTCTGTTCGTTCACATCCGTGCCTTCCAGATTATAATTTTCTTCCAGGATTCTGGTTGCCCAGACAGCTTCCGGAATATATACCGTTCCGGAAATGATTCCCTGGTCTTCATTTGCAGCTTCGATGGTCTTTCCGTCTCCTGCATACATCACAACATGATGGACATAACCGTCTTTTGCATAGAAAATCAAATCCCCCGGCTGTGCGTCTTCAACCGGAATCTTGGTTCCATACTGGCTCTGATCTTCGGCTACTCTTGGCAGATTATAGCCAAAATTCTTATAGATCTGCTGTACAAATCCGGAGCAGTCCGCCCCTTCTGTCAGGCTTGTACCGCCCCATACATAAGGATTGCCAATGAACTGTGCGGCAAAATCCAGCATTGCCTGGCGGATCGCATTCCCCGGTGTTCCCGGCTTTACAGAAGCATAGCTATAATAAAGTGCCTGGTTATCTTCCGGTGCGATCAGTTCTGTAGCTGTCTGGTAAGCACCTTCGCCTGCTGCTTCTACCTGCGCTTTTACTTCATCCCCAGTCTGAACAGCCTCTTTAGAGACAAACCCACGGACATCCCCGGACTCCACATAGATCCAGTCTTTCTCTGCATCCGCAAGGATATAACACAGATTACCCTGGGACATGGTTCCGATCACACGTGACTGTCCATTTGCCTCTTCCTGGATTGCTACAGTTCCATCCGACTTTGATGCATCTGCCAGTGCATACTTTTTCGCAGCCAGTGTCTGATTTACGGTTGCACGTACATGGGTAAATGCCTGATTTTCATTTGCCGGAACCGTTTCTTTTGCAAGGGATGCTGTTCCTTCGATTCCAGTGTATGCAATCTTGGCTTTTTTTGCAGCTTTTTTTGCCTGCTTCTGGTATCCACTCAACAGTACCTGTGCTGCATCTCCGGTATAAAGCTCGGATTCTTTTACAAATCCTCTGACCTTTCCGGATTCTACATACAGCCATCCATTCTTTTCTTCTTTCAGAATGTAGAGAAGTCCATCCTGTGAAATTTCTCCGACAGAACGCACCTTTTCGGTCAACTGCCGGGATGCTGGGGATGCATTTAAAGTATCATCCTGCAATGCTGTAGCAGTATCCGAGTTTAAGGATGACTTCTTTCCCGAAGTGTCTGCTGTGTTTTTTAATGTCTCGGCAGAAAATGTATTAAGCTGTACTTTCTTTGCTGTTTTCGTCTTTTTCGCAGAAGATTTCGTCTTTGATTTCTTCGCCTTTACAGAAGTTTCCTTATGAAACAGTTTTTTAGCATCAGCTGTTGCTTCCTGAATATCACTTTCTGTCCGATCAGTATCAACGGCTCCACTGATATCCTCCGGAATTGCCTCACGTATGCTGATCTTTGTCTTTGCAAATGCATATTTTCTCGCAACTGTCCAGAAACGGAAATCTTCTTCGTATTCCGGAAGACTGACGATCTGCTGTCTCTTGACCAGTTCTTCATTGGTCATCTTGTGTTCACTATCCTGCGCATTTTTTTCCTGCTCCTGCGCTTTGGTTTCTTCTGAGTCTTCTGTCTGGTCTTCCGAAGGCTGCTGTTCATTGTTCACATTGCCATCTGAAGGCTGCTGTGGTGTATCCGGATTGACCGGATCTGTCGGTTGCTCCGGCGTAACCGGCACATCTGGATTAGCCGGGATTACTTCTACTTCATCTCCTGTTATCGGATCAACCTTCCATCCTGTTTTCGCTGCATCACGCAGACCGGTATCTTCCAGATATCCAGTCTCTTCATTGTATCTGATTTCTTCATTATGAATCATCTCCAGGACAAGATCTGATACTTCTGTAAGTGTATCACGCCCATCAATGGATTTTGCCTGTAATTTTTCTCCATTTTCTGATCCATTAGAAGTAACCTCTGTAAGACCGCTCTCTGCTGCCCAAGCTGTTGCCGGAGCGCTGAAAGTAAGTCCGAAAACAAGTAATCCTGCTAGAATTTTTACTCCTGTCATTTTTGCTACCTGTATATTTCTATATTTCAAAATCTGTTGCTCCTTCTTACAAATTCTGTAAAATGCAGTCCTTTTAGTCGAAACGCGACATTTTTATTTTACTACTCTTTGACAAAACCGTCCATATTTCATTAAAAATATTTCTGATAAAATTTTCAATATACACATCTTAATTGTTTTATCTTTTTATTCTATATATATGTCATGCATTTAGATTACCATTTTTTTATTTGTCTGTCAATATTTTATCTATATTTTGTAGATATTGTAAATATTATCATTTTTATTTAGTTAACTGTCGAAAACAGATACCCTTTATTATTTTCCAACGTTCCGTTTTTTCAGATCAGTAAAAAAACTCCTCAATGGTAAACAAAATCTTACTCTAACACAAAAATGGAGCTGCCGCTAAAATTACGACAGCCCCGTTCTACTACTTAAGTAAAATTACATTTCTGAATACAGTCTCACTTTTTGTGAGGACACACCGGTGAATATACTGAATTAACCAATGTTTTATTTTTGATATAGTTACATTTTGTGCAGATTTCTCCTCTGTACTGGTTCACAGTACAACTCTTTCCACTGGAAATATGTTTTTTTAAAACACCGGTTTTAAATGAGTGTTTACATCCGGAAAAAAGCTGAATATTTCTGTCCGGTAACAAAATCACCGTTCCATCCTCCAAAAGAAAATACTGATTGCAGTCAGAAAAGAAATTCTCATCCTCCGGTATGGTTATAGCAGAGCCTGTATCCGATGAAGAATCAAATTCAAATTCCATCCATGTCACTTCTTCTATCCCATTCTGAATATCCGAAGAAAAATTTCTCAAATCAATAATCTCAGGAGAATACGCAGATACAGGAACTGTCGCAAAAAGGCACAGAACTACCGTAGCCAAAGCCATTTGTAACTTCCTGATCCGACCAGGTACAGATATTTTTCTGATCCGTTTTATCAGAAAGCTTTTACTGTTTCCGGAAAAATAAAGTGCAGGAGCAGAAAATGCCCTGGCTCTGGCAGAAACAGCGATTATAGCCTTTCCATATTTCATGCGCTCATTATTTGAAAATGTAACTGTCAGTTTTTCATCGCAATTCATTTCCTGAACCTCCTTTAATTCTTTCAAAAATAAATAAGATAACGGATTAAAACAATGTATCAGAACAATAAACAAAGCTGCCATCCGGTAAATTAAATCATGAGATTTTATGTGCTGTAGCTCATGCCGTAGAATCAGTTCTTTTGAATCATCCGCAACAAGTGATGTGAGGATAATTACGGGTGATTTCACGCCACAGGTAAATGGCGAAATCTCCGCACCACAATAATACATAGATACCTTTTTGGTTATATTCATATCAGCCTTTATGGAATTCAATAAATCCTCACAGTTATCAAGAGGAAGTAGATATTTTCGGAGATTACGTCTGAAAAGGTAAAAACGATAAGCCTGCGAAAGTATAATTAATAGCATAATACCAGTCCATAATCCAATCAGCACTTTCTGACTATCCGGCAGCTGCGGGAATATAAAACCCTCATCAATCAGTTTTATAGAATGATCAATATCAAAGAAATAGTATTCATCGGTTTTTAAAATTCCGTTCTCACAATGAAACAGCCATGACTGTACCAGAGATTTAACTAACGGAAATGGAACCAGAAAAAACAAACCTCCCAGTTTCAACAGAAAATATCTGAACGAAGCAGGAAGCATTTCATGGGTAAGAAAATCAAGTAATAAATATCCAAGAAAAAAAACACTGCCGGAAACACTCATATATATCAGCAGACAGATCAATATTTTCAAATACATACCTCCTCATCATAAGAAATCGCGCCTTATTTTTCCTCAGACATATTGGAATGCAAGATATCTATAAGTTCGTTTACATCAGCCTCAGATAATTTTGTCTCCTGAGTAAAGGAAGCGATAAAATTCTTAAGAGATCCACCAAAAGATTCATCTACAAACTGTCGAGCATATTTTTGTGCAAGTTCCTCTTCACTGAGCTGCGCTGAATATAGTTTACGATACCGCTTATTATTTGTTTTCAACACTCCCTTTAAAATAAGGCGGTTAAGATATGTCTGAGCTGTACCTACCGCCCAGTTAAGCTGAAGTTCATCGTTACAATATTTCAGGATTTCATTAAAAGGAAGTGGATCTGAATTCTTCCAAAAAAGCTGCATGATCTTATATTCTGTATCAGAAAGCTCATAATGTTGTTGCATAATCACATCTCCTAACTCTTAGTTTTATAGCAATCCTCGTAAATAATGCATTTAAGACAGTTCCGCAGAGTGCGAAAGACAAGGAAGATATCTGCAGGCGTGCTGACGCACGGCAAAGATATCTGACGCAGGATTTCACACTCTGATGGGCTGGATTAAGATGCATTATTTTAGAGGATTGCTATAGTATATTGTACAATATCAGGAAGACACAGTCAATACAAAGAATTAATTATTGTAAATCTCGACAATATTGTAAATATATTATTGACAAATATTATTTGATAATGTACACTAAATTCATGACATAAACGTAGTGATATACATTTACACAAGCAAAGCAACTACGAAAGGCTGACAGCAATACAATATGTTATTATAATGTATATTCAGCCGTGTATAAATGTGCAAATAAACGTTGTTCAGCCAAAAGGACAATAGAAACGAATATACCTGTTAAGCATAATTTTAAGAATTCTAAATGTACTGAATGTGGAAGAAAAAAGAAATGAGGGTAAGAACATGATAAAAAAGGAAAAAATAGTAATAACTATAGTGCTTGTGGTAAGTTGTATTACAGCAACTCCGGTTGCCGCAAAAAATGTAGAAAATAATACTTATCAAATATGTCGAAATGATATTTTTATAGATTGGTATCAGTTGAATTGCAAGAAGATAATAAGTGAAATTAAAGACGATGGTTGCTATATTGCAGTTAATCTGGGGGATTGGCTAAAGGAGCAGGACATTTATGATATTTCAGTAACTGAGGATAATGAGAGTGAAGGTTATAAAAAAATGTATTATGAACGAAATCCGGAAAAAGAGGAAAAGGATGAGTTTTATGATACAGATGACACTGCTTATATTCCTTTTGAAAGGTTGGTGTACGAGGGAGATGTTATCAGTTATACAGATTCTTCTATTGAAACTGTAACAGAAGTAGAAGAAAATGGTGATTTCTATACAAAAATCACATCTATGCCGAAATTGCCATTAAAGAATATGGATTAAGATATAGCGTTAGACTTGTCGGCACACTGGTGGTCTTTACGGCATTAGATCTCATGGCGGAACATATCAGGAGGCTGTAAAATATGCTACATATAGTAAAGATTCCAAACAATGAGGGAGATATAAATAATATGAGAAAATTTATTTTAGGGCTTAGTTTTCTGGGGTTTGGAGATATAGGTTTCTTGATTGTTTTTACGTATACCCTTTTCCACCAAAGTATAATCAATGGAAGTGAGGGATGGTTGATTAATTTAATAGCAAATGACACATTGATACCGGTAGTATTTTTTTCGTTATGGATAATAACAGGAATAATAATTTGCATTAGATCGTTGAGAGAGTAGAGAAAAATAAATTTAAAGCGGACGGGACAATGCGATATTTTGCGTGTTGAGCAGTGCTGATTTCCTGAATTCACTGATCAACTGCTTTGATGGAATTTTCAACATCGAAAATATGGAAATTTTAAGTTTTTGTGATAGAAAGAAGGACACATAAATGGGTAAAAATAGTGCACGGAGATTTCTATATCTCGCTACGATGATAGTTATAGTACTGATTCTTTTTTTGCAAAACAAATATATTAGTGTTTGTTTAGCAATAGCATTTTCACTCGGTGCAGGGGTGTTTTTGTATAAAAATATAACACTTTTGACGGATGTTTCAGAGGATCGAGTAAAAACAAGAACTTTAAAAAAAGCGATAGTTTTCTGCTTGGTAATGGTAATAATTGCAGTAGTAGGAATTGTCTTAACAGAAAAAGAGTTATTTACCGAATATACTGAACGTATGTTTGCGAATGCCTTTATAATAATTATTATAGTATGGTTTGGAAATATTGCAGGAAAAATACCATTTAATAGATACATAGGTTTGAGATTACCGTGGCTATTAGCAGATGAAGAAACTTGGAATATCGGTCATCGGTTACTGGAATATTGTAGTTTGCCACTTGCTATTATATACTTGGGGCTAATACCATTTGTTAATAATAAAAATTTGGCAATATGTATAGTTGCGCTTTGGATCATAATTCCAGGGGTGATTTCTTATTTGTTTTATAGACGGAAATTTAAAAATTATTAGTAAGGTTGATTGGAAATGTTTAAATATGTATTGCATAGATTTTTTAAAAATAAAAAATCATACCTTCTTATAGTAATTATCATTATAACATTTTTGATAATGTCCATTTCCCCATATCTTACGGGAAGTTTTGTAGATTTTATGATCAATAATAAGGATGTTCATAGAGTCGTATATTTATCGAGTATAATAATGTTAATTGGGATAGCGGGAGTTGTATTAGCATATTGTAAAAATACCTTATCGGTAAAAATTACAAGTCAAGTTTCTTTCGATCTATTAAGAGATATAACAAAGCATTTTGAAAAGGTTAAGCTAAGTATTGTGGAGACTATAGATTCTACATATTTAACACAGCAAATAAATACAGATGTAAATGTTATAACGGGATTTGTCATATCAAATATTATCCCTATGTTTATGAATGTTATCTTGGCAATGGCTATAATATGTTTATTTATATCTATAAATAAGTATCTGTTAGTTTTAATGGTCGTATTAATTGTACCATATATAATTTTATATGCAAATATGCATCAACCGTTATATGAAAAATTTTTGGATAAAAAAGAAGCAGATAGTAAGTTCTTCAGTAAATTTAGTTCACAAATTTGTCAAATTTTTAATATTCAGTTGCACTCTTTGTATGAAGTTAGTGAAAAAGAACTTAATCATGCTTTTGGAAACTATTTACCAGTGCTTGTAGGGGCAAAAAAAATAGAGTATATTTTTACTTCAGTTGATAGTATTATAGCAACGATTTTTCAGTCAATTATGTTTGTTATTGGAGGTATAAGTATAATCCATGGTGGAATGACTATCGGACAATTTACAATGATAAATACATATTTCGGGATGTTTTTAAAAATTGTTAAATATTATATTGGATATATAAAGGAATTGCAGGATTCAAAAGCTTCATTTTCACGTATTATAAAGATTATGAGTTATGATAGCTTAGAAAAAGGAAATGCGAATGTGGAAACACTAGAAAAATTAAGCCTAAAAAATCTTACTTTTTCTTATTTAGTAAAAGGTACAGAAAATGTAATAATAAATAAATTTACATGTGATTTCTATAAAGGGAAGAAATATGCGATTATAGGACCAAACGGATGTGGAAAAAGTACTTTGCTTAAAATAATAACTGGGTTATATACCGAATTTGAGGGAGATTTAGAGGTTAATGGAATAAAGATGAAAGAGCTTGACTGGGATAAACTCAGAAAAGAAAAGTTTTCCGTAGTTCCACAAAGATTGTATTTATCTTCGGATAGTGTAATTGAATTTTTGGAAAAAGGATTAGCGAAGAGTAAAAAAAATATATGTATTACATTGGAAAAAGATCAAGAAGAATTATCAGAGTTCATAACAACAATTAAGATGAACATTGATAAAAGTTGTGAGAATTTATCTGGCGGAGAATTAAGAAAGATAAATCTGTGGATGGCACTTCATAAAAAATCAGATGTTTTGATTTTAGACGAACCAACAATTGAATTAGACAAAAGTAGTAAGGAAGAGCTGTTTGAATATCTAAAAAATAGGATACAAAATAAACTTTTGATTGTATTAACACATGATAAAGAATTAATGGGGATAAGTGATTATGTTGTAGATTTGAACTCTGGGCGAGAAGTAAAACTTTAAAATTTAATTTATTATGGCTATAGTAGAGGAGAAAAGTAAGGTAAATCCTCATGACTATAAATAATATATAGGAAGGAGAACGGCTGAGAAAAGAATGTCTCAGTAATGAATCAATGATAAAAAAATTTGAATTAGGGGACATAAGAAGAATTATTAATATGATTCCGCAAAAACGAAGTGAGGGCATAAAGTATATACGAACTGAAAAAAGTGGTTATTATTCTCTGTTATCAGATAATGGAGAATTAAATTATACGATGCTTAATGAAACGAGTAAGTATATTTTGGATTCGTGCGATGGAACTAGAACCGTAGGTGAAATTCTTGATTTATTATGCGTTAAATATAAGGATGTAGAAAAGGAGAAAATAGGAGCAGATTTAGAAGCTACATTATTTAATTTGACTCGTATTAGAGTTATTAGATGGAAAGGAGAAAATGACATGAATAATACTCCATTTTTGGCTCAGGGAGAAGAAAAATTGGAAAAAGAATATAGTATATCGTTGGCAAAAGAAAGCGATATAAGAATTTCACAAAAAATGTTTGCAAAATTCTTTAAGGAAACAGAAGCAGGTGAAAAGAAGGTAAACTACTTTTTTGGTAATGATAGACGTGAATTTTATTCTTTTATAGCTATTAGGCAATTTCTGTATAGTTATTATAAAGACTTTTTTTTGCTGAAGGAAGATGCGCAGCTGATGGGCGTTATTGTCGTTCAACCTTCGCAGGAAACATATCTAAATAGTGCAACAATACAGATGATAGATACTCCGCAAGATATATTTCAACAGGCAATCAATGCTGTGAAAAAATATTATTCAGAAGCTTCCTTCAAGAAAATCAATTGTTTAAGATTGTATATACCAGAAAATGAAACTGCGTTGGAAAGTATAGTTAAAGAATCGGGATTTAGACTTGAAGGTGTAATGGAAAAAGAATATTTAGAAAATATAAATTTAAAAATGTATGTTCTTTAGATCAGGAGGGTACATAATGGCAAATCGGTATAGTGAAGTGTTAATCGGACCGCACCATGTTGCGATTGACATAACAAACAAATGTAACTTAAGATGCCTTCATTGCTATAATAGTAGTGGCGAAAATGATGTTATAAAAACGGAATTATCAGATCATGAAGTATTAGAATTTATGAAATCACTGTCAACGATAAATCTATATAGTCTCTGCTTATGTGGCGGAGAACCACTCCTTAGAAAAGAATTAATTTTTGATTCTTTAAAAATTTTGACAGAAAATGGTATAAGGACCTCAATGGTTACCAATGGACTTTTGGCAACAGAAGACACATTGGCAAAATTGGACGAACTGGGTTTGAATTCTATTCAGTTTAGCTTGGATGGAAACAAAGCTTCTCATGATAAACTAAGAAATCAGGCAGGTGCCTATAAACAAGTTTTAAAAGCTATAGAATATGTCTTAAAGAATACAGGAATGCATCTGTCTATTGCTTTTTCACCCACAAGATTTAATATTAATGATATTACAGAAGTATACGATTTACTTAAAAGACTTTTCATTGAGAGTGGGCGTGATGAAGAAAATGATTTTATTGACTTGAGATGCCAACCACTCATGATATTAGGCAGGGCAAAAAAACATCAAGATATTATCCCTTCGGAATTTCAATACAGAAAACTTGTGAATACGGTTAGACGTTTAGAAGTAGAAGGCGATGCTAAAATAATTCAAATTACATGGGGAGATCCGGTGGATCACTTGATAAGATATAAAAATGCAAATAATCTCTTAGATCAAGTAGTTGTACATGCTAATGGAGATATTGTAGTTTCTGCATATTTGCCATTAGTAATTGGAAATATAAGAAAACATTCATTGAAAGAATATTGGGATAAAGGGTTAAACAAGGTATGGAGCACAAAGATTGTACAATTTCTTGTATCAAAAATGGTATCCATAAGTGAGATGGATGAAATTACAAATGTAATATCAGATATCAATATGGATAGCGTGCTGTACATAGATCTTATTGACAATGATTTAAACGATATGACTGTAATTAAAGATATTGTTGATAAGATAAAACATTATAGTAAATAGTCGGGAGGAATAAAATATGGGATATCAGCCACCAGAGGTTAATAATCTTAATACGCCAACTCCAACAGGTTTGAATGATTATGTTTGGCAGACACAAGTTGCTGTTGTTGAAACTGTTGCTGCATTCTTTATAGCTGCCGTTGGATTTCAAGGAGTTGCATTTATTGAGGTTATTGGACCAATATCGGAAGATGGAGAAGGACGGTAACTAAAAAAATGTGGCTAATGAGGTATGCTCTATATAAAGCAAGAAAAGTACAATCTTCATCTCTTATTAGCCACATTTTTATGAGGGTAGTGTAAAATAGTTTGTGTTTTTGGTAAAAAATAACTCCTTTTTGGTAAGAA
>OLRC01002089.1_pt1 | contig 11503 bp, 8 predicted proteins | sample 1672081 | NCBI WGS metagenome assembly OLRC01 (sample SAMEA3136643, study PRJEB25190) | human gut metagenome | biome: human gut; feature: human-associated habitat; material: faeces | place: Austria | collected 2013
AAGAAAAATTATGAGCATTATGTTGAAGTTAATTTTATCTTAGATAAAGAGGCGGGGAAAATATTTGATGGTAATTTGGATGCAGATACAATCATTACGAATCTGACTGCGTTTAAAATGCAGGAATTTGTACCTGGAAAAACTTTGATTTTTTTAGATGAGATTCAGGAATGTCCAAATGCCAGATGTGCAATTAAGTTTTTGGTTGAGGATGGAAGATTTGATTATATTGAATCAGGATCGCTTTTAGGAGTACGATACAAAGAAGTACCATCTTATGCAGTTGGCTATGAAGAAATCTGCTATATGTATCCGATGGATTTTGAGGAATATATAAGAGCAAATGGGGTTCAGGACTCTACAATTGAATTATTGAAAACATGTTATTCTGAACACAGTGAGGTCCCGGAAGTGGTTCATCAGACTATGTTGAAATTATTTTACACGTATATTGTTGTCGGAGGAATGCCTGCAGTTGTCCAGATTTATGTGAATACGCATGATATAGGAAAAGTCGTTGCACTTCAGAGAGAGATTTTAGAATTGTATCGTCTGGATATTGGAAAATATGCAGAAGGGTCAGACAAAATTAAAATCAGGGCAATTTTTGATAGTATTCCGGCACAGCTTAACAGCAAAAATCGGAGATTTATTTTAAATAAAATAGATGATAAAGGAAGGATGAACCGTTATGAAAATGCATTTTTATGGCTGAGTGATGCAGGAGTTGCACTTCCTTCTTACAATATTGAAGAACCTCAGCCGCCATTGCGTCTGAATGAAAAAAGAAATCTGTTTAAACTATTTATGGGAGATACAGGGCTTCTGTGTGCAGCATGTATGGAAAATATTCAATTTGCGCTGTTGAATGGTAATATGGAAGTGAACATGGGAAGCATTTTGGAAAATGTATTTGCACAGATTATTAAAAGCAACGGTTTTAGTTTGAATTATTTTGAATCGAAAAAATATGGAGAATTAGATTTTGTGATTCAAAACGGAATGGAAGTAGATTTGCTGGAAATAAAATCCGGAAAAGATTACAAAAAACATTTTGCATTATCAAAAGTGTCGGCAGTAGAAAACTGGGAGTTTGGAAGAAAAATCATATTCTGTTCCGGAAATGTAGAGGAAGAAGAAGGAATGGAATATCTTCCGTGGTATCTGGCAATGTTTTACCAGGTGAATAAAGAACCAAAAGAATATAAATATGAAGTGGATTTGTCGGGATTGTTATAAAAAGAGAGTGCTCTTTGATGCAAAAAGGGTATTTTTTACATCTGCTTATTTTTCACTACTCATTTTCCACTTGACATTCCCCCACTTTCAGCATAACATTTTGTAGAATGTTTATTGTTATGAAAAGTGGACTTACAGAAAAGGGGAAAATCACAGATGAAAAATTGGAATCAGGTTAAGTTGGTGCCGGAATTTAATGAACAGGGTGTAGCCTGTTATAAACTGGCCGGTGGGAACTATGTAAATGAATATTATGTTGTATCGGAAGCAGATACAAGAAAGCTTCTGAATACACCGGAGATCGTCGGATATGAGGTATATGACTGTCTGATTCCTTCTACATCTCAGATGCTTTACTATTTTAAGGAACAGAAGAAAGTGACAACTGCAAATATTCTTTCTATCTTGAGAGGAGCGTTGAACTATCCGTTGGAGGAAAGCTGCTACAGAGAGCACATCCGTGTACACGATATCAGTTTCTTATCCAGTGAGCGTGTATTTGCGGATGAAGAGATTGCAGGGCTTGAAATCAAATATAGTAAGCTTACCATGGTTCCGGACAGCACACTGATGATCGGAGATATCATTGCAAGTGGGGAGACTCTGATCCACTGCCTGCGCTATGTGACAGATTTTTACAGGAAGAACGGAGCAAAGCTTCGTAATATTATCATTTTCACAATTGGTGGAACAAAGGGAATTGAGATTCTTGAGAATCTTACCAGAGAGATTCGTGAGTTCTGGCCGGAATTTGAAGGGTTCATTACCGTGTATTATGAAGGAATTTTCAGTACTTATCAGGATAAAGGTGTGTCAGGAATCAACCTTCCGGATGTGGACTTCTACTGGAAGGATGGAATCATCGCGCCGGAGTTTAGAAGAGAGACACTTTCCATGTGCAGTCCGCTTTTTGAAAAATGTATCATCTACGATGGCGGGGCAAGACGCTATGAGATTCATGAGCATGTAGAGGAAGTTCTGGAATTCTGGGAAGGAATCAAAGAGAGAGCAGATAAGATCGATTTTAAAGAACTGCTTGATGAAAAGATTGGATACCCGACACCGATCAGTTATGAGGACTGGATCGAGAAGAACCACTATGAGAAGATCCGTCCGGCAGACACCAAGTGGCTGTACCGTCAGGAACAGGGATATATCGAGAGTATGAAAAATATTACATTAAAAGAACTGGCAGATCAGAGAATTACCGAATTTACCGATTCTTTGAAGAAATATATGCTATAAAAAGAATGAACTTGTTGATCACAGAGAATGGAATGAGGTAAAAAATGAGCAAAAACACGAAAGATACAACTGTTGATATTGACTATGCGGACCAGGCAGTTCCGAAAGAGGGCAGAAAAGGTTTCCTGACCATGTTTATGATCATGCTGGGATTTACATTTTTCTCGGCAAGTATGTGGGTTGGGCAGCAGATGGCAGCAGGACTTGATTTCTGGGGATTTATCAAGTCCCTTCTCCTTGGAGGAGCGATCCTTGGTGTGTATACAGGACTTCTGGGATATGTAGGTGCAAAGACCGGACTTAGCATGGATCTTCTGGCAAAAAGAGCGTTTGGAGAAAAAGGATCTTATCTTTCTTCTGCAATGATCAGCTTCACTCAGATCGGATGGTTCGGTGTGGGTGTTGCGATGTTTGCAATCCCGGTATCAGGAGAACTTCTCGGTGGAAGTAAGGCTGCGATGTGGGCTCTGGTATTGGTTGCAGGAGGCTGTATGACCGCTTCTGCATATTTCGGAATTGATTCCCTTACGGTGGTAAGCTATATTGCAGTTCCGCTCGTTGCGATTCTTGGAACGGTAGCAATGGTGATGGCAGTTCGGCAGGGAAATGGAACGATCGTTGACCAGTTTGCAGTATCCAGTGGATCTGTGACCGTGATCGGTGGAGCGGGTATGGTAGTCGGTTCCTTCGTATCAGGCGGAACGGCAACTCCGAACTTTGCAAGATTTGCAAAGGATGCCAAATCAGGTACAATTGCAACGGTTGTAGCATTCTTTATCGGGAATTCACTGATGTTCTTTTTTGGGGCGATTGCCTATATTTTCGTTGGCGGAAATGATATCTTTGAGGTTATGATCCGTCTGAATCTGTTCTATATGGCGATTCTGGTTCTGGGACTCAATATCTGGACCACCAACGACAATGCGCTGTATTCAGCAGGTCTTGGACTGGCAAATATTTTCCGGCAGAAGAAGAAACCGATGGTTCTGATTTCAGGAATTATCGGAACACTTCTTTCCGTATGGCTGTATTACAATTTCTGTAACTGGCTGAACGTACTGAACTGTACCCTTCCGCCGGTAGGGATCATCCTGGTGCTCTCGTACTTCATAAATAAGAAGGAGTACGACAGTGATAAAGTAGAAATCAAAACTGTGAACTGGTTTGCTGTGATCGGTGTAATCGCAGGCGCAGTGGTAGCAAATCTTGTGTCATGGGGAATTGCTTCGATCAATGGTATGGCAGTTGCAGCGGTCTGCTATGTGGCTGGACAGGTGGTTTGCAAAAATCATAATGAAGTGACGGAAAAGGCATAAATGAATAGCGTAAATGAACGGGCAGATTCGGGGAACAGAGTCTGCCCGTTGTTATATTATGGAGCAGGATTACGCATAAGGTTATCAGTCTAAACAATATTATTGAAAAACTGACCATAAGTCAATAAACAAATTGACTTATGGTCAGTTTTGTTGTATATTGGTTTTGTAAAATAAATGACCGGCAGTCATTAAGAGAGAAAGAATAAAAAGAAAAGAGGAATAAAGTATGGTAAAGGTTGGCAAAAAGATTGTTAAATTCAGAGTACCGATACTGATACTCAGTATTATCCTTTTGATTCCGGCTGTGTGGGGGTATGTGAACACCAGGATCAACTATGATGTACTGACTTATCTTCCGGAAGACATTGAGACAATGCAGGGACAAGAGATCATGACGAATGATTTTGGGATCGGGGCATTTTCGATGCTGATGGTAGACGGCATGGAAGATAAAGAGATTGTGAAGCTGAAAGAAAAGGTAGAGAAGGTAGACGGAGTAGAGAATGTACTCTGGTATGATTCACTGGCTGATATTTCGGTTCCACAGAGCGTGCTTCCGTCAAAGCTGTATGATGAGTACAACACAGAAGACGGAACAATGATGGCGGTATTTTTCAAAGACGGAACTTCATCCGATGAAACCATGAAGGCAATTACCGAGATCCGTAAGATCACCGGAGAGCAGTGCTTCTTAAGTGGAATGTCTGCGATTGTAGAGGACACCAAAGAGCTTGCCGAAAAGGAAACACCACTTTATGTACTGATCGCAGTCGCACTTTCTGCACTGGTTCTGGCAATTACGATGGAATCGATTTTTGTTCCGGTATTGTTCCTTTTGAGTATCGGAATCGCAATCGTATATAATCTTGGAACGAATGTATTTTTTGGAGAGATTTCTTATATCACGAAGGCACTGGCAGCGGTACTTCAGCTCGGTGTCACTATGGACTATTCTATTTTCCTGATGCACAGTTATCAGGAGCAGCAGGTGCGCTATAACGGAGATAAAGAGCGGGCGATGGCACACGCGATTTCCCAGACCTTTTCATCCGTAATCGGAAGTTCAGTTACGACGGTTGCCGGATTTATCGCACTCTGCTTTATGAGCTTTACGCTTGGAAAAGATATCGGTATCGTTATGGCAAAAGGAGTTATCTTCGGAGTTCTGGTCTGTGTAACCGTTCTTCCGTCCATGATCCTGTGCTGTGACAAGCTGATCGAGAAGACAAAACACAAACCGCTGCTTCCGGATATTGGAAGGATTTCGGATAAGGTGACAAAGCGTTACGTGATTTATGTAGTAGCATTTGTGATCCTTCTGTTTCCGGCGATTTACGGAAACAATCACACAGGTGTTTACTACAATCTGGACGAATCGCTGCCAAAGGATCTTCCGAGTGTCATTGCGAACACGAAATTAAAAGAAGATTACAATATGAATACCACACATATGATCCTGGTGGACAGCTCGGTTGCAGGTTCTGATGTCAAGAAGATGTCACAGGAGATTGAAAAAGTAGATGGTGTTAAATGGGTACTTGGACTGGATAACCTGGTCGGCTCCGGCGTTCCGGCAGATATGCTCCCGGAATCTGTCACCGGTATGCTGAAAAATGACAAGTACCAGCTGCTGATGGTAAATTCTACTTACAAAGTAGCAACGGATAAAGTAAACAAACAGATTGAGCAGATTGATAAGATCATGGATAAATATGATAAGGGTGCAATGCTGGTAGGAGAAGGACCATTGACAAAAGATTTGATCAACATTACAGACACGGACTTTAAGCGTGTAAGTGCAGTGTCTATTGGAATCGTATTTGTGATTATTCTGCTTCTGTTCAAATCAATTACTATTCCGGTGATCCTGGTCGGTGTGATCGAATTTGCGATCTTTGTGAATATGGGTATTCCGTTTTACACTGGAACAAAGCTGCCGTTTGTGGCATCAATCGTAATCGGTACGATCCAGCTTGGCGCGACTGTGGATTATGCGATCCTGATGACCACCAGATATCAGAGAGAGAGAAGCCGCGGCGCAGGCAAATTTGACGCGATCACAACAGCGCATAAGTTCTCTGCACAGTCGATCATCGTCAGTGCGCTCAGCTTTTTTGCTGCAACGATCGGTGTCGGACTTTATTCCAATATCGATATGATCAGTTCATTGTGTATCCTGATGGCGAGAGGTGCACTGATCAGTATGGTGGTTGTTGTGCTGATCCTTCCGTCCTTATTCATGGTATTTGACAAGATTATTGTAAAGACGAGCAAAGGTTTCCGACCGTCAGGCTTGAAATCATAACCACATCATAGTATAATTTTCTTGGATTATTATATGATACAAGGAACGGAGAAAAAGATCCGTGCGTATCAAAAGGGCTGATACAATCCTGCTATCATAAAAGAAATAAGGAGGAATCCACTATGATTAATTGGAACAATTTGGATACACTTACATCATTTAAAGAACTTTCGGAAGTAGAACGTGTCAATCTTGCAGAAGTGATGTCCGGTGCGAACGGAGCAGAACGTGTTAAGGATTACAGCGTTCCGATGACAGAGGATCTTACTTACAATTACGCTGCAAAAGCAGTAGATGATAAAGTACTTGCAGCACTTGCAAAGCTTGCAAAAGAAGCGCAGCTGACAGAAAAGTACGCAGCACTCTACAATGGAGAAGTGATCAACACAGGAGAAAAGAGACTGGTTCTTCATCAGCTCACCCGTGGACAGCTTGGAGATAAAGTAGAAGCTGACGGAGTAGACAAGCGAGAATTCTATGTTAAGCAGCAGCAGAGGATCGCAGATTTTGCCAATAAAGTACATGCCGGAGAGATCACAAATGCAGCAGGTGAGAAATTCACAACAGTCGTACAGATCGGTATCGGCGGAAGTGACCTTGGTCCTCGTGCAATGTATCTTGCACTTGAGAACTGGGCTAAGAAGAACGGCACATTCAAGATGGAAGCCAAATTCATCAGCAATGTTGACCCGGATGATGCAGCAGCAGTACTGAATTCAATTGATGTAGCACATTCTATTTTTGTTCTGGTATCAAAGTCAGGAACAACTCTTGAGACTCTTACCAATGAGTCATTTGTAAAAGATGCCCTGAAGAATGCAGGTCTGGATGCTTCCAAGCATATGATCGCTGTTACAAGCGAGACATCACCACTTGCAAAGAGCGATGATTATCTTGCAGCATTCTTCATGGATGATTATATCGGAGGACGTTACTCATCTACTTCAGCAGTCGGCGGTGCCGTACTTTCGCTGGCATTCGGACCGGAAGTATTTGCACAGTTCCTTGCAGGAGCAGCAAAGGTAGATGAAGTTTCCAAGAATGAAGATTTATTGAAGAACCCGGCAATGCTGGATGCGATGATCGGTGTATACGAGCGTAATGTACTCGGATATCCGGCAACAGCCGTTCTCCCATATTCACAGGCACTGAGCCGTTTCCCGGCACATCTGCAGCAGCTGGATATGGAATCCAATGGTAAATCAGTTAACCGCTTTGGCGAGCCGGTAGATTACCCGACAGGTCCGGTGATCTTCGGAGAACCAGGAACAAACGGACAGCATTCCTTCTATCAGCTTCTCCACCAGGGGACCAACATCATACCGCTCCAGTTCATCGGCTTCAAGAACAGCCAGATCGGAACCGATGTTGTGATCCAGGACAGCACAAGCCAGCAGAAGCTCTGCGCAAACGTAGCTGCACAGATCGTAGCATTTGCATGCGGTAAATCAGACGAGAACCGCAACAAGAATTTTGAAGGTGGACGTCCGTCAAGTATTATCATCGGTAAAGAACTGACACCAGAGACACTCGGTGCACTTCTTGCACATTTTGAGAATAAGGTTATGTTCCAGGGATTTGTATGGAATGTGAACAGCTTCGACCAGGAAGGTGTTCAGCTTGGGAAAGTACTTGCCAAACGTGTACTTGCCCATGAGACAGACGGAGCACTGAAAGTATACAGTGATCTTTTAGATATCTAATCAGAATTAATGAAAGAGACCAGAGTCGGTGCGGATTTTAAGTATCCGTACCGGCTTTTTGAGTTATCTTTATAAGGGAAAGAGTGTGAATATGAAATTAGAAAATTACGAGGTGCATCTCCCGAATTATTCCATCGGAGATGCAATTTACGATAAAATCGGACCGGTCTGTGAATCTTATGGAAAAACGGTACTTGTGATTGGTGGAAAAAGGGCACTTGATGCGGCTTTTGATAAGATCAAAGCGGCGGTCGACCAGACGAATCTGGAGATTATTGGAAAAGAACTTTATGGGAAAGACTGTACCTATCAGACGGTAGAAAAGCTTCGCCGGATGTCGGTTTATCAGAAAGCAGATATGGTATTTGGAGTAGGAGGGGGCAAAGCACTGGATACGGTAAAATGTCTGTGTATCACAGATGATAAGCCGGTGTTCAGCTTCCCGACAATCGCATCCAACTGTTCGGCATGTACATCGGTGTCGATCATGTATAACGAGGATGGTACATTTCTGAAACCGAATTTCTTCGTGCGTCCGGTCATGCATGCATTTATCGATACAGAAATCATAGCAAAAGCACCGAGTCAGTATATGTGGGCAGGAATTGGTGATACCTATGCAAAATACTATGAAGCAACAATCTCATCAAGGGATGAAAGACTGGAACATTTTACCTCACTTGGTGTAGCAGTCAGTCTGATGTGCAGGAATCCGCTTCTGGAATATGGACCGAAGGCATTTGCAGACCATAAAAAGGGACTGTGTACATACGATGTAGAGCAGGTGGTTCTGGCGATCGTTGTGACAACCGGAATTGCATCCATTTTCCTTACAAAAGATTTCACACCGGATTATAACAGTGGACTTGCACATGCAATTTTTTATGCTCTGACGAAGTATCCGGTGATCGAGCAGCGGCATCTGCACGGGGAAGTAGTTGGATTTGGTGTGCTTCTGGCACTTCTTGTAGATGGACAGGAAGAAGAATTTGAGAAAATATATAAGCTGAATCGCGAGATAGGTCTTCCGGTGTCCTTGAAAGAAATTGAGATTACAGAGGATGAATGGAAAGAAAGTATGGGACATATTCCGAAAATGTCGGATGTAGCACATTACCCATATAAGGTAACCCGGGAAATGCTGGAAGATGCAATGCAGAAACTGAAAGAAAGAGTCAGAAAGGATCAGAGCCATGAAGAATAAGAAATCCGCAGCTTCCTCTATGATTCTTGGGGTAGCGTTTGTCTGGTTTACAACACATTTCGGAGGTGGATTTGCCTCGGGTGCGCAGATCTACAGTTAATTTGTGTGATGTGCGTGGCTCCTGCAGTTGCATTTGCGACAGGCGGAGCGACCTTAAGTACCCTGACCGGACTTCCGTATCTGCTGTGTACGTTGATTATCGGCATATTTATCTTCGTTGTGGCAGTATTTGGAACAGACCTGGTGCGTAGGGTGGCTTCTGTCCTGTTTGTCTGCATTATCGCAGGTCTTCTGATCGTGTATATTCCGAATATCATCGCAGGTGCAGTGCGGTGTTGGAAAAGGATTTATGATGCCGCTGATTTCTGTTTTGATCATTCTTGGAGCGGTATCTACGGCGGTTAATATGGTGGCTGCAATGGTCAAGAGAATCTGTAGTGATCTTGATAAGATGAAAAAAGAGACAGGAACGGATGAGAAAAGAAAAATCGGTACAAAGGAAATTGTGGCAGCATTTATCTGCTGTGTTGTAGATTTTGGAATCGCACAGTTCGGGCTTCTGACACTGATCCAGAAGGCGTATAGTGTGCTGGCGTATCTGGCGATTCCGGTAATCCTTATTCCATATCTGATCCACATGGCAGTGACCAGATTTGATACGAAGTAATGAGAGAATAAAGGGAAAAGAGGACAAAAGATGCCAATCGGTGTTATAGTAAATGTAAGTATGGTGATGCCGGTTAGTTATCTTTGGAGTACTTATATTTTACTAGAGATGAGCAAAACATATTGATCCAAAAGTAGAACTTGGCAGTTAGCTCCCATAAAGTTTGAGGTTGCGATTTTATGGCATAGCAAAGCTAACGTAAGTCCAAAACTTACGAAATCATAAGACTATGAGAATTTTTTAATCAAGCAATTCGTTTTATTGTTTTTAGTTTGCGATAAGACTGACCAGAATGGCTAGTGATTGCGGCAACGGCAACTGCTAGTAAACTGATATGGGCAAGTGTGTTTAAGTTTGTAACAGATGCTTTATTTCTTACCCACATCCGCTCTTGACCAGTATTTTTAAAACGCGAATTATAGCGTTCACATTCTGTGCGGAGTGAATAATTACTTTTAAAATATTTGCTGTCCCTATCAATGGAAAGTCTTAAATCATCAGGAATGGTGAGATATCTCGTACAGCCACGATGCTTTTTACCATTATAGAAATTTTTGTGGTGGCATGGGCAAAGGGTATCTTTACTTGATTTTAGAGGACAACAAAACTTTTGACGGGTACGACCACAATCGGAAAACTTACCATCCTTCCACATGGCAAGCCCTGCTTCGCAAATGGGATTCCCTTGAGGAAGAAGTTTCGGATTTTTGGTATTACGTTTGTTTAATGGAATGATACATTCTCCATTGTAAAGTTCCTTAACCTGATTGTAGATATTTTTGACATCGTAACCTTTGTCGGCAAGGAATATGCAGTCCGTTATTGGTTGAAAGGAATGGGTAGCAGCAAGGATATCTAAAGCGACGGTAGCATCATGAACTTCCGCGGTTGTGGTCATTTCATAAATAGGAAGACCTGAAATACAGTCTACAAGGACATGGTTTTTATAGCCCCAATAAAATTCATATTTTTTCTCATTCGTTTGATTGGATGCAGTGTGGACGCCGAGTCTACAATCTGAATCCGCCCTTGGTTGATTTCCGGGCTTAAACTTATTTGAGAGAAAAGATTTCGGATTATTCTGTGAAGTATTTGCAGAGACAGGAGTTGAATCTAAGCCAATAAAAGAAGTGTCTACAATACCTTCTTTAGAAAGGAATAGCACCTGAGTTTTCATGATTTTAGAGAGAACTTTGTTATCAAAATTTTTCAAGAAGCGATCAAAAGTCCAATAAGAAGGAAGTGGACGAGAAATATCAAAGCCACAAAAATGCGCAATCAGAAGATTATTGTGAAGATAATCGACAAGATCGGAAATCATGGAGAAACCTTCGCATTTCATGACAATAAAGGAACAAATCATAGCGTGGTTTGAAAACCCTTTTCTTCCTGTTTTGGGGAATTCCGGAACAAAGGATAAATCAAGATTCAGAAAAAGAGAATCATAAAACTTTGCAACTGGTTGTGAAGTGAAAAGACGGATGTCTTTCAAAATTTCTTGACGATAGATAACAATCAGCTCCTTTCGGTGAATTGATTTTGACAACTTAATTATACCATTTGGAGTTGATTGTTACTATAAATTTGGAGTGATAAAAGAGGTTGCCATGCCTCGCAAACCCGCATAAATACTGAATGTGTGGAGTTTTGCTCATGGCTATAGAATATTATTGAAAGGAGTTGATACTTTGAGTAAATATTATTCTATACACGAATTTTCAAAAATTATAGGCGTATCTGCTCAGACATTACGAAATTGGGATGCAAATGGAAAACTTCATCCGCATCATACTACAGTAAGTGGCTATAGATATTATTCTG
>OLRC01002097.1_pt1 | contig 11464 bp, 10 predicted proteins | sample 1672081 | NCBI WGS metagenome assembly OLRC01 (sample SAMEA3136643, study PRJEB25190) | human gut metagenome | biome: human gut; feature: human-associated habitat; material: faeces | place: Austria | collected 2013
TTTCCTCCAGCGCACGAAGGCGCGCATCCAGCGACGAAAACTGCTCCTGCAGCGCCGCAAGCGAGTAAAAACCGGGAACATCCGCCACGCGGTCGGTGGAAGAGGGGAAAACGCAGCCCGTTGCGGCGAAAATGCAGTTCTGCACGTCGCCGCTGGTCAGGGTGACATAGATTTCGATGTCGCCGGGCTGGGCGTAGGCGGCGGGCGGCAGGGTGACGGACGCAATGCTGCCCTGCGCGCTGCCGCTAAGCGGGATGGTTGTGCCGGTGCGCAGGTGCTTGACCGTGCCGGAAACGGCGGTGTCGCCAAGGTCAACGGGATTTCCCGCGCGGAGAACCGTGACGGTGATTCGGTGCGCCCGGCGCGCATCGGTGATGAACAGCGCGGGGATGTTCATGCGGCGCAGGGGGCGGGTGAGGTCAGCGGTATAAGTGAGAGTAGTGGTAATGTCAGTCAATTTCGCTCCTCCTTGTGTGATGGGTACGGCGGCGCGGGCAGGTACGCCGCGAAATATAGGAACTTGCGTTCGCTATATGCGCATGATAGCACGGATGTCCGCAATTGGCAAGAAAATTTTTTCGACAAACCAGTATGTTTATGCTATTCTTATATGGAGATATCAGAGTCCGCTTATTACCAGGCTGGTACAGATGGTTATTTCATTTAATCTGACTTTAAGAAAGACGAGGAATTCAAAAACATGTTTCATAAATTTTTAAAATACATTTCCCAGAGTATTTCCGGAATGATCGGTGTCTCCGTCTACATTCTGGCAGATACCTTTTTTATCTCTTACAAATGCGGTGCAGATGGACTTGCTGCCCTGAATCTGATCCTGCCGGTGTTCGGTCTGGTCTTCGCAATCGGTTCGATGATCGGAATCGGCTCCGCCACACGATACAATATCAGCACAGCCCAAGGTTCACCTTCGGACTACTATTTTACCCAGTCCATCTTCTGGTGTCTCATATGCAGCATTCCTTTTATGCTCACCGGAATCTTCATTCCGCATAAAGCACTTGCACTTTTAGGGGCAGATGCCGGGCTCATCCGGCTTGGACGTAATTATATGCGTATCGTCCTGCTCTTTACCCCGTTTTTTATGTCAAACTATACCTTCACGGCATTTGCGAGGAATGACCATGCGACCTCTATCGCCATGATCGGTTCCATTTCCGGAAGCTTCTTTAATATTTTATTTGACTATATTTTCATGTTCCCTTTGAATCTTGGATTTCTGGGAGCTGCACTTGCAACCGCTCTTTCACCGGTTGTGACGATGCTGGTATGTTCGACACATTATCTTGGAAAGAATAACCATGTAGAGTTTCACTGGCGCAAGCCCTCTCTTCGCCGGATCATCGGATGCTGCCAGCTTGGTGTTTCTGCATTTTTTGCTGAAATTTCTTCCGCTGTCATTACGATTATATTTAACATGCTGATCCTGCGCATTGCGGGAAATATCGGGATCGCAGCCTACGGCGTAGTTGCAAATATTTCACTGGTCGCAATGGCGATCCTAAACGGACTTGCCCAGGGTGCACAGCCGCTGATCAGCCAGAGTTACGGAAAGGGTGAACATGATCTAGTCCGTAAATTTCTCAACTGGTCTCTTGCTGCAGCACTTCTGATCGAGCTTGTGATCGTTGTACTGATCTACGGATTTACGGATACCTTTATCAGTATCTTTAACAGCGAACATAATCTCCAGCTGCTTGCTTACGCCCATACTGGTCTTAGGCTTTATTTCCTGGGCTTTTTAGTCGCCGGTATCAATATTGTGCTGGTTGCCTATTTTTCCGCAATCGACCGGGCACGTCCTGCCGTCCTTGGTTCTGTTATGCGCGGCATTATCGCAATTGCTTTCTGTGCGATTCTGTTCTCACAGATTCTGGGGCTGAATGGAATCTGGCTTTCCTTCTTAGGATCAGAAATCATCACATTTTTTGTGATTCTGATTTTCCGGAAATCTTGATTTTATAATTGACAATTTTTCTTTTATCATGTATTCTTTAATTATAGTAATGATTCTTATTATCAAGTTTTGAAAGTTAGGAGGAATGTTATATGGATAAAAAAGCACTTTACAATTTATCTTATGGAGTATTTATGCTTGCAACACGCTCTGGGAATGTAGTAAACGGATGTATTACCAACACCTGCATCCAGGTTGCGAATAATCCGGTACGGATCGCAATCTCTGTGCTGAATAGCAACTATACCTGTGATCTGATCAAAGAGAGCGGCATTTTTACGTTAAGCCTGCTTGACCAGACCTGCTCTTTTGAAACGATCCGGCATTTCGGTTTCCAGTCCGGCAGAGATGTTGATAAATTCGCAAATATCACTGCACCTGCAGATGAAAATGCAGTTCCTTACCTCGGATGGCAGACTTGTTCTGTTCTCAGCGCAAAAGTAGTTTCCAGACAGGATCTTGGAACACATACCCTTTTTATTGCTGAAGTAACCGATGCGAAACTTTTAAGTAACAATCCGCCTCTGACTTACGCAGATTATCAGGCACATGTAAAGCCAAAACCAGAACAGAAAAAAGAGGATAAGAAGATTATCGGATGGCGCTGTAAGATCTGCAATTATGTATACGAAGGAAGCAATCTTCCGGAAGAATTCACCTGCCCGCTCTGTGGACACGGCGCAGATGATTTCGAACCGATTTATGAAAATGCATAGCCTGTTGGAAAATAGACGTTTCAAAAAGAGGGAGTGTATGACTTGAGTTTAAGTCACACACTCCCTCTTCCAAATTTCCTGTTTTCCGATATTTCTTTTTCTAAAATACCATCAGTTTATAAATATTTTCCACATCTTTCTGATCAAGAGTTGCAAATCCTTCCACTGTACCAGTATTTACATCTCCATAACAGCAGGTATGTGCCAGCTTTTCAATATCTTCTTCTTTGGCTCCAAGCTCTGCAAAATTCTTTGGCATCCCAATCGAAATTAAAAAGTTTCGAAGTGCCTCAATTCCTTCCAGTGCCGTTCTCTTTGGATCTGCAAAATCCATCTGACAGCCCCAGACACGGACTGCAGCCTGTGCAAAACGCATCACATTGTGTTCCAGTGTATAAGTAAATACAGCCGGCATAACAACCGCAAGCCCTGCACCGTGCGCGCAGTCATACAATGCAGATAATTCGTGCTCGATGTTATGGCTTGTCCAGTCCTGTGTACGTCCTACTCCGCAGGAATTATTGTGTGCCATCATACCTGCCCACATAATGTTTGCTCTTGCCTGATAATTATCCGGGTCTGCAATGACTCTCGGTCCTTCATGGATCATCGTCAGAAGAAGCCCTTCGATCATACGGTCTGTCACTTCTACTTCTTCGGTATTGGTCAGATAACGCTCATACAGATGTGCCATAATATCTGTAATTCCGCAAGCTGTCTGATATGCCGGAAGTGTCTGTGTAAGTGCCGGGTTCATGATCGTGAATTTCGGACGGAATGCTTCTCCGGTTGCCCCTCTTTTGAACATTCCTTCTTCTTTTGTAATAACAGAGTCCGGTGATCCTTCACTTCCTGCAGCTGAAATCGTAATAACTGTTCCGATCGGAAGTGCTTCCTCGACAAGCTTTCCTTCATAATAATCCCAGAAATCTCCATCGTATACTGCACCTGCCGCAATTGCCTTTGCGGAATCAATTGTACTTCCGCCTCCGACTGCCAGTACAAAATCTACTTTTTCTTTCCGGCACAGATCGATTCCTTCATATACAAGACCACTTCTCGGATTTGGCTTTACGCCGCCTAATTCTACATAAGAAACCCCTTCTCCGTCCAGAGATTTCTTAACACGATCCAAAAGTCCGGAACGAATGACAGAACCTCCGCCATAATGGAGCAGTACACGACTGCCGCCAAAACGTTTTACATACTTTCCGGTATCATTTTCTGTATCCTTACCAAAAGCAAAATAAGTCGGTGCATAAAATGTGAAATTTTCCATCTTTTATTTCCTTCTTTCCTCTTATGATTTTCTGTTAATTTTTAGTATAAATCCTTTTTTGAGACTTCGCAAGATGACGTAGAAAATATTATGCTCTCCCTGCTCTTCAGATAAATTTTCGTAATACATCCAAGCCAAAATCAGTATTTTTCTTATCCATAGCCGTATTTTCTCTTAGTTGTCCTCCAGTGCAAACTCTGCAAATTTCTCCATCTCTTTTGTCTTGAACTTATTTTTATGATAGAAAATCTGACGATACATCGTAATTTCTATATCTTTCACATCCAAAAGTGTGAGTTTCTTTTTCTCAATATCATCTTCTACTGCAAAACGTGGAAGGAATGAAACGCCTCCCCCACGCATCAGCATTTTTTTGATAAATGCAGTATCACTGATCTCCAGCATCGGAGAAAGCTCTTTTCTTCTTAACGCCAGCTGACCATCAAGTGCCTGCCTGTAATTGGCATTGCGCTCTGTAAGATAAAAAGACTCTTTCAGCAGATCATCAAGCAATAAATTTCTTTCTTTTGCCAGCCGGTGACTGACTGATGTCACAAACATAACCGGTTCTGCCTTCTCCATCACCTTGATCCAGTTGCTGTCCCATCTTGGTGTATCCAGAATATAGATCAGATCCAGTTCATTATGTTCCATCATCTGGATCAGCTTTTCCGGAGAATCTACCGTAATCCGGATAGAAACCCTGGGATACTGTTCCCTGAATTTCCTTATGATCTTTGGAAATTTCACCGTACACAGAGACTCGATCGTCCCAATGTGAAGTGGGTTTTTCAATTCATCCGTATCATTCATGGATGCTTTCGCCTGATGAACATCATAAAGAATCCGGTTGGCATGCTCCAGAAATTCTTCCCCCTGCGGGGTAAGCACCACTTTCTTTCCTGTCCTGTCGAACAGCCTTTTCCCAAGTTCGTTTTCCAGCTGGCGGATCTGAACCGTCACTGCCGACTGCGAATACCCCAGCATCTCTGCCGTTCTGGAAAAGCTCTGCATCTGCGCGATCTGTGTAAAAGTCTGTAATTGACGTAATTCCATCTTCTGACTCCATTATGAAAAATTTTCAACGTCTTCATAAAATCTATGAATTTGTTTCACTCATAAGTTGATGGTACAATATAACTAATAAGACGTCAATCCTTTTTACTTACGTAAAACAATTATTTTACAGGAGGTTTACTATGTCCTTTATCAGTGTTTTTGATGTCATGGGACCGAATATGATCGGACCATCAAGCTCCCATACTGCGGGAGCTGCCAGAATCGCTCTGCTTGCAAGAAAGCTTCTCACCGGTTCTCTTAAAAAAGTAGAATTTACCCTTTATGGATCTTTTGCCAAAACCTATCACGGTCATGGTACGGACCGTGCTCTTCTCGGCGGTATTATGGGATTTGCCACCGATGACGTGCGCATCCGCGATTCCTTCCAGATCGCGACAGACAACGGAATCGAATATTCTTTCATTCCGAACAACGTAGAAACCGACGTACACCCGAATACCGTCGATATCCTGATGGTAAATGAAGAAGGGCAGGAGATGACGATCCGCGGAGAATCTCTCGGTGGCGGAAAAGCCCGCCTGTGCCGGATCAATGGTGTGGAGGTTGATTTTACCGGAGAATACAGCTCGATCGTCGTCGTCCAGAAAGATGCACCGGGCGTTGTTGCTTACATTACCAAATGCCTCAGTGAACTTGGAATCAATATCGCATTCATGCGTCTGTTCCGCGAATCCAAAGGAAATACCGCTTATACCATCGTAGAATCCGATGATCTGGTACCGGAAGATATCGCAGATACAATCAGAAGAAACAAAAATGTATACAACGTTATGGTTGTTCAGATGTAATTGGAAGGAGAATACAGATTATGGATTTTAGAAATGCAAAAGAATTATTAAAAGTCTGTCAGGAACAAGGCCTTTCAATTTCTGCTGTGATGCTTCAGAGAGAGCTCACAGAGGGAGAACAGGATCCGAAAGAGACAGACCGCAAAATGGATCGTGTTCTTGAGATCATGAAATCAGCCGCTTCTACTCCGATCCATACCCCGGTCAAATCCATGGGTGGACTGATCGGTGGCGAAGCAAAAAAGATTTCAGATCACAAAGATACCGGAAAAGGTCTTTGCGGAGATCTTCTGGAAAGAGCTGTCATTTACGCGATGGCAACTCTGGAAACCAATGCTTCCATGGGTGTGATCGTAGCTTCCCCGACTGCCGGATCTGCCGGTATCGTTCCGGGACTTCTGCTTGCCCTCCAGGAAACCTATGATCTTTCCGATGAACAGATCAAGCAGGGACTTTATAATGCCAGCGCGATTGGTTATCTTGCTATGCGCAATGCAACTGTCGCCGGAGCAGTCGGTGGATGTCAGGCAGAAGTCGGAATCGCATCTGCAATGGCGGCATCTGCAACCGTTGAACTGATGGGCGGATCCCCGGAACAATCCCTTGCCGCAGCATCCACTGTTCTTATGAATATGCTCGGTCTGGTCTGCGATCCGGTCGGCGGGCTGGTCGAATATCCTTGCCAGAACCGTAATGCTGCCGGTGTGGCAAATGCAACGATCGCTGCAGAGATCGCCCTTTCCGGAGTACGCCAGCTGATTCCATTCGATGAAATGCTGGAAGCGGTGTACACTGTAGGAAAGCGTCTTCCGGCAGAGCTTCGGGAGACAGCTCTCGGCGGATGCGCAACGACACCGTCTGCATGCGCAGCCTGCCATATGTGTGACTAAGCTGTGTAATGTTTTGCAAATATAGACCAGCACACACTGCTTACAATTTTACGATATAAAAAGCTTCTTTTTCAGAAACGGCCCTCCTGTTTTTCTGAAAAGAAGCTTTTTTGTTTACTTATTTTGATTTTCTCACTTACTATTATGACATCTCATAATAATGCGCATAAATTCCACCCTGCTCAAGCAATTCATCATGATTTCCCCGTTCAGCAATTCCATTATTTGCAACCACAAGAATCTCATCCGCATTGCGGATCGTAGAAAGCCGGTGTGCGATCGTGATCGTGGTCCGGTTCTTCGCAAGCTCTTCCAGGCTCTGCTGGATCCAGCGCTCACTCTCATTGTCAAGCGCACTGGTCGCCTCGTCCAAAATCAATATCGGCGGGTTCTTAAGAAATACTCTTGCAATCGAAATCCTCTGCTTCTGTCCACCCGACAGACGGGTTCCTCGTTCTCCTACAAAGCTGTCATATCCATCCGGCAGGGACATGATAAATTCATGGATATTTGCCTTCTTCGCCGCATCGATAATTTCTTCCATCGATGCCCCCGGTTTTCCATAAGCAATATTTTCCCTGATCGATCCACAGAACAGATAGACATCCTGCTGTACCAGTCCGATCTGGCTTCTCAGACTTTCCAGTGTCAGCTTTCTTACATCCTGCCCGTCGATCGTGATCACACCTCCGGTCACATCATAAAATCTTGGAAGCAGGGAACAGATCGTCGTCTTTCCACTTCCCGACGGTCCCACAAGGGCAATGGATCTGCCAGCCGGGATCTTAAAAGATACCCGATCCAGTACCGGCGTATCATCATCGCTGTAATGGAAAGAAACATTTTTATATTCCACTTCACCCTTTACATTTTCAAGTGGCTCCGCATCCGGTGCATTTACAATCTCCGGCTCCGTCTCCACAACATCCAGAAAGCGCCGGAAACCGGAAAGACCTTTCTGCATCATCTCGGTAAGCTCCACAAGAATCTGGATCGGGCTGATAAAAATTCCGATGTAAAGCGCATACATGGCAAGATCGGCAGCTTCCATTTTCCCATGTGCAATCAGCCATCCGCCGAACACTAATGTGATCAGATACATCATTCCCTGGAAGAAAAGATTGCCACTCATAAAGCTTCCCATACAATGATAGTTTGCATCCTTGGATACCAGAAATCCTTCATTGCTTTTCTCGAATTTCTCCCGTTCAATCTTTTCATTTGCAAAAGACTGCACCACACGGATTCCCGCAAGTGTATCCTGCAGACTGGAATTGACATCCCCGATCTTTCTCCGGTTGTCCATAAAAGTCTCCTGCATCTGACGGTTCTGCTTATAAGAAAAGATCAGCATAAATACAACCATCACAAGCAGCGGAATCGCCAGTCTCCAGTTAATAAGAAACAAAAATGTAAACGAACCAACGATTTTAATTACGGATATAAATAAATTCTCCGGTCCATGGTGCGCAAACTCGGAAATATCAAACAGATCCGACATCAGCTTACTCATCATTTGTCCGGAATTATTCTGGTCATAATAAGAAAAAGAAAGTCTCTCATAATGATCAAATAACTTCTGGCGCATATCCCGTTCCATATGTGCCCCCATCATATGACCCTGATAACTGACATAATATTTACAAAATGTCTGTATGATATACATCACAAGCAAAGCCAGTCCGATCGGCAGAAGTGCTCCAAGGATCTGTGACGGATCCTCTGTAAATAAAGTCTTTGTCAGTGATCTTAAAATCTGTGGAAATGCAAGATCCACCAGACTGATGATCGCCGCACAGATCAGATCCAGAAAGAATACTGTCCTGTACGGCGCATAATATTTTACAAATTTTTTCAGTGTATGCATCACTTTCTTTTGTGCAATGTCCGGATTCCCCGTTTTATCACACTTTACCTCCTTGTCCCCAAAATCATATATTATTATATCGGGAATCTTTCATTATTTCCACCTTATTCTCAAATTACTTTTGAAATTTTCCTTCCTTCATCTTTTTATTCTGCTGTTTTTATGCTATGATAGGACAGATTGTTATGAGAGTAACTTATTTATTTCACTTGAAAGGGGTATTTCTATGAATTTTATAACAAAAAGCTGGAAAGGCATCTTACTTTGTCTGGTCATCGCCGTTCCATGTTGGTTCCTCGGACAGACATTTCCGATCATCGGCGGACCGGTATTCGGTATCCTTGCCGGAATGATCATTACTTTATTATTAAAAGACAAATCCATGTTTCAGGACGGTATTACTTTTGTGTCAAAGAAGGTTCTTCAGTACGCTGTAATCCTTCTCGGTTTCGGACTGAATCTCTCCGTGATTCTGGAAACCGGAAAACAGTCACTGCCAATTATCGTAACGACGATTTCAACGTCCCTGATCATTGCATATCTGTTACATAAAGTTATGCATGTACCGGGAAATATTTCCACACTGGTCGGTGTCGGATCTTCCATCTGCGGAGGCTCTGCAATTGCCGCAACAGCACCGGTCATTGATGCGGATGATGAAGAAGTTGCACAGGCAATCTCTGTTATCTTCTTTTTCAACATGCTCGCCGCACTGTTCTTCCCGTCACTTGGTGCACTGCTTGGATTTTCAACCAAAAGCGGGGAAGCCTTCGGTATCTTTGCCGGAACTGCGATCAACGATACCTCTTCCGTAACTGCAGCAGCTTCCACCTGGGATTCGCTCTACGCCCTCGGTTCTGCCACACTGGATAAGGCAGTTACGGTCAAACTTACCAGAACGCTCGCGATCATCCCGATCACACTGGTTCTCGCATTTATCCGGACACGCAGCTCCAAAGCCGAAGGAAAGAAAGTGGAATTTAAAAAGATTTTCCCGATGTTCATCCTCTACTTTGTTCTCGCTTCCGTGATCACAACGATCGCAACTTCAGCCGGCGTATCCGCAGATGTATTTACTCCGCTGAAGACACTCAGCAAGTTCTTCATCGTCCTCGCCATGAGTGCAGTCGGTCTGAATACGAATATCATCAAGCTGATCAAAACCGGCGGCAAACCACTCGCTCTTGGTTTCTGCTGTTGGATCGGTATCACGATCGCCAGTCTTTCCATGCAGCATGTGCTTGGAATCTGGTAAATGAAAATCTTTCTCATACTTCAAAAGCCTTGCATAAAGCAGGGCTTTTTCTATAATACATCTTGTCGATGCCAGCAAACTGTTCCTCTTATTATCCTTATGTCCAGAAAAGGGAATGTCCATGCCATAACACTAAACATTCCCTTTCCCATGGTTGATTTTTCATTATCTGTAATTCTCCGATTCCCACATTCGAAAACTCTCTCAGATTTTATTTTTCGATTCACCACTACTATACAGCTTTTCTGATAGATATTTCTCCCTTTTTCCACATCTCAAAATACAGATCAAATCCTAATTTCATTATACTATCCAGACTTTCTCAAATTTCCATTTATATAGATGGCAAAAAGGGCAGCATACAGGATTTTGCTCCTGTATGCTGCCCTCATCATATGGTGTATTTGAAAGTTTTTAACGTGTTGTCATTATCCTTCGATACTGATATATTTCTTCTCTTCTACTGCCGGTTTTACTTCTTTCTTCGGGACAAAGAGTTTCAGGATACCATGCTTAAACTCAGCCTTGATATCTTCTTCCGTGATATCTTCACCTACATAATAACTTCTCTGGCAGGCTCCTGCGTAACGTTCACGACGGATGTACTTACCAGTTTCTTTCTCCTGCTCATCCTGATCCAGTCCTTTGGCAGCGCTGACTGTCAGATATCCGTCATTCAGTTCTGCTGTAACTTCATCTTTCTTGAATCCCGGAAGATCGATCTCCAGTTCATAACCATCTTTTTTCTCTTTGATATCTGTCTTCATCAGATTGCCTGCATGATGTCCATACAGTTTTCTCTGGATCTTACGATCTGCTTTATCATCATAAAATGGAAAATCAAAGAAATCATCAAATAAGTTATCATTAAAAATACTAGGCATTAACATAAGTCGTTCCTCCTTATAAATCTATCTGAATTTAGCTAACTTTCTTTTTAAGCGGCTGCCTCATCTGGCAGCCTTGTAACCGGACGCTTACAATCCGCATTCTGATTATCCCTCAATGGAAATGTATTTCTTCTGTTCTACAGCAGGTTTTGCTGCTTCTTTCGGTACGAACAGTTTCAATGTACCGTCTTCAAATTTGGCTTTGATGTCTTCCTGTTTGACACCGTCGCCTACATAAAAGCTTCTGCTGCAGGATCCACTGTAACGTTCACGGCGGATGTACTTGCCATCTTCAGCTTTTTCATCTTTCTTCGTGTTCGTCTCAGCACTGACTGTCAGATAACCATCTTTCAGTTCTGCTTTTACATCTTCTTTTTTAACTCCAGGCATGTTCATCGTTACTTCATAGCCTTTATCGGTATCTTTTACATCCGTTGTCATAAGTCCGGATTCACTGTAATCATATCCTCCAAATGGTTCTCCAAAGAAATCATCCAATAAGTTCTCTCCAAAAATACTAGGCATTAACATAAGTCATATCTCCTTTCAAAAGACATTTATTAATTTATTTAGCACATTCGGATTTACTCTGAAGTGTTGTTGTCATCTCAAACACCGGTCGGTGGAATCTTTATCATCTCTTTTTGTTCCCCTTCCTTTGTTCTAGCTGTAATATAACACTTATTGTTAGCACTGTCAATAGGTGAGTGCTAATTTTTTTGTG
>OLRC01002100.1_pt1 | contig 11455 bp, 10 predicted proteins | sample 1672081 | NCBI WGS metagenome assembly OLRC01 (sample SAMEA3136643, study PRJEB25190) | human gut metagenome | biome: human gut; feature: human-associated habitat; material: faeces | place: Austria | collected 2013
GCGATTTCACTTCCGCAGAACAGCGTCAGCATCTTCTGCTCCACATCAACGTGGATGGCGCAGACGGTGGAGACGCTCCGCACGCGCCCGGCAAAGAGCGGAAAAATCAGAACAATCAGCAGAATCAGCAGCGAAAGGAGTCTGCGCAAGGGTGAACAGCCTCCTTTCGGGCGCATCTGCGCTTGCAGAAAGAGCATATGGAGCGCAGTGGACAGATAGAACGCAAAGTTTTTACGCAAAAATGATGAATAACTGCTTGATTTTAACACATCACATGCGTTATAATGGAGATAAAGACAGGGAGGTCTGTCTGGACAATACGATTAGGAGGAAAACCGAATGAAGAAGTTTCTTGCGGTTCTGCTGATGCTCGCCATGCTGCTGTGCGGCGCTGCTTTCGCGGAAGACACAGCCCCCGCGCTGACCAAGGACGTTGTGGTGCTCTTTACCAGTGACGTCCACTGCGGCATTGACCAGGGCTGGGGCTACGCGGGCGTGGCGAATATGCGCATGCCGAACTCCATGCCGAAGAGCGGGTAGCCGTGCCCATCCGCCGACCAGACGAGCATATATGCCGTCGAGGCGGCAAAGCACAGCGCCGGGTGTTCCAGAAAGAGGTAAAAGACCACCATCAGGCCGATGCCGCTCACGCCGTAATCCAGCTCGGCGGAGAAGCGCGCGCAGAGCACGTAGATCAAAAGCGCGGGCACATATTGCTTTTCGCGCAGGCACAGCAGCAGAAGGAGCCCCAGCAGCAGCGCAAGCAGGATGCTCGGTTTTTCCCAGCTCTCCATATAGAAGGTGCAGAGCGCGCGCAGGGGATGCTGCGCGAAGGGGACGGCGTACATCGCCTCGTTTGTATGCCCGAGCGCCACGGCGTAAAGCGGCTGGCTGACGAGCGCCAGCGCGGCCACGCGGGCGATATACTGCCTCGGGTGGCGGGTCATCGCCGCGCCCAACGCAATGCCGTAGGCGAACAGCGGAAAGGCGAGCCGCCCGACCATCCGCATCCACGTCAGTTGAGGAAAGAGCATCTTGCCCGCGTGGTCGATGAACATGCAGACGCAGGCGATCAGCCGGAGCAGGCCGCCATCCTGATTGGTTTTGATTTGCGTCGGGCGAAGAAAGGAATCAAGCATGTTCAGGCCTCCTTGGCGGGCGGAAAACGGACGGGTGATCGAAAACGACGCTACAAAGATAATCGCTTTTTGCCCAAAAGTCAAGCGCGCGAATAAAAACGCGCCGCTGTAACAAATTCGAAACAGTTTGCTGGTATACTGAAACCGATCAATGAACGGATGCAGCGGAAAGCGCCTAAAATCCCGGCTTTTCGATGCTGCGAGGGAGGATTAACATGGTTCGTGTGCTTGTTGTGGAAGATGACGCCCGCTTGAATCAAATCGTCTGCGCCAGCCTGCGCGCCGCCGGTTACGAGGCGATCGGCTGCGCAAACGCCGCGCAGGCGACCGACGTGCTGCACGGCGACGGCGCGGATATCATCATTTCTGATATTATGATGCCCGGCGTCGATGGGTTTGAGTTCGTGAGCGAGGTTCGCAGCGTCAACCGGCATATTCCGATTCTGCTGATGACCGCGCTGGACGACATGAGCGCCAAGCGGAAGGGCTTCGGCGCGGGGATCGACGACTACATGGTGAAGCCCATCGACGTGGACGAGCTGCTGCTTCGCATCGAAGCGCTGCTGCGCCGCGCGCGCATCGAGGCGGAAAAGCGACTGGTGGTCGGTTCGACGGTTCTCGACGCGGAGGAGCGCAGCGTCTACGTCGGCGGAAAGGAAATCACGCTGACCGTGCGCGAGTTTGATCTGCTCTACAAGCTGCTGTCCTATCCGAGGCGGACGTTCTCCCGCGCGCAGTTGATGGATGAATTTTGGGACGGGGAGACGAGCGCCAGCCTGCGCGCGGTGGACGTCTACATCACCCGAATCCGCGACAAGATGTCCGTCAGCGACGATTTTAAAATCATGACGGTGCACGGGCTGGGCTATAAGGCGGTGCCGGGCGCATGAACAAACTTTGGTCTGTTTTGAAAAAAAGGCGCGCGAAGGAGGACCCGCGCGTCCGCCGCCGCCTGTTTTCGTGGCGCATGTTTGCGATAATCCTGTTGGTGGTCAGCGTGCTCAGCGCGGGCAACGTGTTCGCGCTGGAGAAGCTGCTGAAGATGCAGGTGTTCAGCGTCGTGGCGAGCATGGGCGTGGGCTCGTACTGGGTCGCGATGGCGTTTCTGGCGGCAATCGTGCTGCATCTGTATACCTGCCGCCGGTTTGATCGGCCGATGCGCGCGCTCAGCCGCGCGATGCGGCAGGTGACGGAAGGCGATTTCACCGTCCGCGTCAAGCCGTTTCACAACGCGAACAAGTTTGATTATATGGATATCATGTGCGAGGATTTCAACCGCATGGTGCAGGAGCTGGGCAGCACGGAGACGATGAAAAACGATTTCATCGCCAACGTGTCCCACGAAATCCGAACGCCGCTGACCGTTATGAACAGCTATGCCTCTGCGCTGGCGCGCGGCGGTCTGAGCGAGGCGGAGCAGCGGGAATACGCTGCGACCATCGCCGCCGCCAGCGAAAGCCTGAGCACGATGGTTTCCAACATCCTGCGGCTCAACAAGCTGGAAAATCAGGAGATCACGCCCAACGCTGCGCCCTACGACCTGACGCGGCAGCTCTGCGACTGCGCGCTGACGCACGAGGCGCGGTGGGAAGCCAAGAACATTGATTTCGACGCCCAGCTCGAGGAGCGCGTCATGGTGCTGGCCGACGAAGCGATGATGGAAATCGTGTTCAACAACCTGATTTCAAACGCGATCAAGTTCACCGAGGCGGGCGGGCGCATCCTCCTGCGGCAGGTCAAGGACGGGGATCAGGTGGTTGTCACCGTGGCGGATACCGGCTGCGGCATGGACGAGGCGACGCTTGGCCGCATCTTCGATAAGTTCTATCAGGGCGATACCTCCCACAGCAAGGAGGGGAACGGCCTCGGCCTCGCGCTGGTGCGCCGCGTGCTGGAGATTTCCGGCGGCTCGATCAGCGTGACCAGCGCGCCGGGCGAGGGATCGGAATTTACCGTCCGCCTGCCCCGGATGCCGGAAACGGCCTGAAACGGCGAAAAAACGGGGAAATTCATATTTCAGCAACATTTTGCCAATGTTTTTGCAACGCGGGGGCGATATACTGGGTTCCACTTGCGGCGCTTTACCGCTTGATCTGGAAAAAAAGAGGAGTTGTTCCCGTGAGCAAAATGATCCTTGTTGCCGAATCCGGCAGCGATATCACGCCCGAAATGGCGCAGGAAAACGGCATTGTGATCGTGCCGATGCATGTCTCCTTCGGCGGCAAAACCTATGATGACGGCGCGTTCCCGACGACGGAGATGTTCGATTATTATAAAAAGCACCGCGAGCTGCCGCGCACCAGCGGCTGTACGCCGCACGATTTCGAGGCGACGTTTGAGCGCCTTGACCGCGATTTTCCCGGCGCGCCGATCCTCTATCTGGCGTATTCGGCCAGCACGACCTGCTCCATGCAGAGCGCGCTGATTGCGAGCGAGGGGCGCGAAAACTTTCTGGCGATTGATACCAAGAGCGTCGCGGCGGGGCAGGCGGCGGTCGTGCTGACCACGGCGCGCTATCTGCGCGAGCACCCGGAGGCGACCCTTGACGAGGCCGGCGCGTTTGTTCACGGCCTGATTGAGAAAATCCGCATGGGCTTTATCCCCGGCGATCTGGATTATCTGCGCGCGGGCGGCCGCGTCAGCAACGCCGCGTACCTCGGCGCGAAAATCCTCGGCCTGCATCCGGTGATCGAGATTCTGGACGGCAAACTGCTCTCAACGAAGAAATACCGCGGCACGATGGGGCGCGTCGTCCGTCAGTTGACGAAGGAATTTCCGCAGGCGCAGGGGCTTGAAACCGACGCGCTGTGGCTGATCTACGGCGAGGGGCTGAGCGGCGAGGTCATGCGCGAGGTGGAGGAGCTTCTGCATGCGCAGGGCTATCGGAACCTCACGTGGGTGAAGACGGGCTGCGTCATTGCGGCGCACAGCGGCCCCGGCGCGTTCGGCATCGTGGGCTTCGCCAAGTAAATCATTTCGGGATTAAAAAAGTTCTTCTTCCCAGACGGCGGGGAGAAGAACTTTTTTTAGACTGTAGACAACAAGCTGGAACTTTTTTAATGGCACTTAGGCGAAAACGGCGGTCAGCTGGCGAGAAAGCCCTTGCCGACGATCTCCGTTGAGGCGGTGATGACCATGAAAGCGTGCGGGTCGTTCGCGTGGATGAAGCGGCGAAGCGCCAGCGCCTGCGCGCGGGTGAGGACGGTGATGATCATCGTTTTGCGCTCGTGGTGGAACGCGCCGTAGACGTCCTCAAGCGTCGCGCCGCGGTGCAAATTGACGGTGATGAAGTCGATGATCGGATCCGGGTTCGTCGTGATGATCTGGAAACACTTTTTCATGCGGAAGCTGTCGGTCACGTAATCGACCAGAACGGATTTCATCAGCAGGCCGAGGATGCAGAACAGGCCGGACTGAATACCGAAGCAGAAAAGCGCCGCCAGCGTAATCAGCGCGTCGGCAACCATCAGCGCCATGCCGATGTTCAGGCTCGTATATTTGCGCACGATCATGGCGACGATGTCCGTTCCGCCGCTGGAGGCGTCCAGATGGAACAAAATCGCCGAACCGATGGCCGGAAGCAGTACCGCGAAGCACAATTCCAGCAGCGGCTGGTTCGTCAGCGGGTGGTCAAGCGGCCAGAAGCGCTCCATGACGTTGACCGCCAGAGACAGCACGACCGAGCAATACACCGTGCTGAACGCGAAACTGCGCCCCAGAAAGATGAACCCCACCACCAGCAGCGCCATGTTGATGATGAACACAAAGGCGCTCGGCGTCAGCACCGGGGAGGGGAAAACGCGCCCCAGAATCAGCGAAAGGCCGCTGACGCCGCCGGTGGAAAAGTTATTCGGGAATTTGAAGAAGTAAACGCCGACGGCGGTGAGCAACACGCCGAAGGTCAGCAGAATATACCGTTCAATTTGGCTCATCGGCTTGGCCGCTGTGGTTTTCATGGGAGATCTGTTCCTTTCACTTGATCGCTAAAAAAACGGAATTGAATATGAACCTTATTATAGCGCCGCGCGCGAAGAATGTCGAGAGGAAAACGCGGGAAAAGCGCGGAAAAGAAAACGGGGAAAAGAAAACCTCCGTCGCAAACCGACGGAGGGGATGCGCCGGAGCGCGGAAAATCAGTTTTTCAGGAACGTGCGCAGCAGCTTGACGCTTTGCTCGGCCGCCATGCCCACGAAGGTCGGATAATCCATGTGGGAAGAGCCGTCCGCGCTGTCGGAAATCGCGCGCAGCACGCAGAAGGGAACGCGGTTGACGTAGCAGACCTGACCGATGGCCGCGCCTTCCATTTCGCAGGCAATCGCGCCGAAGGTCTTGACGATCGCGTCCTTCCGCTCGGCGGAAGAGATGAACTGGTCGCCGGAGGCGATCACGCCGGTTTCGGTGCGGATGCCCAGCACCGTCGCGCAGGCGCTCAACTGGCCGCAGAGATCCGAATCGGCCGGGAGCTGCACCTTGTTGACGCCGGAAATCAGGCCGAGCGGGTCGCCGAGGGCGCTGGTGTCCATGTCGTGCTGCACGACGGCGGAGGAAATCGCCACCGAGCCGATGCTCAGCTTGTCCGAAAGCGCGCCTGCCACGCCGGTGTTGACGATGCACTCCGGCTGATAGCGCAGGATCATCGTCTGGGCGCACATCGCCGCGAACACCTTGCCGATGCCGCAGACCGCCGTGACGACCAGCTTGCCCTCGAGCGTGCCGCTGACAAAGGTGATGCCGCTGACGGTCTCGGTCTTCGTGTCCGTCATAAACGAACGCAGGGACTTCATCTCCACGTCCATGGCTGCAATAATACCGATCATGTTTGATTACTCCTCATACTTAAACGTTACCGGGCGCGCATCCAGCTCGGAGAGGTAGCGCTGCGCCTCTGTCTTGGCCGAAGCGAGGCTCAGGCTGCGATAGTTGCCGCATTCGCGGCTGCTCGCGCCGAACACCGGCCCCTCGTGCGCCAGAATTTTCATCAGCGTCAGGCGAACCTGACGCAGCACCTCGGCGTTATCGGCGTTGCGCACCAGCAGATAGAAGCCCGTCTGGCAGCCCATCGGCCCGAAATAGACGATGGAATCCTTCAAGTCGCCGTTGCGGATATAGGTTGCGAACATGTGCTCCAGAGAATGCATGGTGCTGTTATCCATCAAATCGCCGGTGTTGGGGCGGCGGGTGCGCATGTCATACGTCGTTACGTCGCCATCGACCCGGCTGACATACAACCCCGGAAGCAGAATATCGTGGTTGATGGAAAAGCTGGTGATGCGCGTTACTTCCTGTTCCATAACGAATACCTCCTGAAAATGCGATGCGTCAAAAGCCGTAAACGTCGCCATTATAGCGCATTACTGCCGGAATTGCAAGCATCTTACAGCCGAATCCCACGGATGAAGCGCCGCGCGAAGAGCCGGAGCTTCTGCCGCGGGGTCATTTGCGCGAAAAGCGCGGCGTAGACCTTCTGCGCGCGTTCCGGCTGGGTGCGCTTGAGTGCGCGGCCGCTGTATTGCGCGACGCAGAGCGCCTTGCCCAGCCCGGTCAGCTTCACCGCGTCGTGCAGTTCGCCTTGCGCGCGCCAGAGGAACGAGGCGGGCGCCTCGCCGGGCAGGGGCGCGATGCCCATGCACAGCAGCGCGTCCTCCGCGGCGCGATACCACACCAGCAGCGCGTCGTTGGCGTTTTTCTGCCGCCCGGCGACCTGCGCGGGGGCGCAGAGATACAGCCTCAGCGCGGCCAGAAGCGCGAGGAGCAGCAGAAGCAGCAGCGGCCAGAGCCGGTGGGGCGGGTCGCGCGGCGGCTCGTCGTCGCTTGGCGGCGGGGTTGGGGTCGGGGTCGGGGTACTGGAAGGCGTGTCCGGCTCGGGCGTGGGGGTGCTGTCCGGTTCGGGCGAAGGGGATGGCGTGGGGCTGGGCGATGCGTCCGGCGCAGGCGTGGGGGAAGGCGTCGGCGTGGCCGTCGGCGAGGGGGACGGCGTCGGCGAATCGCCCTCCGGGTCGTCGGAGGGGAGCGTGCCGCCCGCGTCGTTTGTGCCGGGGGTCGGATCAAACGGCAGCCAGCCGAAGCCGGAAAAATAGATTTCCACCCATGCGTGCGCCTGCTGCTGCGTGACGCGCGCCACGCTGTCGCTGTCCGGAACGGCGGCATAGCCTTCGATGTAGCGGGCGGGGAGGCCGACCATGCGCGCCATCACCGCCATGGCCGTCGCAAAGGAGGTGCAGTAGCCCTGCCGCTCGTCCAGCAGAAACCAGGAGACGAAATCCCGGCCGGCGGGCGGCACGTTCTGCGCGAGCGTATACGGGTAGGCGCTGCGCAGATAGGCGCAGAGTGCGGCTGCGCGGTCAAAATCCGTCTGCGCGTCCTGCGTGATCTGCCCGGCCAGCGCGTAAACGCCGGTTTCAACGCCGTCCGGCAGCGCCAGATAGTCGGCGCGCACCGTGTCGGCGTAAGCGTCGCTGTGGTGCGCGGCGGCCAGCACGGCCTCGCGGATTCCGGGGGTATCGCCGCTCAGACGAAGCCCCGTGAACGTGTAGCTGTCACCGAAGGCGAGGCTGCGCGTGCCGAAGACCTCGCTGGCCGGGGAAAAATACGGCACGATTTCATGCCCCGAGAGCGCCGAAAAGCGCTGGGTGAGGTAGAGCGTGCTGGCCGCGTCGGCGCGCATGAGCACGGTGATGGTTTCTTCGGCGGGGAGCTGCGCGCGAATCGCATCGCTCGGGCGCTTTTGATCGAACAGATCGCGGCGGAGCGCGTAAAAGCGCGGATTGACATACAGATAGCGCCTGCCGGACGTCGAATCCGCCCAAGCGTGGCCGTCGTATTCGTTTTTGATCGTGCCGCGAAGCAGCGTGCGCCCCGAGGTGCGAACCTGCATCACCGGGGTATCCTCCGGGTTGGCCGGGCCGCCGAGTTGAGAGACGCCGAGCGGCTGGTAGCCCGTCGCGCTGAGCGAAAAGGTCGTGCGCGCGTCGGTGAAAAAGAGGTAGTCGTCGAGCATCCGGCGGACGCGCTGGGCAAGCTGATTCAGTTCCGGCGAAACCTGCGCGGAAAGCGGCATGAGCAGCGCCGTCACGGCCAGAATGGCGGCGCACAGCGGCACGATGCGCCGCGCCCGAACGCCGGGCGCGCGGCCGCTGAGCAGCAGCGCGAGAATCAGCGGCAGCAGCGACGCGGCGCCGATCTGCGCGCCGAGAAACGAGACGATGAACAGCAGCGCGATTTCTAGCAGCGCCAACGGGAAAAACGCCTGCTCGCTTCGGGAGAGCGACGCGCCAATGCCCGTAAAGACGAGCGAGAGCAGCAGTGAAAGCTCCTGCGAATAGGCGGCGAGCGCGAGGGGCTGGCCGTGCACCATCAGCGTCAGCGCCGCCCCGACGGCGGAAAACTGCCCGCGCAGGGAGAGCGCCGACCCGCCGATGGCGAGCAGCAGCAGCGGATAGGCCAGCGCGCGCAGGCGGGGCATGCAATCCAGCAGGGCAAAGAGCAGCGTCACCGCGCCGCAGGCCGTCAGGCACAGCGAAAGCGGCGCGGTCAGCCCCAGCGACAGCGAAAGCGGCCAGACGCAGCCCACGCCGATCAAAAACGTCGTCAGCGCGTGAAGGGGAAGCGTGCGCGGCACGGAAAAGAACGATTTTTTCATGCAAAGATTCGCCTTTCTGGCGTGGAATAATCAGGCGCGGACATGCAGCGCCTCCAGCCCGCTGACGCGCAGCAGATCCAGCAGCTTGCCCTGCTCCTCGCTCGGCGCTTCCGCCGTGACCAGCGTATAGCGCATGCGCGCCCCCATGCGGGAAAGCGCGATGGCCGCATCCGCAATCGCGGGCGTGAGCCGGGTGGAGAAGACGGCGGCCGATCCGGCCGTGCGCAGGCGGGGCGCGGCCATCAGCAGCACGCGGGCGAAGTCATCCTGCCGGTGATACCCGGCGCAGGCGAGCGCGCGGCGCATCGAGTCAAACGCCTCCATGCCCTGCCCGGACAGATCGCCCTGTCCGGCGGCTTCGAGCGGGAGGCGCGTCATGCGCCCGGCCTGCAAAAGCGCCTCGACGGTTCCGGCGCAGGCCTCCGTCAGCGCGTCGATGAGCGCGGCTCTGGGCGCGCCCTGCGGCTGGGACGTATCCAGCAGAATCAGCGCGTCCGGGCGCTGCGGGGTTTCGTAGGTGTGCACCATCAGGCTCTGACGGCGCATGGAGAGTTTCCAATGCACGCGCTTGAGCTCGTCGCCCTCCTGCCACGCGCGGATATCCTCCGGGACGCTGTGATCGGAGAGCGCGCGCTGGGTCGCCGTGCTTTCACCCTCGCCGGGGCTGACGGGCAGCGGGTCGGCGGGGATGGAACCCGGCAGAACGGCGACGCTTTGGAGCGCGCCGCGCATCCTGCGCCGAAAGGCGAACAGGCCGAAGCAATCCGAAAACGTGATCTGCGAAACGCCGACCGGGAACACGCCGACATGCGGACAGGCGAATGAATGGTCGCTCTCCGTCAGGCCGAGCAGCCTGGCGGGAAGCGAAAAATCGCTCTGCCTGCCGCTGGGCAGCTCGACCCTCAGCGACAGCGGCGCGATGGGCGCAGGCAGGGCAAAGCGGACGCGCAGGATCAGGCGGCACGTGCCGCCGCGCTGCGTCTGCCCGCCCTCGAGCTGCTGCTCTGCGCGGCAGGAGAGGGCGGCGGCGCACACGCACAGCAGCGAAAGCGCCCAGCACAGCAGCGCCGCCGTGCCCAGCAGAAAAGCGCCCGCGCTGCCGACGGACAGCGCGGTAAAGAGCATCAGCGCGCCGAAGAGCAGCGTGTAAAACCCGCGCGCGGTCATTTGAGCCTCACCGGGATGCGCACGGCGGAGAGCACCTCCGCAAACGCCTGCTCGTTCGTGTAGCCGCGCATGCGCGCCTCGGCGGACAGGGAAAGGCGGTGGCAGAGCACGCTGGGCGCAAGATGCTGCACATCCTCGGGAATGATATAATCGCGGCCGCAGAGCATCGCGTTGGCCTGCGCCGCGTGGATGAGCGCGATGGCGGCGCGGGTGCTCGCGCCGAGGCTGAGCAGCGGCGTGTTTCTCGTGGCGGCGCAGATGGCGGCGATGTACGCGCGCACCTCCTTGGAGCAGTAAACCGTTTTGACCGTCTGCTGCATGGCGATCACGTCCTCCGCCGAGCAGACCGGCACGACGGATTCCATCGGCTTCTGTTCGCCGCAGTAGCGGTCGAGGATGTCCATTTCATCCTGCAAGGAAGGATAGCCGATGGAAACGCGCATGAAGAAGCGATCCATCTGCGCCTCCGGCAGGGGATACGTGCCGACGAAATCCACCGGGTTCTGCGTCGCCAGCACCATGAAGGGACGCGCGAGGGGATAGGTCACGCCGTCCACCGTGACCTGCCGCTCCTCCATGACCTCCAGCAGTGCGGACTGCGTCTTGGGCGAGGTGCGGTTGATTTCATCGGCCAGCACGATCTGGCTCATAATTGCGCCGGGGCGGTACTGCATGTCGCCGGAAAGGCTGGGCATGGTGAAGCCGGTGATATCCGACGGGGTGATATCCGGCGTGAACTGGATGCGCTTGAACGAGCAGGAGAGCGAACGCGCCAGCGCGCTGGCCAGCGTCGTCTTGCCCACGCCCGGCACATCCTCGATGAGCACATGGCCTTCGCACAGCAGCGCCGTGAGCATCAATTCAACCACGTCGTCCTTGCCTACGACGGCGCGGGCTATGTTTTGCTTGAGGGTTGAAACCATCAGGCTGAAATTCGTCATGTTGAGCTTCCTTTCTGTTTTCCTCTTAATCTGCGCACGAGGGGCAGACGTTAAACATCGCCCTCTATTATAGAGGAAGCGCGCCTTTTTGGCAAGCCGCGCCTGACGGCTTGCAACGGAGCCGCTTTTTTGCTAGAATAAGAAGGAAATGAACGCGGCGCAGGCGATGCGGCGCGCGGCGGTGACGGAGGCGTCGGGGAGAGACGGCGAAAGAGAATGATGACAGAAGAAATTTTGACGCGGCTGCTCGGGGGCGAGCCGGTTTCCGGCCAGACGCTCAGCGAGGAGCTGGGCGTGACCCGCGCGGCGGTTTGGAAGCAGATCGGCCAGCTTCGCGAGGCAGGGTTTGACATTGAGGCCTGCGGCGGACAGGGCTATCGGCTCGCGTCCGTACCGGACAGCCTGATGGCGCCGGTGATTGCGCGCGGCCTGAAAACCCGGTGGGCGGGGCGGCGCATCGTGTATCTGCGCAGCGTGGATTCGACCAACCGCTACGCCCGCGCGCTGGCCGCGGACGGCGCGGCGCAGGGCACGCTCGTCGTGGCCGACGAGCAGACGGCGGGGCGCGG
>OLRC01002117.1_pt1 | contig 11357 bp, 7 predicted proteins | sample 1672081 | NCBI WGS metagenome assembly OLRC01 (sample SAMEA3136643, study PRJEB25190) | human gut metagenome | biome: human gut; feature: human-associated habitat; material: faeces | place: Austria | collected 2013
TCCAATGGCTAAGCAGAAGTTCGAGCGCACCAAGCCCCATGTCAACATCGGCACCATAATTGATGAAGCCATGCGAGCGATTGAAAAAGAAAACAGCAAGCTGAAAGATGTTCTGCCGAAAAATTTTGCTCGCCCGGAGTTGGATAAACGACGGCTGGGTGAAGTGGTCGATCTGTTCACCAATATTGCCATGGTGGAACACGGCAACGAAAAGGATATCCTCGGCAGAACTTACGAATACTGTTTATCCATGTTTGCAGAGCAGGAAGGAAAACGCGGCGGTGAATTCTATACGCCTTCCTGTGTTGTTCGGACGTTGGTTGAGGTTTTGCAGCCGTTTAAGGGGCGCGTATACGATCCGTGCTGTGGTTCCGGCGGTATGTTTGTTCAGAGCGCAAAGTTCATTGAAAACCATGCGGGGAACATTGATAATATCGCGGTTTATGGTCAGGAAGCCAACGCAACCACTTGGAAGATGGCACAAATGAACCTTGCCATTCGCGGCATTGATGCCAATTTGGGAAAGTATGCGGCAGACACATTTTTTGAAGATTTGCACCCGACCATGCGTGCAGATTTCATCATGGCGAATCCGCCGTTCAATCTCTCCGATTGGGGCGCGGATAAACTGGCACAGGATAAGCGCTGGAAGTATGGAACGCCGCCTGCTGGAAACGCCAACTTTGCATGGCTGCAACATATGATCTATCATCTTGCGCCAAATGGCAAAATCGGTATGGTGCTGGCGAACGGTTCGCTTTCTTCCCAGAGCGGCGGCGAAGGTGAAATCCGAAAGAAGATTATTGAGGATCATTTGATTGACTGCATCGTTGCGATGCCGACCCAGCTTTTCTATACGACACAGATTCCCGTGTGTCTCTGGTTCCTCAATAAGAAAAAAGCGTTTGAAGATAAAACACTGTTTATTGATGCCCGGAAACTTGGCACGATGATTTCACGCAAGAATCGCGAATTGACGACGGAAGATATCGCCAAGATTGCGGAGACTTATCAAGCGTATTGCAATGGGACGCTGGAAGATGTAAAGGGGTTCTGTGCGGTTGTCACGACCGAAGAAATTGCAAAACAGGATTATATTTTAACGCCCGGACGGTATGTGGGCATTGAGGAACAGGAAGATGACGGTGAGCCATTTGAAGAGAAAATGGGACGTTTGACTTCTGAACTTTCTGAGCTTTTCACTAAGTCTCATGAGCTTGAAGCTCTGATCAAAGAACGACTGGGGGCGATTGGATATGAGATTTAATCTATGGGAAGATTGCAACAGGGTTCCTCTAACCGAGCTGCTGTCTTTTGTTGTAGACAATCGCGGCAAGACTGTTCCTACTGCGCCCAGCGGGCACAAGCTGATTGCGACGAATTGTGTGACAAACAACACCCTGTTTCCGGTGTATGAAAAAATTAGATATTTAAGCGAGGAAACTTATCAGACATGGTTTCGGGCACACCCGATTTCCGGCGATATTCTTTTCGTGAACAAGGGAACTCCGGGACGAGTTTGCCTTGTTCCTGATCCCGTTGATTTTTGTATCGCGCAAGATATGATTGCATTGCGTGCTGACGAATCGAAGATTTATCCCAAATATTTGTTTGCAGTATTAAGAAGCAGAGAAATTCAACAACAAATATATAACACAAACGTTGGAGACGTTATTCCGCATTTCAAAAAGCAATTTTTGGATCAGTTGTTGATTCCCATACCTGAGCGGTCTATACAAGAGTCAATCGGAGACTTGTATTATGTGCTTAGCCTCAAGGCAGAATGTAACAAAAAGATAAACGATAATTTACTTCAGCAGGCACAGGCTCTTTTCAAATCGTGGTTTGTTGATTTTGAGCCATTTAGCAATCAGAAGCCGAGTGACTGGTCGGTATCAACACTTGGTAATGTCTCTATAATGGGAGCAGGCCGAGATAAACCTCAAAATGTATCCCCAATAAAGAGCAACTTGTGTCAATATCCGATTTACTCAAACGGATTGAGTGAAGAGGGACTTTACGGATTTACTGACAAACCTAAAATATTCAAAGAAAGCGTGACTGTGTCAGCTCGTGGAACAATAGGTTTTGTGTGCTTGCGTCATATTCCTTATGTGCCAATCGTTCGTTTAGTAACTCTGATACCTAAAACAGAAATTATTTCTGCAAAATACCTCTATTTATGGCTAAAGCAGCTTCATATTACTGGAACAGGAACAACACAACAACAACTCACAGTACCCGATTTTCGAAAGACAGAGATACTTGTTCCCTCACAAGAAATCGTGACACTATTTACAGCCACAGTTGAGCCTATCTTTAAAAAAATATGGGCAAATCAAAATGAGAACGAAAAGTTATCCTCTCTGCGTGATACATTGCTACCAAAACTAATGTCCGGCGAACTGGATGTATCCGACATCGACCTTTAAGCTGCTAAATTATCGTTTACCGCACTACTGGTGCTTCTAAATATATTTCACATCATATATAAACTTCCACCGGCGGCGGAAGAAAATAAAGGGACTGCCGCCCATTGTCAATCTCTTATAAGAATAGGAGATGATGACGATGAGACAGCGAATAACGAATGATGTTGTGCAGCAAATGCTGCCATATCTGAATAATGTGCAGATTGAAAAGCTGCAAGACGTGTTGGAGCATATACTTTGGAATTACGATATTGCACCAGCTGACGGGAAAAAGCAGGAGCAGGAACAAAATTATCTGAGCTTGTTTTTGCAGGCGAAGAGAGTTGAAGGCTGTTCTGAAAAATCCTTGAAATATTACGACAAAACCATTCAGAAAATGCTGAATGGCGTTGGAAAAACGGTTAAGGAAATTGTCACGGAGGATATACGAGCCTACCTGACGGGATATCAGAAGCAGCGCCAAACCAGCAAGGTGACGGTGGATAATGTGCGGCGCATTTTATCCAGCTTTTTTTCATGGCTTGAAGATGAGGATTTCATTGTGAAAAGCCCAGTGCGCAGGATTCATAAGGTCAAGACTGCAAAGGTGGTCAAGGACACATACACCGATGAAGCCTTGGAATTGATGCGGGATAACTGTACAACGACGCGGGATTTGGCGATGATTGATTTGTTGGCTTCTTCTGGAATGCGTGTTGGAGAGTTGGTCACGCTAAACCGCGAGGACATCAACTTCAACGAGAGAGAATGTGTCGTTCTTGGTAAGGGTAATAAAGAACGATTGGTCTATTTTGACGCTCGAACAAAGATTCATTTGCAAAACTATTTTGATGCCCGAACAGACGATAACCCCGCATTGTTTGTAACATTGAAACAGCCTTTTGAGCGGCTGAAAATCGGTGGTGTGGAAACAAGACTTCGAGAAATGGGACGGCGGCTCAAAATTCCGAAGGTTCATCCCCATAAGTTTAGACGGACGCTGGCAACAACGGCGATTGATAAGGGAATGCCCATAGAGCAAGTCCAGCAGCTCTTAGGGCATCAGAAAATTGACACCACCATGCACTATGCAATGGTAAAACAACAAAATGTGAAATTAGCACATCGAAAATATATTGGATAGGAGCAGAAAAAATGAGACTTGGCGACTGCCTTAAGATGAATCTTCATAGTTATTCAGAAAAAGATAAATGGTCTGTAATTCGCTATCTTGATACAGGAAATATTACTGAAGGACGACTTAATGAGGTTCAATCTCTTCTTGTTGGAAGAGATAAAATTCCTAGCAGAGCTAGACGAAAAGTATCTATTGGAGACATCGTCTTTTCTACTGTTCGTCCTAATCAGAAACATTATGGTATTATTGAAGAAGAAATTGAGAATCTTCTTGTTTCAACGGGATTTGCTGTTATGACGGTCAATGAAGAAATTGCTGACCCGTACTTTATATATTATTTTCTTACACAACCGGATATCATTAATTCTCTACAAGCAATAGCCGAACAGAGTACATCGACATATCCATCTATCAAGCCATCTGATATTGAAGGTATTGAGATTTGTCTTCCAGCACTTAAAACACAAAAAAAGGTAAGCAATATACTTAGAGTTATTGATGAAAAAATGAAATTGAATAATAGGATAAACGATAATTTAGCGGCTTAGAGCTGGACGGCAGAGACATCGATCTCGCCGGACATCAACTTGGGCAGTAGCGAGTCGCGGATTGCTTCTAATCGGCAGTTTTCTTCATAATTGGCGCGGATTAACTCATCTATCGGATGTGCGACAGTCTCAAACCGGTCTATTTGGGTCACGAGAGGAACATCAATCGGTATGGCATTGAGTGCATCTCTATTGATAGAGCCGAAGACCGTACCTTCGCCATTGAAAACATCGAGCTGAGACCTGAGCGCAAACATCGTGTAGAGGACAAACGAACTGTGACCCGTTTTACTATGAATAGCACCTAAGCCGCGTCCAATGCAGCATCTCTCATACGCTACATTGAGATCACCCACGGGAGCGCGGACGCTGAGAAGGACATCACCATCCTCAGCCATGCGTTTAGGTTCGGTGGTAAAAAGACGTCGTTTGGGAAACCGAAATCCAAATTCAGCTCGTCCCTGATAGAAAACCTCGCCAACACCATCTTCGTTGTAGCTGCTGCCACTCGGAGACTGCCCCATTGTGATAACTGCAATGTCACTGAGAGTTCCAGAGGTAACATCGTTGTTGGAACTGTTGAGGAACATTTCAGCATACAATGCCATCGCTTGCTGCTGTAAATTATCGTTTACAGGAGGAATTGAATTGAAGTGTATTATTGAATGGTGTAATACCAATACGGGCTTTTTAACGGCTATTTTATCAGCTATTGGTCTGCTCGTCAGTACCATTGCGGTTATTGTGTCAATCAAAACAGCGAGACTTCCATATAAGAAAAAAATATTACTCTCATGTTCAACGGATATTGGCATCTTTAGTAGTATTATAACAGGACAATCAAGCTCTAAAATCGTAGGAATGTCAGTTAATGCAACTAATGTGGGATCTAGGAATGTAAATATTACCTATTTGGGAATTTCTGTGAAAGATAAATCGTTACAGGGAAAACAAAATAAAATAACTAAAATACGTGATGAAATTACAGGAACAGGTTTGATGGCTCCTACTGAAATCAAGACAGAATTTTTTAATAAAGATGATTTGATTATTTCACTTGGTAATCTGGGCAATAACACGAAAGTTTACCTTTATGCACATGACTCGGAAGGTCAGGTATATATGAAGAAAATGGGACGCGCAGATAATATTATAAGGGCATTATCCGACTAAAATGTTATTCTGACAGATACAATATATACTGTATAATATTGTACAATAGGGGGGCTTTTCCATGCCGTTCTCCGTTTTTACCGAAGATACTTTTGAACAGGCGGTCATCGCTATCTTTGAAAAGATGGGCTATGAGCATATCTATGCGCCGGATATCGACGGGCGCGATTATTCCAGCCCGTTGTTGGATGATGTGCTGGCTTCCAGCCTGCGCAGAATCAATCCGGATATGCCGGTTCAGGCGATCACAGAGGCGGAAAATAAGCTCCGAAATTTTGACGTTGGCAGCCTTTTGCAGAAAAACATGACCTTTATGGATTATTTGCAAAATGGCGTAACGGTCAAATACTTTGTGCAGGGTGAGGAAAGAAGCGGCATTGTCTATTTGCTGGACTATGCGCATGTAGAACGAAATACGTTCTATGTTGTCAACCAGTTTACTTATGTCGAAAACGGCAATAATCGCCGCCCGGATGTGATTCTGTTTGTTAACGGTATGCCGCTTGTTTTGATGGAACTGAAATCGCCGTCCAAGGACGATGTGGGCGCAGAAAATGCTTACAATCAGATTCGCAACTACATGAAGGATATTCCGAGCATCTTTAACTACAATGCAATCTGCGTGATTAGCGATTTAAGCACGAACAGAGCCGGAACGATTACTTCTGGACTGGATCGCTTTATGGAATGGAAATCCGTAGATGGCGAGTATGAGAGTGTGGCAGTTGCGGATTTCAGCACGTTCTACGAGGGAATGTTTCCTAAGGACAGACTGCTGGATATCATAAAGAACTTTATTCTGTTTTCCAATGAATCTCCAAGCCCTGTCAAAATTCTGGCGGGTTATCATCAGTATTTTGCCGTTCACAAGGCGATTGATAAAGCCATCGTGGCGACAAAAACGGACGGAAAAGGCGGCGTGTTCTGGCATACGCAGGGAAGCGGAAAATCGCTATCGATGGTTTTCTATGCGCATTTATTGCAGGATGCGCTGGATCAGCCAACGATTGTTGTAATGACGGATCGCATTGATTTGGATGACCAGCTTTATACGCAGTTTGCTAAGACTGCGCAGTTCCTCCGCCAAACACCCGTACAGGCGGAGAGCAAAGCGAATTTAAAGGCACTGTTGGATGGACGAGCTGCAAACGGTATCATCTTTACAACAATGTTCAAATTCGAACCGGGAGAAAAACCACTGTCGGAACGCCGCAATATTATTGTTATGGCAGATGAAGCACATCGCGGACAGTATGGGTTCGATGAGCGCGTCATTATGACCAAGAACGATAGGGGAGAGCCGGAAGCGAGAATTGCGATTGGCAACGCGCGGATTATTCGCGACGCATTGCCCGGAGCAACGTTTATTGGTTTTACCGGAACGCCTGTATCAGCTAAAGACCGCAACACGCGCGAGGTTTTCGGTGACTATATTGATGTATACGATATGACGCAGGCGGTTGAGGACGGGGCGACAAAGCCGGTTTATTACGAGAGCCGGGTTATCAAGCTAAACCTAAACAAAGAATTGCTCGATCAAATTGATCAGACTTATGATAGATTGGCGGAAAATGCCGATCCGCTGGCAATAGAGAAAAGCAAAAAGATGCTGGGGCAAATGGAAAGCGTGCTGGGTGCAGAATCCACGCTTAATTCTCTTTGCACGGATATTGTTGAGCATTATGAAAAGTACCGCGCCAATTTGCTTACAGGTAAAGCAATGATCGTTGCATATAGCCGACCGATTGCCATGAAAATTTATCATAAACTGCTTGAATTGCGTCCAGCATGGAAAGAAAAGATAGGCGTGGTGATGACAAGTGGCAACAGTGATCCAGCCGAGTGGAAGGATATCATTGGCACGAAGGCGCATAAAGAAGAACTAGCCCGCAAATTCAAAGATAATAACGATCCCATGAAGATTGCCATTGTGGTGGATATGTGGCTGACAGGATTTGATGTTCCGTCACTGGCGACTATGTATGTCTACAAGCCGATGCATGGTTATAATCTGATGCAGGCTATTGCTCGTGTCAATCGTGTTTTCCGAGATAAGGAAGGCGGATTGATTGTGGATTATGTAGGTATTGCTTCAGCACTAAAAGCGGCAATGAAGGAATACACGGGGCGAGATCAGCTGAGATATGGCGATATGGATATTGCCAAGACAGCCTATCCGAAATTTCAGGAGAAGTTGCAGGTTTGTAAAGATATTCTTTATGGGTTTGATTATTCTGAATTTTTCAGTGGACAACCGCTTACCATGGCAAAATTGATTGCAGATGGCGTAAACTTTGTTTTGGATGCGGCAGTGCCGACTAGAAAAGATCAATGGCTTAGAGAGGCGCTTCTGCTTCATCAAGCGCACACGTTATGTGCCAGCTTGACAACGGAGGAAGAACGTCACTATGCAGCGTATTTTGAAGCTATTCGCGCAACTGCTAGCAAAATTGTGATTTCATCCGGCGGTAAAAGTAGACTTTCTCTGACGGATATCAACCGAGAAATCAATGAATTGTTGAAATCGACGATTCAAAGTGAGGGCGTTATCAATCTGTTTGACAGTAAAGAGTATGGTGGAGAAACATTCTCCTTGTTTGATCCTGAGGTTTTGGAAGAAATCTCAAAAATGAAGCAAAAGAATATCGCAGTAGAAGTGCTGAAAAAGCTGCTGGCAGAGCAGGTTCAAGTCTATACGCGGACAAATTTGGTGCAGTCCAAGAAGTTTTCCGAGAAGATCAAATCGCTGATGAATGCGTATTACAATGGCTTGATTACCAATGAAGAAGTCATCAAAGAACTGTTGGAAACAGCGCAACAGATGGCGCAGAAGCGAAAAGAAGGTCAGCAAATGGGGCTGACGGATGAAGAAATGGCGTTTTATGATGCACTGACGCGACCGGAAGCGATTAAAGATTTCTATACGAACGATCAGCTTGTTGCCATTACACGAGAACTGACGGAAGCACTACGCAAGAATCGCACGATTGATTGGCAGAAAAAAGAGGGAGCGAGGGCGAAGATGCGCGTGATGATTAAGCGATTGCTGAAAAAATATAAGTATCCACCGGAGGGGATGGAGGATGCAATCGGTACAGTGATGAATCAGTGCGAATTGTGGACAGATAATGCGGAAGAATAACAAGGAGCACTTGTTAGAATATTTGGCGGAGGATTGAATTTCGCTGTTCAGCATAGTATAATTAACTCGGAATAAACCGAGTCGGAGGCGACCGAGTAAATGAAATTCTACGGACGGGAAAAGCAGCGCAAAGATTTGCATCGTCTGTTTTCACATGAAGGAATGCAGATCGGCTTGATTTATGGACGCAGGCGCGTCGGCAAAAGCGAGCTGATTAAGCAGAGTCTGCGCGAAACAGACGTAACCAGCATCTATTTTGAATGTAAACAGACAACGGAACAGAATAACACGGAGAGTCTGTCTGTGCTGCTGGCGGATACGTTTCATTTTCCGAAACCTTCTTTTGACAGCATGGAAGCGTTGCTGACGTATCTGTTTGAAGCGGCGAAGGAAAAGCCGATGATCTTGGTGCTGGATGAGTACCCATACTTGCGCGAAGTTGTGCAGGGGATGGATAGCGTTTTGCAGGCGTTGGTTGACCGCTATCGCGATACATCGGCGCTGAAGCTCATCCTGTGCGGTTCGTATGTGGACGTTATGAAATCCCTTTTGCTTCGGGAGAATCCGCTGTATGGGCGCGTGGATCGAACCATTGATTTGAAGCCGATGGATTATTACGAATCGGCACTGTTTTATCCGACTTTTTCTGACGAGGATAAGGTCAGGCTGTACAGCGTGTTCGGTGGAATTCCGTATTATAACAGGCTCATCAATTCGCGGCTTTCGGTTCGGGAGAACATCATCGAGTTGATTGCTTCTCCGGATGCTAGGCTGGAAAATGAAGTTTCGATGTACCTCAAATCGGAGATTTCCAAAATCAACAATGCGAACGAGGTGTTTGAAGCGCTGGCACGGGGATTCTCGAAGTACAGCGATTTGCTTTCGCAGTCCCATGTGTCCAGCAGCCCGGCGTTGGCGGATGTGTTAGAAAAGCTGATTCGTATGGAGGTTGTCAAGAAGGAAGCACCGATTAACGATGTGAACAACAAGCGCAAAGCAGGGTATATCATTACGGATAATCTTTCGCTGTTTTACTATCGGTATGTGTTTCGCTATTCCTCGCAGATGAATGTAATGGATTCCGATGTGTTTTATGACCGGTATATCAGGGATGACTTTGAAAAGCAGTATGTTCCGCGCCAGTTCGAGGAAATTTGCAGGCAGTATCTGATTCGTCAAAATCGCGCAGGGAAGCTCCCGATTCCGTTTGATCGGATTGGAAAATACTATTACGATGATCCGCAGACGCGGACGAACGGCGAGTTCGATATTGTAACCGAAGACCCCAATGGCTACGTCTTTTATGAGGCTAAATTCCGCAGTGAACCGCTTACACAGAGCATGATTCAGCAGGAAATCGAGCAGGTCAGGCGGACGGGGATGAATTGTTATCGGTATGCGTTTATTTCGCGGAATGGATTCGATGCGCAGGCGGATGAAGGGGTGGAGCTAATTTTGCTTGATAAATTGTATGAATAGTATGTGGTTCTCGATGATTAATATATTATAATAAAATTGTTGAATTAGGAGGAGTTTTATGATTACGATAGTTACAGGTACAACAAATAAGCCGACAGCATCGGATTTGTTAAAAGAGTATTTTCAAAAGAAAAAAGAACTTGATGGATATCTTTATATTGGGTATCCTATTATCGGAACAGTAGATGGGGCTTATCCGATAGATGCGCTTTTAATATCTCCCTCAATGGGAATTGTAGCGTTTGATCTTATCGAAGGCAAAAATTATGATGGATATGAAGAAAAACAGGATGATTGCGCAAATAAAATTGAAGCGAAGCTTAAGGGATATAAACAGCTTGTAAATAAAAGAACGCTATGTGTGGATATACATGTAGTAACATTTGCACCGGGAGTAGTTAGGCGTGACGACAATAATGAAGAAGACTATCCTATATGTACAAATGATAAAGAATTATCGGAGACTTTGAAAAAATATATATGGGATAATAATTCGTATTATCCTAGTGTTGTCTCTATTTTACAAGCAATTTCAACGATAAGAAAAGGAAGAAAAAAGAGAGAAATTACAAATCAAGAATCTCGGGGGGCAAAGATTAGGCGTTTAGAGGATTCTATTGCTAATTTGGACAACCAGCAAAGTAGAGCTGTTATCGAAACGGTAAATGGTGTTCAGAGAATTCGAGGGTTGGCTGGATCAGGAAAGACTATTGTATTGGCATTGAAAGCAGCGTATTTGCATGCACAACATCCTGAATGGAAGATAGCGGTGACATTTAATACCCGATCTCTCAAGGGGCAGTTTAAGCAATTAATTAATACGTTTTATATAGAGCAAACAAGTGATGAACCCGATTGGGATAACCTTAATATTATTCATGCTTGGGGAGCTGTTGGTGGTGGCGATCGACAAGGAATTTATTATACTTTCTGTGAAACAAATAATGTTGAGTACTGTGATTATTTAACGGCTCGAAATAAATATGGTCGTATAGATCCATTTGGGGGTGCATGCGAAAAAGCGTTGCAAGAGGCAAAGAGTATTGAAAAGCTATATGATGTAATTTTAATAGATGAAGCACAGGACTTTTCTCCAGCATTCTTAAAGCTTTGCTATGAAATGCTTAATGAACCAAAACGCTTGGTATATGCTTATGACGAATTGCAGAACTTGAGGACACAGTCGCTACCATCTCCGGAAGTTATATTTGGATCTAAAGAGGATGGAACACCGAAAGTAAAGTTCTCTCAAAATCAAAAAGACGGGGCGAAACAAGATATTATTTTAGAGAAGTGTTATAGAAACTCTCGACCGGCTTTGGTAACTGCGCACGCACTTGGATTTGGTATTTATAGAAAACCAGAAGGACCGGACAGATCAGGATTGGTTCAAATGTTTGATCAAAGTGGTCTTTGGAAAGATATAGGATATGAAGTGTCTGAAGGACGCTTAGAAGATGGACAGA
>OLRC01002125.1_pt1 | contig 11319 bp, 8 predicted proteins | sample 1672081 | NCBI WGS metagenome assembly OLRC01 (sample SAMEA3136643, study PRJEB25190) | human gut metagenome | biome: human gut; feature: human-associated habitat; material: faeces | place: Austria | collected 2013
ATGATCTTGGAGCCCATCTGCACGCACTGCACCAGCCAGTGGCCAATGTAGCCGTCGGCGTTGGAGGCCAAAGGCTCGTTGCCCCACACCACCAGCACCTCGGGCGGACGGAACTCGTCGGCCATGTAGCGGTCGGGATGCCCCTGCGAGGCGTCGACGATGGGGAAGTCGCCCATAGGAGCGATGCAGCCGCAGGTGCGCGGCAGGTAGCACGCATAGCCCGTGAAGCCGATGTGCGCCACGTTCGCCGTCTTGAAGGCAGCTTGGAAGAAGTAGTGCAGCTGCCACACCGTGCCGCGCGCCGTGCCCTTCGTGCACAGGATGGACTCGGGGCCGTACTCTTCCCACACCTTGCGCGTCTCGCGCTCAACGATGTCGTACGCCTCGTCCCACGTGATGCGCTCCCACTTGTTCTCGCCACGCTCGCCGGCGCGCTTCATGGGGTACTTCAGACGGTCCGGATGGTTGATGGCCTCGACACGGTTCAGGCAGCGCATGCACAAACGGCCGTTCGCACACGGGTCAAGCGGGTCGCCCTCCACGAACTCCACCTTGCCGTCCTTCACGTAGTACAACAGACCGCACGAGCTGTGACAGCCCGGAGGCGAATAGTGGTACGTGCGCGTCACGGTGTACCCGTCCTCTTCCCACTGGTACTCCCCCGCGTGGTACGCCTCGCGGTTGATGCTGTCGAGAAACTCTTTGTAGTCAGCCATGCTTCTCTCCTCTCGGTTCCTCTCGCCTTCGCTTTCTTTCCCGAAAACGCCCCCGCTTCGCGCCTGTGTGCGCGACTCGTCCAACCAGGCGCGACCCCGTCCTGCCATCATCGGGAATAGGACAGGCCGAACCTTCGCTGGCAACGAAATTCGGAACGCCTCCCACCTTACGTTCGAGCGCACCGAAAGAAGGGGAACGGAGCGTATGGTTCGAGGGCGGGACGCCGGCTGAGCGTATTCTTTTCGCGACAACCCGCCATTCCGTATTGCGCGGCGCAGACCTGGCGGTCGTTTCTATAATGGAGGGCGAAGACGCCGTTTCGCCCGGCATCGGACACAGAAGCACTTCGCGCCATCCAAGGGGGAATGACGGTGGCGAACGCCGAAACGAACACGCACGGGAAACCGTTGACGCAGGCGCACGACACGCACGGGAAGCCCTCGGCACAGGCGCACGAGGCCGCCCGCAAGGACGCCCCTCTCGCTGCACGCAAGGGCGGAAAGGCCGTTCCCTCGGAACAGGAAACCGAGCGCACCGCGTTCGAGACGGGCGAGAAGGTCGGATACGCCGCCATCGTCGCCTGGCTCCCCACCCTGCTTCTGAACGGCGCGCTTTCCGACGGCGATCTGGCCGCTGCATGCGCACGCCTCCCCGAGCCGCTTGCCGCGCTCCAAAGCGTGCTGCCTGCTGCATTCTGCCTGCTTCTGTGTGGCGTTTTTGGCCTTGCGGGCGTGCTCTTCGCCAACCGCATAACCTCTCGACGGAACTTCTTCATGCTGTGGACGGCGGCCATCGCCTGCACGGCGGCGTCCTTGTGCATCCCCAGCGACGTCGCAGGAGCCGCCCTGCTTGCCGCCGCCTTCACCGTCGCCCGCCTGCTGTGGAAAATCCATCTGGTGAACAAGGCGTTCGATCCGTCCACGCTGATCGTGGCCACGTTCCTTTGTGGCGGCGTGCTGCTGCTCTCGGCGCTTCTGGACGAAGCGGCCGCCGGATTCTCCCTGTGCCTTCTTCTGATCGTGGCGCTGTGCATGTTCTTGGCCGTATCGGTGAACACGTACAAGGACTGGGTGTTCGTTCCGAAAGAGGCCATGCGTGCCAGAGGGTTCACCGCCACGCAGAAGGTCTTCGCCGCCACGGCCAAGGCCATGACCGGCATCGCGTTCGGGACGCTTGCCTTCACGTACACGCGTCAGACATCGCTCGCCGTTGCCGGAGCGGTGTGGCTGGCGAGCGCCGGCATCGTGCTGCTGTTCGAGCGCACGAGCAAGAAGCCTTCGAAGTCCGCGGTGCGCGGCTACTTCCTGCTGGGATCGATCGCGGCGCTGGCGGCCATCCCCGTGCTGCCCGACGCAGGACGCGTGGGCGGCGCCGCGGCGCTTTCCCTGCTCATGGTGGCGAGCGCTCTGACGAACGCCATCCGCCACATGGTGGTGCAGAAGGACCTCACGCTTTCCGACGTGTACCTGTTCGGCTTCCGCCACGCCACCGACTCGCTCGGCATGTTCGCCGGCTATGTGACCAGCTTCGCCGTGTTCACGTACGCCCCGCCTCCCTCCACTGCGGCGTTCGGCTTCTTCGGCGCCGCCGCCTTCCTGGTCACCTGGGTGAGCCTGCTGTCGCTGGGCGTGTTCGAGAGCAAGCGCGAACGCATCCCTACCACCGGCATGGCCGACCCGTGGCACGAAAAGGTGATGAAAATGGCAAAGGAACACGGCCTCACGCCACGCCAGACCGAGATCTTCGACGCCCTGTCGCGCGGACGCAACGCGAAGTACATCATGCAGCGCCTGTACCTGTCCGAAGGCACGGTGAAAAAGCAGGTGTTCCAGATCTACAAGCGCATGGGCGTGCACACGCAGCAGGACCTGATCACGCTCGTCATGGAGACCGACCTGGACGCCGCGCCCGCGGGAAAGGCCGCCACGCGTTCGTGACTGCCGGGGTGCAAAGCATACTGCGGCCTCCCTGGGCGCCGGACAAGCATACGCTCGGTTTCCGCAGTTGCGCACCCTCATCCGGTAAGATGACGGCGGCAACCGGGAAGGGCAGCGGGGCATCGCGAGGCCAGCCCAGACGGCAGAGCCGCAGACCGCAGACGAGAGGGGCACGCATGAGAGAGTCGATGGAAACGTTCGTGAGAGGGCCGGGCAACGCCGAAGCCGTCCGCGCGCTCGAAAGCCTGAGCGGCCTGCGGCCCATTCCCTTGAAGCTGTACATCGAGGGGCCGCGCCATGCGGGCAAAAGCACGCTCGTGCGCAGCTGGGCAGCCGATGCCGAGCGGGGCGGCGCCGGCGAGGCCGTGTTCGCCTGCTCGGGTGCCGACATCGCCATGGCGCTGCAGTTCGAAGCCGACGACACCTTCTTCGAGAAGCTGGGCGCCACGCCTATTCTGCTCGTCGACGACATCGGCCTTTTGCTGCAGGCCGAACGGGGCGACCAGCTGCTCGCACTCATGCTGGCCGAGCGGGATCGCCTGGGGCTGAGCACCGTCGTCACGTCCCGCCAACCTGCAAGCGCCTGCGAGGCGAACGAGGCGCGCGAAGCGCTCGCATCGTTCGAAGACGTGCACATGGAGCCGCTTGACCACGCCGGGAAGTGCGCGTTCGTGCGCCTTGCCGCTGCGGAATACGGCACCGACGCAAGCCCACTTCTGGAAGAGGCAGCCGTCGCCTGTATCGTGGAGATGATGGGCGCCCGCTTCGAAGACCTGGAGAGCGCCACGCGCTACCTGATGACGGACGAAGGCTGCGCCGCCCACGAAACGCTGGACGCTGCGGCCGTCCAAGGCCTTCTGCAGCCGTGACCCACAACCCGAAAGACGTGAACAGGAGGAAGACATGTCGCATGCAACCGCACTGACCGACGAGACCATCGAAGACTTCATCGAAGGACAGGACAAACCCGTGCTCGTCTGCTTCTATTCCAGCGAGGAAGACACGCAGTACCAGTTCGACCGCGTGATCGAAGAGCTGGCCGACACCCAGGACAAGGTGGCCATCGGCAAGATAGACGCATGGAAGCACCCGGCACCGGCGCGCTACTACAACGCCAAATGGTTCCCCACGTCCATCATGTTCGTCGATGGCCAGATCAAGGACTACTGCGTTGGCGAAGACTACGCCGACCAAGTAATGACCCGCTTCGCGGACTTCTTCTAGACGAACTACCCTTGCGTCAGCAGGTCGAGAGCTGCCGAGAAATCCTTCGGCTCACGGCAGGACCCTCGACTGCCACTTCCAGCTGCTTTTCCGTAAACCCTGCCGCAAAGGCGCGCTCGAGGTCGCGTTCGGTTTGCAAAGGAGCGAAAAGAAGGCGCGCCCTTTTCGAGGACGCGCCTTCCTTGGAGATATTCGCCGAAAGCCCTTACTTTTTGATGGCCTTGAACGCTTCCGTCTGCGCCCTGATGCCGCGCTCGGCAGCCAGACGCTCGATGGACGTGGCGCCGAAGAAGCCGTCCACCTGGGCCACCCGCTCGATGATGTAGGCCGCGTCCTTCGGCTCGGAGATGGGACCGCCATGGCAGATGACCAGCGCGTCGGGATTGATGTCCTTGACCACCTTGGCGATGCCAGCGATGATCTCCACGCAGTCGTCCAGCGTGCGCGCCGTCTCCGCGCCGATGGTGCCGCCCGTGGTCAGGCCCATGTGCGCCACCACGATGTCGGCGCCGGCCTTGGTCATGGCTGCGGCCTGCTCCTCGTCGAACACGTAGGGGCAGGTGAGCATGTCCAGCTTGTGCGCCTCGGCGATCATGTCCACCTCGAGGTCGTAGCCCATGCCCGTCTCTTCCAGGTTCTTGCGGAACACGCCGTCGATCAGGCCCACGGTCGGGAAGTTCTGCACGCCGTTGAAGCCCTGGTCCTTCAGCTCCTTGAGGAAGCGGCTCATCACGCGGAACGGGTCGGTGCCGCAGACGCCGGCCAGCACCGGCGTGTCCTTGACGACCGGCAGCACTTCGGAGCCCATCTCGACCACGATCTGGTTCGCGTCGCCGTACGAAAGCAGGCCCGCCAGCGACCCGCGTCCCGCCATGCGGAAACGGCCGGAATTGTAGATGACGAAGATGTCGGCCCCGCCGGCCTCGGCCGACTTCGCCGTGATGCCGGTACCGGCACCCACGCCCAACAGGATGTTGCCCTCGGCAAGGGACTTCCGGAAACGGTCGAGGATTTCCGCACGTGACAGTTCAAGCATGGTTTCTCTCCTTTTCTCGTACCTGTTGCTTCGCTATGCGCTCACGTCGCCGTTCATCAGGTCGATGAGCTTCTGCGCCGCTGCGCAGGCGAATTCGTCGTCGTTGATATGGGCATCCATTTCGATGATCTGGGCAGCCTGGGGAGAGATGGACGCCTTCAGCGTGTCGAACAGCATCGCGTCCTCTTCCGGACCATAGAACGGCTGGCCTTCGGCGTCGATCATCGACACGCCCTTGAGCGGCAGCATGCACACGCAGGGACCCGTGGACAGGTTTACCTTCGACGCGATGGCCTCGGCGACCTGGCGGTTTTCGTCCACCGTGGTACGCATGAGCGTGACCGTGGGATTGTGCTTGTACAGGTTGCGGCCTTTGAACTGCTCCGGAACCGTGTCCCACGGGCCGAAGTTCACCATGTCGAGCGCACCCACGCTGATGACCGTCGGCACCCCGTTCAGCGCGGCCGCCGAACAGCGGTCGGGGCCGGCCGCCAGCACGCCGCCTACGATCTCGTCGCACCATTCGGTGGTGGTCAGGTCCAGCACGCCGCTGATGAACCCGCCGTTGACGAGCGCTTCCATGCATTTGCCGCCGGTGCCCGTGGCGTGGAACACCAGCACTTCGTAGCCGCGTTCCTCCAGATACGCCTGTGCCTTCTGCACGGCGGGCGTCGTCACGCCGAACATGGTGGCCGCAACCAGCGGCCTTTCGTCCGTCACTTCAGGGTGGGGATGCTCCAGCATGCCCACCATGGCGCTCACCGCGTTGTCGAAGATGGTGGCCGAGAAGCTGTTGATGCCGGCCACGTCCACGATGGAGGGGAACATGGCAATGTCCGACGCCCCGATGTAGGGCGAGGTGTCGCCCGACGCCATGGTGGACACCATGACCTTCGGCACGCCGATGGGCAGCTTGCGCATGCCGGCCGTGGCGATGGTGGTGCCGCCCGAGCCACCCATGGAGAACACGCCGTCGAAGCGCCCGTTGGCATACAGGCTGGGCAGCAGCTTCTCCACGCCGCGCGTCATGGTCTCGGTGGCGAAGGCGCGGTCCTTCTTCTCCACAACCACCGAAAGGTCGATGTCGATGGCCGCCGTCACCTCGGTGTTGGGCACGTCGGGCATGGTCTGCGGGTCGAACACGCCGCAGTGGATGGTCAAGGTGTTGACGCCGAGCTCCTTGAAACGGGACGCCACGTAGGCGAACTCTTCGCCCTTGGTATCGAAGGTGCCGATGATCGCAACGGTTTTCACTCATGCCTCCTATCAGTCGACAGACAGGCACAGTGTAGTTCTTGACTCAAAGGGTCGCAATATCGGTTGCCAGAGTGACATACGCCCCTCAAAAAGAATTCCGCGGGCGGCCATTCCCGCGCGGTCGGCGCAGCGCCCGCGCACTTGTCACGCACGGCCTGAGCCCTTGCACGCGCACCCCACGAACCCTTGCACGCGCACCCCCACGAGCGCTCTCGCCACCCACGCGTCGCACGCCGCTCGTCCACTACTGCACGCACCCGCAGCCCGCAGCCCATGCGCGCCGATCGCCCACACACCGCCCATGTCCGGAGCGCCCGTACGCGCACTGCGCGGACTTTCCGCGCGTCCCCCTTTCTTATTCCTTGCCAAGTGATAGACTATATCCTATATTTACAGGATGCCAACAACTAATGAAGGGGTGGTCATCATGGACTATCGGGCGTATTATCGCAAGGCCGATGGAGGATATCAGGCGTACTACGATGCCATCGCCAAAGCACAGGACCCCGATCCCCAGGCCACCGCGCGCACCCGCAACGCCGAAGGGGCTTTGCCGGGAGAGGCGCAGGACAAGCTGTTCAACGTGTCCGCCGAGATCAAGAACACGTTCCACGAATTTGGCGCTCCTCTGCCTCCCTTGCTGGAAGGATGCACGGTGGTGGACTTGTGCTGCGGAAGCGGGCGCGACACCTATCTGGCCGCCCAGCTGGTAGGGCCCGCCGGCAAGGTCATCGGCGTGGAGCCGAATGCAGAGCGCCTTGCCATCGCCGAAAAGTATCGGAACAAGGAAATCAAGCAGTTCGGATACGACACATGCAACGTGGAGCTGGTGCAAGGCACGCCCGAGGACCTGTCCTTCATCGTCGACAGCTCGGTCGATGTCGTGATCTCCAACTGCACGTTCAACCTTTCGCCCGACAAGGGCGCCTACATCGCCGAGGTGAAGCGCATCCTGAAGCCGCAGGGCGAATGGTACTTCACCGACGTCTTCACTGACCGCCGCATCCCGCAGGAAACGTCCGACAAGGTGGAGAACGTGGCCATGCGCCTGGGCGGCGCCGTGTTCGTCGAAGACTTCCGCCGCATGGCGCAAGAGCTGGGATTCCATGATCCCCGCTACGTCATGACCTGGAAGACCCCCGTGTCCGACGAGGAAGCCGCCGTGTACCCCGACGTCGCCTTCGCCACCATCACCTGCCGCCTCATCAATTCAGACCTCACGTCCGACCACTGCGAGGACTACGGGGAAGAGATCGTGTACGACGGGTCGTTGCCCGACTATCCCGATTTCTTCCTGTACGACAAGGACATCAAGTTCCCGGCCGGCCAGACGTGCCACGTGTGCGACAACGTTTCCGTGCTCGGCCTCGAGGGATGCCGTTACGCGAAGGTCATTTCCGTGAAGGGCGACCGGTCGGTGCACTACGGCGACATCCACGGCGACCACATCATCAAATGCGCGCCCGACTGGGAAGGCGTCGTCGACGAGGATGACCAGCCCATCCAGGTCAGCTGCTGCTAAAGACGGCTTCCGGAAAACCGTCGAATCGAATGTGAGCCGAAAGAAGGATCATGGACAAGATACGTTTTATGGTGGTGAGCGGCTTTCTGGGCGCCGGCAAGACCACCACGATGATCGCGCTCGCCGAGCACATGAACAAGACCTTCGGCGAGACGGCCATCATAGCCAACGACCTGGGTGCCAACCTGGTGGACACGAACCTCACGCAGACGTCGGGCTGCACGGTGGCCGAAATCGCCTCGGGCTGCATCTGCTATCAGATGGACAACACCGTCGACCAGATCCGCCGCCTGCGCGACAAGGACGGGGCGGTGTTCGTGATGAGCGACATTCCCGGATGCGGCGTCGGCGCGCTCGACCACGTGTACCACCGCCTGGCCACCGACAACGCGGACGAGTTCACGCTCTCGCCCTTCACCGTGGTGGTCGATCCGGAGCGTTTGCGCATGATCATGCCCGAACGCGCCGACATCAACCTGCCCGAAGAACTGGTGTATCTGCTGAAGCTGCAATTGGAAGAGGCCGACCTCGTGGTGCTCAACAAGGCCGACCTCCTTGCGCCCGAAGACGTGGAGCGCTACGTCGACTTCCTGCATGCGGCCTGCCCCGACATTCCCGTGATGGTCATTTCGGCGCTCGAGCGCACCGGCATCGAAGAGCTGGCGGAATTCATCACCACGCACGAAACGGCGCTCAAGAACTTCTCGGTGCGCAACAACCAGGAATTCGCCGATGCCGAGGCGAAGCTCACCTGGTACAACCGCCGGCTGTACCTGAAGACGAACGACGGCGGCAAAATAGACTGCAACGCCGTGGTCGACGACCTCATAGAGAGCATCCGCATGGGCCTCATCGAGAAGAAGCGCAACGTGCCGCATCTGAAGACGTTCGCCACCTCGGGCAATGGCGACTTCAACAAAGCGTCGCTCATCGGCGTGGACTACGACGTAGAATATGCACAGCAGTTCCTGCGCCCGCACAAGAACCTGCGCATGATCGTGAATGCGCGCGCCGTGTGCGAGTCACGGCCACTCGCACGCCTCATGGACGACGCGCTCGACGAGGTGTGCGAGAAGTACGACCTCGACTGCCAGGTGTTCTTCACGGAATGCTTCGGCATGGCCGACGAAGGAAGGTGACGTTCCGGCTACCTGCCGGCCGCCGGAATTAGCCGATGGGTGCAGGCGCAGGAGAACACACACGGGATTGCAAGCACAAGGAGCCTCATGGAATTCGACGAAAGCCAGGACATCCGCGAGCTGGTGCGCGCGTACTACGGAGAGACGCTGCAAGGGTCGGACGACCTCAAGACCGACGCCTGCTGCTGCACGACGGCGACCCCGCCGAAATACGTGCTGGACGTCATGGGCGAGATCGAAGACGACATCATGATGCACTTCTACGGATGCGGCTCGCCCATTCCGCCCGCCCTCGCCGGAGCGACGGTCCTCGATCTAGGATGCGGCACGGGACGGGACGTGTACCTCTGCTCGAAACTGGTGGGGCCCGCCGGGCGCGTGATCGGCGTGGACATGACCGAGCAACAGCTTGCCTTCGCGCGGCGCTACGAGGCGCGGCAGATGGAGCGCTTCGGGTTCGCCCAGTCCAACGTCGAGTTCCATCAGGGCTTCATCGAGGATTTGACCGCCATCGGCATCGAGGACGATTCGGTGGACGTGGTCATCTCTAACTGCGTCATCAACCTGTCCCCCTTCAAGGACCAGGTGTTCGCCGAAATCGCGCGCGTGCTCAAACCGGGCGGCGAGCTGTACTTCTCCGACATCTTCTCCGACCGGCGCGTGCCGCCCAAGTTCTACGACGACCCCGTACTGCGAGGCGAATGCCTTTCGGGGGCTCTCTACCTGGAAGACTTCCGCCGCATCCTGGCCAAGCACGGCATCAACGCGTTCTACGACGTGGAGACGTCCGAGCTGCATGTCGGCGACTTCCAGATAGCCACGAAGCTGGGGTGCATCGGCTTCGCGTCGCATACGGTGCGCGCCATCAAGTGCGACCTGGAAGACCGCGAGGAAAACTACGGGCAGGTGGCCACCTACCTGGGCACCATGCCCGAGAACAAGCGCTACTTCGACCTGACCGACCAGGTGCGTCTCATCAAGGGGAAGCCGGTGGCCATCAGCGGCAACATGGCTGCCATGCTGAGCGCGTCGCGGTATGCCCCCCATTTCGAGATCACGGGCACCCGCACCCATCACGTGGGCGCCTACGACTTCGCCCGCGCCCAGGAGGCGCTTGCGCTCAAACGCGCCAAGGCAAAGGTAGGCTTGCAAGAGCTGGAAGAGGCGAACCGCGCGCTCGGCATCGAGCCGTTCGACCAGCGCGTGCACGACAAGGACCTGCTGCGCAGCGCGTCCTCCCTCTCCACCATGCAGGTAAACGTGTGCTATCGCTGCAACCTGGCCTGCACGCACTGCTATCTGGAATGCGATCCCCAGCGCACCGAGACCATGAGCCGCAAAACCATGGAAGACGTGCTGGCAGCCTTCGTGGCAGGTGGGTTCAAGACGCTCGACATCACCGGCGGATCGCCCGAGATGAATCCCCATCTGGAATGGTTCGTGCACGAGGCCTCCCAAGTGGCCGAAGAGGTCATCGTGCGCAGCAACCTGACCATTCTGGACCTTCCCGAATACCGCCATTTCACGGAGGTGTATGCGGAAAACGGCGTGCACGTGGTCACGTCGCTGCCGTATTTCAACGAAAAGGGCTGCGCCGAACAGCGCGGACGCAACGTGTTCGACCGCATCATCAAGATGATGCGCCAACTGAACGAGCTGGGCTACGGCACGGACCCGCGCCTCAAACTGGACGTCGCCTATAACGTGTCCGGCCCCTTCCTACCTCCTGACCAGCGCGAACTGGAAGAATACTATGCGTTCGAGCTGGAACGCGAGCAGGGCGTGAAGTTCGACAACCTGTACGCCTTCAACAACTATGCCCTGGGCCGCTTCGCCAACCACTTGAAGTACGAGGGCAAGTTCGACTACTACCTGGACCTGCTCTCCGAAAACTACAACGCCGCCGTGGTGGCGCACATGATGTGCCGCAGCCAGGTAAACGTCGATTGGGACGGCAGGCTGTATGACTGCGAGGTCAACCACGTGCTGGGCCTGCCCATCACGGAAGAGGCGCTGATGCGGGGCCCGACGAAGGAAGCGGCTCGCGGGGAAATGCATGGGGGGATCGCCTTCGAAAACGGAATGCCGGACGAAACGCTCTGTGAACGGGCCCAGGAAAAGAAGCCTCGCGGAAAGATTTCGGGCGCGGCCTCGTCCCGCGCGCTGACGGTGCGCGACATCGCCGAGAGCCCTCTGGCCGTCCGCCACATTGCCACGAACCCCATCTGCTACAGCTGCGCCGCCGGATGCGGCAGCTCCTGCGGCGGCAGCCTCATGGACAAGTACGCGGAGTAGGGCGAGGCCCTGTCTCCCGCTCGGGAGACAGGGCCGACCTGCACGCAGGCGCGATCGCGCCACACGGCAGACAAAGCCGCCCTGCGCGGAGTTTCGCCATCACCGGCCGTCTTTCCATGCTTGGCTGCAATTTTTTTCGGATATGCGAGTCGGTTTCTTTCTGCAGCCAAAATCCACCAGGGGTTTTGGCGT
>OLRC01002130.1_pt1 | contig 11296 bp, 9 predicted proteins | sample 1672081 | NCBI WGS metagenome assembly OLRC01 (sample SAMEA3136643, study PRJEB25190) | human gut metagenome | biome: human gut; feature: human-associated habitat; material: faeces | place: Austria | collected 2013
GGCGTGAAGACCGAGCTCAAGAACATGAACAGCTTCAAGAACCTCCACGACGGCCTGGCCTACGAGATCTGCCGCCAGGCGGAAGTGCTCGAGGAGGGCGGCCAGATCTTCCAGGAAACGCGGCATTGGGACCCGTCGGCCAAGCGCACCATCGTAATGCGCGTGAAAGAGACGGCCGACGACTACCGCCTGTTCCCCGATCCGGACCTCGCGCCCTACGACCTCACGGACGAGTGGATCGATTCCGTGCGCGCGAAGCTGCCCGAGCTGCCCGACCAGAAGGCGGCCCGCTTCGAGGACGCGTTCGGCCTGTCGGCCTACGATGCGCGCCATTTGGTGGAGCATCGCGCCACGGCCGACTTCTTCGAGGCGTGCATGGAGCTGGCCGGCGCTGACGCGGCCAAGCTGGCGAAGCCGGTGGCGAACCTCGTCATCAACGACGTGACCGCCTACCTGAACGCGCACGAAGGCGTTCAGCTGGCCGACACGCCGCTTACCCCGGCGCGCGCGCTTGCGCTTGTGCGCCTCACCGCCGAGGACGTCATCTCGTCCAAGCAGGCTAAAGAGGTGTTCGCGGCCGTGCTCGACGAGGACAAGGATCCGGCCGCCATCGTGGAGGAGCGCGGCATGAAGCAGGTGTCCGACACGGGCGCCATCGAAGCCGTCGTCGACGCGGTGCTGGCCGCCAACCCCGACAAGGTGGCGCAGTACCAGGGCGGCAAGACGGGTCTCATCGGGTTCTTCGTGGGCCAGTGCATGAAGGAGATGCGCGGCCAGGGCAACCCGAAGCTCATCAACGAGCTTCTGGCGAAGAAGCTCGGGTAAGTATGCGCGCCGCCGCCTCGGGATAGGCGGCGGCGCGCTTCGTTCTCGTAAAGGGGAAGACCAATGGATTTCAATGAGATGCTCGTCGGCATCACCGGCGAGGTGAGCGGGTTTCTGTACACGTACATCCTGCTCGTCCTGCTCGTGTTCGTGGGCGTGTACTTCACGATCCGCACGAAAGGCGTGCAGATCCGCTTCATCAAGGACATGTTCACGCAGTTGACGGAGAAGAAGCACGTCAAGGGCGAGCGCTCCATCTCGTCGTTCCAGGCGCTCATGGTGTCTACGGCCTCGCGCGTGGGCACGGGCAACATCGCGGGCGTGGCCACGGCCATCGCCACGGGCGGCCCGGGCGCGGTGTTCTGGATGTGGCTCATGGCCATCGTGGGCGCGGCGTCGGCGTTCGTCGAGTCCACCCTCGCGCAGATCTGGAAGGTGCGCGGCAAGGAGGGCGAGTTCCGCGGCGGCCCGGCCTACTACATCGAGAAGGCGCTCGGCAAGCGTTGGCTGGGCATCCTGTTCGCCGTGCTGCTCATCCTGTGCTTCGCGTTCGGCTTCAACGGCCTGCAGGCCTTCAACGCCACCTCGGCGCTGGAATACTACATTCCCGACTACGCCACGAACGGCACGGCCATCGCCTGCGGCATCGTGCTGGCGGTGATGACCGCGTTCGTCATTTTCGGCGGCGCGAAGCGCATCAGCGTCATCACGTCCATCATCGTGCCCATCATGGCCATCGGCTACATCGCCATCGCGGTGTGGACCACCCTCTCCAACATCACGGAGCTGCCGGGCGTGTTCGCGATGGTGTTCGCCTCGGCCTTCGACGTGCAGGCCATCTTCGGCGGGTTCGCGGGTTCGGTGGTCATGCTGGGCATCAAGCGCGGCCTGTACTCTAACGAGGCCGGCATGGGCTCGGCGCCGAATGCTGCGGCCACGGCGTCGGTGTCGCATCCCTGCAAGCAGGGTCTCGTGCAGAGCCTGTCCGTGTACATCGACACGCTGCTCATCTGCACGTGCTCGGCTATGATGGTGCTCGTGTTCTACGTGCAGGATCCGCAGGCGGCTTCCGCCCTCAACGGCATGCCGCTCGTGCAGATGGCCGTGAACAACTCGGTGGGCGAGTTCGGCATCCACTTCATCACGTTCGCCATCTTCGCCTTCGCGTTCTCCAGCCTCATCGGCAACTATTTCTACGCCGAGAACAACCTGCGCTTCATCAAGGGCGACAGCAAGGCGCTGCTGTTCGTGTTCCGCGTGGTGTGCCTGTGCGTGGTGTTCTACGGCGCCGTGAACAGCTTCGACTTGGCGTGGAACCTCGCGGACATCTTCATGGGCTTCATGGCGCTCGTGAACCTCATCGCCCTGCTCTTCCTTGGAAAATGGGCGCTTGCGGCGCTCGACGACTACACGCGCCAGCGTAAGGAGGGCATCGATCCGGTGTTCGTGGCCGATCGCATTCCCGGTATGCCGAAGACCGAATGCTGGCACGTGTCCGAGGTGCACGACTACGGCAAGCCGCCGGTCAAGGAGTATCTGGACGACGCGCTCGACCCCGAGTACGTCGGGCTGAACTGACGCGCGCCGCTGGACGGGCGTGGTAGGATAGAGGGAAACGCGCGCGGGCGGCGGCGCGCCTTGGGAAAGGAAGCGGCATGGCTGACGACGACCGTCGCGCGGGCGACTGGCAGAAGCGCGACCTGCGCAAGAACGCGAACGACCTGATCGAAGAGCCGAACCAGAAGGCTTGGTACAAGCAGACGTTTTGGATCGTGTTCTTCCTCATCGTGTTCTGGCCGGTGGGTATCGTGCTGTGCTGGAGGAGCAGCTGGCATATCGTGGCGAAGGTCCTCGCTTCGGTGGCGGTGGCGTTCATGGTGTACTTCTCGGTGACCATGTACCAGGCTACGCAAGCGCTCATGGCGGCGGGCATGGCGTAGGTCGTCCGCGCCGCTCGGTTCGCGACTCTCTGCGGAAGAAGGGTCGTCCCGCTCGCAACCGAGCGGGACGACCCTTGCTTTTTCGGAAGGCGAACGACTCCTGTGCGATTTTTCGCCTTTCGCCGCAAGAGCGTATCGCGAATGTTCCTTGTGCGCTATCATTTCCAACGAAAACAGTGATCCATTCGGTACGAGTTGCACAAGGATAACGATATGACGAACTTCGCGAACGGTCGCACGACCGTCCTGGCAGGCCACGGTTTCGCCGAGTCCGGCCCCTACCTCTTGATCAACGACGTAGAGCAAGGCGAGCAGCACCGTTTTCCCGTGTTGGGCAAGACGTTCTCGTTGCGCCGCCTTCCCACGCGCCGCTGCGTGGGACGCTTCGATCTGGCGTCCTACACGAAGGAGGTGTGCCCGCTCAACGTGGAGCTGCTTCCCGATGCGAAGGACACGATGTGTCCGGCATGCCAGGAGGCCACGGGCTTCAACCCCTCGTTCTACTACGCCGACTTCATCTCGGCCCAGCAGCGCGCCTACAACCTGACGCCGCATTTCACGTACCTGGCGTACTTCTCGCCGAAGCACGTGAAGGCCGGCATCTCGTCGGAGACGCGCGGCATCGAGCGCCTGCTGGAGCAGGGCGCCCGCGCGGCCCGCATCGTCGGCCGCTTCGGATGCGCCGACGACGCGCGCGAGCTGGAGGCGGCGCTGTGCGCGCAGCCCGGCATCCTGGAGACGATGCGCGCGTCGAAGAAAGTGGACTTGCTGGTGAACGAGCGCTTCGATTTCGTCGAGGCGAAGGCGGTGCTCGACGATGTGGTGGAACGTCTGGGTCTCGAGGGCGCTGAGCCGGCTCAGGACCTGTCGCCCCACTACTTCGGCGGCCCGTCGCCCGACTGCCACGACTTGCAGGTGCCCGAAGGCCACGACGGCGAATGCGGCGGACGCTGCATCGGCATGGTGGGCGGCGCGCTGGTGTTCCAGCAGGAGGGCACGAACTACGTCGTGTCCGTCAAGGAATGGGAGTCGCACGAGGTCGAGCTGCTGCTGGACGAAGTGGTGTGCACGTACGACTTCGCGCCCCAACAGTTCTCCTTGTTCTAAGGCGGGGTGGGCGAGGGCGTGCGCCTTCGCCCCGACGGCGGCATCGCGTGTGCGGTATCGACCGAAATGCCGCAGATCCGGCTTCCCTCGACTTCCTTGCCTTTTCTACGGGCAGGCTTCATTGCGGCTTCGGAATCGCTGCTTTTCAGGAACGGCACGGATGGCCGGTTCGATCTGCTGCAAAAACGGGTTTTTGGCGGCAAGGGGAACGAACGCTCCCGGCGGAAATCTTGCGACCAGGTGTTTTTCCGGCTTCCCCGTGTTCGAGGGCTTTCGGTGGCGCTGAAGCCGCGAAATTGCTGCCAAAAACCCGTTTTGCAGCAGATAGCTCAGTCCAAAGCGGACATCCGTCGCTTGATGCGGACGGCGTTTTTCCGCGTGCGGGGAATCGATAGGATGCAGCGTCCTTTTCTTAGGCTAAACATTCTTTCCTCGAGGTGCGGCGAGCCGTGATCGCGCTCCTTCTATGACGTAAAATAAAGCGGTTGTCCGAAACGTTCTGCAAACGGCTTGCTTTACTACTCTACTGTGATAAAGTACTACCAGCAAACGAACGGCGTGCGCGGCCGCGTGCGAACCGGCGAAACGATGCAGCGAAGGAAGAGAACCATGGATTACGTGACACCGGCAGGGTTCAGAGACGTGCTATCCGACGAGGCGTGCATGCGCGAGCGCATCGCTCGCGACGTGCAGGCATGCTTCGCGGCGCGCGGCTACCTGCCCATCGAGACGCCGACGCTGGAGGTCATGGACGTCATGCGCGCGGGCGGCCGTATGCCCGGCTCTCCCTTCAAGTTCTTCGACGCGAGCGGCGACCTGCTGGCCATGCGCCCCGACGTGACGCTGCAGGTGGCGCGCATGTGCGCGACGCGCCTCGCTGGTCAGCCGGGTCCGTTCCGCTTCCGCTACATGCAGCGCGTGTTCCGCGAGGCCGAAGGGCGCATGCAGGCGCAGGCGCGCGAGATGACGCAGATCGGCGTGGAATGCATCGGCGAGGCCGGGCCGCAAGCCGACGCGGAGGTGGTGGAGCTCATGGCGGAGGCGCTGGAGCTCGCGGGCGCGCGCGGCTGCAAGCTGGCCCTGGCCACGGTGGGCGTGCTGCGCGCGCTGCTGGCGGCCAGCGGGGCGTCCGCGCAGTGGACCGAGCGGGTGCTGGCGGCGTTCCACGCCTCGAACTTCGTGGAGGTCGACCGGCTCACGGGTGAGGCGGCGGCCGTGCCGCCCGTGTTCGCCGCGGCCATCCGCGCGCTGCCGCGCATCCGCGGCGGGCGCGAGGCGGTGGAGGAGGTGCGCGCGCTCGTGGCGCCGCTGGGGTGCGAGGACGGCCTCGACGACTTCGCCCGCACCTGCGACCTGCTGGCCGAGGCGGGCTTGGCCGACCGCATCCTCGTGGACTTCTCGGTGATGAGCTCGTTCGATTACTACACCGGCATCGTGTTCGAGGCCTACGCGCCCGAGCTGGGCACGCCGCTGGGCAGCGGCGGGCGCTACGACAACATGATCGGCTCGTACGGCGAGAGCCGCCCGGCCGCCGGCTTCGCGTTCTCGTTGGAGCAGGCCATGGCTGCGGCCGCCGCCGCCGAGCGCTCGGTCGACGACGAAGCCGCGCGCCCGCTGCGCATCGCGGTGCCGAAGGGCTCGCTCAACGCCGACACGGTTGCCGCGCTCGAGGCCGCGGGCCTCGATACGACCGGGCTCGACGACCCCGGCCGTCAGCTCATCATTCGCAACCCCGGCGTCGAGTACGTCATCGTGCGGCCCACCGACGCGCCCGCGTTCGTGTCGCTGGGCGCGGCCGACTGCGGCATCTGCGGGAAGGACTCGCTGTTGGAAGCACAGTCCGACGTCGTGGAGCTGGTCGACCTCGCCTACGGCGCATGCCGCTTCGTGGTGGCCGAGCCCGCCGGCGCGGCCGAGGCCACAGGCGAGCACTACCGCCGCCTGGGATCGCTGCGCATCGCCACGAAGTACCCCAACATCACGCGCGCCCACTACGCGAAGACGGGCACGCAGGTGGAAATCGTGAAGCTGCACGGCAACATCGAGCTGGCGCCCCTCACGGGCATGGCCGAGCGCATCGTCGACATCACGGCCACCGGCACCACGCTCAAGGAGAACGACCTCGTGGTGGTGGACGAAGTCCTTTCGTCGACCGCGCGCTTCTTCTCGAACACCTGCGCGTTCCGCACGGACGCGCGTATCGTACAATTGGCGAATACGCTGCAGCGGAACGCGGAAGCCTCCGCGAGCCCGGCCGGCGAGGAAAAGGAGTAGCCCATGCGCCGCATTATCTTGCAACCTGGCGAGCAGTTCACCAACGCCCACCTCAAGCGCACCGGCGCGTTCAACGCCCAGGCCCTGACGGCGGCCACCTCCATCATCGAGGGCGTGCGCGAGCGCGGCGACGAGGCCCTGCGCGCCTACACCGAGCAGTTCGACGGCGTGCGCGTGGAGGAGTTCCGCGTAAGCCAAACGGCCATCGCCGAAGCCATCGTGAACGTCGACGACAAGACGGCGCGCGCGCTGCGCCAGGCCGCCGCGCAGATCCGCGACTTCCACGAGCGCCAGAAGCAGCAGAGCTGGTTCACCGTGCGCGAGGACGGCGCGCTCGTGGGCTCGAAGGTGGAGCCGCTGGAATCCGTGGGCATCTACGTGCCGGGCGGGCGCGCGCTGTACCCGTCGTCGGTGCTGATGAACGCGCTGCCGGCCGCCGTGGCCGGCGTGAAGCGCATCGTGTGCGTGACCCCTCCCACGGCCGACGGCTCGCTCGATCCGGCCATCCTGGAGGCGTGCCGCATCTCGGGCGTCGCCGAGATCTACGCGGTGGGCGGGGCGCAGGCCATCGCCGCGCTGGCGTACGGCACCGAGTCCATCGCGCCCGTGGCCAAGATCACCGGACCCGGCAACGCCTACGTGGCGGCGGCGAAGAAGGTGGTGTCGGGCGATGTGGGCATCGACATGATCGCCGGCCCGTCCGAGGTGTGCGTCGTGGCCGACTCCACGGCCGATCCGGCGCTCGTGGCCATCGACCTCATGGCGCAGGCCGAGCACGACCCGCTGGCCGCCTGCTACCTGGTTACGTTCGATGCGGCCTACGCCGACGAGGTGGAGCGCATGGTTGAGCGCCACCTCAAGTCGTCCACACGCGCCGAGATCACGGCGGCCTCGCTTGCCGACCAGGGGCTCGTCGTGGTGTGCGACACCATGGAGCAGGCGATGGACACGGTGAACGTCATCGCTCCCGAGCACCTGGAGCTGCACGTCGACCACGCCTTCGACCTTCTGGGCGCCGTCCGCAACGCGGGCGCCATCTTCCTGGGCGCCTGGACGCCCGAGGCCGTGGGCGACTACGCGGCCGGTCCCAACCACACGCTGCCCACGGGCGGCACGGCGCGCTACGCCTCGCCGTTGTCGGTGGACGAGTTCGTGAAGAAGTCGAGCGTCATCCAGTATTCGTCGCAGGCGCTCGCCCGCGATGCCGACATGGTAACCACCATCGCGCGCCACGAGGGCCTGTGGGCGCACGCCATGAGCGTGGAGATGCGCAAGAACCTGCTCGACACGGGCAACGTGTATGGGATCGAGGGCGGCGACGGAGCGGGCCGCGCGGCCGGAGACGGGGGTGCCGATGCGTAGCGTGTGCGCGGCCGCGCCCCAGCTGGCGGGCGTGGTGCCCTACGATCCGAAGTATTTGCCCGCCACCGCCGTCCTCTCGGCGAACGAGAACCCGCACGACGTCGACGACGAGATCCGCCGCGACATCATGCGCGAGGTGAAGCGCCTGCCCCTCAACCGCTACCCGGACCCGCTGGCCAACGACCTGCGCGACATGATCGCCGAAGCGAACGGGCTCGACCGCGACCAGGTGCTGGTGGGCAACGGGGGCGACGAGCTCTTGTTCAACCTGGCGCTGGCGTGGGGCGGGCCGGGGCGCACGTTCCTCAACCTGCCGCCCACGTTCTCGGTGTACGACGCGAACGCCCGCCTCACGAACACGTCGGTGGTGGACGTGCCGCGCCGCGCCGACTTCTCCATCGACGAGGAGGCCGTGCTGGCGCGCGTCGCCGAGGGCGTTATCGACTACCTGGTGGTGACCAGCCCGAACAACCCCACGGGGCAGCTTGCCAGCGAGACGTTCATCCTCCGGCTGCTCGACGCCACCGATGCGCTCGTGATGGTGGACGAGGCTTACTTCGAGTTCTCGCGCCAGACGATGCGCCCGTATCTGGCGCAGCACAAGAACCTCGTCATCCTGCGCACGTTCTCGAAGGCGTTCAGCCTGGCCGGGGCGCGTATGGGCTACATCCTGGGAGACGCCGAGGTCGTGCGCGAGTTCGTCAAGGTGCGCCAGCCGTATTCGGTGGACGCCGTCTCGCAGGCCGTTGCGCGCGTGGTGTACGCGAACCGCGCGAAGTTCGAGCGCGGCATCCTGGCCGTCATCGAGGAGCGCGCCCGCCTGATCGAGGGACTGAAGAGGATTCCCGGCGTGAAGCCCTTCCCGTCGGATGCGAACTACGTGCTGTTCCGCGTGGAGAACGCGCCCGTCATCTGGGAGGCGCTGTACGAGCGCGGTGTGCTTGTGCGCGATTTCTCGCGTGCGGCGCATCTGGAGAACTGCCTGCGCGTGACCGTGGGCGCCTCCGAGGAGAACGACGCGTTTTTGCGCGCGCTGCGCGATGCGGTGATGGGCAAGTGCGATTTGAAGGTTCCGTCGACCTGACGGCCGACGGAACGAGCCGACGGCTGCGACGCGAAGCTAGTCCCCGTAGGGGGCGGCTTCCCGTGGTGCCCGATCTCGCGGCGAGGTCGAGGACTCGCGTACCGAAGTATCCCCTACGGGGACTTCCTTCGGGGCGCGCTTCGTCCTCGCCCTCCCCACGATCTCGGGCACCACGGAAACCCTCGCTGACGTTGCTGGACCAGCGATAAAGAAAGGCCAACCATGAACCAGAGAACCGCCGAAATCGTCCGCACGACGAACGAGACGGACATCCGCGTCGCGGTGAACCTCGACGGCGCGGGTGCGACCGACATCGAGACGGGCGTGCCGTTCTTCGACCATATGCTGACGGCCTTCGGAAGGCATAGCCTGATCGACCTCGACGTGCGCGCAAAAGGCGATATCGAGGTGGACGCGCACCACACCGTGGAGGACGCGGGCATCGTGCTGGGCCAAGCCGTTGCGCGTGCGCTCGGCGACAAGCGCGGTATCGCGCGGTTCGGGTCGCTTTCGCTTCCCATGGACGAGACGCTCGTGCTGGCGGCCGTGGACATATCGGGGCGCGGCCAGCTGCACTGGGCCGTGGACGTGCCCTGCGTCATGCTGGGCACGTTCGACGCGTCGCTGGCCAAGGAATTCTTCATCGCCTTCGCCGCGAACGCGGGACTTACGCTGCACGTGCGCAGCCTGGCTGGCGAGAACGCGCACCATATCGTGGAGGCGTCGTTCAAGGCCGCAGCGCGCGCCTTGCGCCAGGCCGTCGAGCTCGACCCCCGCATCGGCGATGCGCTGCCTTCGACGAAGGGCGCGCTATGATCGCCGTGGTCGACTATCATAAGGGCAACCTCAAAAGCGTCGAGCGCGGTCTGGTCGCGGCGGGCGCCGAGGTGCTCGTCACGAGCGATCCCGCCGCCATCGCCAAAGCCGATGCCATCGTGCTGCCCGGCGTGGGCGCGTTCGCCGACGCGGCCGCCACCATGCGCGAGCTCGGCCAGATGGACGCTATCCGCGAGCGCATAGCCGCCGGCGTGCCGTTCCTCGGCATCTGCCTGGGAATGCACCTCCTGTTCGAGGAAGGCGTCGAAGGCGCCCCCGAAGAAGACGACGAAGCCTCCACCAACAACGCCCCCGGCCTAGCCGTCCTCCCCGGCGTGGTAACCAAGATGCCCACTCAGGACGAACACCTCCTCTCCTACAAGGTGCCCCACGTAGGCTGGAACACCGTGCAGCTCGTCGGCGACGAGCCGAAGGGCGAGGCGATGTCCACCAAGCGAGTTCCACAGCGAAGCGAGGACTGTCTGAGCGACTGGGCATTGCCTCGCCCTTCGGCGGACCAGGTTGATGAAAGCTGTCCCCTGTTCGAAGGCATACCGTCGGGCACCTACTTCTACTTCACGCATGGCTACATCGCGCCGTCGGGCCCCTTCGTCGTCGGCGAGACGACGCACAGCGTGACGTTCCCGAGCGCCGTGCGCTACGGCGAGGCGGCGTACGGCGTGCAGTTCCATCCCGAGAAAAGCTCGGATGCGGGCGCGCGTCTGCTGCAAAACTTCGTGTCCATCGTGAAAGGGGCGTGAGCGCCATGTACCTGCTTCCAGCCATCGACATCCTGGGCGGCAAGGCCGTCCGCCTCGCCAAAGGCGATTACGACCGCGTGACCGTGTACCACGACGACCCTGCCGCGCAGGCGCAGCTGTTCGAAGAGCAGGGCGCGACGTGGCTGCACGTGGTGGACCTCGACGGCGCGCGTTCGGGCATCCCTGAGAATATCGCCATCGTCGAGCGCATCATGCGCAAGACCCTGCTCAAAGTGGAGGTGGGCGGCGGCGTGCGCTCGCTCGACACCATCGCGCGCCTGGCGGACGCGGGCGTGTCGCGCGTGGTGCTGGGCACGTCGCTCGTGGCCGACCCCGACTTCGCCGAGGCCGCCATCGCGCAGTACGGCAAGCTGCTGTGCGCGGGCATCGACGCGAAGGGCGGCGAGGTGGCCGTGGCCGGGTGGCGCGAGGGCGCTGGCGTGGCCGCCGAGGAGCTGGCGCGCGACATGTCGGCGCTCGGGTTCCGGCACCTCGTGTACACCGATATCGCGCGCGACGGCATGCAGACCGGCGTCGAGGCCGCCGCTTACGTGCGCATGGCCGAGGCCTTCGGGCATCCGGTGATCGCGTCGGGCGGCGTGGCCGGCGTGGACGACATCGCGCGCTTGGGCGAGGTGGCCGGCAGCATCGAGGGAGTCATCGCGGGACGCGCCGTGTACGAGGGCGCGCTGTCGGTGCAGGAGGGCGTGCGCGCCTGCGACGAGGCCACGCGCCGAGCCGAGGCCGCCGCCGTCCAGGCGAACCCTTGTGGAATGTGAGTCCAACATGTTTGGTAAGGTCAGCGAGCGGGTTCTTCGCGAGCGCGATTGCCGCGAAGGCTCGACGAAGCGTGCCTTGGGCACGTGAGGAGAACCTGGAGCGGCAAGCGTGCCGCGAAGTACCCGCGCAGCGTCGGCACGTCCGTCGTTGCGTTAGCAACGACGGAAGGAGCGAGATGCTAGCGAAACGCGTGATACCTTGCATGGACGTGAAGGACGGTCGCGTGGTCAAGGGCGTGAACTTCGTGAACCTGCGCGACGCGGGCGACCCTATCGAGCTCGCGCAGCGCTACGACGAGGAGCGCGCCGACGAGGTGATCTTCCTCGACATCACGGCCACGAGCGACG
>OLRC01002131.1_pt1 | contig 11296 bp, 6 predicted proteins | sample 1672081 | NCBI WGS metagenome assembly OLRC01 (sample SAMEA3136643, study PRJEB25190) | human gut metagenome | biome: human gut; feature: human-associated habitat; material: faeces | place: Austria | collected 2013
AGAAGACGGCGCCGTTGTCATCCGCTCTCTTGTTGCAGACGGAGTCCGCATTGAAAAAGGTGCTGTTGTCGGAAACGCAGACAGCGAGAATATTGAGCTTGTTGCGAAAAACGTAAAGGGGGCAGAATAATATGTATAGTGCATTCGGCATCATTTTTTCATCAGGAAATCACATCTGGGTAGACGGTCTTCAGCAGTACCGCCCCATTGGTGCTTTTTCCTTTCTTGGAAGATACCGTGTTATTGACTTCCCAATCTCAAATATGAGCAACAGCGACATTGACAGAATTCAGGTATATGTTCGCAACAACCCCCGTTCCATCATCGAACATCTGGGCACTGGACGTCATTACAACATCAACTCCAAACGTGGAAAACTGCAGATTCTTTTTGCAAAGAACAGTTCTGAAAATGATATCTACAATACCGATATCGCAGGATTTGCTGAGAACATGGAAAGCATCGAAAAGATGAAGATGGAGTATGTTGTCCTTGCCCCCAGCTATATGATCTACAAAATGGATTACAATGCCATGATCGAAAGCCACATTGAATCCGGTGCCGACATCACCATGGCTTACCATTCCGTAGACAATGCCAAAGACTCTTTCATCAACTGCGATATTTTAAACCTGAACAAGCAGAAAGGTGTTCTCTCTATTGAGCGCAACCGTGGCACTGCTAAAACTATGCTCTCTGAGCTTCTCTCTGCTGCCTGCTGCGGCATAAGCACGAACACAGTTCAGGGTACGGCAGGAACTACCGAGGATATGATAAAATATAGCTGGAACTATGCCATGCTTCTTTCAAAAGGTCCTTGCCGTGAAGCCCTTGTGCCTGCTCCCCTGCTCATAGGCATGGAACAAGGCATTTTCGCACGATTTGAGGAAATAACTCGTACCCCTGCAGAAATCCAGGATAGCCTTATTTCTGTAATGAGCGACCAGATACTCAATATCCCTGAGCTTGAAAACGAAGGACTTGTTTTCGCCAAGCAAGGATTTAATATAATCGGTACTGCAAACACCCGTGATAAGGGCGTAAATGAAATGTCAGGTGCTTTGAAAAGGCGTTTCAATTTTGAGACTGTCGAGCCTGTTCGTGACGTAAGGCTCGAAAAAGAGATCATTATCCGTGAAGCACAAGACCTTGCAAAAACAGGTCATATCGACCAGCCTATAGACACCGACGCTGCTGAACTTCTTGCTGTCACATATCATGAGCTTCGTGAGGGCGTTACCTCAGAGGGAACGAAGCTTGAAAAACCAAACGCCGTTATGAGTACAGCCGAAGCTGTGTCCGTTTTCTATCAAACTATGAGCAGTGCATATTATTATGGTGACGGAAAAACTGATCTCAAAGAGCTTACGCAGAATCTTTTAGGAGCAGTTTGTAAGGAAAACAAAGACGACCTTGAAAAGCTTAAAAGCTATTTCAGGATCGCTGTTAAGGAAAAAAGTGCAAGTGAGGGAGGCATATGGACAGAATATCTGGATACAGCCAAGTATCTGAAATAATACCTTTCGACTATTCTCAGCCATTTATGCTTTTTCCTGTAAGACACCACAGCCCTGTCTGCTCGTGGCAGCTCATCAGAGCAATTAAAGAATATCAGCCCGATGTCATACTTATAGAGGGTCCTGAAAACGCCAATGATATGATAGGTGTGTTGACGGACGAGAGAACAAAACTCCCTGCGGCTTTCTATTATTACTACAAGGACAGAAAAAAGTTTATCAGTGATGAAGCCGAAGACTATAAATGCTACTACCCTTTTATCTATGCTTCACCTGAGTATAACGCTCTGAAAACAGCCGCAGCCATGGATATAGAAGCACGCTTTATAGATCTTCCCTACAGCGAGATACTTATTACCACAGCCATAAATAAAGGCCTTCGCAGTAATAAGGACAAACACAGCTACACTGATGACAGCAGACTTATATACAGCAAATTCTGCAAAAAGCTTTGCGAGAAAACAGATCTAAGGACCTTTGAAGAGTTCTGGGAGAAGTATTTTGAGATAGAGGGGCTCAGACTATCTGTACAAGATTTTGTACAGCAAATGTACACCTACTGCATTATCACACGAAATGACGAAACAGAAGATGATCTTGCGGCAGACGGCACTCTTGCAAGAGAAAACCATATGGCTCTGCGTATCAAAGAAGCACTTAAAGATAACAAAAAAGTCCTTGCTGTAACAGGCGGATTCCACAGTTTGGGACTTTATGAACTTTTGAAAAGTGATAATATCCAAAAAGAAAAGCTTCACAAGCTCTCTCAAAAAGATGAGGGCTGTTTCCCCGTAGCTTATTCTTATGAAGCAGCAGACGCTCTCAGTGGATATGCCTCTGGTATCCAGCGTCCTTATTTTTATGATTGCGTGATGAACAAGCTAATCCACTGCGATGACCCGGCAGGTGTTTACAGCGACACAGTTCTTGACCTGCTCATAGGTACAGTGAGAGCCTGTGATAAACATGATATCCCAGTGTCAATGGCTGACGCTTCCGCAGCGCAGTCTATGATGAGTGGACTTGCCGCACTTCGTGGCTGTCATGAATGTGGACTTTACGAGCTTGAGGACGCCATAACCTCGTCATTTATCAAGGGAGAGAAAACAATATCCTCTGCCCTGCCTATCGACCTTATGCACAAACTTGCCACAGGCGACAAGACAGGTCATATAGGTGATATAAACCACGTTCCTCCGCTTATCGCTGATTTTGAAGAACAGTGTAAAAGGTTTCGACTTAAAATAAAAACAGTAACCCCTAATAAGACGGAAGTTTCACTTTTTACCACTGCAAACGGCATGGAACTAAGCAGATTTTTCCACAGAATGGTGTTTCTAGGCACAGACTTTGCCCAGCGAACAAAAGGACCTGATTTGCATAGGCGAAAAGACAGAAGTCGTGTCCGTGAAGAATGGGTATACAAAAAAGTCCCTGCCACAGACGTTGCACTCATAGACCATACTGCCGACGGCTTCACCATTGAAGAAGCCTGCCGCACCTGTGCTTCAAGAACACTTCGCCATGAAAAGCACTGTGATGTTACGGCGCATATCCTTGTGGACTGCTTCCAAATGGGCTTAGAACTCTCTGATGATGACAAGGCTTGTGCCGAGAACATTCTTAACTCAGACGGTGACTTTTTCTCTGTAGGCAGAGGTCTAAGGCATTTTATCACTCTTATGGAACTCCAACAGCTTTATAATACCGAGTTTTCCGCCGCAGAAAATTGCGCAAAGCGGTGCATGACAAGGATAATCACAGCACTGCCTGATATGGCGTCGGTGAAAGACGACCACATTGCAGAATGTGCAGCGATAATGTACGCAATGCAGAAAGCTGTCACTGACGGCTTTAGAGAATATCGTCAGGACTATGAAAACGCCCTGCTTTCCCTCTGCGGCAAATCTGATAAAGACCCATTTGTTTACGGCACAGCACTTGGCATACTTTACGCCTTTGACCCCCACCGCCGCAAGCTTGCTGAACAGGCAATGTCAAGCTATCTCAAAGGCGACAGGAATGTTCAGATACAAGGAGCGGAGTTTCTTCACGGACTTTTCAATGCCGCCCGTGATATCATCATGACGGACGATTCTTTCATCAGAATGACAGACACGCTTATCTGCGGACTTGACTATGACGATTTTATAGAGATACTTCCCTCCATGAAGCTTGCTTTCAGTTGTTTCACCCCATATGAAATACAGCAAACAGCCACCGCTGCCGCAAAGCTTTATGACGCTGACAGTGCTGAGCTTCTTACGGAAAAACCTATAAACGAAAGGCTATATAGCTTCGGTGTGGAAATAGATAAAGAGATAGTCAAACTTTTGTCTGAGGAGGAAAAGCCATGACAGATAAAAACAAAGCCATATCCGTCAACCGCTGGCGGCTGGTGCTGGGCGGAATGTCTGACAAAAGCCTTTCCTTTACAGGTGACAAAGCAGAGATAATAACGTTTCAGGATATGGAAAAGCTACTCGATTATCTCTATAGCCGTGCGCAAGGCGATGACGTAAGGGACGAGAACAGCAGGCAAGGCGGTCAGGGTGGCAGTGTGCTAAACGCCGCAGAATGGATAACAAAAGTCAGAACGCTTTTTCCAAAGCAGACCGCCGATGTGCTTGAACGTCAAGCTTTGGAAAGGTTCAACATGACCGAGCTTCTTACCGATAAAAAGGTTCTTGAAGAAATGAAGCCTGATATAGCGCTACTTAAAACTATCATTCAGCTCAAACATCTCATGAACGGCGAGGTGTTGCAGACGGCTGTAAAAATAGCAAAACAGGTGGCAGACGATATCAAACAAAAGCTTGATATGACCATAAAGCGAAGCCTTACAGGCAGGCTTGATAAAAACACATCGTCAGTTATAAAATGCTCTGCAAACCTCGATTTCAAAAAGACTATCCGCCGAAACCTGAAAAACTATGACAAAGCAAGCAACCAGCTTATACTGAAAGATATCTATTTCAGTGGACGTGTGAAAAAGCATAACAAAAAGCGCATTATCATAGCCATAGACGAAAGCGGTTCAATGCTCGGTTCAGTCATCTATAGTGCAGTAATGGCGCAGATAATTTCCGAACTGGCATTTGCAGAGGTGAAGCTCATCATATTTGATACAAGCATCGTTGACCTCTCAGACAATGCAGACGACCCTGCTCAGACAATAATGAGCGTTCAGCTTGGGGGAGGCACGGATATTGCAAAAGCCCTTACCTACTGCGAAAGCCTTATCATTACGCCCCGTGACACTTGCGTTATCGTGGTAACAGACCTCTACGAGGGTGGCAGTGAAGCACAGCTTATGAACGTCAGCAAAAATATAATCACAAGCGGCGCACATCTCTCATTCCTTACCGCCCTTGATGAAAATGCCGACCCTGCCTATGACAAGGCGACAGGTCAGAAGCTTGCAGATATGGGCTCATTCGTTGGCGGTCTTACCCCTGATAAGCTTGGGGATTACATCGGAAAAATATTTGCATAGGAGATGACATCTTGGACGTGATCGATAAACAGCTTGACATTGCAAACGAACAAACGCTTATTGAGCTTTCAAACAAGGGCATTTACAAACGTGCGTTGAAGGAATCCAAAAACATGACCCTTTCGGCTGAAAAAATCCATGAATGTTACATAGTAAAATTAGACGGTGAAACCTGCACCATAAAATCACCACTTGATGAAAGTCAATGCAGTTGTGTTTCAAGAGGAATGTGCAGGCACATTATCACAGCCATACTGCTTTTGAAAGCACAGCTTCCACAGTACGACGGCGAGGATATCACTCCAGAGGTCATAACCTCCGAGCCTGAACAAGCAGAAATTGAACTCCCCGACCAACCTGAAATAAATTCGCTTTCTCAGGATACCCAGAAAAAGATAAAAGAATGTGCCGAACAGTGCATAAAAATAATGTCTGGAATATTTACCCGAGGTCTTGTAAGAGCCGAAGAGAGCGACCCCGATAATTTTGAGCTTGCCGCAGTTTCCTGCCATGCTTTGAGAATGGCTGAGGCAGAAAGACAAATGCGTGAACTTGGCAGCCGACTTAAAGACTGTGTTTCAAGGCGAGCTTCATTCAGTCCGCAGGTATTCACTCACAAAATGTTTGAATATGCTGACAGCATGAACAAGCTTATAAAAGCCGACATCACAGAAGAAATGCTCGGCACCTTCCGCAGAGAATACACCGACTATGAGGGGACGCTCCAACTCCTGCCTATAGGCACAAGAAATGTCAGTGGCGAATACACTGGCTGTATCTACTATTTTCTAAATAAAGACAGAACTTCGCCCCAGCGCTTTTTCACCTACAGCGATCTGCGCCCCACTTTCTATGAAAGAAAGTCAAGACGATTTGCCGAAAGCACAACTGTATGGGATCTTGACAGCTCCCTAAACAACTATATGCACACGGAACTAAAACTAAAAAACGCCAAGGTGAGCATGGGGCATTTGTCCTCATCGTCAAAGACCAACGCCATAGGCGCAGGTCCTGCACAGCTAAACTGTTTTGCCCTCCGTGAGCTTATTGTCAGCGATTTCAAAGAGCTTGCGGAAAAGATCTCCGCAAACAAAAGCGACGAGGAGACCGACCGACTTTATTTCGTTCACCCCAAAGAGTGCGTCGTTTCATATTTTGACAAGCACACTCAACAGCAGATTTTTATTATAAAAGACGGCTGTGATAGACAAATATCCGTCACCGCAAAATACACAGCAGAAAATCGTGATTTTATTTCCACGCTTGAAACCATAGGTGGCAAAATGCTAAAAGAAAAGCACAAAAACTACGTCCTGCTGGCTCAGGGATATATCGACCACGGCAGGCTAACGCTTTTCCCAATAGAGGTCTATGATTTTATTGATCCGCCTGACAATGTTCCTGTACCTGTCGAGAATGATACAGACCAAGACTATGGAATGTGTAGCGAGCTTCTTGACGCCACCGAAGAAACCGACAAGAGGATAGTCACGGCAATGGAGTGCGGAGTGAACTCTGTTATTGCAGACGAACACGCTCAAAGCATACGCCAGTGCGGACTTGAAGAACTTGCAAAACGTTATGAATGCTTCACAAAGCTGTGCGAAAATGCAAGACACACCACCGCAGACAAAAGCCTTGATATCTTCACTGCCGCAGGCAACACAATGCGGTATATCAGACTTTGCACACAAAAATTAGCACTGTTCAGTGCGATAAATAATATGGAGGAGAAAAAATGATCTACAATGAAAACACCAAAAGCTTTATAAAGCTTGAAACCGCTCTAAAGGAGCTTGGTTTTGACCAACAGACCATAGACCTTGCCCTTGAATATCTTGACATCACAAATCCAAGAAACAATGAGCTTATGAGAAAAATAACAACAAGATATTATCTGCTTTGTCAAGCTTTTCAAGATATTATCCGAAATTCCGTCAGTATAATTATCGTGAAAAGCTTGACAAAGCCGTTAAAAGCGAGATATCAGACACAGGCAGTGATGAGCTTAAAGAGCGCTATATTATTTTCAGCTCAATGGCAACAGGTCCATATTTCCGCTATATGACAAATGCACTGTCTTGCCGTGCCTATATATATTCCCAAAACAAGGCTATGTATATGAAGCCGCTCACCGATTTTTATGGTGAGAATGCAGAAGCGGTCTGGATATCAAGCAAGATATCACACCGCCCAAATGATTCAATACAATACGCTTTCAATGTAAATCCTGTCTATTCCGCAGACGATGCCATAAGAACATTCAACTTCGTTAGCCCTGACGATATCATTGCACAGCTTCTCCTTTGCATTTTCGCATTGGACGCAACTGAACTGCCTAAAAAGAGCCTGCTTGGCAAAACGAAAATTCCTGATACAGCCGAATTTGCCATAAAAAAGCTTGCCGAAGTGGTCGAAAAAAAGCCAAAAACAACTACAGCAGTTTTCTGCCTTTTTCTTGCCGCATATGCAGAAGCGTCATATTTTGTGGAAGAATATCGTGCATTTTTCGATAAAAACATTGTGAAATACTGTGACGAGCTTACCCAAGGGCTGATGTATTTGAAGCTCTCCACCAACAGGATATTCGACCTTATCGAAGCTCAACCACAGTGTCTTACAGATAGATACATTCTGCACTTTGTCAAATTACCTGACAAAAACGGAAACTACCCTGTGCAAATGGTAAAGCTCGCAAAAGATCACCCCGATATCTTCATACAAACAATGAAGAACGCTCGCTTTGATCTAGGCATAATAATGGAGAAAATGCTCAAAGCCACTGACCCGAATTATGATGCAAAGGCAGTAGGTCTTAAAGCCGCCCAGCAGGAACATATCTCAAAAAATATAGCCGAGCATTTCAAACACCGTGACGAGATATACGCATATATCACAGGCAAAGCCGAATTAGACACCATACTCCCTTTTGCAGACGAAGAATCCTGTAATGGCGGACATCAGAATATGAATTATGTTGGCGAATATGGCGAGGACGATTTTATAATCCGCTGTATCGCCGCCCTTTCCATAGGTGCTACAAAGGATACGAACGACCCGCTCAAGCTTATAGACAGAGAACTTCAACATGATACCGAGTTCACCGTCCGTGCAATGATAAAAGCAGGACTGCCTATTGAGATAATCATACGGGCACTGGGCTGGCAGACAGAGAACTCTTACTTCAAAGAGGATATTATCAAAAAGATCACGGCTATCATGCCTGAATTTAAAGACAAAGCCGCCATTATCGACGTAAGTAAAATGGCTGTGTCCAGCCGACTTTTGTATATAAGGCTTCTTGATATCGCAGACAGCAACAAGTACAAAGACGAATTTTTTGCCCTTTGTGACGATAACAGCAAGGTAATAAAAGCAGAGCTTGTGAAAGTTATATCCGCCCACAAGGATTGGCGCGATGATGTTTGCAAACTTCTTGCTCAGAAAAAATCAGCCAAGCGTGAAACTGCACTTATGATAATCGAAAATCAAGGTGCTGACGCCTACCGCACAGAGCTTGAAAAAGCCTATGCCACAGAAAAATCCGACAAACTCAAATCGAAAATATCTGAACTTTTGGGCAGCGAAGCAAAGCCTGCCGACATCTCAGATGTTGACCTTGTGACTTCCCTCACTAAGGGTACAAAATCCAAGAAAGTTCTCTGGCTTTTTGAACAGCCTTTTGCACCTATTCACTTCACCGATGATACAGTCACAGAGGATATCTATTTGCAGGCTCTCCTGCTTACATATGCAAACGCCAACGAAGGTACCCTCCCACCCGAGGGCAAGGCACTTGCCCAGAAGCTCAAATCTGACGAGCTTGAAACATTCGCCCTTGAAGTCCTGAGCCGCTGGCTTGAAAAAGGTGCAGAAGCGAAAACAAAGTGGACAATGTATTTTGCGGCCATTTACGGCGGTGATGAAGCAATAAATTGCCTGACGGATTACATAAAAGAATGGTCGAAACAGTCATTAAATATGCGTGTTGCCCTTGCGGTTAAAGCCGTCAATGCCGTAGCTCTGAATGGCAGTTCCTATGCACTTATGACTGTAGACAATATTTCAAGAAAATATAAGAGTCGTGCGGTCAGAGCTGCCGCAGTTGACGCACTTGCCAACGCTGCAAATCAGCTTGGCTTGACAACGCAGGAGCTTGCGGACAAGATAGTACCTGACATGGGCTTTGACGAGAAAATGTGCCGCACCTTTGATTTTGGAAGCAGAAAATTCTCCGTTTATCTCACTCCACAGCTTGATATAGAAATATTCGAGGGCGAGAAAAAGCTTAAAAATCTCCCTAAAATAGGCGTTAATGACGACCCTGCCCTCGCAGAAAAGGCTACTGCTGATTTCAAGGAAATGAAAAAGCAAATGAAAACTGTTGTTGACGCACAGAAACAGCGTCTTGAATATGTGCTTATGCTTGACCGTAAGTGGACAGCAGCAGCTTGGAAAGCTCTCTTTGTAAAAAATCCTCTCATGCACTGCTTTGCGATAGGTCTTATATGGGGTATTTACGAAAATGGCTGTCTTAAAACTTCGTTCCGTTATCTTGACGACGGCAGCTTTACAAACTCAGATGATGATGAGATAGAGCTGTCCGAGGTTATGCAGATAGGGCTTGTTCACCCGCTGGAGCTTACTGAACATGAAAAAGAAGCTTGGCTGGAACAGCTTGATGATTACAAGATAATACAGCCATTTGACCAGCTAAGAAGAAAGGTATACAAAGTAGCGGAAATCGATAAGAATAAGACCGCCTGCGAGATCTTCAAGAATACCGAGATAACGAACACCACTCTAGTCAACCGCATGACCAAAGCAGGCTGGTATAAGGGTCAGGCACAGGACGCAGGCTTTTTCTATGAGTTCATAAGAAATGATATCTCAGGCAAGGAGAAAGATCCCGACGGCAAGCTCATCAACATAGGCATGACCGCCGAGCTTAAATTCTCAGGAACATACATTGGCTATTACGAGATAGAGGACGTGACCGTGGAAGAGCTTTACTTCCGACTTCCCGATGCTGCATACAATGACAACATGAAACTTGGCGATGTCAATCCAAGATACTACAGCGAAGTTGTCTTACAACTTAAAAAAGCTATAAACAAGTAGGCATAACAAAAGGCAGTTCTGATTTTTTTCAGAGCTGCCTTTTACTTATTTATTTTCCACAGGAAGTCCGTGATCTCCTGCAATGTGTCTGCCTGCCCTGTTCACACAATATATGCAAACAGGAACTATGTACAAGCAAGCCGCTATCCATGCCGCCTGATCTGTGAAGCAGATTGCAAGATAACCGAATTTCGGCACAAATATCATACTTACAGAAATTCGAGCTATCATTTCCGTCACTCCTGAGAATATAGCAAGTCCAGAATATCCAAGACCCTGCGTACACATTCTGCAAGTGTTGAGTATACCTAGCGTCCAATAGAAAAAGCCTGCATAGAAAAGATATTTGGCTGAAGCAGTAAGCACTGCTGCGTCTGACTTATTCACAAAGATAAGCGAAAGCTCTCTGCCGAAGAATATAAGTACAATACCGGCTATTACTCCATATGTCATGCCAACGCCAACTCCAATGCGTATACCCTTTTTGATACGCTTGAGATTTCCTGCACCGAGATTTTGGCTTGCAAAAACAGATGCACCTGTTGCAAAAGCGTCATAAGGACACATTGTGAACTGCTTTATCCTTGCCCCAGCAGTGAATCCTGACACATAAATGCTTCCAAGCTTGTTGTTAGCCGACTGCATGACCATTGAGCCGATAGCCGTTATGGAATATTGAAGTCCCATAGGAAAGCCCATTATTATAAGGTTCAGAACCGCAGGCTTTGACATCACTCTGTCCTCTTTGGCAAGTTTCAGCACGCTGACCTTTTTCATAATAAATATAGCACATAGTATTCCGCTTATCGCCTGCGCAACGACCGTAGCGATAGCCGCACCCATGCAGCCCCACCTGAACACGATAACACACACAAGGTCAAGTGCAATGTTCAAAACCGTTGATATAGCAAGAAATACAAATGGCGTTTTGCTGTCGCCAACAGAACGCAATACGCTTGAAAGCAGGTTATACAAAAGTGTGAACGGTATGCCAAGGAATATCACCAGAAGATATTTATATGCGTCATCAAAAATATTCGACGGAGTTGAAAGAAGCTTCAATATCTCACTACAAAGCACCGCACAAACTGTCGTCAACACAAACGCAGTAACGGCGGTTATAACAATAGAATTATAAAAATACTGTTTCAGCTTTTTTATG
>OLRC01002156.1_pt1 | contig 11165 bp, 9 predicted proteins | sample 1672081 | NCBI WGS metagenome assembly OLRC01 (sample SAMEA3136643, study PRJEB25190) | human gut metagenome | biome: human gut; feature: human-associated habitat; material: faeces | place: Austria | collected 2013
TGCTTTTTATTTTCTTACCCGCTTCGGTATTATCCTGTATAATTCGTTGTCAGGGAAGTAAGTGCAATTACAACAATAAACAACACAGAAGACATGCATAAAACTTTTATCATTAATATTCCACACTTCACTGCCGCATTAATACATAATATAAATCGCTCATCTGCTATCGGTTCAAGTACAACAGATAACAGGAAGTATAAGAAAATATAGATAACTAATTTTACGAGCGGCAGCAAAAACAAGATTCCTGCCGCTCCTACTGCATTTTTTATAACAAGAGAAGAACCGATCGCTGTGCCTGCTACACTTTGAACGATAGAGCCTGCTCCCGGAATCAATCCGATCATTTTATTAAGTATACTGTTTTTCGCGCCATCAAAAGACGGTGCTATCATTGTTTCTAGTAAGTGAAATCCAAAAAGAAGAAAAAATATGACTTGTATTCCTTTTGCTAAAAGAAAATATAATCCCTCACACAATTTTGAAATATTCTGTTTTTGAGAGAAATGGCTGATTAATTCTAATAGAAAATAGTATTGAAGCAACGGAAGAAATACATTTAAAAATATCCAGTTTAAAAAAAGCACTACAATCATAAAGTATTCATAAAATACAATGCCTGTAGAAAGATTCCCTGAAAGGGAAACTGCCAGGGTATATACCGGCAGCAATACTTTTAAAAAAGAAGAAAGCAAAACAACTGTGTCTTTAAACATCGCTATCATAACTGTAAAATTTGTAAAAATTATCGAAAAGACAAGAAAATAAGAAATTAAAAATCCACTGTCGGATACGCCATAAGACTGAAATGCGGATGAAATATTCGAAAATACAGAAGCAAACAAAAGAATTCCTGCCAGTTCCCCGATGAATATCTTTGATGAGAAAATCTCCTGCAATACTGCTCCCGTCATCCACTGTCCTATTTCTTGTGCCGCCTCTGTAAACCGCATGGAAACAAGCTTTTGAAAAATTGAAGCAAAGTCCGGATAGTCCCTCTCGTCAAGCTGCTCGATTTTTCTTGAAAGGGCGGTAATATCAATTTCCTCTTCTTTCTGGGTTGTCTGTGCTTGAAGAGTAAGGACCGAAATGCTGGTGAAAAACAGGATAAAAAAAAGAATTCCGACAATTTGAAAACTTTTATAGACACTTCTTCTCTCCAAATGCTCACCTGCCTTTCTTCTTTTGCTTTCCTTATTTTTTAACTACTTAAGAAGATACTAGGAGATATTCTACGGTCTCTAGTAATGATTGGATAATTGGAATACTTAACAGTAAGATCGATACTTTCCCTATCGTTTCTATCTGAAAGGAAATGGAACGATACCCCAGATCTTCACATATATTTGAAGCAATCTGACAGATATATGCAATCGCCAGCAATTTAAATAATATTTTTATGTACATATTATTTATCGGTATTTCTTTTTGTAAACTCTGCACAAATTTTAAAACTTCCTCTAATCCAGTTGTCAGATACCCTATCAGAAAAAGACAGATTCCTAAAAGTACAGGAATACTATATTCTGGCTTGAATTGCTTTGTAATCATCACAAGAATCGCCCCTGCGATACCGATTAACACGATTTTAAAAACAAGCATGTCATCTCACTCCTTTACAACTCAAACAGACTGTATATTTCAGAAAAAAGTTCGCTGATACATGGTATGATCCATGAGATCACTATAAAAAGTCCTGCCAGTGATACAAGAAATGCCTGTTCTTCTCTGCCGGAATGTTTCAAAACCTGCCCTAGTATCGTTACAAGAATTCCGACTGCAGCTATTTTAAAAATCAATTCAATCGTCATAGTTTTCTCCTTTTCTTTCTGTGTACTCACAAAATCAAAGGAAGAAATGACTCCCGGAGTACATCGCTTTTAAAAAAGTAAGATTACTGCCAATGTTCCCATACAAAGACAAAAAACAAGGACAACTTTCTTTTTTCCGGTATATTCTTTTTTCATTTGACAAATCCTTTCATTTAAAAATACAGACAGTTGTCTCATTTCTTCCTGCTGATAGTACATATCATCCGAAAGGAGATTCCTTCCTGCATTCAAAAACATTCTTTGCTCTTCCTTGGATAATTTTTCTTTCCATACTTTTTCTAATATTTTTTCATAAATATTAAAAAAGCTTTCCTCTATATTTTTAGATAACGCAAGAGAAAGTTCAAAAAAAAATTATGCCAGAGACTGTCGGTACGTTCACTCAATTCTCCAAATAAAAGGGGCAATGGTGTTCTTGTATTTCGGATTTCCGATTCAAGAATTCTGTACAATAATTCCCCCTCTTCTAAAAGCCGGATATGTTCTGCATCACGCTCCATAATCTTTACTCCAAAAAGATAGGAAGCCATAAGGATAAAACATGCACCTAATAATTTTGCCATAACAACTCCTCTCCTTGTTTCGCATATATACGAATCCTTCTCTCTGCTTTTTTTCCTTTTTCTAAATATATGTACCGTTCAAAAGGAAATTGTTTCAAATATTTTCCAACTACGGGCCGAAGAAATAAATCCTGTAGAGAGCTGCCATGAATCGTCATTAAAAGTTTACATCCGCAATTTCTCACATAAGCTAATGCTTTCATATCCTCTTTTCCCCCAATTTCATCTGCCGCAAGAATTTCCGGTGTCATCGTTCGAAGCAACATTAACATCCCTTCCGCTTTTGGACAATGATCCAGTAAATCAGTCCGTTTTCCCAGATAAAATCCTTCTCCCATCCTTGTGCGGTTTCCGATTTCGCTCCGTTCATCGACAACGGATACATTTTTCCCGGAAATACTTCCTGTGCCATCAGATAATAAACGAATCAGATCTCGTAAATACGTTGTTTTTCCACATCCCGGAGCAGAAATTAGTAATGTATGGCAAAATTCTTCTCCTTCAAATAACCATGGAACGATTGGCAGCGCACAATTTTTCACTTCTCTTGCCACACGAAGATTTATAGAAGAGATATTTTTTATCTGTGGTTTTTCTATACCATCATAATAATATTTTCCACACAGACCTGCCCGATGTCCTCCTTTTAACGTAATATATCCTTCTCCGATTTCTTCTTTATAAGCAAACACAGAATACTGGCTTAACTTTTCAAAAATAATTTTTAATTCTTCCGGTGACAAAATCCAGTATTCTTGTTTTTCTCTTTCTCCACATCCTTCTTGTTTTTGTAAAAAATAAGATTCTTCTGCCGTCACGATGGAAATCGGAAGTCCTGTCCGAAGACGAATTTCTGTTACCTCTTCAAAGGAAACCTTTTCTTCTATTCTTTTTCTTAATTTTCCGGGGAAAATCCGAAGCAATTCTTCCTGATCAACTTTTTCTTTCACAACTGCGCTCCTCTCAAAAATAGCTGTATAAAGAAAAAAACAGCCTGTTTCTATAATATATGAAACAGGCTGTAAGATATGTTATTTTTTCATCTATCGTTTATTGGTATACCCCTCTGGTTGTTCTTTCTTTTGGCTGAAAACCAGCAGAACGTAACGCTTCGATGATCTTTTGTTTATGTTCATGGCCAAACGCTTCCATTGTAATCGTAAGTTCTACAGAACTGTTACGGTTTACGCTGACAAACTGGTTATGCTCAAGTTTAATAACGTTACCCTGCACATCTGCAATTACTTTCGATACTTTGTTAAGCTGTCCCGGTACATCCGGCAGTAAAACAGAAACGGTAAAGATTCTGGAACGCTGGATCAGACCGTTTTGAACAACGGAAGCCAAAGTGATAATATCCATATTTCCACCACTTAAAATCGAAACCACTTTCTTTCCTTCTGGTTTTAAATGCTTTAATGCAGCAATTGTAAGCAGTCCAGAATTCTCCACAAGCATCTTATGATTTTCTAAGATATCAAGGAAAGCAACGATCAGCTCATCGTCTTCAATCGTGATGACATCATCAAGATTCTCCTGAAGATATGGGAAAATCGTCTCCCCCGGTGTCTTTACTGCAGTACCGTCTGCAATCGTATTTACATTTTCAAGTGTTACCGGATGACCTGCCTTTAAAGATTCCTGGAGACAGTTTGCCCCTGCCGGTTCTACTCCAATTACTTTAATCTTTGGATTCAACATTTTTGCAAGGGTAGAAACACCTGTAGAAAGTCCGCCACCACCAACTGGTACTAAAATCGTATCTACGGTAGGAAGTTCCTTTACGATTTCCATGGCGATCGAACCCTGTCCGGTTGCCACTTCTAAATCATCAAACGGATGTACAAAAGTATAGCCATGCTCTGCTGCCAATTCTTTTGCTTTCTCACATGCTTCGTCATAAACATTTCCATGGAGAACAACTTCTGCCCCAAGTTCCTTTGTACGGTTCACCTTTAATAAAGGTGTTGTTGTCGGCATAACAACGATGGCCGGTGCTCCAAACTTTCTTGCTGCATAAGCAACACCCTGTGCATGATTACCTGCGGAAGCAGTAATAAGTCCCTTTGCCTTTTCTTCATCACTTAATGTACTGATCTTATAGTAAGCTCCGCGAATCTTATACGCTCCGGTAAGCTGAAGATTCTCCGGTTTAAAATAAACTTTATTTCCTGTCATCTGTGAGAAAAAATCACTCTGCACCAGATTGGTAGGTAAAACAACTTCCTGCACTCTCTCATAAGCTTCTTCAAATTTATCTAATGATAATTTTTCCATCATAATTATGTATCCCTCCATGATGTTATAACAGTATCGGTCATATCTCTTAAACAATGATCTATATAAAAATAATTGTTTTTATTCATCTTCCTCTGGTTTTTCAAAAAGTGCGTTTACAAAAGAATCTGCATCAAACTTCTGTAAATCTTCAATCTTTTCTCCGATTCCAATATATTTTACTGGAATACCAAGTTCGGACTGAATTGCAATAGCAATACCACCCTTTGCGGTTCCATCAAGCTTTGTAAGAACAATACCGGAAATATCCGATACTTCTTTAAACTGTTTCGCCTGTACTAAAGCATTCTGACCGGTTGTTCCGTCAAGAACAATTAATGTCTCAAGATAGGCTTCTGGAAATTCTCTTTCAATGACTCTCCGAATCTTAGAAAGCTCGTTCATAAGATTCTTCTTATTATGCAGTCTTCCCGCTGTATCACATAAGAGAATATCGGCATGTCTTGACTTTGCTGCCTGACAGGCATCGTAAATAACCGCTGCCGGATCGGAACCTTCCTGCTGGGCGATAATATCTACCCCAGCTCTGTTAGACCATTCCGTAAGCTGCTCAATCGCTGCCGCACGAAAAGTATCTGCTGCCGCCATAATTACTTTCTTATTCTGTGACTTTAACTGTGCGGCAAGCTTACCGATTGTTGTTGTCTTTCCTACACCATTTACTCCGATCACGAGAACAACGGAAGTACGGTTTTCATATTCATACGCTGTCTCGTCTACTGCCATCTGTTTTTTAATAATATCAATTAAAAGCTGACGACACTCTGCCGGTTCTTTAATGTGTTCCTCCTTCACCCTTGCCTGTAAATCTTCAATAATGTTCATTGTCGTATCTACTCCAAGGTCTCCCATAATCAGAATTTCTTCTAATTCTTCATAGAAATCATCATCTATTTTAGAAAATCCATGAAAAATAGAATCAAGACCTGATGCAATATTCTTTCTTGTTTTTGTCAGCCCACTGACTAACCGGCTAAAAAAGCCCTTCTTTTCTCCCATAATTACTCCTCTCATAACCTGCAAAAAATACTGAAAATTAATTCAGATCCTTATCGATCAAATCTACAGAGATTAACGTAGAAATACCCTTTTCCTGCATAGTGATTCCATATAAGGCATCTGCCGCGTTCATTGTTCCTCTTCGGTGTGTGATCACAATAAACTGCGTATCTTTCGATAACTTCTTTAAATATTTGGAAAAACGAACGATATTCGCATCATCCAAAGCCGCCTCAATCTCATCAAGAAGACAGAACGGCGATGGTTTTAAATTCTGAATCGCAAAAAGTAAGGCAATCGCTGTCAATGCCCTCTCCCCACCAGAAAGAAGCATAATGTTTTGCAGTTTCTTTCCCGGTGGCTGTGCAATAATGCGGATACCACACTCTAAAATATTTTCCGTATCCATCAATTCAAGAGAAGCCGTTCCTCCCTCGAACAGATCCTGAAATACAGTAGTAAACATCTGCTGAATACTTCCAAATTCCTTTGTGAACTGTTCCTTCATTGCCAGATTCAGTTCATCGATCATCGTAAGCAGCTTTGCTTCCGCTTCTTTGATGTCATCATACTGTCCCTTTAAAAATTCATATCGCTCGCCAACTTCTTTATACTCTTCAATCGCATTGATATTGATATTTCCAAGGCCTTTGATCTGTTTTTGCAGTTCTTTTTTCTGTCTGCGGTGCTCCGCTGCATCCTCTGCTTTTAATTCATAATGCTTTAATGTAAGCGCCTGATTGTAAGTAAGCTCATAACTTTCCCACATATAGTCTATCTTACTTTCTAAATCTTCTTTCATGCGCTCCTGTCTGGAAGATAACTTTGAAGCTTCTTTCTCAAGAATCAACAGCTTATCATTCTCGCTTTCTAGTTCCTGGAAAATCTGATTCTGCTTTTTCATAGCAGTAGAACGCTGCTGTTTTAACTCTTCAAGCTTACCAGAAATATCCTCCATCTGTATAGTAATCTCCTGCAACACTGTTTGCAACAACTTTTGTTCTTTTTCATAAGAAATATTTTCTTCTGTAAGACGGCTCGTTTCTTTTTTATTTTCTTCTAAAGAACTCTGGAGACTTTCTGTTTCTTTTTCAATACGTTCCTGATCGTTTTGCAGATACGCAAGCTCCTGACGTTTTTTTGAAAGAGAAAGACGAAGTTCATTCTTTTCTGTTTCTACATCAGAAACTTCTTTTTTTATCTCTGCAAGCTTTTCTTTCAGTGAATCAAGAACCGAATGATTCTTTTCATGAATCTGCTCGTTATCTTCCTGCTCTTTTAAGAGTGCTTCCTTTTGAGAACGAATATCATCAATCTGTTCTTTTAAAACCCGATGTTCTTCCTTTAACGAAGCAATTCGTTCTTTCAGCTCTTCCTTTTTCCTCTCCATATCCGGAATCTGATTATTCAGGTCATGGAGAACAAGAGATGCCTCATCAAGCATTGCCTTTTTCCGTTGCTTTTCTTCCTCTAGTTTCCGCTGTCGTTCTTTTAGATCTGCAAGAGAACTCTTTCTTTCTTCCCAGGCAGCCTTTGCCTTTCTTAACGTCTCTTTACATTCTTCGATCTCACGCTTTCGCCCAAGCAGATTACCGGAGTGCCGGAAAGCTCCACCTGTGATTGCACCACCGGGATTAAGTAACTCCCCGTCAAGTGTTACCAGACGAAGACTGAAATTATTCTTTCTCGATAATGCCAGTGCGTGATCTATGGTATCTACAACAACCGTTCTTCCAAGTAAAGATTCTACTAATGCCTGGAATCGTTCTTCTACCTGTACTAATGTGCTGGCAATTCCAATGACACCCTCATCCTCTAAAACAGCCGGAGAAATCGTACTGTTTCTTCGGCGGATATTCGTAAGCGGTAAAAAAGTCGCTCGTCCAAACCGATTCTTCTTTAAGAACTGAATCATTTTTTTGGCTGTTTCGTTATCTTCCGTAACGATATTTTGTAAAGCGCCTCCAAGAGCGATCTCAATCGCTGTCTCATACTTTTCCGGAAGAGCAAGAATATCAGCAACCACACCGATTATGCCTGGATTTACACCCTTTTGTTCCATAATACGGCGAATCGACTGATTATATCCATCGTATCTTTCTGAAATATTGACAAGTGTCTCATAACGGGACTTTGTTCGAAGGTACTCCTGATTTAAGTTTCCCATCTCATCCTGATAATTCTGCTCCTTCTTCTGAAGAGACGTTCCTTTCTCTTCAAGCTCTTGGTACCGTTCTTCCTGTTCTTTAACCGCTCTTTCTGCCTCAGACTGCTGTTTTTGTAGTTTTTCTGCTGTTTCATTATATTCTTTTAACTCTGAATTAAAAGAAATGTAACGGCTGTTATACTCTGCGTTACGAATCTCAAGCTGTTCCTCCATTGCCGCATACCGACTGAGTTTCTCTTTTGTATCAGAGCTGCTGTTCATAATGGAAAAGAGCCGGTCATTCTCCCCGGAAATTCTTTTCTCACAAGACTCCTGTTCTTTTCTTTTTACAACGATAGATTCCTCAAGAGCATCTAAGGCTTTCTGCCCCTGTTCTATCTCTTGTCCTTTTTCTGTGATCGTTTTCTTTAACTGTCCGACTTCTTCGATCTTTTTCTCTTTTTCTTCCAGACTTTGTTTCTCTAAGTCCTCATAATGCGTAATCAGAAGCGTATTGGATTCTGCTTTATGAGAAAGAATAAGAATCTCATTATCTTTTTCTTCTTTCTTTCGACGAAGTTCCTCTTTCTCAGATTCTTTTGTCTCAAGACTATCTGTTACTGCCTGTGTCTGTTCCTGAAGCTTTCCATTCTTTTCTTTAATCTTTTCATAAGTCTTCTTTGTCTCTTCTAAATCGCCAGAAACAATCGTATACTGCCTCTCATTTTCTTCCTGTTCCTTTTTCAGGCGCTCATAATCATATAAAAAGAGGTGTGTATCAATATCTTTTTCTTCATCACGAAGCTTTAAATATTCTTTTGCTTTTGCACTTTGCTGTTCTAACGGACCAACCTGCTTTTCAAGCTCTGCTAAAATATCTGTGACACGCTCTAAGTTCTGACGTTCCTGCTCTAGCGACTTTTCCGTAACTGTACGATTCTTCTTATACTTTGCGATACCTGCTGCTTCATCAAACAACTCACGACTATCTTCGATCTTACCACTTAAGATTTTCTCAACCTGACCCTGTCCGATGATGGAATAACCTTCTTTACCGATACCGGTATCATAAAATAACTCTACGATATCTTTTCTTCGACAGGAACTTCCATTAATCAGGTATTCACTCTCCCCGGAACGATATACCCTTCTTGCTACCGTAACCTCTTCATAATCAAGAGGGATGATTCGATTCGCATTCTCAAAGGTAATCGCTACATAAGCAAACCCCATCGGTCTACGGCTCTGCGTTCCTGAGAAAATAACATCTTCCATCTTCGCTCCACGAAGCTGTCTTGCACTCTGTTCGCCCAAAACCCAGCGCACAGCATCTCCAATATTACTCTTACCGCTTCCGTTTGGACCTACAATGCCTGTAATTCCCTGTGGAAATTCAAAAACGATCTTATTAGCAAAGGATTTAAATCCATTAATTTCAATACTCTTTAAATACATGCTACACCCGCTGCTTTTTTAACAGTAGTATGGTCTGATAAGCGGCAATCTGTTCTGCTCCTTTTTTCGTTTTTCCTTTTCCGATTGCATATGTCTTGCCACCAATTCTAGTCTCAACAGTAAACTCCTTGGCATGATCTGGCCCTGCTTCTCTTGTAAGCACATACTGTAAGCGAGAATCCGGTCCCGCCTGTACCATTTCCTGCAAAATCGTTTTCGCATCGTAAAATAACGATTTATCTTCTACATCCTTTAACAGGTGATTATGAATAAAAAATCTCGCCTTATCCATACCTCCATCTATATAAATCGCACCGATCAGTGCCTCAAATGCATCTGAAAGAATCGAATCCCTTTCTCTTCCTCCCGTAGCATCCTCTCCCCTGCTTAAAAGGATATACTTTCCAAGTTCTACGTCTCTTGCACAGATCGCTAATGTATACTCACAAACAAGACTGGAACGAAGCTTCGTAAGACGGCCTTCATTATAAGATGGATATTCCCTGAATACATAATCGGAAATCGTAACTTCTAAAACAGCATCCCCCAAAAACTCCAGGCGCTCATTATTCGCCTTTCTGCGTCCTCTCTGCTCGTTCGCATAAGAGCTGTGTGTCATCGCCAATGCCAAAAGCCGTTTATTCGTAAAAGAATACCCTATCTTCTCTTCTAATCCTTTAAATCGTTCTGCCTTAATCATTCCTGTTCGCCTGCCTTTTCTTCTTTTGCCTGTTCGATTTCTTCTGCAAGATGCGCTACGATCTTCTCGTTAATCCGCTGTTCCTTGAATGTAACACACTGGAAGATTGCCTTCTTTGTCTCCTTTGCCTTCGCACTTCCATGAATCTTTACAACAAGTCCCTTTAAACCAAGAAGCGGCGCTCCGCCATACTCTGTCGCATCAAATGTTTTCAATGTCTCTTTTAATGCAGGCTTTACTAAAAGACCTCCAAGCTTGCTCCTCGTTGTAGACATCATTCCCTCTTTAATTATCTGGATCAATGTACTTGCAAGACCTTCCTCAAGTTTTAAGATTACATTGCCGACAAAAGCTTCTGTTACGATAACATCTGCTTCACCCTTTGGAATATCCCTGGCCTCAATACTTCCGATAAAATTAATATTCTTACAAGCCTTTAACAGTGGGTATGTCTCCTTTACAAGCGCATTCCCCTTCGCTTCTTCCGCACCGATATTTACAATGGCAACACGAGGATTCTTCACACCAACAACATCTTCCATATAAATAGAACCCATCTGAGCAAACTGTAAAAGATGTTCCGGGCGGGCATCTACATTCGCACCACAGTCAATTAAAAGAGAAACTCCCTTCTCTGTTGGTGTAAGCGGTGCAAGCGGTGCTCTCTTCACACCCTTTCCCTTACCAATCAGTACCTGTCCTCCGACAAGAATCGCCCCCGAACTGCCTGCAGAAACAATCGCATCGCACTCGCCGTTCTTCACAGACTTAATCGCTACAACCAAAGAAGAATCCTTCTTCTTCTTAATTGCGATAGCGGGCGCTTCATTACAGCTAATCTCCTCCGTCGTATGCGTAATCTCAATCTGTTCCTTATTATAGGTATACTTATGAAGCTCTGCTTCAATCTTATCCTTATCTCCAAAAAGGCGAAGCTTGATATCCGCTCTCTCATTAATCGCATCAATCGCACCTTTAATAATCTCACCCGGTGCATTATCTCCACCCATCGCATCAATCGCTATTACATTCTTAAAGTCCATAAAAGCTCCTTTCTTTTTTAAGAAAGTACTCTCGGAAAATCATTTTACAAAAACCTTCCGAGAATACTTTGTTACAATTCAAGTCGAGCCGCCGCGAGACTTGGCGCGTGATTCTGGTCAGCGTAA
>OLRC01002158.1_pt1 | contig 11144 bp, 5 predicted proteins | sample 1672081 | NCBI WGS metagenome assembly OLRC01 (sample SAMEA3136643, study PRJEB25190) | human gut metagenome | biome: human gut; feature: human-associated habitat; material: faeces | place: Austria | collected 2013
CGCCCTGCCGGCAGCGGCGCACACGCGCGACACCAACTCGTCGACGCTCTGCGCGTCCGCAAGCTCGATGCTGACGGCCTGGCGCAAGCCCGCGCGCTTGGCGTGGACGCGCGCCCGCGCTATGGCCGGAGACGACGTGGACGCGCCCGCGAAGCGCACATGCGCCGGATCGGGCGGTGCCGACGCGGGGCCGTCGAGCGCGCCCGGCGCCGTGGTCGACGCGAGGCCGCGTTCGAACCGCTCGTCCGCCTCGTCGATGAGCTCGTTCCAGACGTCAGGATCCGAAGGCACCCAGCCGAAGAAACCCCAGCGCTCGCGCGTAAGGCCCGGAGCCAGGTCGCACGCGGCAGATGCCGCCTCCACCACCAGGAAGCCGTCGCCGCACGCCGGATCGACCAGCGCCTCGCCGCGGCTTCCGCGGGTGCGCCAACCTGCCAGCGCCAGAAGGCCGGCCGCGAGCGCGCACGACAGCGGGGCGTCGGGACCGTCGTCGGGCGTGAGGTAGGAACGGTGGTACAACGATTCGCCCGACAGGTCGAGCGAGATCGTGGCGCGCCCCTCCCGCACACGCACGTCCACCGAAACGTCGGCATGATCGGCGTCGACGTCGGGACGTTCGCCGCGCATCTCACGCAAACGGTCGCATACGGCATCCTTCACCTTGAGCGCCGTGAACCGGGTGTTGCGCAGCTCGTCGTTCATGCCGTGCGCCTGCACGGACATGCTCGCGCCCGGAACGATGACGCCCTCCCAGGCGATGCGCCGCACGCCCTCGTACAGCAGGTTCGCATCGCCTGCGTTCACGCGCCCCACCACCACGAGGATGCGCGAAGCCAGCCGCGACCACAGGCATGCCGCCAGCGCATGGCGCACGTCGCAGAAAAACGCGACGCCCCCGCCAAGGGGGCGCACGCGCTTGATGCCGAGGCGCTTCAGCTCTTCGGCGAGCGGCGCCTCCAAACCGGACAGGCAGCTGGCGAACAGTTCGAGGTTTTCGTTATCCATACAGCGCAGATCCAATCTTCGCATGCCGCAGGTTGGCGTAGTAAGTCAGCGAGAAGGACCCCGGTGTTCCGAATTGGCGGGATGGAGAAGGCGAAGCGTACGTTGCGTACGCGAGTCTTCGCCATCGCGCCAAGGCGGGGCGCCAGGGTCCTTCGCAGCGTCGGCCCGTTCCGACGGCCGTCAGGCCGCCGGAACCTTAATCTTCCAGGTAGTCTTTCAGCTTGCTCGAGCGGGACGGGTGGCGCAACTTCGCCAGCGTCTTGCTCTCGATCTGGCGGATGCGCTCGCGCGTGACGCCGAACTCGCGTCCGACCTCCTCGAGCGTGCGGGGATGGCCGTCCTCCAGGCCGAAGCGCAGGCTGATCACCTTGCGCTCGCGTTCGGCCAGGCCGTCGAGCACCTTCGACAGCTGCTCTTGCAGCATGCTGAACGAGGCGGCGTCAGGCGGCACCACGGCGGCGTCGTCCTCGATGAAGTCGCCCAGCTGGGAGTCCTCCTCCTCGCCGATAGGCGTTTCCAGCGACACGGGCTCCTGCGAGATCTTCTGGATCTCGCGCACGCGCTCGGCAGGCAGACCCATCTCCTTGCCGATCTCCTCGGGGCTGGGCTCGCGGCCGAGCTCCTGCAACAGCTGGCGCTGGATGCGCACGAGCTTGTTGATGGTCTCCACCATGTGCACGGGGATGCGGATGGTGCGGGCCTGATCGGCGATGGCGCGCGTGATGGCCTGGCGGATCCACCAGGTGGCGTACGTCGAGAACTTGAAGCCCTTCGTGTAGTCGAACTTCTCGACGGCGCGGATGAGGCCGAGGTTGCCCTCCTGGATAAGGTCGAGGAACAGCATGCCGCGTCCTACGTAGCGCTTGGCGATGGACACGACGAGACGCAGGTTCGCCTCGATAAGCTGCTGCTTCGCGTCGATGCCCACCTGCTCGATGCGGCCGAGGCGGCGCTTCTCGCGGCGTTCGAGCTCGATGCCCTCGTCTTCCGCTTTCTCAAGCTCCTCCATGGCGGCCACGCCGGCCTCGATCTTCATGGCGAGGTCGATCTCTTCGGCGGCCGTGAGCAGCGGAACCTTGCCGATCTCCTTGAGGTACATGCGGACGGGGTCGCCCGTGAGCATGGTCACGCTGGCGTCGGCATTGCGCTTGCGCACGGAGCGCACCTTGCTCTTGCCCGCCACCTTGGGCAGCTGAACCTCGACCGTCGCCTTAAGCTCCTCTTCAGGAATGCCTTCGAGCAGGTCTTCGTCGTCGCTGTCATCGGACAGGGGGCTTTCAAGCTTATCGTCGTCGAGTCCGTCGCCGGCGTCGACCACATCGGGCTCGTCGTCGAGGGCGTCTTCCTCCAGGATGTCTTCGGCTTCGATCGAGGCAACCGCCGCGTTGTTCCGCTCTTGGGCTTGCTTGCTTGAGGCTTGGGCCACGTGATCTTCCTTTCCGACCGGACTGCGCGCAGGGCATGAGTATACATACGCACCAGGCGCAAAGATACAGCCAAATAATATACCACACTTTTCCGTCATCTTGCTGACGAATATGACGCTTGCGCAGGTTTTGCGAGGCTCGCGAACTTGCGCCGCAACCGTGGGCCTACCCCTTGCGCGGCAGGTAGCTGCGCAGCGTCTCGTAGAGCTGCTGGGCATCGAAGGGCTTGGGGATGAAGCCGTCCATCCCGGCAGCGGCCGCGTCCTCGCGGTCCTCCTGGAACGTGTTGGCCGTGAGCGCGATGATGGGCACCGTGCGAGCGTCTTTCCGATCGAGCGCGCGGATCTCGATCGCCGCCTCGAGGCCGTCGAGCAACGGCATCTTCACGTCCATCAACACGAAATCGAACGCTCCCGGCTCCGAAGCGTCGAACATGTCCACGGCTTCGCGCCCGTTCGCCGCACGCCGCGCCTCGACGCCCTGCATGTCGAGCAGCGCCACGGCGATCTCGGCGTTCAGATCGTTGTCTTCGGCAAGCAGCACGCGCGTGCCCGCAAGCGACCGGTCGGCCGTTTCCGCAGGGGTCTCCTCGTCCCCCAAAGCCTCCTCGTCGGCCGTCGGCAGCTCCAGCACGAAGAAGAACTCCGAACCCTCGCCGACGCGGCTCTGCACGTCCAGCTTTCCGCCCATGAGTCGTACGAGGTTGCTGCTGATAGCCAGGCCGAGACCCGTCCCCTGCGCGTTGCGGCGATTCTCGGACGCCTGCTCGAACGACACGAAGATGCGCTCGAGATCCTCCTCGCGGATGCCCGCGCCAGTATCTTCCACGCTGAAGCGCACGCGCGCGCTTCCCTCGTCGCGCATGAGCACGACCACGCTCAGCCGGATGGCGTCCCCCGGATCGGTGAACTTGAGCGCGTTGGACAAGAGGTTCGCCAGCACCTGCTGCAGCCGCACGTCGTCGCCCACCACGACGTCGTCGGCATCGCAGCGGGTCTCGAACAGGACTCCCTTGTCCTCGGCCTGGAGAAAGAACATGCTCTGCAGACGCTCGGCCAGCGAACGCAGGCGGAGCGGCGCCGTCTCTATGCGCATCTTGTCGTTCTCGATCTTCGACATATCGAGGATGTCGTTCACGAGCGACAGCAGGAACTGGGCCGACATGTTGATCTTCTCGAGACTCGAGCGAATGGACGGCGTGGCTTCTCCCGACAGCGACGCCACGCTCGAAAGCCCGATGATGGCGTTCATCGGCGTTCGGATCTCATGGGACATGCGCGAGAGGAAGTCGGTCTTCGCCCGACCCATCTCCTCCACCTTCTCCAGCTTCATCTCCATCATGCGGTTGCGCACCTTCGCCACCGACACCACGATGACTATAGCGCCCACGAACAGGCACAGCACGAGGCTCAACGCCACGACGAGCAAGGGGTTCTCGGAGACGAGCGCTTGAATGGTGCGCTGCTTGCCGAACGAGGGCATGCTATTGTGCGACGCGATGGTGTCCAGCTCGTCCTGCGAGAAGCTGTTCACCGCCTTGCTCATGATCGAGTACAGCTCCGTGTCCACGGGCTTGGCGAGGGCGAACGAAAGGCCCGCCTCATGATGCTCGGAGGTTGCCGGCGTGATGTTGCTGAACGAGTGGTCGATGAACAGGCCTTCCGCGAACGCGACGGGCATGCTGGTGGCGTCGGCGCGTCCGGAATTCACCGCTTCGAGGCAGTCTTCGTAGGTACGGTAGTGCACGACCTCGGAAGCCTCCACGCCGTCGGTACCATCACGCCCTTCGATCTGGGCGAAGACCGTTTCCCCGGAGGAAGCCAGCTTGTTGCGGAACACCACCTCGTTGAGCGACGCGAAGCTCTCGGTGATGGCGAGCTGTTGGCCGTCCGCCGCGTAGCCGTCGTCCAAGAAGCCGCCCATCATGTCCACTTCCCCCGATTTAACCAGGTCGACGGCATCTTGGTACGTACTGGCATGCACGAGGCGAAACGCGAGCCCCGTGCGCTCGGTGACCAGGTCGAGCACATCCTTCACGATGCCCTGGTACAGTCCGTCGCGCTCGTAGTACAGCGGGTAGCGGCCCTGCATCACGGCCACGCTGATCTCGCCTGCGTTGTCGATGAACGCACGGTCGGCTTCGGAGAACTTGATGGCGCTTTGGCGGCGGGACGGCAGGTGCTTTGCATCGAGCTCGTTCGCGAACTCGGCATTCGCCGTGTAGATCGACGTCATCGCTGCATCCAGATCGTCCTTCAGATCGCTTCCGAACGGCATGGCGATGTAGTACGGTTCGCCGTCGAACTCGGCGGCGACCCTGCGGCCTTCGGTGACGTCCACGTCGCCGCCCAGCACCACGTCGGCGGTGCCGTCGTCCAGGCATTTCGAGTAGGCATCGTAGTCGAGCGGCAGGACGATGCAGTGGATATCGTTGAAATCGAGGTAGTTTTCGAGACGGCGAATCTTCTCGGTAGCGTTCTCGAACACGCCGATGGTCTTGCCGTTGAGCGTGCGAGAGTCGAAGACGACGACATCGTCGTTCTCTTCGAGGCTGATGAGCAGGGCGTGGTTCGCACCGATGGCGAAGTTCGAATACTGGAACGAATCGACGAGCTGCTCCCGATAGTACATGCCGCCCATGAGGTCGATCTCCCCTGCGGTCGTCCGCCTCATGAGATCCTCGACGTCGCCGTCGACGAACTCATAGGTCCATCCGGTGTACTTCGATATCTCCGCGAGCCAATCGTAGAGGATGCCGGAGCGCACGCCGTCGGCATCGGTCTCGCTGATGCCTTCGACCTCGGGAAACGCCACGCGCACCACACGAACTTCCTCGGATGCATCCCGCGAACCGCCGACATCGGCCGCCGCGGGAATGACGAAGACGGTTGTCGCCATCAGCAATGCGGCCATCGCCGAGCAGGCGCAGCGCGCCGCTATCTTTCCCACAGCCCATCCCTCCTTCGACACCCGCGAGAACGCCTCACGATCAGCTAGGATACCACGGTCTTGCCGAAAACCTACGATCCGACATGAACGGAGGCCCGCGAGAACCGATAAAACCGTTTTAAGCCGCTTCCCATGCGACGCTCTCCAGCGCGTATACTGTTACGCAGACGAACCCTCCGCACGCACCCGAGGAGCAGCCGATGAACGCCCGACGCCGCCATCTCCGCACAGCCGCCTGCCTGACCCTGGTCGGCCTCCTGGCGTGCCTGCCGCTCGCGGCCGCCTTCGGTTCCGTGGACGAGGACGACATGGTGCTCCGTCTCAGCGCCGCCGAGCGCGCCTTGCCGCCCGACCGGCTTCCCGACCTCGACGCATCCTGTGCCGCGCTCATGGACGAGGACGGCACGCTGTGGTTCGGCCGCAACGGCGATGACGCCGCGCAGATCGCCTCGCTGACGAAGATCATGACCGCGATCGTGGCGGCGGACTGGCTGGACGCATCGACGATGATCGAGGTCACGCCCGAAGCCGCCAGCGTCGGCGAATCGAGCGCCGGGCTCGCGCAAGGCGACTCGATGACCTTCGACGACGCGCTGAAGGCGCTGCTCACGGCTTCGGGCAACGACGCGGCGTCGGCCATCGCCCAAGCGGCCGGAGCGCGGATGCTGGCGCAGAAGGGGTCGGGCGGCGACGCGTACGCCTGCGAGGCGGCGTTCGTCGAGGCCATGAACGCGAAGGCGGCCGAGCTGGGGCTGGAGAACTCGTTCTTCGCGAACCCGCACGGCCTGGACTTCGACGCGTTCGCCCAGGGGCAGTACAGCTGCGCGGCCGACGTGGCGACAATGCTGCGCGCGGCCATGCAGATCGACCTCGTCCGAGCGAACATCGGGTTCTCGCAGGCAGACATCACGGTCAAGCGCGACGGGGCGCCCGTGACGCTGGCGCTGGAGAACACCGACGCCCTGCTGGGCAGCTACCCGGGCGCGTGCGCGGCCAAGACCGGCTACACGCTGGCCGCCGGGCCCTGCGCGGCGACGGCCGTGAACCGCGGAGACGGGCACGAGTACTACGCCGTGGTGCTGGGGTCGTCCTCGAAGCCGCAGCGATTCGTCGATTCCGCAGCGCTGTACGACTGGGCGTACGCGAACCGATCCTCGCTGCGCGCGCCCATTTCGGACGAGGACATCGCGGGTCTGGCCTGGGGCGAATGCGTGGCGTTCACGGTCGCCTGGTTCATGGAGGGCTGGTAGGCCGAACGTCCGCCAAGCCGCGGCGGGAGCGCGCTACAGCAGATCGTCGGGATCGACGTCCACGGCCACGTTCGCATCCCTGTCGGGCTTGCGGCGGCGGAAGAGGGGCAGCAGCGCATCGGACAGGTCGGCGTCAGCCGGGCACTTCACCACGATGTGCCAGCGGTACGTGCCGCGCAGCTTCGCCAGCACGCACGGCGTGGCGGGCAGCACGCTCCAACCGTCGCCGCCGAAGTCGCGCACCGCCTCCTCCAGCGCCGCCTGCAGCTCGGCCGCCACGCGGCGCACGGCCGGCTCGTCCTTGCTCCACACCAGCACGTTCGCCATGCGCACGTAGGGCGGGTAGCCCAGCAGGCGGCGCTTCGGCAGCTCGTCGCGCAGGAACAGGGCGCGGTCGTAGGCGGCGGCCGCGCGGATGGCGGGAGCGTCGGCCTCGTAGGTCTGCACCAGCACGCGGCCCGGCAGCTCAGCGCGGCCCGCGCGGCCCGCCACCTGCTCCACAAGGTCGAACGTGCGCTCGGAGGCGCGGTAGTCGGGCAGCTTCAGCATGGTGTCGGCGTTGATGACGCCCACGAGCGTGACGTCCTCGAAGTCGAGGCCCTTCGCGATCATCTGCGTGCCCAGCAGCACGGCGGCGTCGGCGGCGGCGAACTCCTCGAGCAGACGCTGGTGCGCGCCCTTGCCGCTCGTGGTGTCGGCGTCCATGCGCACGATGGGCACCCCCGGACCCACGCCGGGCATCTCGTCGAGCAACACGCGCAGCTCGGCCTCGACCCGTTGCGTGCCCGCTCCGAACTTCTTGAGGTAGGGGCTGCCGCATTCCGGGCACACGGGCGGCGTGGGTATCCGATAGCCGCAGTGATGGCAGATCAGAAAGTTGCCGCGTTCGTGGTACGTGAGCGACGTGGAGCACGAGGGGCACTCGGGCACGAAACCGCATTCCCGGCACAGCAAGAATTTCGCGAAGCCGCGCTGGTTGAGCAGCAGCACCGCCTTGCGGCCGGCGGCCAGCTCCTCCTCGAGCGCGCGGGCCAGCGGCAGCGCGAACATCGAACGCGACCCGCCGCTGAACTCCTTCGCCATGTCCACCACCTGCACCTCGGGCAACGGTTTGCCGTTCGCGCGCTCGGGCAGGCTCACCTGATGCCATGAGGGGTTTTTCGCGCAGGCGTGCAGCGCCTCGATGGAGGGCGTGGCGCTTCCCAGCACCACGGCGGCCCCGGCGCGCCGCGCCATCCACACGGCCACGTCGCGCGCATGGTAGCGCGGCGCGCTGTCCTGCTTGTAAGAACCTTCGTGCTCCTCGTCGATGACGATGAGGCCGAGGTTCGAAAGCGGCGTGAACAGCGCGCTGCGGGCGCCCACGACCACGCGCGCCGCGCCCGAGCGGATGAAATCCCACTGGTCGTAGCGCTCGCCCTGGCTCATGCGCGAGTGCATGACGGCCACCAGGTCGCCGAAGCGGCCGCGGAAGCGCGCCACGGTCTGCGGCGTCAGCGATATCTCGGGCACGAGCACGCACGCCGTGCGCCCGGCGGCCAGCGTCTCCTCGATGGCCTGCAGGTACACCTCGGTCTTGCCCGAGCCGGTGACGCCGTCCACGAGCACCACCTCGCCCGCGCCGCGCTGGCGCGCCGCGTCGATGGCCGCGAGCGCATCGGCCTGTCCCCGCGTCAGCGGCGGCTTCGGCGAGGGGATGAAGGAGCCTGCGGGCTGGACTGCGCCTGCGGGTTGGAGGCTCGCAGGTTGGACGGCCGCTGGTTGGCGCAGTGAGTCAGCGAGCGTTTCCGCAGCGCTTGAACCGGGGTCGATGGCGGAAACGTGGCGCACTTCGGTGCGCGAGCCTTCGTCGACGGCCGTATATCGGGCGTTGCGGGAAGCCGCGGCGTCGGCCCGCTCCGTCGGCCGGCAGGCCGACGGAACCTGGAAGCCCCGCATGCGACGGCGGTGCTCGATGCGCACGACGCCCTGCTTCTCCAGCGCCTTGAGAGGCGACGACACCGCGCCGAACTCGGCCGTCAGCTCGGCCACGCGCAGCTCGCCGCGCTCGAGCGCGGCCGCGATGGACGCCTGCTTCACGGCGTTCTTGCGCGGCTCGAAGTCCGCGAGCGCAGGCCCCGGCACCACCCAGCGGTCGTCGACCTCCCCCACCGTCGGCTCTTCGAGACGCCAGTAGCCTCCCTGCGCGCGCACCATGCGCGGCACGCCGCCGGGCGGCGTGAACAGGCGCACGCACGACGACAACGGCGCGATGTAGCGTCCCGAGAGCCACTGCGCGCACGCCGCCCCCTCCTCGTCGAAGTACGGGCGGCTCACCGCGCGCACGATGCCCTTGAGCTTGGCAGGGTCGAGACCTGCGGGCCAATCGCCTTCGGCGCGCTCCTCGATGCCGATGACGAAGCCGACGGCCTGCCGCGGCCCGAACGGCACGAGCACGGCGCAGCCGACCTCGATCGGCTGGTCGCCCGCTTCTTCAGGGACGGCGTAGGTGTACGGCGCGTCGAGCGCCTGCGTGGGTATGTCCAAGATGACGGATGCGAGTTTCATGCCCCCAGTATATCCCAACCCCGAGCTGCCGCAGGAACCCTACCGCTCCACCGCAGGAAATCCCTTGGCATCCCGTTCGCCCCTGCAGCCGAACACGCTATCCGCTGTTAAACCAGGATTGACATGCACCGCCGCACGCCGCTTCCCCTATCGGGCGGCTGGCGATCGGGCGAGACGAGCGCCTGGTCGATGGCCGAAGAGGGCTTCCGAGCCGCCGGCGAGTTTTCGCGGGACGAGCCGACCTGGGCTATGTCAATCTTGGTTTAACCGCGGAACACGCTACCGTTGACGAAAAACCATCGGATTCGGAAGTTCTTAAGTGAACCTCAAGCGCACAGAGAAAGCTCCTGTCGAATAAGGACAGGTCACCGGAAAGATCACTTTCGATATCGCGCAACGAGCTCGACCGAAACGCACGATGTCTTCCGAATTCGGCGACTTTTCGCCATTTCGAGCCCGCTCCGCTGTTAAACCAGGGTTGGAATCGGCCTTTCGCCGTCGAGCCGGGATCGGAGGGGCCCCGGCCGGGCGGCGCCGCTCCCGGCCGGGCGGCAGGCGACGGGATCCGTGGGCACGAATCGACCACCATGACAATGTTGCCTTCGGCGAACTCATATTGCGACGGTTCCGAGTTTCAGCGATCTGGGCATATGTCGAGCGCCTTCCCGGAAGCCCGGCGCGAACGGCCCGAAACGGCTCGAAACGACCCCCGAAATTGTCACAGACATCGATTCGCGCCCACGATCCCCGCTTTCCCTGCTAACCCTGGTTCAACAGCGAAGAGCCCGGCTGGCAGCACGAAACGGCGCGCGGGAGAGAACGCGGGACAGAAACCCTTCCAGACCTGCCAAGCGCATAGCCGAACGCTCACGCTTCACGCGAAGCGCCCCCGAGGCACCGTCCCGCGCGCCGCAAAAGCAAAACCGCCCGGCGCGATCGCCGGGCGGTTCGCCACATGCTTCTACGGTTGTCGCTTACGCCAGGCCGCAGGCCTTACGCAGCTCGTCGGCCTTGTCGGTGCGCTCCCACGTGAACTCGGGAAGCTCGCGGCCGAAGTGGCCGTAGGCGGCCGTCAAGCGGTAGATGGGGCGGCGCAGGTCGAGCGCGTCGATGATGGCGCCCGGACGAAGATCGAACGTCGCGTCCACCGCGGCCATGATGTCGGCCTCGGGAACCGCGTTCGTGCCGAACGTGTCGATCATCACGCTGACCGGCTTCGCCATGCCGATGGCGTAGGCAACCTGCACCTCGCAGCGAGCGGCCAGGCCCGCGGCCACCACGTTCTTCGCCACCCAGCGCGCCGCGTAGGCCGCCGAGCGGTCCACCTTCGTGCAGTCCTTGCCGGAGAACGCGCCGCCGCCGTGGCGGCCCATGCCGCCGTAGGTGTCGACGATGATCTTGCGGCCGGTGAGGCCCGCGTCGCCCATGGGGCCGCCCACCACGAAGCGGCCGGTGGGGTTCACGTGGATCTCGGCGTCGTCGGCCAGCGCCACGCCCTCGCGCTCGAGTACCGGCTTCACCACGTTCTCGACGATCTGGGCGCGCAGCTCGTCGTGGGCGATCTCCTCGGCATGCTGCGTGGACACGACCACCTTCTCCACATGCACGGGGCGGCCGCCCTCGTAGCGCACGGACACCTGGGTCTTGCCGTCGGGGCGCAGAAGCGGCATGGTGCCGTTCTTGCGCACCTCGGTCAGGCGCTCGGCCAGGCGGTGGGCCAGATACACCGGCATCGGCATGAGCGTGGGCGTCTCGTCGCAGGCGTAGCCGAACATCATGCCCTGGTCGCCCGCGCCGACGCGCTCGTAGGGGTCGCCCTCGTCCAGGCCGTGCTGGGCCTCCCAGCTCTCGTCGACGCCCTGCGCGATGTCGGGGCTCTGGTCGTGGATGGCGTTCAGCACGCCGCAGGTGTCGCAGTCGAAGCCGTACTTCGCGCGGTCGTAGCCGATGTCGCGCAGCACCTCGC
>OLRC01002163.1_pt1 | contig 11098 bp, 16 predicted proteins | sample 1672081 | NCBI WGS metagenome assembly OLRC01 (sample SAMEA3136643, study PRJEB25190) | human gut metagenome | biome: human gut; feature: human-associated habitat; material: faeces | place: Austria | collected 2013
AGCGGCCGTTTGTAACGAAAGAGGAAGACATATCAGCTCCCTCTGATATTTGCGCCTGCCGAAATTTTGTGTTATAGTGTTTCATATTCCTTAACTGCGCGATGACGGGAGAAAGTAGGGAAACAGAACCGTTTCAGAAAGCCCTGATGATGGAAATGGGTACGGTGATTTTTCCGAAGTGCCTCTCCGAGCGGTTTTCCGAAAAGAAAATTTCCCGAGTAAGAAAACCGGGCGCGCCCGATACAGCGCTTAAGTCATACGACTTTCCAAGGTTTCTCCGGCAACGTGGAAACGAAATTGGGTGGAACACGGAATTTACCGTCCCTTTGCACAGGGGCGGTTTTTATTTTCGCGGTTTTACGGAAAGAAGGCTGCCATGTCCCGCATACTCACTGCAGAACATATCAAAAAATCATTTGGCAAAAACACAATATTAAAAGATATCAATCTCACCGTAGAAAAAGGCGATGTCATTTCCATTCTCGGCCCGTCAGGCACGGGAAAGACAACGCTTCTCCGGTGCTTCAATTATCTGGAAAAACCCGAAGCCGGCCGTCTTTCCATTGACGACGTGTCTGTGGCCTTTTCCCATATTTCCAAAACGGAAGTGCAGAAACTCCGGCGGAAATCCACCATGGTCTTCCAGCAGTTCAATCTGTTCCGCAACAAGAATGTCCTTGAAAATATCACGGAAGGGCTGATTTACGGTTACGGCAAAACAAAAAAAGAAGCGGAAGAAATCGCCATGGAAGAACTCTCCCGCGTCCGTATGACGGACTATGCCCACATGTATCCATCGGAACTTTCCGGCGGCATGCAGCAAGCGCGTGGGAATCGCCAGAGCTCTTGCACCGAAACCTGATGTCATCCTCTTTGACGAACCCACCTCGGCGCTCGATCCCGAACTCGTAGGGGAAGTTCTGGATACCATCGCCTCCGTCGCGACCCTCGGCATCACCATGATCATCGTCACCCATGAAATGCATTTCGCTCAGGATATATCCACAAAAGCCGTATTCATGTCGGACGGCCTCATCGTGGAAGAAGGACATCCGAAAGAATTCTTCTCCCATCCGAAAGAGGAGCAGACCCGCGCCTTTCTCCGGCGCATGCTGAAAAGGGAAGAGGCGTAACTCTCCCCGTCCCGCTTGTTTTATAAAGGAATGATTCCATGCTTACTTTTGACCCCTCTTTTTTCATGGGCGTATTTTCCCGGCTGATTTCCGCCCTTCCTTTCACAGTGGAAGTCATCATCGCGTCCATCCTGCTCTGCCTCTTCTTCGGCACGATCATCGCCGTCATCAGGATTGCCCGTGTGCCCGTGCTGGCGCCTTTCTGCGACATATGGCTCTCTTATAACAGGAGCATGCCCTTTATCCTCGACCTTTACCTCGTCTATTTCTGCCTTCCCGCCATCATACGGGGGCTCGGCATCAATCCCGACGGCTGGCCTCTTACCGTATACGTCTTAGTCTCCCTTACCTTCCACTACGCCCCCGTTATTTCAGAAATACTCCGCCCCGCTTACCTTTCTGTCGACCGGGGACAGCATGAAGCGGCCATCGTTTTCGGACTTTCTCCAGTTCGACGCGTTTTCAGCATCATCGCTCCCCAGGCGCTCCCTGTCGCCATTCCCGGATTGGTGAGCGAATCCATCAATATACTGAAAGACACATCCATTATGTTCTTCATCGGCGTCATCGACCTCATGGGCCGCGCCAACCTCATCATCAACGCCGCCTTCGGCCAGCACCGTCTGGAAACATACACCGCCGTCGCCCTGATCTACTGGGCCATCGTCATTGCCATCGAAGCGGCATTCTGGCTCTTCCAGAAACAGGGCCATAAAGAAATAAGGAGGACTGCATGATCGATTTTAAAGTCCTTCCCGAAGCGCTCCTCTTCATAGCAGGCGCCGTACCGAATACTCTTTTCATGGCATTCGTGAGTATTTTCTTCGGCATCCTCTTCGGTTCTTTTATCGCTGTGCTCCGTCTGGGAAACAATATGTTTATCAACATTGTCTTTGCCGTATTTGTTTCCTTCTTCCGCGCCGTGCCGGGCATCGTCCAGCTTTTCATCGTATACTACTCCCTCCCCTATCTCCTTGCGCCCGTATTCAGCGCTTTTTCGGGAACGGAAGTAAAGCCTTTTGACGTAAGCCCCTACTGGAGCGTCTACCTTTGCTTCATTTTATATAACACCGCCTACCAGTCAGAAAATATCCGCGGCGCTCTCCGTTCCGTAGACCACGGCCAGTATGAAGCAGCCGTCGCCATGGGCATGACCTCTTTCCGCGCTTTCACAAGAATCGTCCTTCCCCAGGCCTTTGTCGTGGCGCTTCCCGCCTTCTTCACATACTATCTGAAAACCATCAAACTCCTCGCCCTTGTCTTCACAGTCAAAGTCGTAGACATGTTCGCCAAAGCGGATATCTTCTCCGCCCTCTACAATCGGCGCATGGAACCGTACATCGCGGACGCCATCGCCTACTGGGGACTGGCCATACTCCTCACCTTCCTCTTCGACCGGTGGGAAAAGAAACTCCGCGGCAAAGGCTTCAACAAATAGATCCGGCAGGAAATCAAAGGACTGCAGCCAAATATACTGCTTTCAATGAAAAAGAATGGAAATCCCCAAAAAGGAATCTTCATTCTTTTTTTATCTTTCGCTATTTTCATAAATTCATGTTCCGATACCATCCTAAAAAATATTTCCCTGTTTCAGCACACAAAAAGGCACCCCTTTCAAGATGCTTCACAGATCCCCAATCGGACATGCCCCCGGTGAAAGAGAAATTCTTCTTGCATTTTTCTGCTAAGCCTCCTCGAAAAATCATGCAATCCATCGTGTTTTATATAAGTGCACCACCGGATATGATAGATAAAATCATATAAGCGTGACATAATATATAAAACGATGGATGGAAGAATGCTCTGGCAATTAGTCACAAAAACTTTTACACTGGATGATAGAAAAAGATTTGACCAATCAGGATGCAATGCGTGATACAAAAATTTCTGCCAATGCCCTTATCCAATTACGAAATAGATAATATTGCTTTGGATAAACTGAAATGTACTTGTATCCCTTTGGACCGTACACCTAATGATGTTTTGGAATTCATACCGGAGGATGATGAATCATGGGTAATGACGTAAAGTTATTTGAAGGAAACCGGATCCGTTCTATCTGGAACAATGAAAAAGAAGAGTGGTATTTCAGCATCATAGATGCAGTGAACGTTTTGACTGATAGCAAAAATCCAAGAAGATACTGGAGTGATCTTAAAAGAAAAATGAAAGAGGAAGAGGGTGCAGACCAACTGTACGAGAATATCGTACAGTTAAAATTGAAAGCACCGGATGGAAAGATGCGCGAAACAGATGTCGCTGATATGCAAGGTCTATTCCGTATCATCCAGTCGATTCCCTCACCTAAAGCGGAGCCCTTCAAAATGTGGCTGGCGGAAGTAGGAAAAGAGAGAGTGGATGAAACCATCGATCCTGAACTTACAATAGACAGGGCTTTAGAAACCTACCTGAAAAAAGGGTACACAAGAGAATGGATCAATCAAAGACTGCAGGCGATCCAGGTCAGAAAAGAACTGATCGACTCCTGGCAAGACCACGGCGTGACAGAAGGCAAAGAATATGCGATTCTTACCAATGAAATTTCAAAGGCCTGGAGCGGAATGACCACAAGGCAGTATAAAGATTTGAAAGGTTTAAAAAAGGAAAACCTGCGGGACAATATGTCCACTACCGAATTGATATTAAATATGCTGGCTGAAACCGCCACAAAGGATATCGCAGAATCCGCCAATCCACAAGGTTTGGAAGAAAATAAAAAAGTGGCAAAACGCGGTGGGAAAATTGCCGGAAATGCCAGACGGGAAATAGAAGCGGAAACGGGAAAACCTGTCATCACTTCAAAAAATGCCATAGACTTCGGGAAGCTGATTGATGGTGTCACAAAGACCATAGATAAAGGAGATACGAACAATGGCAAGTAAACAAAAACTGGAACTGACTTGGCTTGGCAAAGATAAAGAGATAAAAATAGAACCAAGGATTCTGATTGAAGATAAAGAAAAATCCAACTGTAAAAATGATCCTGATACAGAAAATTCGTGGCATAAGGTTCATTTCTTCATGCTACAATACAAAAGCAGGAATAGAAGCACTAATCATCAGATTTTTACTAAATCCTTATGAACTACCGATGATAGGAGCAACTGTGATAGCATTTATTGAATTGATAAATGAGAAGAAGATTAAAGAGGTGTTGACAAATTTGAATTTGACGGGGATAAGTAATAATGTTGAGATTAAAGCCTTATAATATAAACGATGCAGATATAATTCTTTCTTGGAGTAAAGATGAAATAGCTTTTTATAAATGGTCAGCGGGTATTTTGGGCAAATATCCGATAACAAAAGAGAAATTTGGTTTTGTTAATAATCTAATGGCTTTTACAGCTATTGAAGATGATAAGATCGTAGTTTTTTTTACAATGAGAAGACTTTCAGAAAGCTTTGATGAGTTGAGGTTTGGCTTTATAGTTGTTGACCCTTCAAAGCGTGGCAAAGGATATGGAAAAAGGATGCTTCAGTTAGGTTTAAAGTTTGCATTTGAAGTTTATGGCGCAAAAAAGGTTTCACTAAGTGTTTTTGAAAATAATGAATCTGCATATTTCTGTTACAAATCAGTTGGTTTTGATGATGTAATTCTTGATAAGACAGAAACATATTATGTTTTGGGAGAAGAATGGAAATGCAAAGAATTGATGATTGAAAATCGATAACTCCCAGTTTGTCAAGCTGAATAAAACTGAATACTGAGATAACGCAAATTCAAGCTTTGACAGCTTGACAGAAAGATTTATGAGGGTTATAGCACAAAAAAAAGCACCTCCTTCGAGATGCTTCACAGGCATGACATATGGCCGCTGTTTTATTCTTCTGCCGGATATTCACCGCGGTAGATCACCGTTTCGGAAAGCGGTTTCCGCGGGAGCGGTTGGATTTCTCTGTCTGTGTACCCCAGGGCGATGGCCGCCACCATTTCCCCTTCCACATTCAGCCATTTTTTCAGTTCGTCATAAGCGAAGAAAATATTGCAGGTCCACAGCGTCCCGATATTCCTCGCCGTCGCTTCCAGGCACATATTCTGGATCGCCGCGCTCACCGACTGGATGTCCGCCATTTCCATCAGATGCTCGTCTATGGGAAATTCGCCGTAGTAGTCCTTCCCCTTGCTGTTGATAAAGAAGACGATGACCGGCGCCTGTTCCAGCACGCGGGCCGTATAAATCGCGGCGGGGATATATTTCTCATACCCTTTTCCGAAAATGGCCGCTTTATCGCTCCGGTTCCTTTTGATGCCTTCCTTCAGAGCGCGGACCACTTCCTTTCGCGCGTCTCCACGGACGACCACAAAACGCCAGGGCTGCTCATTATGCTCCGACGGCGCCCAGGAGGCTGCTTCCAAAAGAGCATGCAGATCTTCCTCAGGGATGTTCTTTTTGATGAAACGCCGTGTGCTGCGGCGCGCTTTTATTTCATGTATCACGTTTCCAACTTCCTTTTCCCTATTACATATTCTTCTCACATATGCGTTTTATTATAAACAAATGTGATTTATACTGCAAGTGACCCCCGGACGGTTTATAGGAAATACACCTTTCCTCCGGCACGCCTTACCGCCGGATCTCTATGACGTCCTCTTCTTTTTTCCGGTTCAGCGGGGACGGATGATGCGCCGGATAGCCGAAGCTCATGGCAAGCACCATTTCTCCCGCATCCAGCCAGTTTTTTAATTCATCATAGGCGAAGAAAATATTGCCGTTCCATAAGCTGCCGATTCCCATTTCTGCAGCGATAAGCGCCATATTTTCCGCGGCGGCGCCAATGGCCTGCACATCGCTCAATTCATGGATTTTTTCCGCGGCGCTCCAATCCTCCCGAAGGCTCTTTCCTCCGGGATGGGTAATGAAAACGGTGACAGGCGCGGCAGCCATGCATTTCATCGTGTACCTTGCATTGGCGATATACTCTTTGGATCCGGTAATGATTCCCTCTCCTCTTTCCGATCGGTCAATCCCCTCTTTCATGAGCGGGAGCATTGTTTCCTTCGATTTTCCCAGAACAGCGATTATCTTCCAAGGCTGCCGGTTTTTCGGAGACGGCGCCCACATGCCGGCAAGGAGAATCTTCCGGAGTATTTCTTCGGGTATCTCCTGTTTTTTGAACAGACGGATACTCCGCCTTTTAAAAATAATATCTTCCATGGCTCCTCCTTGATTTCTTTTTATTATTATATGTTTTTACAGCGCGTTCTGTCATATAATAAAAGAAACTTATCATTGGAAAGGAGAACCGCCATGCTTGAACCGATCATCCGCAAAAACGCTTTCGGAGGAAAAGGCGAAGTGACTCTCCGGCCGCTTCTGACCGATGAACAGAAAAATGAAAAGATTCAAATGTATGCGGAAGTCACCATTCCTGAAGGCGCTTCGCTTGGCATCCACCGGCATAGGGGAAATGCAGAGTCCTACTACATCCTTTCCGGAACAGGTCTTTACACCGACGACGGAAAGACTTATGAAGTCCATGAGGGGGACACGACATACTGCGCCGATGGCCACTGCCACGGACTTGAAAATACGGGAGACGGCGACCTGAAATTCATGGCGCTCATCATTCCGTCATGACTTTGCTGTAAAGATATGGTTTAATAAAGGAGATTCATTATGGCTTTAAAAGAATACAAACTTCCTTTCGGCCGCGGGTTCCAGACGGTCATGCTCCCCGAAGAGCATGTATCCGACGTATTGGAAGGTGTACCGACAGCTGCCTGCGACATTAAAGAAGCGACTGTCGAATGTATGCGCCGCCCCATCGGGTCCGCACCGCTTGCCGAAAAAGTACAAAAAGGCGACAAGGTCTGCCTTATCGTGGCGGATATCACCCGCGCGTGGAACCATGCCCGCGATTTCACCGTCCATGTAGTCAATGAACTGAACCTCGCAGGAATTCCTGATGAAGACATTTTCATCGTTTTCGCCCAGGGTACCCACAGGGCGCACAGCGAAGCGGAAAATATCGAATGTGTGGGAGAAGAAGTGGCGCGACGCATTGCCATGTACCAGCATGACTGCCGGGATAAAAACATGCTCACCCGTATGGGCGTGACCACCCGCGGCACGGAAGTATGGCTGAATAAACGCGTCGCGGAAGCGGACAAAGTCATTCTCCTGAACGCTCTTTCCACCCATGACATGGCAGGCTTCGGCGGCGGACGCAAACTTGTCCTTCCCGGTGTAGCAGGGTGGGATACCATCCAGCAGAACCACTGCCACGCCCTGGGCGACGAAGTCGGCTCCGGACTGAATCCCGATTCCCATGTCCTTAAAACAAAAGGAAATCCGGTCAGTGAAGATATGCAGGAAGGCTGCGATATGCTCCGCCCCTGTTTCCTCGTCCATTCCCTTATCAACGCTGACGGCGAAGTGTCGGGCATGGTCGGCGGAGACCCCTATGAAGCATGGGCGGCAGGCGCGAAAGAAACATACCGTATGCAGAAAGTTCCCATGAAACAGAAAGCCGACGTGACCATCGTCAGCGCGGGAGGTTACCCGAAAGACACCAATCTTTACCAGGGAACGAAGTGCTACACGTCATCCGACATGGCAACAAAAAAGGGCGGCATCATCATCACCATGATCGAAGCGGATGACATCATGGAACCGCCGGCCTACCTGGACAGTTTCAAATACGATAATCTGGAAGACATGGAAAAAGCTCTCCGCAAATGCTTTACTATCCCCTTCTTTGTCGCTTTTGAAAACCTCATCACCGCCACGACCCATACCATCTACTTCGTAACAAAACCGGAAAATTTCGACATCATCCGGAAAAAAACGCCGCAGATTCCCGTCGCCACCGTACAGGAAGCCTGGGACCTGGCAAAGAAACAATTAGAGAAAGAAAGTAAGACGGACTACACCATCAATATCATCCCCCACGGCAGCGCCGTCGTCCCTTTCCTGGAATAATCCCACGTAAAAAGAGCAGACTTTTGAAAATCTGCTCTTTTTTGATGCACGAATATGAGTCCTGACAAAATTTAAAAGGCAAGGGCACTGCTATATTTCTTTCATTCCGGCAGAAAAACCGCCGGACTTTTATGAATCCACAGTGATCTAAAGCATACTGATATTACTTCCAAAGAACTGATTCGCTGAGCGGACGGCGGGTCTTATTCCGATGAACATCTTCTCCGCGGTAGCCGAACGCCGCCATCACGGCGATACCGAAGTGTTCCGTTTCAAAAAGGCCATGCTCTTCACCTAAAAGCCTGTCCATCTCCTTGGGTATAAATCCTTCCAGGGGGCATGAATCAATTCCCATGAGCGCCGCCACGGCCATCATATGTGCCATGACGATGTACGCCTGTTTCCCCGCCCAGTCAAAAGCGCTCCGTTCGCTTTCCAGCGTTTTGAAATCATTTTCTGAGAAATTACCGTAAGCGTTTCTGTAAAATTCATAGACTTCATCAGGTACCTGGTGGACGTCTTTCAGCATATGCCTGATGTAATCTGAGCCGAAAGTGATATCTGCTTTTTTCCGTGCCAGGAATACCACGAAATGGCTGGCATCCAGTTTGTCCTTAATGCCCCATCCGAATTCCTTCATTTCTTCACGAAGCGTTTTGTCCTGAATGACAAGTATTTTCCACGTTTCCAGTCCGAAAGAAGTCGGAGCCAGACGGGCTGTTTCCAAAAGCACTTCAAAGTCTTCCGGCGGAATAGTTTTTTCGCTGAATTTTTTTGTCGCATAGCGGTACTTCATAGCGTTCAGCAGTTCTTCTTTCTTAAAATTCGGTTTTGCCGCATTGACCGTTTCAATAACGGCTGATTCTTTCTGATCCATAATAATCTCCTTCCTAATACATATAATCATATTTATGACATAAGATTACGCCCCTCTTCGAAAACTGTCAATATAGTTTCTCCTTCATCTTTTTACCCCCATCCTGGTTAGTATTCCATAAACAATAAAAAATGATTCTTTGCTATTTTTTTAGTTTTTCTGGAGAAAAGTATTCAATCAATTGCAAATACTGAACAAATGGAGTAAAATGTACGTATATTAAATCGACAATTTTAAAAATATTTAATCATGGGGCATATATGATCCGGAGTTACGATAAAAAATATTTAAAGATCGCATTGCCTGCGGCGCTGGAAGGTCTCTTCATGATTCTCCTCGCTTCCGCGGATTTAATCATGGTCGGCACCTTGGGGGCTTTTTCCATTGCGGCGGTCAGTATTTTCCTCCAGCCGCGGCTCGTCATTCTCTGCTTTACCCGCTCTCTTGCTTCCTCCGTGACTCTTCTTGTTTCCCGGGACGCCGGGCGGAATGACAGGACAAACGCCTCCGATATCCTGAAGAAATCTATTTTCATCGGAGCCATCGTCCTTCTGTTCATCCACATCATCTTTTATCTGTTCCTCGAAGATATTTTCTACCTTATGGGCGCAAAGACAGAATATATGGCGGAAGCTCTCGCTTACGGAAATATTGCGCTGCTTTCCGTTTTTATTTCTTCATTCACCCTCTTTTTCCAGGCGGTCCAGCTCGGCTTCGGCCAGACGGCAATCATCATGAAGACAAATATTCTGGGAAATCTCGTGAATGTCATCATGAATTTCATCCTGATCTTCGGCATGGGGCCGATTCCTGCCATGGGTGTCGCCGGCGCGGCAATCGGTACAGTCATAAGCACCATTTTCAGTCTGTGCTGGACGATTTATCTTATGAAAAAAGACCACCTTCTTGAAGGCGGTTCTTTCATTCCCGACCAAGCGTATTTCAAAAAAGTCACACCTATTTTCCTTTCTGTTTTCAGTGAACAGGGTTTTGAGCGTATAGGCATGGTTCTTTTCACCCGCATGGCGGCGAGCCTTGGCACGATTCCCTTTGCCGTCCACAGTATCTGTATGAATATTGCCGATATTTACTGGGACTACATCGTAGGATTCGGCAAAGCGAGCATGGTCACCGCAGGGCAGTCTATCGGCAAAAAATCGGAAACCGAATGGCACGCGTTTAAACGGGCAGGCATTAAATGGACCTTTATCTGTTCCACCGCCGCATTCACCCTCACTGCCGTTTTCAGAAAAGAAATCTTTTCCTTCTATTCTTCCGATCCCGAAGCGCTTGCTATGAGCGGCATCGCTATGCTTATCTGCGCTGTCGTGAATTTTCCGGCAGGACATGCCCTCACCTGCGCAGGTATCCTGCGCGGCAGCGGAAAGACCGCTTCTGTTGCGGCGTATGCTTTCGTAAGCATCACGATTCTCCGTCCTATCATGACAGCATTCTTCCTTTTTGTCATGGGCTGGGGTCTTGTCGGCGCATGGTGCGCCCTTTTACTTGACCAATGCATCCGCGCCTCCTGCGCGACTGTCCTGCTTCACCGCCTCCAAAAAGCCGGATGGAATAAAATGATTGAAAAACTGGCGTAAATATTCCCGCTGTCCATCGGATGGCGGTTTTTCACCGGCAGATACATTTGAAATATTTCTTACTTCCGTCCACGAAATCACGAGAAAATGTTCTTTTGCTTTTTCCTGTATTATAATTTAATAGCAGCCGTTAAAATAAGTTTTTTTTATTTGCGGAGACAATGATGAATTTTTCTGGAGAACTTTCTTTCAATCAAAAAATAATTACCGAAGCACGCCTCTTTGAAGCGCCTGTCCTTCCCTGGCTTAAACTGAAGAGTGTAAAAATCTTAGGACTGGCTGCCGCATAATATATCCTTTCAAAAGTCATTAATTTTATAAAGGAGAAAATCATCAATATGACAGAAAAAACAGCCTTATTACTAAATGAATTGACACCTGCACAAAAAAATTATGTAACGAACAGACTTGCAGCGAAAGAGAAAGACCTCTCAGTCGCTTATCTTTGCTGGTTTTTCTGTATTCATTATTTTTATTTAAGGAAACCGGTAAGAAATATACTATACTGGATTACTTACGGAGGCGTTTTCATTTGGGCTATTATAGACTTGTTTCGAATGAAAT
>OLRC01002166.1_pt1 | contig 11076 bp, 7 predicted proteins | sample 1672081 | NCBI WGS metagenome assembly OLRC01 (sample SAMEA3136643, study PRJEB25190) | human gut metagenome | biome: human gut; feature: human-associated habitat; material: faeces | place: Austria | collected 2013
GCTGCTCGTCATCATGAAGCAGGAGGTGGACGGCGAGGGCATCCGCAACCTCACCGTCACGCAGCGCTACCTGGGCCGCTTCGCGCTCCTGGCGGCGCTGGCCGTCCTGCAGGCGGTGGTCTGCTGCGCAGGCGTGCTGCTCATCGGCGTGCAGGCCGCCAACGCGCCGGCGCTGTTCTTCGCCGCGGCCGTGGCTTCGCTCGCGTACCTGAGCATCATCTACGCGCTGTCGGTCACGCTGCAGCACATCGGCAAGGGCCTCTGCATCGTGCTCGTGTTCGCGCAGATACCTGGCGCGACGGGGCTGTATCCCATCGAGATGACGGCGGGCTTCTTCCAGGCCGTCTATCCCTACCTGCCGTTCACGTACGGCATCGCGGCCATGCGCGAGGCCATCTGCGGCCTGTACGGCACCCAGTACCTCGACGCGTTGGGCACCCTCGCCGTGTTCTTCGCGGTGTTCATGGCGCTGGGCATCCTGGTGCGGCCGCTCATGGCCAACGTCAATCGCATGGTGGCCGGGCAGGTGCGCCAAAGCGGCCTATTCAACGGCGAGGACGTGGAGATCCCCGCGCGGCCCTACCGGTTCTCCCAGCTGTTCCGGGCGCTCACGGGCAAGGACGAGTACCGCGAGGAGCTGCTGCGCCGCTCCGAGCGCTTCGCGCGCTGGTACCCGCGCCTCATCCGCGGCTCGGTGGCTCTGGGGCTTGCCGTGCCCGTGGCGCTGGCCGCCCTCTTCGCGCTCACGCCCACCGAGAAGGTGTGGCTGCTCACGGCCTGGCTCGTGTGGCTGGTGGCCGTCTTCGTGTTCCTGGTGGTGGTGGAGAGCCTGCGCGCCAGTTTCGAGCGCCAGCTGCGGCTGGACGCCATGTCCGACGAAGGACTGCTGGAGCTGGGCGCCGCGCGCAACGAGATGGAGCGCGCCGGCGACGACCCCCAGGACGCCGAAGGGGGCGATGGCCGTGCGTAACGTCGCGCGCATCGTCAGGAGCGACGTCAAGAGCCTGTTCGCCAACGTCATGAGCATCATCATCGCCGTCGGGCTGGTGGTCATGCCGTCCATTTTCACCTGGTACAACGTCATCGCCTGCTGGAACGTGTTCGACAACACGGGCAACCTCACCGTGGCCGTGGCGAACGTGGACGACGGCTACGAGAGCGACCTCGTGCCGCTGCGCGTCAACGTCGGCGAGCAGGTGGTGTCCGCGCTGCGCGCCAACGACCAGATAGACTGGACGTTCACCACCGAGGAAGACGCCGTCGACGGGGCGCGGTCGGGGCGTTACTACGCCGCCGTGGTCATCCCGCACGAGTTCAGCCGTGACATGCTCACGTTCTATTCGGAGGACGTCCAGCACGCCAAGATCGTCTACTACACGAACGAGAAGAAGAGCGCCATCGCGCCCAAGATCACCGACCAAGGTGCGGACACCGTGTCCTACCAGGTGAACCAGGTTTTCGCGGAAACGCTCTCCGAGGTTGCCCTCAGCCTGGCCGAATCCCTGGCGAACTACGCCGAAGAGTCCGGTGCGGACGGCCGCATTGCGGACTTGGCTGGGCACGTGCGCACCATGGGCGACGAAGTGGACCGGATGGCGTCCGTGCTGGGCCTGTACGCATCGCTCGCCGACGCGTCGCAAGGTCTCATCGCCGACTCGGCAGGCCTGGTTGACGCGGCCCAGGGCCAGATAGACGGCGTGGGCAAGACGGCTTCGCAGGGCGCTTCGGCGGCTGCCTCGATGGTGGACGTGCTGAAGGGATCGGTGGACGATCTCTCCCGCGCGCTCAAGGACGGCAGCCAAGGCTTCGATGCGGTGGCCGACGCCGCCGACGACCTGTTCGACGCTGCGTCTTCCGGATCGGCGGAGGCCGTTGCGCAGATGCGCGTCCAGGCGGACACCCTCGATGCGCAGATCGGGCGTTACCGCAGCTTGGCGGACGAGCTGGCCGCGTTGCGCGACCAGCTGCCCGAGGACTACCGCCCGGCGCTCGACGCTGTGGTCGCCCGCATGAACGCCGTGGCCGGCCTCATGGAAGGCGTGCGCGACAACCTGCGCAGCGGCGCTGACAAGCTGGAGGCGGGGAGCGCCGACGCCGACGCCGAGCGCCAGGCGATCAGGGACCTGGCGGCCCGCGCGAAGCAGGACGCCGCCGACCTGCAGAACGAGTTCGACACGAACCTGCGCCCGGACCTGGAGCAGATCGCCGACGACGTGGCGCGTCTGGCCGACAGCGTAGGCGTCGGCCTGGGCAACCTGCGCGCGTCGGGCGCGGGGCTGTCCGACTCCGCCGGGTCGGCCGCCGACCTGCTGGGCACGGCGAGCGACAAGATCGAGGGGGCGGTGGAGGAGCTGCGCGGCGCCGCAAAGGGCCTGCGCACGCTGGCGGACGACATCGACCAGGCGCTCGCGACCGGCGACATGGGCATGTTGCGGCAGGTGCTGGGCTCCGACACGCAAGAGCTGTCCAAGGCGCTGGCAGCGCCGGTGGGCCTGGAGCGCGTCGCGGTGTTCCCCGTGGAGAACTTCGGCTCGGCCATGGCGCCGCTCTACACGACGCTCGCGCTGTTCATCGGGTCGCTGCTCATCCTGGTGGCCTTGAAGCCCACGGTGTCGGCGCGCACGCGGGAGGCCCTGCACGACCCGAAGCCACGCGAGCTGTTCCTGGGCCGCTTCGGCGTCATGGCGGTGCTGTCGCTGGCGCAGACCACGCTCATGGGGCTGGGCAACCTGCTGTTCCTGCAGGTGCAGGTGGCCCACCCGCTGCTTTTCATGGCTTGCTTCTGGTTCGCCGGCCTGGTGTTCACGTTCATGATCTACGCGCTGGTGGCCGCCTTCGCCAACCTGGGCAAGGCCGTGGCCGTGCTGCTGCTGATCGTGCAGGTGACGGGGTGCGGCGGGTCGTTCCCGCTGCAGCTGTTGCCGCCGTTCATCCAGGGTCTGAGCCCGTGGCTTCCGGCCACGCACGTGGTGAACGCCATGCGGGCCGCCATGTTCGGCACCTACCTCAACGACTTCTGGGTGGAGATGGGGCTGCTCGCGCTGTTCCTGGTGCCCGCCGCCATCATCGGGCTGGCGTTGCGCAAGCCGCTGGCCAAGTTCATGAACTGGTACGTGGAACAGGTGGAGTCCTCCAAGCTGGTGGGGTAGCGGGCGGGCAACCCTTCGTCAAAAGGCGGTATACGCTTTGCGCGGCAAACGGAGCCGCGGCCTTCGCGGGCGCTATCGTTCGTCTCGACCTTCAAGGAACGGACGAAAGGGCAGGCTATGACTTCCCTCTGGGCGGCGACGGCAGGGCCGGAGCCCGGCCCCACCAAGACCCTGGATCGCGACGTGACCACCGACGTGCTGGTGATCGGCGGCGGCATGGCAGGCATGCTGTGCGCCTCCATGCTGACGCAGGCGGGCTGCCCGTGCGTGGTGGCCGAGGCGAAGCGCGTGGGATCCGGCGTCACGCAGAACACGACGGCCAAGGCGACCGCGCAACATGGCCTCATCTACGACCAGACCATCAAGCAGAAAGGCACCGAGGCGGCGCGGTGCTACTACGAGGCGAACCAGGCCGCCGTCGAAGGCCTCCGCGAGCTTGCCCGCGCCGTCCCTTGCGACTTCGAGGACCGAACGGCCTACGTGTACGCCGAGGGCACGCCGGAGAACCTGGAGCGCGAGCTTTCCGCCTACGAGCGGCTGGGCATTCCGCACCAGGTGATTTCCGAGGCGCCGGTGCCGGTGGCCAACAGAGGCGCCCTGGGCATGGAAGGGCAGGCGCAGTTCAATCCCCTCAAGTTATTGTATGGGCTCATGCCGGCGGTCGACGTGTACGAGCACACCTTCGTCACCGGCGTGCACGGGAACACGGCGCACACGGACCATGGCTCCATCACGGCCGATCACGTCGTCTTCGCGACGCATTACCCCTTGGTGAACATCCCCGGCCTCTACTTCATGAAGCTGCACCAGGAACGGTCCTACGCGCTCGCCCTGCAGGGCGTTCCCCCGGTGGACGGGATGTACATCGGGGAAGGCGGAGGCTTCTCGTTCCGCACCTATCAGGACTACCTGCTGATAGGCGGCGGGGGGCACCGCACGGGGCAAGGGCCGACGCCCGACGAGGGCTACGCCAAGATACGGCGCTTCGTGGGCCAGACGTACGAGCAGCCTGCCGAGCGCTACGCCTGGGCGACGCAGGACTGCATGAGTTTGGACAAGATGCCCTACATCGGCGTGCATCGGGCGGCGAACCCACGCTGGTACGTCGCCACGGGCTTCAGCAAGTGGGGCATGACCGGGTCGTTCGTGGCTGCACGGGCCATCGCCGATTTGATCCTGCGGGGAGAAAGCGCCGTGGAGGGCCTGTTCTCGCCCCGGCGCTCCATGCTGCACCCGAGCCTGTTCTCGAACCTAGGCGTTTCGGCCGTGGACCTGGTGAGGCCGGGCAAGCGCTGCTCGCACATGGGCTGTTCGCTCGCGCACAACGACGTGGAGGGCAGCTGGGACTGTCCCTGCCACGGCTCGCGCTTCGACGAGGCGGGCGAAGTACTGGACGGGCCTGCGACCAAGGGCATCGACGTCGGGGAGCGGTAGGCGTGCCGGGCAGATAGACGGCTTTCGGGACGCGGCGGCGACGCTCGGGCGTGCACCCGATCAGGCAAGCCGTTAGCCTGAGCGCCGGGTTGCCTGATCAGCCTCTGTTCATCTGTCGAGGCGAACGCCTTCCAGCAGTTCGCTCATCTCTACATCCAAACCGCAAGCGATTTTCGCAAGCGTGTCGAGCGTGGGCGACTTCCGGCCGTACTCGTCGTCCACCAGGTATCCTTTGTCGATGCCGATCATCAATGCGAACTGGCGCAACGAGAGGCCGCGTTCTTTGCGCAGCTTCCTGATCTTCGCGCCGAAAGTTTTTCTCATCTCGATCATCATGATATGGACAGCCTATGGTCTTTTGTGGTATTGGTGTAAGACTAAAGTCGTACACTTTGCATATAGGTTGTGTCGACTTTGCCTGTTGGATGGGGCGGCGATGGGCTTTCGGCGAGTGGGGGGATACATGTCCGAGGATATCGTGGACGTTTCTGAACGAACACCTTTTGTGGCGGAAGGAGCGACGTATCTGCTGCTCTTGACGGGTGGGATGCTGGCCGCTGGTCTGTCTCTGCTGTTTTTTCTGATAGGGGCGATTCGCTATCTTCCAGACAGCCAGTTTTTCCCGGCATCCGTCCTGTCCTGCGCGGCCGCTGCCGCTACGGTCCTGCTCTGCTACGCATGCAACGATGCCTTGGTGACCAGGCGCGGATGGATGGTTCATGCCGGCGCTGCATGCTTGTTGGCTCTCGCTGGGAGCCTTTTGGGCTGGTACGGGGTTTTCGGGCATGCCGCCAGCCTCGCGTCCGGCTTGGCGCTTCTTTTCCTGCTTTGGGGCCGCCATCTGGCTTCGCTGTCACATCGCATGTTGGTCATCGTCATGTCCCTCATAATGCTGGCCATGGGGGTGGCCGGCTGCATGCTGCCGGCCGTGCAGAGCGCCGCCCATCACTTGGCGCTCGGACTCCTGCTCTTCCTGGTGTCGGTCGTCTTCTTCGTCGTGGTCAGAAAGGTCGCCATCTGCGGCGACGCTTTGCCACGCACGTTGGAGGAGTCGAAGCTGAACGAGGGCATTCTCAAGACGAACTACGCGCCGGCGCTCTCGGACGGGCTCATCGCGGGCACGGTGGTGTCGCTGCTCTCGATGCATGCGGGCCAGTTGGCCTACGCGTCGCTGCCCGTGGGGATCGCCTTGATCGCATGCGCGGCCTTGTGCCTGCTCCAACTCACGCCGAACTTTCAATACGAACTGTTCCTGCGCAACCATGCCATCTGCTTCAAGTCGGTGCCCTTTCTGTTCTTCCCTCTGCTCGCCTATCTTGACCAAGGAGTGTTCGCGTGCATCTCGTTGGTCATCTCCCTATGCTTTGGCGCGATGCTGCTCGCCTCCTTGACCGAACGGATTCGCTTCATGAGCCTTTCGAGCTTCTATGCGTTCGGCAAGCAAGGGGCCGTCTTCTTCGCGGGGGCTGCCTGCGGGCTGCTTCTGGTGGAGGCTTCGGGACGCATGTATGCGCTGGGCATGTGGGAAGGGGCCGTGCTATTCTGCGTTGCGGTGCTAGCCATCGAGTGGTCGCTCGTGGGTTCCATGCGTGGACGGGCCACCTACGACCATGCGCGTGCCGCCCAGTCCGTCGCGGCCGGCGACGGGCCGCAAGTCGAGCGGCGCAAGCCGAGCTGGCGTGACAGAATCGACGCGGTGTCGCAGGAATACAACCTTTCTCTTCGCCAGCAGGAGGTGCTCGTCCATCTTGCGCGGGGGCGGAACGCCCAGTACATAGCTGAACATCTGAACATCACGCTCGCCACGGCGAAGTCGCACATCTACAACATTTACATCAAGCTGGGCGTGCATACGCGCCAAGAGCTTTTGGACGTGCTCGATTCGACGGACGCGTAGGGACCACGCGTTGCCCTCGTTGACGTCCTGTCTGCGAATCGCCTGATCAGCACCACTATGCTTCGGGTCGTAATACCCCAGGTTGGGCCGAAACGCCGCCGATTTCCCAAGTTCTAGCCCTGCTGTTCGATGCCAGATCCCATCGGGCTTCCTATTCTGCAACCGTTCGAACCTCCCTGGCAGACCGCATCCGCATGCGGTCGTCGCAGGCTCGAACGCTTTGTCGGAAGCCGACGTTTCCCATGGTGCAAGACGAAGGGGGGGGGAAGGCGCGCCGAACGCCGGCGAAGCTGCGAAAACACACCTGGCATCGTTATTAAGGAGGGGAAATGGAGATCATCGGTCTGCTTGCAACGGTCGTCATCTTCGTCCTGCTGTTCACTGCCGTGTTCAAGAAGCTCAACATGAAGGCGACGCTGTGCTTTTTGTGCATCGTCGCGCTTCTGGTGGCCGCTGCGCTGGGCACGGACAAGATTCCCGAGAAGTCGGGGCTCATATGGTTCGACGTGTTCGAGTATCTGCCCACGTATTTCGGCACCCAACTGGGCGGAACGGCTCTCATCATCCTGTTCGTGGTCGCGTTTTCCATGTACATGGCCGAGATAGGCGCGTCCCAGCGCCTTGGCGAGGCCTTGGCCAAGCCGATACTCAAGATCAAGTCGAAAGTGCTGCTGCTTGCCTGTTCGACGGTGATCGCGTTCGTGCTCATGCTCATCCTTCCCAGCGCCATGGGCACGTTCGTGGTGTGCCTGGGGGTCTTGTTCCCCACGCTGGTTGCGGCCGGCATCAACCCCATCAGCATCATGCTTGCGTTCTTCGTGGGCTGCAACGTGGTCATGGGGCCGGGCAACCCGTTCGCGGTGCTCGTGCTGGGCATGATGGACGGCGCTCCCGATGCGGCGACGTTCTTCATCCAGTACGCTTTGCCCGTCGGGGCCATCACCATGGTGTGCGCCGGCATCGTCGGCGCGCTTTGGAACCTCCATCTGGACAAGAAGGTCTCCGAGTTTCCCGTTGTGTCCGAAGAGGCGTTGCCCCAAAGCGCCGAATGCGCTGCCCCCAAGTGGTACGCCCTCTTCCCCGTTCTGCCCATCGTGCTTCTCATCGTGTTCTCGAAGCTCACGGGCCTGGGGATCGTGTTCAGCGTGGCTGGCGGATACTTCTTCTCCCTGATCGTGGTCTTCATAGTCCATTTCCTGGTTTCCAAGAACAAGCTTGAATCCTACAACGGCTTCGCGCACTTCTTCGATTACTTCGGCAACGTCATGAAGTCCCCGGTCATCATCGTGTGCCTCTCCATGTTCTTCGGCCAGGCCATCTCGCTCGTCGGGGGTTTGGACTTCTTGGTGAACGGGATAATCGACACGTTCGGCTTTGGTTGGTACGCGCTGTTGGTGGTGGTGGCCGTCCTGTACTTCGTCATGTGCATCTTCGTGGGCAACTCCATCGCCATTCCGGTGTGCGTGCCCATCGTGGTGGCCGCCATGATCGCCCTGGGCATGGAGAGCCAGCTTGCCATGGCCGCCCTCATCCTGACGTTCGTCGGCGGCTTGGGCAAGTCCCTCACCCCCTACGAGCCCAAGTTCATGTACATTTCCGAGCTTTGCGGCAACTACAACACCATGGACCTGGTGAAGCGCAACAGCGTGCCGATCGTGTTCGCCTTCGTGCTCTCCCTGGTCTTGAGCATCGTCATGTACGGGGTCATGGCGTAGCAGGTTCGTGCGGCCGGGGCTTGCCGCTATGGCCCTGCAGCAAGGAAAGCCGCATTTCGCGAGACGTTCGAAACATGCGTGGAAGGAGATTCAATGGCCAAGTGTCCAAGAGAGATAAACGACGAGCTTTACCGCGACGAATGGCAGTGGCAGGAGGGCGACCTGACCGTCACGCGCAACACGCAGTGGTCGGCTCCCGGCTGCCACAACGACTGCGGCGTCCTTCACTACACCGACAAGGACGGCAACCTGGTGAAGATCGAGGGCGACCCGAAAAGCCCCATCTACAACGGCCGCCTGTGCATGCGCTGCCTGGCGGTGCCAGAAGCCGTGTCGCACCATTCGCGCCTGTACAACCCGCTCAAGCGCGTAGGCGAACGCGGGGAGAACAAGTGGGAGGAAATCAGCTGGGACGAAGCCTATGACATCATCGAGGAACAGTACCGCGACATCGAAGAGAACTGGGGAACCGAAAGCATCGTGGTTGCGCACGGCACGGGACGCAACGCCACCTGGCAGGCGACTGCCATGGCGAACCTTGCCTTCCACACGCCCAACAGCCCGCATGGCTTCCTGAGCGGCGACGCGTGCTACGTCCCGCGCACGAAGATGATGGGCATGGTCGTGGGCGACAACATGGTCATGGACTGTGCGCAGGTCATTCCCGGAGGGTACGACGATCCTGACTATCGTGTTCCCGAAGTGTGTGTGATCTGGGGAAACAATCCCACCGTCACCAACGCCGACGGGTTCTTGGGCCACTGGATCATCGACCTCATGAAGCGCGGCATGACCCTCATCGACATCGACCCGCGGCTTTCGTGGCTGGGGGCGCAGTCTGAATACTACCTGCAGATCCGTCCCGGCACCGATGGGGCGCTCGCCCTGGGCTGGATCAACGTCATCGTCCAGGAAGACCTGTACGACCACGACTTCGTTGCCAACTGGTGCTACGGCTTCGAGCAGCTGGCCGAGCGTGCGGCCGAGTATCCCGCTGCGCGCGTGGCCGAGATCACGGGCGTGTCCGAGGACCTCATCGTGGCCTCTGCGCGCCGGTTCGCCACGGCCAAGCCGGCTGCCATACAGTGGGGGCTGAAGCTCGACCAGCAGAAGCACGGCTTCGGGGCCATCCACGGGATCATCTGCCTGAGCGCCATCACGGGCAACATCGACAATCCCGGCGGCAACATCATCGTGAACACCGGCTACATCCAGGCATATGCGCGCAAGGCCATGCTGACGGACCTCGACAACTCCGACAAGCGCTTTGGCAAGGAGAAGTACCCGCTCAGGGCAAAGGACATCGACACCACGCCTTCCTCCGACGTCATCCTGGAGGCATTGGAGACCGGCAAGCCGTACCCGATCCGCATGATGGTCATGCAGTCGAACAACTCCATCGTGAACATGGGGTGCGATTCCAAGCGCATCCTGGCGGCCATGTTGAAGTGCCCGTTCACCGTGGTCATGGACGTGTACCTGACCCCTACGGCCGTGGCCTGCGCCGATCTTTTCCTGCCCGTGGCCATGAGCACCGAGCGCGTGGGCGTGCGCGGATGGTACAACCCGCTGCGCACCATCAACAAGGTCCAGGAGACCAACGCGAAAAGCGACGAGCAGCTCATCATCGACCTGACCAAGCGCCTGCATCCCGAAGACGCGCCATGGGACACCCAGGAAGAGTTCTGGGAATACGTGATGACGCACCTCGACCAGCTGGAGGTGCCCGAAGACTTCTCCTACAGCAAGCTGCAGAAGGAGATGTACTACTGGGAGCACATCGACTACTACAAGTACCAGACGGGCAAGTGCCGCTCCGACGGGCAACTCGGTTTCCGCACGCCTACGGGACGCATCGAGCTGTACTGCCTGTCCCTGCAGAGCTGCGGCCTGGACCCGCTGCCGTACTACATCGAGCCCGATCCCAGCCCGGTGAGCAACCCCGACTACGCCAAGGAGTACCCCATCTTCCTCATGACCGGCCGGCGTTCGTGGGAGTTCTTCCATTCCGAGCATCGCCAGCTTGCCTCCATGCGCGAGTTCCATCGGTGGCCCCAGGTGGAGATGACGCCGGAGTTGGCCGCGCGCCACGGCATACGCGAAGGCGACTGGGTGCTCATAGAAAACCATCGGGGCAAATGCTACGAGCAGGCGAAGTTCAACGTGTCCATGTATCCGAACAGCATCATGGCGGAGCATGGCTGGTGGTTCCCCGAGCGCGATCCCGAAGGCGAAGAGCCGTTCGGCTGCTTCGAGTCCAACGTCAACTGCCTGACGCCCATGTGCGACGAGGGTCCCAGCGGCGAGTGCGCGCCGTACAACACGCAGATGTGCCGCATCTCGAAGGCCGAAGGATACGACCCCGAACTGTTCCCCATTACCAAGGAATACGCGGACAAAGGCTGGGGCGTGCCCGGCAAGACGCCGGTCGTCGATTCGTTTGTTTCCGGCACGGTGCCGGCAGCCGAGGCATAGGAAGGGGCGAACCATGGAGAAACGAGATCCGAACAAGGAATACGGCCTTCTCATCGACTACGAGTACTGCACGGGCTGCCACACGTGCGAGATGGCCTGCAAGGTGGAACACCAGCTTCCGCTCGGGCAATGGGGCATCAAGCTGGCGCAGATAGGCCCCTTCGAGATAGCGCCGAGCAAATGGGACTTCCACTACGTGCCGATGCCCACCGCGCTGTGCGACCTCTGCGCCGAGCGCGTCGAGGAAGGCCGCTGGCCCACGTGCGTGCATCATTGCCAGTCCCAGGTCATGGAGTACGGCCCCATCGAAGAGCTCGCCGGCCGCATGAACAAGCCGTTCACGGTGCTGTTCAGGCCTTGAGCCCGACGCCTGCAAGTTTTTCGCCTCGCGGGGTCCGCTTCTTTG
>OLRC01002171.1_pt1 | contig 11063 bp, 7 predicted proteins | sample 1672081 | NCBI WGS metagenome assembly OLRC01 (sample SAMEA3136643, study PRJEB25190) | human gut metagenome | biome: human gut; feature: human-associated habitat; material: faeces | place: Austria | collected 2013
CTCGCTACCTCCACCTTGGCAAGGTGGCGCTCTACCAGATGAGCTACGGCCGCATGGTGGAGAGTTTGGTTTTGTCGCGCTCTCTCCGGGCGACGAATGCTATTATATGGCATTCGATGTAAAAAGTCAAGCTTTTTTCGCCTATTTTTTCAAAAAGTCATACGTTTACTGCTTTTCTACGGTGTCCGGCCAGTTTTTCAGCAGGTCATTCAGGTCTACTTTGTACTGTTTGCCGCAAAACTGGCAGTTGACCTCGGCAATGGGATCTTCATCGCGCAGTTTTTCCACCTCTTTTTTGCCAAGGCTGCGGATGGTGCGCTCCACGCGGTCCAGGCTGCAATCACAGCAATAGTCAATGCGGGTGGAATCCAGCAGTTCGGGGTTAAAGCCGTCCAGCGCCATATTCAGGATATCGGAAATACTTTTACCCTGCTGCAGCAGGGTGGTAACGCCGGGCATTGCGCCGATATTCTTTTCCAGGCGGGTGATCTCATCCTCGGTTGCGCCGGGCATGAGCTGCACGATAAAACCGCCCGCGCACTGCACCGTCAGATCCGGGTTGACCAGAACGCCCAGCGCGCAGACCGTTGGTGTCTGCTCACTGATGGCAAAATAGTTGGTGATATCCTCGGCAATCTCACCGGAAACCAGCGGCACCTGGCCGATATAGGGTTCCCGCATACCAAGGTCGCGGATCACATCCAGCGTGCCATCCTTACCCACGGCAGCGCCGACGTTCAGGTGGCCGTCCGCGCGCGGGGGCAGCTCCACGATGGAGTTTTCGACATAGCCTTTTACATCGCCCGCGCCGTTGGAAACGGCCAGAATACGGCCCGCCGGGCCGCCGCCCTTGATCTGTACGGTGACAGAATCAGAATCCGATTTGAGCATCTGGCCCATCATGGCAACACCGGTCAGCAGGCGGCCCAGGGCTGCGGTGGTAACGGCGCTGGTTTTGTGCAGCTGCTCCATTCGGCGCACAATGGCGGTGGAATCAATGCCATAGAACAGGATGCCGCCGTTTTCCGAAATGCCGCGCAGCAGGTTGCTGCTGTTTTCATTTTTTGTTTCACACATAGAATCAATGACCTCCCGAAGCAGGGGTGCGGCGGTTAGGCCGGGGTGCCGTCTGCTTCCTGTGTATACTGCTTGACTGCCGTGATGATCCAGCGCTGGCTGTCCGGCCGGACAGGGCCAAAGCTTTCGCCATCGGCAATTTTGACCGGGTCAAAGCCGTATCTGGTTAGCAGCGCTTTGACGGTATCAAGCGGGTAGCTGTATTCCGAGAAAGATTCATGGAAGTCTTCCCCGGTATCTTTATAGTGGATATCAATGCTGAGGTCCACGCGACCTGTCTGTGGGTCATAGCGGTTGCTCCAGCGGCAGGCGGCGTCATCCTCATCAAAATCAAAAGTCTGGCCGGAAAGCACTTTTTCATGCTTATAGGGTGTGTTCAGGTCAAACACAAAAACGCCGTCTTTTTCCATAAAGAACGCGGCTTTTGCGATGGCCTTTTCAAAGTTTTCCAGCGGACCGATGTGGTTATAGGTATCGAAAGTGGAAACCGCGGCGCGGATGGTCCCGTACAGGTCCAGCTGCAAAAGGTCCTGGCACAGCAGCATGGGGTTGGTCAGCGGCAGGCCAAGGGCATCGGCTTTGTCCCGCAGGACGCTGAGCATCTCTTCCGAAACGTCAATGCCGATCATATCGTACCCAGCCTGGGCCAGCATCAGGGTCAGCTCGCCGGTGCCGCAACCGAAATCCGCCACAATGCCATCCTGGATGCCGTGGGCTTTCAGCTCCCCGGTCACATAGGCGAACAGCGCATCATAATCGGCTGCGCCGTTGAACTCGTCATAAAAATAGGCAAATTCCTGATACGCCATGGTTTAGGCCTCCGGTGCCAGGCAGGCATCCAGATACTGGCGCAGTTCTTCGACCCCGGTCCCCTTTTCGGCGCTGGTCAAAAACACCTGCTTGCAGCCATAGGGGGCGCAGGTGATGCGGAACTCTTCCAGCTGGGCGGTCATCTCAGATTTTTTGAGCTTATCCACCTTGGTCAGCGCCACAACAAAGGGAATCCGGTGGAAGTGCAGGTATTCCATCATCTGCACATCGTCCGCGCTGGGGGCATGGCGGCTGTCCAGCAGCTGCACCAGCACATTCAGCGCGCGGTCCGCTTCAAAATAGCTGTTGATCAGCTCGTCCCAGCGCTCACGGTCCGCATTGGACACCTTGGCGTAACCATAGCCGGGCAGGTCCACAAAATAGGCGGTATCCACACGGTAAAAGTTGATGGTTGCCGTTTTGCCCGGCGTTGCGCTGACGCGCGCCAGATTTTTGCGGTTGCACAGCCTGTTGATCAGGCTGGATTTGCCCACGTTGGAACGGCCGGAAAAGACAAATTCCGGGCGGTCGCTTTCCGGCAGCTGGCTGGAAAGGCCATAGGATGCCTGAAATTCACTGCGATTATAATTCATAAATACAACTCCCTTTTCCGGCTTTTCCGCGTTGGTCACATCACGGCAGCAGGTTCCTTGGCAGTGCTCTGCTCGGTTGCGATCAGCTGGGTAGCCTGCGGCATGGTGCGTTTGTGGGCAGCGGATGCTGCGGGCAGGATGAGTGCATGTTTGAGCACCTGAGAAAGGTCACTGACGGGGATGAACTTGACGGCCTTTTTGACCTCCTCATCCACCTCGTACAAGTCGGGCTTGTTGGCTTCAGGGATGAGCACGGTGGAAATGCCCTCGCGGAAGGCTGCCATGCTCTTTTCTTTCAGGCCGCCGATGGGCAGAACATTGCCGTGCAGGGTGATTTCGCCCGTCATGGCAAGGTCGTGGCGGACTGGAATCTCGGACAGCGCAGAAATCAGCGCGGTGGTCAGGGTGACACCGGCGGAGGGGCCATCCTTGGGTACAGCGCCTTCGGGGGCATGGATATGGATATCGGTGTTCTTGAACTTATCCGGCGCAATGTGGTAGGTTTCAGCATGTACGCGGGCATAGGTCAATGCCAAGTGAGCGCTCTCTTTCATTACATCGCCCAGGCTGCCGGTGATCTCCACCTTGCCGGATCCGTTGGGGATGATGGAAACTTCGATGGGAAGCATCTCTCCGCCCACGCTGGTCCAGGCCAGGCCGTTGGCAATGCCAACAGCATCGGTGCGGGAAATAAAGGTCGGCTTGACCTTTTCGGGACCGAGCATTGCTTTGACCATGGCAGGGGTAACATTGATCTTATCTTTCTCCCCTGCGGCGATCTTTTGAGCGCACTTGCGCAGCACGGCGGTGATGGTGCGCTCCAGAGTACGCACGCCAGCTTCGCGGGTGTAGCCATCAATGATCTCATACAGCGCCGCCGGGGCCATGGTAACGCGGGATTCCAGGCCATTATTTTTGAGCTGTTTGGGCAGCAGATGGCGGCGGGCGATGTTGAACTTTTCCACGCGGGTATAGCTGGGCAGTTCAATCACATCCATACGGTCATACAGCGGGCCGGGAATGTGGGAAGCATCGTTGGCGGTGGTGATGAACAGCACGTTGCTGAGGTCAAACGGAATATCAAGATAGTTATCCTTAAAAGTCTTGTTCTGTTCAGGGTCCAGCACTTCCAGCAGGGCGCTGGAAGGATCGCCGCGGTAGTCCCCTGCCAGCTTGTCGATCTCATCCAGCAGGATGACCGGGTTGGAGGACTTGGCGGTATTGATGGCGCTGATGATGCGGCCGGGCATTGCGCCGATGTATGTACGGCGGTGACCGCGGATCTCGGCTTCATCATGCACGCCGCCAAGGCTCATGCGGGCAAAGTTGCGGTCCATGCAGGCGGCAACGGAGCGCGCAATGGAGGTTTTGCCGACACCCGGAGGGCCGACCAGGCAGATGATCTGGCCCTTGACATCCGTATTGAGCTGGCGGACGGCCAGAATTTCCAGAATGCGCTCCTTGACCTTTTCCAGACCATAGTGGTCATGGTCCAGCACCTTGCGGGCATGGGCCTGGTTCAGATCATCCTTGGTAAAGGTGTGCCAGGGCAGGCCGATGACGGTATCCAGATAGCTGCGAATCACGCTGATTTCGGCCTGATTGCCGGCCATTTTGCCAAGGCGCTCGCATTCTTTCAGCAGCTTTTCCTCGCTGGCGGCATCCAGGTGCAGGTCCTGAATCTTCTGGGCATACTTTTCCGCTTCGGCACGGGTATCCTCGGCATCGCCCAGTTCTTCGCTGATGATGTGCATCTGTTCCCGCAGGTAGTAATCGCGCTGGTTTTTATCTATCTGGACGTTCACTTTATCGTCCAGTTCTTTCTCAATGGCCAGCACTTCACATTCCTGGCGCATCACAAGCAGGAGCTTTTCCAACCGGCTGGGGATGGAATTTTCCTGCAGAATGGTCTGCTTGTCCTCATATTTCAGCAGCAGGTTGGCCGGCATATATTCGCTCAGGTAGAGCGGATTATCCGAGGAGACGATGTTATACACCACATCCTTGGAGATCTGCGGGCTGTAGGAGAGATACTCCTCAAAGCACTCTTTCAGGCTGCGAACCAACGCCTCGGTCTGGGTGCGCTTATCTGGTGCCACACCGCGCACGGGAGCGGGGCGGACATCAGCCTGCAGGTATTTGCCGCTGGCATCCAAGTCCAGCAGTTTAGCACGGGACTTTCCTTCTACCAGTACCTTGACCAGATCTTCGGATACACGCAGCACCTGCTTAATTTCCGAAATAACGCCATAGGCATACAGATTCTGGGCGGTGGGCTCCTCGGTCTCCATATCCTTTTGTGCAATCAGAAAAATATTGCTGTTGGCGTGCATGGCAGCCTCGATGGCGGCAATGGACTTCTGGCGGCCCACCTCAAAGTGGACCACATTATTGGGGAACACCACCAGCCCGCGCAGTGCAACCACCGGCAGGTGCATGGCGTTATGGGCCACACGAACCCTTACTTTTGCTTCTGACATATCTTTCCCTCCCCGGGCCAGCTGGCCGCGGATTTTCTTTCAAGTACGGCAATCAGCGCTTTGTTCTGGCGCGTTTGCCATGGTTTTATTTTGCTTTTGCCTGCATCGGGCATTCGTGCAGCCCACGGATGACCGCGCTGCCGCAGACAGGCCGCGGCAACAGCACATTCAACGCAGATGGCAGAACTTCCGCTTTCAACTCCATCACCGGGGCACACTCGCCATCAATTGTGGCAATGATGGGGCGGTTGTCCAGCACCTGCATTTCCACGCTGCGGGCACGGTAAAAGGTCATAAAGCTGCGGAACTCCGGCACGATGGTATCGGCATCCTGCATGTGCCGCCCGGCTTTGTATTTGGCCAAAATTCCCGCAACCTGAATGCGGGAGATGGGTTTGACCAGCACAATATCGAGCAGGCCGTCATCCATGGCTGCATAGGGCGCAGCCTGATAACCGCCGCCGTAATAGCCACCATTACAGATGGCCGCCATCATATAAGTACCGGTATACTCTTTGCCGTCGATCGCAACGCGCAGCTTGTGGCCGAAGCGGCTGAGCATAGCCTGTAGAATCGAGAGCGTATAGGCTGCTGTTCCCCCGCATCCCGGCAGCCGCCGGAATTTTGGGATGCCATATGCCACCTGAGCGTCCAGCCCGGCGGCGCAGATATCGATTCCGATACCAAGGGATGTTTGCAGCAGGTCCACCCGGCAGGGCTGTGCCTGCAGCTGGGCGGCAAAATCTAAAAAAGGCGCTTGGCCCGCCGCGCCGAAGTTGCGCACATAGTCGTTCCCGCTGCCGCAGGGCACACAGCCGACCGCTACATTCGCGCTGCCTGCCGCGCCCTGAACCAGCTCGTTCAGCGTTCCATCTCCACCGCAGGCATACAGCGCCACCGGGGTACCGGATGCCGCATACCGGTGGGCTGCTTCGCGAGCCTGACCGGCATACTGTGTGACAACAATTTGAGGCTGGGGCAGCTGGAGCTGGCGGGCCGCCGCCTGGATCTGGGGCACAAGCTCTGCGCTTGCATCCCGTTTTCCTGCAACGGGGTTGATGAAAAATACCTGTTCCACCGCGGTGCTCCTTCTGCCCAATAGGAACCGCTTTGCCCTTCACGGGGGTAGCAGCTCTTATTTCTGGCTCCAAAAATACAGAATATATTGTATCTGGTTTGGCTGTAAATAGCAAGTGCTTACTACAAGATGTTACAATTTGTGCGGATAAAATTCACAAGATGTTCGATTTTGTCCGATTTGTCCGCTCCATTTTTGCCTGCTGTTATTCGCGCGGGCGGGCCAGGGCATCGCGGCGGAACGCCTGCATGGCGGCTTCGTCCTCAAAGCTGGCAATGTACAGCTGGTCCCCCATTTCGCGGGCCAGAACTTCCGGCAGGCGCGGAGCCGCGTTCAGGCAGGAGCGGTACTTTTTCAGCAGCTCCTCATGCGGCATGCGGTAGCGCAGTTCATCGTGGCGGCCCGCACAGCAGCAGTAGCGGTGGTAACGCGCCAGCGGATGGTGCGCAGCGCCGAATGCCACCATATCGGCCCAAATCTGGTACAGGTCCAGCCCGCCGGCATAGTTGAGCATATCCACCGTATAGCCGCCAGCCGGGCGCATGTTGACTTCCAGCCCCAGGATATCCCCCGCATTACCCAGACTGGGCTTGGCGGTTTTCAGGCGGAAAAATTCCAGGTGGAAAAAGCGGCTTTTGGCACCAAAGGCTTTCAGGGCAGCTTCGCCCATTTTGCGCAGTTCGGGGCTGATTTCCGGTGCAACATAGTACCACATCGGCTTTTTGCCATGGGCAATCTCCATGATGCTGTCCGGCGTAACATGGCTGGCGGCATAGATCGGCTCGGCATTGGCATCGGCCACGCCGTCAAAGGTCACGATCTCACCATCCACAAATTCTTCCAGGATATAGTTGGCCGCATTGGGGCCCTCCTGCTGGAAAAATTTGTTCAACTCGGTTTTATTCTTGAACTTATGGGTGCCGTTTGCCCCCACGCCGTTATCTGGCTTGGCAATGACGGGCCAGCCGACAGTTTTGGCGAAAGCCTGGGCCTCCGTTACATCTGCCGTCACACACCAGCGGGCGGTGGGGATACCGGCTTTCTGGTAGTAGGTTTTCATCACGGATTTGCGCTTAAACTTTTCGATCTCAGCGGATTTAATACCGGTGGTGATATTAAAATCTGTCCGCAGGCGGGCATCCTGTTCCAGCCAATATTCATTGTTGCTTTCTACCCAGTCGATCTTGCCATACTTGAAAGTGAAAAAGCCCATGGCGCGCAGCATTTCATCATAGTTTTCCATGTTGTCCACACGGTAATACTCGGTCAGTGCGCTTTTGAGCAGGGCGGGCAGCGTTTCGTAAGGGGCATCGCCAATGCCAAGCACATTTACGCCATTGGCACGCAGGCGGTCACAAAAATTCCAGTAATTTTCCGGGAAATGCGGTGAAATAAAAACAAAATTCATTTTTCCTGTACCCCTTTTCCGGCCGCCGCAGCGGCATGAAACTTTATTATTTTGTATAATTTTACATTATATCCACTGTTGCGGCGGGATGCAAGGTGTTTTTCGCCCACGGTGGATTGCTGCCATGCCCGGCATGGGGCAGATTCGGCATGGTTTGCGTTGATATTTTACTGCGTGTATATTATAATAAAGTTGTTTTATTGTTTGATATTTAGGGCAACACCGCACAATTCCCGCCTTGCGGCTTAAGCACCGCTCCGGCAGCTGCGGCACGGCATCTGCGTTGCCAAAATGCTCGATAATGTCGGGTTGCGGTACCCGCATCGTGCTTCGGGGGCAAAAGCCCCTCGCACTCTGCGACCGCTGCCCCTGCTTCGGTTCGCTGTTTCCGCCACTGGCGGCGCTCACCTTTGCAGCATCCAGTATTATCTGCGCTTTTGGCTTAGCATCTGCCGCACCTCGCTTGCCGTATCGGCACTTAGAATTATGCGGTATTGCCTTAGCTTATATCAGCTTTCAAATTTTATTTCTTTGCCCCAAAGGATGTGTTACTACTGGCAAAAAATTCAACTTTACCAAAACTTACCCGCAATGGGCGGTTGTTCCTCGGCGGTGCCTTGTTGGGGGTACTGGTGTTTGTGCTGGTGTTCGGGGTCAGCACACTGGATGTAACCAACGATGCCTTTTGCCGCGGTGGATATATTGAAAAGGACATCCAGCAGCATTATGCCGGGTGGCTGTTTTACCGCCAAAGCTCCGCTGGCTGGCCGCTTTGCATTGCCCGCGGCATCAACTACCCGGATGGGCTGAGCATTGCTTATACTGACTCTATCCCGCTGCTGGCTGCCCTGTTAAAGCCGGTTGCCAACCTTGTGGGCGGAACGTTCCAGTATATGGGGTGGTTCACGCTGGTCTGCTTTGCGTTGCAGGGCGGGTTTGGCGCGCTGCTGGCAGGACTGTTCCTGCCGGGGTGCGCGGCACCGCTTGCGGCGGACCTGCTGTTTGTTACCAGCCCGGTTTTGTTTGAGCGTGTGTTCCGGCATACCTCGCTGGGGGCACAGTTTTTTGTGCTGGCTGCACTCTATTTTTATTTTGCTGCACGGCGCAAAGGGCAGTATGCCTCCCGCGGGCTGTTTGCGCTGAACGTGCTGGCGGTAGGCATCCACCCCTACTTTCTGCCGATGACCTATGCCATCACGCTGGCGCTGCTGCTGGAATATGCACTGCACAACCGCCAGCTTGCGGGGCCCGGCCTGTACCTTGCCGCCAACTTTGGCGGCACGGCACTGCTGGGCTGGGCACTGGGGCTGCTGTACGGCAGTGCTTCCAGCGGCGGGCAGGCATTGTATGGCTATTTTTGCATGAACCTGAATGCGCTGTGGAACCCTGTGGGGGTAAACGGCGTGCTGTACAGCCGGGTGCTGCCCGCACAGAACCAGGTTTACGGCAATTATGATGCCTTTGCCTACCTGGGGCTGGGCGTGCTGATTGCCCTGCCCATTGCGGTGGTTTTGCTGCGGCGGCAACTGGGCGGCATGCTGCGCCGCCACTGGGCATTGGCCTGCTGCTGCGCGGTTTTAACGGTGTTTGCCATCAGCAACGTGATTACCGCAAACGGCGCAACGCTTGCCACGCTGCCGCTGCCCGCTTCGCTGATCAAACTGTTTTCCATTTTCCGTTCCAGTGGGCGGCTGTTCTGGCCAATCTATTACCTGCTGATGTTGCTAACCCTTGTGGGCCTTGCCCGGCTGAAAGGCCGCTGGCTGCTGGCGGGTGCTGCCCTGCTGGCTGTGGTACAGGTTTGGGATGTAAGCCCCGGCATGGTGCAGCGCAGTGCGGCAATGCTGCAGGCCATGCAGACCGATGCGTTTCCCACCGAGATGGAGAGCGATTTCTGGCAGGCAGCGCAGCAGTATACGGCGGTTGTCTCAATGGATGAAATTCAAGATGACGCGTTGCATCTAGCCCTGTTTGCCGCGGACAACGGCATGACGACCAACGACCCGTTTGCCGCCCGCTATGATGAAACGGCACTGGCTGCCCAGCGTAAAACGCTGCTGGCGGAACTTGCCGACGGAACCGTGCGGGAGGATACGTTGTACCTGTTTGCAGAGGAAAGTGCCTTTTTGCAGGCCGTGGAACCGGTGAAGGACAATGCCTGGTGCGGAAGGGTAACGAGTACGGACGGCACATGCAGCTGGTATGTGATTGCGCCGGGGCTGCAGGGGCAGAACTTTGATGCGCTGTGCACCCCCTATGACGAAAATTATCCCCTGCGCCTTGCGGATTACACTGACGCTCTGTGGAACCGCGGTGTGCTGGACGAAACGAAACAGACGGTATGCTTTGCAGATTCCCCCTTTGTGCGCCGCAAGCTGGAACATGCCAGTGTGCTGTGCGCCGATGGGAAAGAATACACAATTAAAACGATTGACGACCACGATGCAGGCTGGCTGATGGTGACACTGGATATACCGGACGCGACCGTTTTGTGGGATAAAGAATTGGAGAGTAAATAATGCAGGAACTACATGTAAAAAGCCTTTTGCCCGTGCGGCTGGACAAATACCTGATGGAGCAGTTCCCTGCCCTGGGGCTGGGGCGGCTGAACAAGGCGCTGCGGGAAAACAAAATTAAGCTGAACGGCAAAAAGCAGCCCCTTGCCACCCGTGTGCAGAACGGCGATGTGATCCGCGTTTACTTGCTGGACGACCAGCTTGGACTGACCTCCCAGGAGGGGCCGGAGTTTTTGCAGGCACGCGCCCCGGCGGAATTTATTTATGAAAACGATGATTTGATCGTGGCCAACAAGCCCGCGGGTATCCCGGTGGATGGCGACGAAGCTGACACCCTGCTGAACCGCGTACTGCGCCGCCTGTATGAGGAAAAGCGGTGGGACGCCGCCCATGAGCCGCGCCTGTGCCACCGGCTGGACACCGGCACCAGCGGCCTTGTGCTGCTGGCAAAGACTGCGGCGGCGGAAGAATTTTTGGTAAACGCCATCAAAGAGCGGTTGATTCGCAAAACTTACCTGTGCGTAACCTTTGGCCGCCCGGTACCACCCGCTGCCACGCTGCACAGCTTTTTAACGAAAGATTCTGTGCATGGCATTGTGCGCATTCTGGACGAGCCGAAATCCGGTGCAAAAGAGATCATTACCGCATATGATACCATTGCCGTCAGCGGACGTTTGGCGCTATTACGGGTGGAGCTGGTAACGGGCCGCACCCACCAGATCCGCGCTCATCTGGCCAGCATTGGCTGCCCGATTTTGGGCGATTCCAAGTATGGCAACAATGCCGCCAACCGGGAGCTGAAGCTGAAATATCAGGCTCTGTGCGCCTGGGAGCTGGTGTTCCCCAAAAAGATCAGCGACCCACAGTTTGCCGCTTTGGCTGGCAAGGTGTTCCGCGCACCCAAGCCATGGTATTACCAGCAGGTACTGGATGGAACGCTGAAATAAGCGTTATGCGCCAGGGGATTGATTTTTCGCATTCTGCATGCTTTTACTGCTTTATGATTGCTGCCTTGCGAATTTAATCACAAGCTCTAACCACATTTTCCTATGGCAACACCGCACAATTCCCGCCTTGCGGCTTAAGCACCGCTCCGGCAGC
>OLRC01002175.1_pt1 | contig 11053 bp, 6 predicted proteins | sample 1672081 | NCBI WGS metagenome assembly OLRC01 (sample SAMEA3136643, study PRJEB25190) | human gut metagenome | biome: human gut; feature: human-associated habitat; material: faeces | place: Austria | collected 2013
TCTTCTTCTCGCTGCGCGGAAGCTCTCCCATGGGGACGCCTTTGGCGTCGGGCGTGCAGCCGCACTTGGCCTTGAAGATGAGCGCAAGTTCCTCTTCGGCGCGTTCTTTCGCGTCACCCTCCAACGGGGTCTCGAACAACACAGTGAGCACGTCCTTGCCGCTGATGTTTTCGATCATCACCTGGTACTCGCTGGACGTGCCGTCGGTGGCGGCAATGACTTCCTCCACTTGAGCGGGGAAGATGTTGCAGCCCTTCACCTTGAACATGTCGTCGGTGCGGCCCGTCAGCGTGTCAATGCGCGGATGGCGGTGCCCATAGGCGCACGTGCAGTCGCCAGGGATGATGCGTGTGAGGTCATGCGTGCGGTAGCGGATGAGCGGCGCGCCCTGCTTGCGCAGCGTGGTCAGCACCAGTTCGCCCACTTCGCCGTCGGGCACCGGCGCGCCCGTTGCCGGATCCACCACTTCGACGTACACGTAATCGTCCCAGATGTGCATGCCGTGGTGCGCGTCGCACGAGATGCCGATGCCCGGGCCGTACACTTCCGTGAGGCCGTAGATGTCGTAGATCTCCACGCCCAGCTCGCCGGAAATACGCTGGCGCATCTTGTCGCCCCAGCGCTCGCTGCCGATGACGCCCTTGCGCAGGCACAGCTGGTCGCGGATGCCGCGCTCGGCGATCTCTTCCGCCAGAAGCAGCGCATAGGAGCTGGTGGCGCACAGCACGGTGGACTTCAGATCCTGCATCATCCTCAGCTGCTTTTCGGTGTTGCCGGGGCCCATGGGAATGGCCATGGCGCCCAGCCGCTCGGCGCCCAGCTGGAAGCCGATGCCCGCGGTCCACAGGCCGTAGCCGGGGGTTATCTGGATGCGGTCGGTGTTGGTGATGCCCGCCGTCTCGTAGCAGCGCGCGAACTGTATGGCCCAGTCGGTCACGTCCTGCTGCGTGTAGGGAACGATGACCGGGGTGCCCGTGGTGCCCGAAGACGAATGGATGCGCACCACCTCTTCGTCGGGCACGGCCTGCAGCCCCAGAGGATAGGCGTTGCGCAGGTCGTCCTTTTCGGAGAATGGGAGCTTCTCGAAGTCCTTCTGGGTCTGCACGTCGGCAAGATCGATGCCCTCGAATTTCTTGGCGTAGAAGGGTGAACGGTCCTTCAGAGTAGTGAACTGCTTCTTGATCAGGTCGAACTGTTCGGTGGTCATCTGCATGGGAAACCTCTTTCTGGCGATGGTCGGTGGGTTCGCAATGGCGGCAAAGCCGCAGAAAGGGAACGCTTCAAGACCGCGGCGGCTTCGCAAGCGAGACGTGCTCTTCGTTCGGGACCCTCGGAAGCACGCGAAGATCGCTCCAAGACCGCTTTTGCGCGTCTTGAAGCTAAAGCCATCGACCAGCCGAACCCTGAGGCACGGCTTGCGAGGTCGGAGTGTCGAATACGAGATCCATGAGCCGTATTGTAGGCGATCGCGACGCGGAATCAAAGGGCGGCCGCCGATTTTTTCGCCAGCCGCCCGTTGCAGGCGCGCAGAGGTGCAGAAGTACGCGGGCGACGCAAGCGCGAAAGCCGCCTCCTGCCGCCCATGGGCCGGCATGCGCGGTCACACAGGGACGGGCGGAGCCAGATGGGCGCGGGCGCGCATAGACGGACTCGTGTGGCCACACGGACGCGCAGGTGCGTGCGGGCACGCAAACATCCCGTGCGCGCCCGCTCTACCTCAGCGGCCGCTCTTCCGACGACGATGCACGATGGCGGCACAGGCCGACAGCGCGGCAAACGCCGCGAGCGCGAACGCCGTCTGGACCAGCAGGCCCGTCTCGTCGCCCGTCTTCGTCAACATGCCCAGCGGATGCTTCTCCGTAGGCTTCTTCCCTTGCGTGGCCGAGGTCGGCGGAGTGGACGGCACCTCCTGGTCCGTCCATTTCGCGTAGAGTGTGAGCGACGTTTCGACGCCTTTCGAGAAGTCGAACGGCTGCGTGAGGTTCTGGTCGGCGAACCACCCGGCAAACACGTGCCCCGACCAGATCGGATCCGCTGGCTGGGACACGCGGTCGCCGAAGGGCACCGTCTGCGAAGCGTCCGACGCCTTCGCCAACGCGCCGCCATTGGCATCGAAAGTGACGGTCACCTGCGAAGAAGCGAGCAAAGCATACGTGGAGAACCTTTGCGCGTGGAACTTCACGAGCCCTTCTTTGCGGTCGACGGACACGGGGAGGATCAGCTCCGGCACGTCTTCGTGCACATGCGCGATGCGCACGCTCTTGCCGGCAAGGGCTTCGGGCGCGACGCGCAGTTCGTACAGCAGGGGCTCGTCGACGGCCGAGAGGTCAACCGTGAGGGTCGTCGGCTCGCCCGAATCCTTGTCGATGACCGTTACCGTCATCGACAAAGACAGGTCGAAGTACGACAGGATTTCTTCGTGGCTCGCCTTCTGTCCCTCGATGGCGGCCTGTTCGTCGGCAGAAATCACGTCGTCGATGCGGGTGATCCCAAAGGATATCGCGACCACCACCTCATCCTGCGGGTCGGCAAGCGCAGCCTGCAACCGTTCCGCGTCGGCCTTGCTCATGCCGAGGGGCACCTCGCCCGCCTTCAAGGCCGCAAGCACGTTCTTGGCAGTGGCGAGCGCCGTGTTCGCAGCCTGGTCGGTCACCGTTGCCACCACGTCGTCGCCTGCCGAGCCAGGAAGCTCGACGAGGATGGTGACGTTGCCCTCGGCCGCTTTCTTGACCCATTTCGCGTAGTACGTGGTGGTGCCCACCGGGAAGGTCGCCGGAAGCGCGGACAGCGCCGTGCCGGTCAGGCCGCTGTTGTCGAACCAGCCTGCGAAATCGTAGCCGCTGCGCGTCGGTGAGGGCAGCGCGCCCGTGATGGGGCCGTCCGTCACGCCTTCCAGGGCAACCACCTGCGATCCGCCGTTCGAGACGAAGACGATGCGCGCCGCGTCGGCCGTCCACGTGGCCGTATAATCCCTATCTCCCTGGGAGCCTTGCGGGATGGTCACATCCTTGGTGGGTTGGGCGAGACCGCCGCCCGTCCAGCCGGCGAACGTGTAGCCTGCGCGTTCGGGCGCCATCAGCGTGATGGGAGCGCTTTCGGAGGTGAACTTCAAGGGATTCGGATTGGCCCCCTCCGGCCATGCGCCGCCGGCAAGATCGTAGGCGAGGGCGTATTCGGCATGGCGCACCTCGTACATGCCCGAGCCGTTTTCCTTCTGATAGGCCGCATAGTCGGCTGCGCAGTAGGGAGCGAGGTCGATGGCCGCCTGGTCGGGAGTTTCCTGATACAGACCGCCCGACACCACCATGAGCGTCTTGTCACCCAGACCCGCCGTTTTCAGATACAGGCCGCCTTCGGCATCGCCCTTGAAGACGGGCGTCGTGCCGTCGCCTGAGGCAAGGGCCACCTGGTAGTTCTGGAGTGCCGCCATGAAGGAGCCGTTGCTGGCATCCAGGTACAGCCCCGCGCGCGTGCCGGAGAAGGCGCCGCCCGTCACGTTCGTCACGATCTCGGTGCTGTCCTGCTGCGCCACCACTTTGAGCCCGTCCTTTGCCTGGAACGTGCCGCCAGAAACGTTGACCGTGCCGTTCTTCTGCACGATGGCCGCCGTGGATCCGCTGCCGGAGAACTGACCGCCAGAAACGGCGAGCGTGCCATGAGACGCCCAGTAAACGGGACCGGCGTTCCATTCCACGGCGGCGGCGCCGGTCTCGTAGGTGCCGCTGTTGATGGTCACCTTGGCAGCGGCGTTGCCGGTCGCTGCGGCGGTGCTCAGGCAGTTCCCGCGTTCGGAAGTCACCACCACGTCGTCATCCGGAGCCCCCGGCTCGCCAAGCGTCACGTTGCATGAATCATTCGCGCAGATGGCCCATTCGGTCGTCTGGACGACTGCCCTCTTCACGTCGAGCGTTCCATAGGCGTACAGGCCCGCAGCCTTCGACTTGACGGTCAGCCCGTCGACGACGGCCGCCGCGCCTGCGTCCACCGTGAGCGCGGTCGCCACGAAGGTGGCGGTCAGGCGCGCATCGATGCTTTCCAGCGTGCCATCGCCCACAAGCGTGGTAGTCCCATTGGTCACCTGCAGGCGCGCCTTGAGCGTATGACCTGCCAGATCGAGTGTAAGGTCCTTGTCGATCTTGACGGCGTCCATTTGGTCCTTGCCGGCAAACAGGTCGGCGTCGGCCAACAGCTCGATGCCATCGCCCGCACCCGCTTGCGCGACCGCCACCGGCAGGGAAGCGTGCAGCGCGGATCCTTGCAGCCTGAACAGCCAGGTGGGTGCGTTGCCGCGCACCACGAACGTGGCCGCTTCGTTGTTGTAGGCATACAGGTCGCGGCATCCTCCCTGGATCTGGTCGAAGGAGGTGGAAGACACGTTGTCTTCCACCAGGATGGCCGGGGCTTGCTCGAAGTCGTTGGCCGCCGCCCTCTGCAGGCTGCCGACGATGCCCGCCACGAAGTTCGTGCTCTTGACGAGCGGCGCGTGGTTCTGATTGTGACGCACGTCCGCCGCATTGTAGACGTGCCCCACGATGCCGCCGGCCGATGCGCCGGAACTGGTGACGCTGCCGCTGTTCTCGTTGTCGATGACCGTGACGACGCCCTTGCGCTGATAGTTTGCGTCAGAGCCGCTGTAACGGATCCAGCCGACGATGCCGCCGGTTCCGAACGTGCCGCCGCCGTTCGTCACATCGGCCTCGTTGACGCATCGGGTCACGCTTCCGTAGTTCTGCTGCTCGCCGACGATGCCGCCAACGGAGTCGCCCTTGGCCGAAACCGGCGCCACGTTCCGGCACCCCGACACCTGCGCCGCGGAGAGGCCGACAATGCCGCCGGCAACGCCGGCCTGCGAGGTGACGGCGCCCTCGTTCGTGCAGTTTTGGATGTGCATCTCGCCACCGGGCACGGTGTAGTACGCGGCGCCGACGATGCCGCCGCAGTTTGCGGCCGTTGCGGTGACGGTCGCGTAGTTCGCGCATCCTTCGATGGTGCCGCTGGCAATCAGCCGGCCGACGATGCCGCCGTTGCCGCGCTTCGCCTGCACCGTTCCCTTCGCCGTGATGCCGGACACGGTGGATCCGCCCACCATGAGGCCCACGGCGGCGCCCGCGAGTTCGCTCGTCGGCACGCTGATGGACAGGTCTTCGAGCGTGAAACTCTTCACCGTTGCGCCGTCGACGAGGCCGAACAGGCCGAGCGCATAGTCGGCCGAGGTGGTCTGGGTCAAGGACAGTCCCGAAATGGTGGCGCCGTTGCCGTCGAACGTGCCCTTGAAGGGCTTTCCGTCCGCATATCCGCTGCCGGAACGTGCGCCCGTTCCGATGGGCGTCCATTCCTCGCCCGCAAGGTCGTAGGTGGAAGCCGTAAGCTGGATGTGCTTGCCTTCGTACGTTTCGCCTGCGTTCACGCTGTCGCGGAACGCCTTGAACTGTGCCACGTCGACGATCTTGTAGGGGTTGGCCTCACTTCCGTCGCCATCCGCGAACACAGCAGAAACGTTCGCAGGGGCAGGATCGCCGCTCGAATCTGCGCCCGAGCGTCCAAGGCTGCCCGAAGACAGAAGCCGAGGTAACGCGTTCAGGGCGTCGTCGGCCGCGTCGGCTTTCTCTTTGGCGGAGTCGGACGAAGGATCGTCTGGAACCGTCGCAGTGGAAGATCCCGAGGACCCGTCAAGGTCGGAAGAGTCGGAGGATCCGGGCGTCTGATCGCCGCCCGCGCTGCCTTCGAGGTTGGCATCGTCCCCCATGGCAGGAGGCTTCGTGTCCGAAGTCCCTTCGGGCAAGGAAGGCTTCACGCCCTCGGACGTCTCCGCGTTGTCGGCAGCGTCCCTTTCCCCAACACCCCAGGCAACAGGCGCGCCGAACGACACGACAAGAATCCATGCAAGTGCAACGGTCAATGCCTTGTGGCCCATTGAAACCCGTTTCATCCGCGTCCCCTCCGTAACACGATTCCAAAGCGATGCCTTGCCAATATAGCACCCCCCTTGCTTCAAATAAAGGATGAGGCTTTTGCTCAGGCTGGGATGGCTTGTTTGGCAGGCAGCTCTCCGGCTCGTTTGAGGCGAGACGCGTTGCTACGATGAGACGACTGCTTCGATGGCGGCCAGGTTGAGCTGGACGAACGCCGGCTTCACGCAGACCTCGATGGCATGCCGCAGGTCGTCCACGTCAAGCGGGACATGGCCAGCCGCGAGCGCACGGGCAAGGAGCAGCGTGTTGAGCACCTTCCGGCTGCCGATCGTCCGGACGAGCGCCGCGTCGTCCACGGCCACGAAGGAGGCTTCCTTTCCTGCAAGCTGCGTTTCCAGGCGCTGCACCACGCGATCGGCACGATAGGGCACGCTCGACAGCGCCGCCGTCACCGGCTGGATGGGCGTGGTCGCCGTGACCAGCACGCCGTTCGGGGCCAGAAACGACAACACACGGGCGGCCTCGCCCGGCTCGAAAGCGATCACCAGGTCGGCGGTGCCGTGCGCCAGAAGTGGCGCGAACACTTCTTCTCCACCATTGCCCATGCGCACGTGCGAGGTCACGTTGCCGCCGCGCTGCGCCATGCCGATGGTCTCGGCCGTGCGCACCTGCCACCCTTTGTCCTGCGCCGCCTGCGCCAACACCTTCGCCGCCAGCACCGTGCCCTGGCCGCCCACTCCCGCCAACAACACGTCAAGCATGGGAGCCTCCTTCCGACCGCGATCCGTTCGCGGCCGCGGGAGCATCCGCAAGCGCGATCGCAGCAGCGGGAGCGTCCGCGGGTGCGGGCACATCCTCGGGTGCGGGGGCAGGCACAACAGCGCGGGCGTCCGTAGCCGTGCCGTCGCCGCAAGCCGCTTCCGCCGAGGCGGAGATCGCCCCGAACGGGCACACCTGCACGCACAGACGGCACCCGTTGCACAGGCTGGCGTCGACGAACGCCTGGCCACGCGAACCGCTCTTCGGACCGCGCGCGTCCATGTCGAAGCCGATGCCGGGGCACCCTATCTCGGTGATGCACTTCTTGCAGCCCGTGCAGCGGCTCGCGTCCACTTGCACGGGGAAATCGGGACGCTTGAGCTGGATGCAGGGGGATTTGAACAGGACAGCGGAAGGCCCTTCGTGTTCGATGGCCTCTTGCACGGTGGCCACCGACCCTTCAATGTCGAGCGGGTTCGCATGCATGACCAGCGAGAGACCCACCGCGCGCAGCACGCGCTCGATGGACACCGGCGGCTTTTTCGCCCCCATCAGCGTGACGCCCGTGCCCGGATGCGGCTGCGACCCGGTCATGGCCGTGGTGGCGTTGTCTAGGACGATCAGGGTTATGTCGTGGTCGTTGTAGATGGCGTTCACGATGCCCGTCAGCCCACTGGCGAAGAACGTGGAGTCGCCCACGAACGCAACGTGCTTCTTCTGCGGCTCGGCCACGGCGAAACCCTGCGCCATAGTGATGCCCGCGCCCATGCACAGGCACGTGTCCACGGCATCGAGCGGCTTGGCGTTGCCGAGCGTGTAGCAGCCGATGTCGCCGCACAGCACGGCAGGCCGCCCCGCAAGCGCGCGTTTCACGGCATAGAAGCTGCCGCGATGCGGGCACCCCGCGCACAGCACGGGCGGGCGCACGGGAAGAGGCGCGTCCTCCGTGGCTTCGTATGCGGCGTGCGGCACGCCCGCGCAGGAAAGGCCCAGAAACCGGGAAATCCGCGCGAAGCAGTCGTCCACGTCGTTCTCGCCGCGGTCCCTCGCGTCGCTCGTCAGCTTGCCGCGCACGTCGAAGGGCGCATGGGTCTTTCCGGCGAACGCCAGCAGCGCGTCTTCCAGCACGTGGTCCAGCTCTTCCAGCACGAGCACCTGGTCGAGGCCTTCCACGAAACGCTCAACTGCCTCTTCGGGGAACGGATAGGGCGTGCCTACCTGCATGAACCGATACGGTGGCACGACGAAGCCTTCGGCTTCCGCGCGCTCTTCCACCATGCGGAGCGCTTCGCGAGCGTACGCCGCCGACACGCCTCCCGTCATGATGCCGAGCCGCGGACGGGGCAATCCTGCCGAATCCTGCACTGGGGTCGGGGCCTGCGCCGGTATCGGAGCCGCAGCCGCGGCCGGGACCTTGTCGGCGGGCTGCCCCTTCGCCGTGAGCACCCCTCCTTCGAACTGGGGATTGAATTGCGCGAAGGTCGGGTCGGCCGAGAAGTCGTGCGCCATGGCGCGCAGACGCTCGTGGATTTCGCCGTGCGCTTCGTAGGCCCGTTTCGGGAAGATGACCCAGCGGGGGTCGCGCTCGAAGCCTTCTTCCGGCACCGGACGCGCCTCGGTTTCGTCCGCCACGTCGAAGAACGTGGAGGCATGGTCGATGCGCGTCGTCGGACGCACGATGACCGGAGTATGATAGCACTCGGAGAGATCGAACGCCGCCTTCATCATGGCGAAACCCTGCTCAGGCGTGGCCGGGTCGAGCACGGGCACCTTGGCGAACGCGGCGAACCGGCGCGTGTCCTGCTCGGTCTGCGAAGATATGGGACCGGGATCGTCGGCCACGAACAGCACGGTGCCGCCCTTCACCCCCACGTAGTTCAGGCTCATGAGCGCGTCGCTGGCCACGTTGAGGCCCACCTGCTTGCAGGTGAACAGCACGCGCGCGCCACAGTAGGCCGCTCCCGCCAGCAGTTCGAGCGCCGCTTTCTCGTTCGTGGACCATTCGACGTGCACTCCCTGCGCGCGTCCGGCCGCATGCTCGGCCGCGATGGTCTCGATGAGCTCCGACGACGGGGTGCCCGGATAGCCCGCCACCACGCGCACGCCCGCCTCGAGCGCTGCGTGGGCGAAAGCCTCATTCCCCATCAGCAGTTTTTTTGTCATAGTCTCGCCTGCTTCTTCATTGGTGAACCCATGCCCCCATTGTACCGCACCGGCGCTTGACGGCGAGGCGCACGGGAGCATGGTTCGGCGAGACGTACCGCTACGCTTCAGCCATGGACTTCTTGAAGTCGATGATCTTCTGACGCGCGCCGTCGCAGCCCGTGCCCATGATCTGCACGGCAAGGATGGCGGCATTCTTCGCACCGTTGATGGCCACGCAGGCCACCGGCACGCCGGAAGGCATCTGCACCATGGAAAGCAGCGAGTCCAGGCCGCCCAGGTCGCTCGTCTTCATGGGCACGGTGATGACCGGGTTCGGCGTGTAGGCCGCAACGACCCCGCCCAGATGCGCCGCCTTGCCCGCCGCCGCGATGATGACGCGGATGCCACGCTCGTGCGCCGTGGACGCCCATTCATGCACTTCGGCCGGCTTGCGGTGGGCACTTGCCACCTTCACCTCATAGGGTACGCCGAACTCGTCGAGTTGCTTCATGCACGGCTCCATGGCGGGCATGTCGCTTTCAGACCCCATGATGATGCCGATGACCGGGTTCTTTTCCTTGCAGGACATGTCTTCTCCTTCGATTCGAGGGCTGCACGCAGAGGACGGCCGCATGGTGGCGGCGAGTTGACGCCGACCCCTTGGTGGCGGTGGCTGCCCGACGACGGCTGCCCGGTTGCGGCGCACAGCGGGTTTTCTTGACCACATCAGTGTAGCGTCCCACCGCCGCCTGCGGCAACGACATTCGGCACTCGGCGGGTTTTGCACTAAGGGAAGCAGCGCGATCGGCTTTTGCCGTGCCGCTGGCCGAGAGCTTTCCCTGGCGACCGCGCCTCTTTGGCAGCCTCTCGCCATTGGCAACCTCTCCGGACCGTTTTCTTTGGCGACTGGGTTTGCCTTGGCCCCCGTCGCTTTGCCGGCTTCAGAACAGGTTCGGCTACCTGACGACCTTTCTCACTATCGCCTCAACCTCGTCGGCTTCGGGCAGGCCGCGCTCAGGATCCTTGGTCGCACGCGCGAGCGCGAACTTCGCCGCCTCGAGCGCCTCCGACACCACCAGGCTCGCCTCTTCGGCAGCCGTGAGTTCGTCGCTGCAGGTGCGCTTTTCGGGATGTTCTTCCAGATAGGACGCCAGCATGCTGCGGAAATCGGCGACGAAGGCGAACGTGCCGTCCAAGAAAAGCCTCATGAGCGCCGGCGTCTGTGCGACCAGACGTCCGCGCATGGCCGCGATGTCGCTCGTCCAATCCAGCTCGCGCACCACTTCCAGGAACAGCGAGAGCGTGGCGTGGTACGGCGTTGCCGGCGCAAGGCGGTCATAGGCGGCATGCACGGCCTGCGGATCCAGATCGAGCGGGCCCAGGCCCACGATGGCCGCATCCTTCGTGGGAAAGTAGTTGAAGAACGTGCCCTGCGAGACCACGGCACGTTCCGCGATCATAGCGACGGTCACGTTTTCATAGCCGAGTTCGTCCACCAGCGTGATGGCTGACCGCTCGATCGCGGCGCGCGTCTCGCGGCGCTTGCGCTCCCGCAAGGATTCCACGGGAGTCCCGACGGCTGGCTCTGTCGGCATGTCTTTGCCTTTGGTTTGCTTTGCCACGCCTTCTGGCTCCTGTCACCGATCGTCGTTCCGCATTCCTTACATTATACGGAAAACATGTGAGACATCACGCATTTGACTACAAATCTATAGTTACTCTAAATTTATAGCTGCTATACTATCGAGTACGAGCGACAGGCGTCCCGCACACTGGAAGACGCGAGCACTTGCCGACAGCACCGTACGAAAGGAACCGCCATGAAAATATTCGGCATGGGACTCCCCGAGCTGATCCTCATACTTGCCGTCGTGCTTCTTGTCTTCGGGCCCAAAAACCTTCCCAAACTGGGCGGCATGCTGGGTCGCACCGTCAAGAAGATTCGCGGGCGCGTCGAAGACGACGGCGACACGACAGGCGCACAGACCGCCTAAGACCCCTCCCCCCGACCAGCCACGTACTTCAGTCGCCCTTTGCACTGTCACGCACGCCTATTCGTGGTCTCTGGATGGCAAGGCTGACCGTTATGGTATCTGAATGGCAAGACTGACCGCTATGGCACTGATTCTGGCCGTTTCGGTTCGCAAAACAAGACCGAGCAGCGGAAAACCCCAGGTCGCAAAAACCGAAGCGGCGTTGCACAGGCGCAAAGAGTGCCATAGCGGTCAGCCTTGCCA
>OLRC01002186.1_pt1 | contig 11002 bp, 9 predicted proteins | sample 1672081 | NCBI WGS metagenome assembly OLRC01 (sample SAMEA3136643, study PRJEB25190) | human gut metagenome | biome: human gut; feature: human-associated habitat; material: faeces | place: Austria | collected 2013
TAATCAGGGTGTACTTTCTCTGTTACAGTAATCAAAAAGAATATGTTATTAACGCGAAAAGAGGCCATTATGGTCTCTTTTCGTATATCAGGAGAGAATATGAATGATTTTACAATACTTCACTTATCAGACCTGCACTTTAATAAAAAAGGAAAGCAATTACCTGATTTGATGGTTAATTTATTAAGTGACATAAAAGAACAGTTAAAGTACATAAATAATTTGATTATTGTTGTTACAGGAGATTTGGTACATCGAGGAAATTATGAATATAAAAATTCGGTTCTTACATTCTTTGAGAAGCTGTCTGACATAGTTGGCAGTAAGGCGAAAGATATATATATCATTCCGGGAAATCATGATAAAGTAAGAAATTGTGTAGATTCAAAAATGTTGGAGGATTATGATAAAAAGGAAGCACAGGAATTTTATCAGGATTATTGGAAATATGTTAAATTTGGATTTTCTCAATATCAAGAGCTTGTGAAAGAAATTTATGCAAAGTTTAATTGTGTTGAAGATGTAGAAAGAAAAATCAAAACAGATTTGTATGGCGTTTCTGTAACGGAATTATCTTCAATCAATAAGAAGATTGCTTTTTTGCAGTTTAATACGGCATGGGCATGCACTGGGGATGCAGATGAAAGAAAATTGAAAATTGGTGCATTTCAATTAGAGTCGATTGTTGGTGAATATGAGGACTTAAAGGGAGAAAAAAAATATGATCTTACAATAGCTTTGGCGCATCATCCTTTAGACTGGCTGACAGGAGAAGAAGAAAATCTTTTAAGAACAAAAATTCTTTCCAATTATAGTCTGGATTGCGATGTGTATATTAGCGGACATATTCATAATCGGGATGTGACAAATCTTTTAAGTCCAAGGCATTCTTTGACGACATTGGTGTCTGGTATTGGATGGCCGGATGATGAAAGACCGACAAGTTTTCCACACAAACATACATATTCATGGTATCAATTTAATCTTGATTTAAACTCAATTGATGTGTATGTTAGAAGCAGTAATGATATTAATAAATTTCAGCCAGATTTACAATTTTATACAACTCAGCAAAATAGAGTAGATGAAAAAATAGTGATGCCGATTGATCAACATAAAACGCAGCCGTATTTTTATTTGAGCACTGTAGAGGGTAGAACTTCTAAGGTGTGTTATTTTACTGGAGATACTGTAAAATGGCTTCAGACGTATATGACCATTATAGGAAAATGTCGAATTAAAGTATATAAGGAACTTGAAAAGATTAAGTATGATACATACGATATAATGAAGTATTTGCTTTTATCAGACAAGCGTTTGGCTAAAAAAATAGATGTAGAACGATTAGTACATGAACTGTATGATATTTTTTATCTGGGTATTGATCATAAAAATATAGTGAAATTTATCTATAAAACTCGGAAGGGGAAAAGGTTAAAAAACTTCTGGTATGATGAGTATAGCGGTTATCTTCAGGCAATTTGTTCTAGTCTGGCAAACGCAATTTCATGTACCTTGAAAGAAAATAAAGTAGAAGAAGATAAAGAAGGGGAAACAGAAGGAGAGGAAGAAGAAAAAATAAAAGAGTGTGATGTTAGGGTTCATTTCAGATGTCTGGATCTTGAAAGTGATAATTACTATCATTTGTGTACGAGCATTTTGGGCGAAGAAAATTATATGCAGTCTTTAAAATGGGGACAGTTATTACAATCATCATATGAAACTAAGAAGCCATTAGTAGCATCTATCAATCGTGAATATTGTGCGGAAAGTTATCTTAAAAATGAAACTAAAGAAAAGGATCAAAAGAAATGGATTGATTTTCTTACAGCGGTACCAAATGCATATCGAAATGCATATCTTGAATTAGATAGGGAAACGGAGCAGGTAATAAAGAGGAGACCATGGGTTACATTTGGAATTACGATTTATAAAGAGGAATATACATATTTATTATATCTAATGGATTTTTTTCGCATTGATGATGTTATTTCAGACTTTTTTCATCAATTTGAATTTTATATTCCTATTGACTATGAGGATTTTGCAAATTATATTATAAAAGGGAAAGAAGGAGTAAAAAATAAAAATGAAACAGGAAAATGAAATAAACGTTTTGTCAAGTGCTGGAAAGGCACGGAAAAGAGGCTTGCAAAAAGAAAAATTGGTAGAGATGGGACAACATCGTAAATGGGATACGACGATATCGGGCATTGAAGTACGAAAGATTAATGATTCGCAAAAGATATGGGTTAATTCTGTTCGTTTAAATGGGCTATTGTCGAAAATTGTAAGGGATGATAAAGAAAATCAAAAAAAGGCGATTGCTCAAAAAATAAATGGAATTTTAAATGAGAATGATAATGGACGGGAGGTATATGTGCCTATGAGTGCGAAAGATGTTCGCTTCTGCTTCGAAAATCAGTTGGAGAATATGCCTCAAAATACGTTTTGTTTACGTCCTTCTACGGTTCAAAAACGTAAAATGGTTTCAAGATAAAAAGTTTATTTGTGAAAAGAGATTCTCCAAAATATTAGGATATGATGTACAATTGAATTCTGAAATGATTTCCTTGTATAGAATGGCGAAAACGACACATTCTATGTTACTATTCGATATGGCTTCTGGAGAATGTGGAAAATGATGGAGAGCACAAAATAATATTGAAAATTATGAAACACATAATGAAAATTTTTTCATATCCGATAGTTGGTTGAAAAAATATGTATTTATAGCTGTTTTAAATAAAAAAATATTAATATGGATGCATTTAAACATGTGTTTTTAGAGCCATGGAAAATTTTATAACATGTAAATATATTTCATTGGTTATGTTATTTGAAAAGGTAAAAATGTCAGTTGAGATGGAAATGTTTACCTTGATTATTTTCCATAAGATTAAAGAAAATATCAGATCTGATAACAAAGAATGGATTCAGGCACATACAAAGCTGATAAGACTTTGTATGCGCCTGTTTTTGATTCTGCCCGTTGGTAAAAAAGCAATTCTGTGAATACTTTTGTGATATAATATTTTATGCTTTTACAGACATAGACCGCAATGCCTCTTCATATTCCTCAGGAGAATATTTTCTTAAAATCTGTTCTTTGGTCAGACCAAGATCAATCATATTTTGAATTGCATCAATTTTGGCTTCATGTAGTCCCGTGAGCCTGCCTTCGCGTAGTCCAGTAAGCCTGCCTCTGGCTTCTCCCTGCTCCAACAACTCCTCAGAGCGTAACTTCAAAATCTTACCACCCATAATTTCACCCAATCCTTTCCTGATTTCATTATCCTTCGGAATAATATAATCTGCAATCTCCTCAATCAGAACAATCATATCCATATAAAGATGTGACTTTTGTTCCTTCTCAGATGTTTCCTCCAGCTTTCGGTTGATCTCCCGGAAATCGTCCAGCAGATGCTTCACTTTTTTCGAATTTGTTCCATTATGTTTCAAAAAATGCTCATATCGTAAGATATGATACGGAAGCAGAATCAGCAGCCGTTTTTCAAAAATCCGATCCACCGTGTATCTTTTCGCCTGCAAAACCGGAACGCGGTAACGTACTTTCTGACCATCTGCAAACGTTACGATTGCCTCATGATAATCCGGAAGCGAACGGTGATTGCGGATGTAAAGCACGCACGATTGAGGAAACGCAATCTCCCAAATTGCATGTTCCCCCAAAGAAGCATGCTCAAGTGCAATCGAAATGTCGTACTCGAACATTCGGATAACCATTGTCCTGTCCTTAGAGGACTGGCATTCCAGATGGTATATATGTCCACCAATCCGGATAATGGAGTCCGTGATCACGGTTCCGTACTTTTCGTAATGTTCGTTTCGCAATTGTTCAAACTGTTCCTCCTCGCTGTAAGAAGTATGGAAAACTTCGTTGATCAGCGGAATGAGAAGTTGCGGCATTTTTTGCGCAATGGTTCGGAATACATCGTCGAAAATCGTGCTGTGTTCTGTTGTGTTTTCTGTGTCGGCATCTGGCAACGAAGTTGTCAAAATGTCAGTGTTCCCCATGTAGTGTCCTACCTTTCCTTTAGTATATATCATAAGCATCTGCTTTTACAATATAGAAAGTATAAAAAACAGAGCTGTTATGACCAGTTCTATGAAATTGTGGTTCTAATGGAAATTTATGAGCGAAATGCTCTCCATGAGTGGTGATTGCGGTACAATGGCGATGTATCGCATAAGTAATTGTGGTATGTAATTTTATAAACCCAATAAAAACAGAATATCGTATTTTCGGACAGAAGTCAAATGATTTATAACAGTAACAGAAAAACAACAATTGCGATACGATTGGAAAATAAATCGTATCACGATTGTTGTTGTAAAATTATTTTCTGGTTTATAGGATCTCCTCAAGCCCATACAATGCCGCACCCAGTGCACCGACAATCTCTGGTTCCTCATAGATATGTAGTTTTTCTCCAAGCTGCTCCTCCAGCACGGCGACGACACCCGGATTCTTGGCAACACCGCCAGTCATCATATATCCCGGATTCAGACCGACACGTTTCAGGAGGGACATTGCTTTCCCGGCAATTGCCTTGTGAATTCCATGTGCAATATCGGCAATCTCTTTGTTCTGTGCGATCAGGGAGATAACTTCCGATTCAGCAAAAACACTGCACATGCTGCTGATTTCAATATTTTCTTTGGACTGCAGGGATACCGGGCCAAGTTCATCGATACTGATTTCCAGGGAGCGCGCCATCATTTCCAGAAAGCGGCCGGTTCCGGCGGCACATTTATCATTCATGACAAAATCGGCAACTTCTCCATTGTCATTCAGCCGGATGGCTTTGCTATCCTGACCGCCGATATCGAGGATCGTGTGAACGTCCGGGAAGAGAAGATGCGCACCTTTTCCGTGGCAGCTGATTTCGGTTACATTTTTGTCTGCAAATGGAATGCTGACACGACCATAACCCGTGGATACAATCAGGGAAATATCTTCCCGGTCAAGTCCGGCCTTTTTCAGAACGTCTGCTAGTGCGGCATCTGCACTCTGGGAAGATTTGGCTCCGGTGCGGACAACTGAAAATGCTTTGATCTGTCTGTTTTCGTCTAAGATTACGGCGTTTGTAGAGGTAGAGCCGCTGTCAATTCCTAATGTATACACAGTATCACCCTTTCTTTTTATCATTTGTTTTTCCCCGGTCAGGGACAATCCTTTTTTCACTTTCAATTCTTCCATAAAGGCTTCCACACGGGTCCGGACCTGTCCGGCACATTGTCTGGTGGAATCGGTTTCTACCAGCAGAATCGGCAGATCCAGCCGCTGGCGGAAATCCGCATACTCGTAAGAATAAGAGTCACAGAATTTGACGGTATGATATATAATTCCATCCAGGCGGTCGGTAAAACCGTCAAGAAAATGTTCACGGTTTGCTGCTTTTAACATGCGCATGCATGGAATCTGGTTTAGCAGCGCGGCAGCATAAGAATGCAGGACCTGATCCTCTGTAATGGAAAAATCACGTGCAAGTCCGGTGCATGTTAAATCAAACAGCAGATTGGCACCGCGGTCGACAAGCAGCTGACGGATTTCATTGTTGCATCGGGCACCCATGATACCAATATTGAGTTTCTGTCCGTTTCCTTTTTCGGACACTGCGCTGGCAGACATGCGGGTGTTTTCCTGTTTTTTCAGAGCTGCTTTGTTCTGCATCATGGAAACAAAACGTTTCAGATCCAGTGTTTTTCCGGAGAAAGCCTCGTACTCCGTGAGCATTTGTTTTAGCTGGCGCTCATAGAGCGTCACTGCAAAATCATTAAATTTGCGGGGAATATCCAGTAAAAAGAAAAATTTATCCGGGAACTGGCTTTTTAATGTGTCATACAGACGCCGGATGCTGTCGCAGCAGGTAGTCAGAATGACACCCTCATAGTCATGTTCCATCACATCTTCCAGCACGGCCTTGGTATAGGAACAGATGTTGGCGTGCATCAGGGTGTCCGCGTGGTTAAAATCCGTAACGGATGGTTCCAGACGTGTGATTTCCGTGTCCATGGCTTCAAATAATTCCATGGGGGTATATTTACATACATAACCTAACATGATGAATTCCTCTCTTTATCCAGAATTTCCAGAAAAGCTTCCAGACGGGTTTTGATCTGTCCGTCATGGCTGTTCCGGCGGTCCATGGCATCGCCATCCAGAACGAGCAGTGGAATATCCGCTGCCTTGAGTGTTTCGCGCAGCTGGAATACTCCGCCGGCAGATTGCTTACAGCCCCAGTGGCAGAAGTTAATGACGCCATCGGCATGCATTTTTTTTGCCAGTTTTACGACCATGTTTGCTTTTTTTTCGTATGGACCGTTATAGAGATTGTTTAGCATTTTAGTGGCAAGTGCTTCCAGTGGGTGGGTGGTATCCAGTTCGTCCATGTAATCCAGGTTCATTTCGGTACACTGGATCTGGTAATCTCTGTTCAGGTTAAAATAGTGTTTGAGTGTTTCCTGATAAAAAGGAAGCAGATGTACCCACACAATCCGGGTGCCGTCATATTTCGGATATTGTTTGATATCCTCGGCAAAACTGCGGAACAGGTCAAGGGTTTCCGGTGTTCCGATGTTTAAGTGGGTGGCAAAAAGCATGTACATCTGCAGAGTCAGTGTCGATGGATAATAGCGCTCTGCCTGCAGTTTTAAAAACTCTTTGTAATAAGCTTTCGACTGGTTTTCGCGGGCAAGTGTTTCCGACAGGTCATCCATGGACAGACGTTTTCCGGTCAGTGCTTCCAGTTTCTGAATCAGTTCTTTCAGCTGCATGGTCACATATTCCACGGCTTCCGGAGAACAGCTGTCCGGCACATCGATCACATAAGTGTCAAGATCCGTGTGCCGGCTGACATAGCGGAATGTGTTAATATTGCCGTCACAAATCATGGAAGTTGTCACACCGAGTCTGGCAGGTGAAATAATTCCGGAGTCTACGGCACCGATAAAATCTTTGTGATAGGAACAGAGCGTGGAGGCAATTCCACGGCTTTCTGCGCGGTCGATAAAATAGTCTTCACACGTAAATCCTGAGAGAAACGAGGAAAGACATTCCATGGAAAGCGCACTGAGTCCGAAGCACTGGAAAATTTCCACGGGTGCAAACAGATTGCACCAGACCGTGGATTCCGGGTATTCCAGCGCATGAAGCGTATTTTTTACGCCGAGCGTATTCAGCTTCTGATATGCTTTCGGCATTGTTTTTTCTGCAAAATGTTCAGTCCGGAACTGTTCGAGATGTAATCCGATGTCAATCATTTTGTGGGAAACTGCCGGGTGGGTGCCGGCATATTTTTTAATATAATTTCCGTAAGTTTTGACGATATTCATAGTATATATCCTTTATTAAACAGGTTCATTTTCAAAAAATTATTATAACCTTGTGTCTGTAAAAAATAAAGTTTTGTGTAATAAAATTTAGAAAAACCTAAGAATCTAAAATATTGCGTATTATAGGGGGATTGATTATAATAGAAAGTACGGAATTATCTATTATGGAAGGAATCAGGACACATGGGAGCACAGGACAATACGGAAAAGGTACTGCGCAGTCTTCACGTTTTGCTGTCGAAGAGTGAGCCGTATCCGAAAGAGCCGAGTAAAGTTATCATAGATAAGCAGCAGGTGATTGATCTGCTGGCAGAATTAAATACCTGTATTTATCAGATTATGGATGAATACGAGCTGACCATTCGAAGCCGTGACAAGGCAGAGCGCGATTTCCATAAAAAGGGAGATCAGATCATCTGGGATGCAAGCCGTAAGGCAGAGGACATTTATGCGGCATCTGTCATGTATATGGATGAAACGTTAAACCGTATGCAGGATATTATGCAGGAGGCGGACAAAAAGGTCGGTGCCATCTATCAGGAAATTAAAGAACAGATGGAAAAAGAAGAACAGGAATTAAGAACCAACAAATCCGAACTCAAAGGACAGCTGCAGGATCTGGTTGATACCGAAAAGTACTTAAAGATCATCGAGGAACGGAACCGCGAGATTGAGAATGAAAAGATGGAAGGAAGACCGGAGTACGAGCAGGAGAAGCGGGAAGAAAAAGCAATTTACGCAAACCGGCAGACCGATATTAAGATTAACCAGGAATATCTGGATAAGCTGGGACTTTCCGTACCGGAAGAACCGGTAGAAGACCTTGCGGAAGAACCAGTAGAAAAGCCAGTGGAAAAGCCGGTGGAAAAACCAAAGAAGCTGTCGCCGAAGCCGGAGATTCCGGCACCGGTTACGGTAGAAGATGACGATGAAGAGTTAAAGCAGCTGGAAGAACAACTGCGTGTGAATCTGGATGCTGATTATTTTAAGTGGAAAGATGAACAGGAAGAACAGGAAACGGCAGAAGAAAAAGAAAAATCCGCCGGCTTTCAGAACAAGATCAAGAACCTGATAGGAGGACATCCGCATGACGATTCTGGTGTGTGATGATGACAAGGAAATTGTAGACGCAATTGAGATTTACCTGATTCAGGAAGGATACCAGGTAGTAAAAGCATATGATGGGGAACAGGCTCTGGATATGCTTCGCACAAAGAAAATTGATCTGATGGTGATCGACGTGATGATGCCGAAACTGGATGGAATCCGTGCGACATTCCAGGCACGTAAAACAAGCAGCATTCCCATTATCATCCTGTCTGCCAAGACAGAAGATGCGGATAAGATTCTGGGGCTGAACGTGGGGGCGGACGATTATGTGACCAAGCCGTTTAATCCGCTGGAACTGGTTGCCCGTGTGAAGTCACAGCTGCGGCGTTATACCACACTTTCGAGCACCCCTTCCGGTGATGCCGTTTATGAAGCCGGCGGCCTGGTTATTAACGATGAATTAAAAAAAGTTACGGTAGATGGGGAAGAGGTCAAACTGACTCCGATCGAATACAACATTCTTCTGCTTCTCATGAAAAATAAAGGAAAAGTATTTTCCATTAGTCAGATTTATGAGGAAATCTGGAATGAAGAAGCAATTGGCGCTGACAATACAGTTGCTGTCCACATCCGGCATATCCGGGAAAAAATCGAAATCAATCCGAAAGAACCGCGGTATCTGAAAGTGGTCTGGGGTGTCGGCTATAAAATCGAAGCGGGGGCGTAGCTGTCTATGAAAGAATTCTCCAGCGGAAAAAAGGGCGCAGCCATTGTCATGCATCAGATGTTCCTGATTATGATGCTTTGCGGAATCTATGGGATCGGATACAATCTGCGCAGACATATCGGAGGGCTGGGTATTCTCAGCCTGTTTATGGTGATCGGCATGGTCGGAAGCTTTGTATTTCTTGCCTATCTGACAGGTGTTGCAGGGCGCCGGTCGGAGGAGGATGCAACCATTTACCTGACCTGGATCGATAAAATTTATACGGATATCCAGATGGTGCTTTTTGTGGCATTCATTTATCTTGTACTTTTTTTGGGGAGAAATCTCCATGACATCCAGTTTGAACTGTCCGGACTGATGGTAGCGGTCGGAACAGTCGGGTATCTGGTCGATGTTGTATTCCTGCTGTTTTATATGAGCATTGTCCGGCGGGTCAAAAACAATACCCTTCTGACACACAGTCTGATCTATCAGGCAGGAAGCTTCCTTAGACGGGTGTTTATCTCCGGACAGAATCCCAGACTGTGTACGCGTAAGGCGCGCGAAAGATATGAGATCCAGCATGCAATTGAAAAAATTGCGGCAGGGGCACTGGATACGACACTGGATGTGGAACAGTTTCACGGACAGGAAAGAGGCATTGCAGCTTCTGTGAATAATATCCGTGCAGGGCTGAGCGAAGCCATTCAGGAGCGGATCCGGAATGAACGGATGAAGGCAGACCTGATCACGAATGTTTCCCATGATATCAAAACACCGCTTACTTCCATTGTCAATTATGTGGATCTGCTCAAACGTGAAAACCTGGAAAACGAAAATGCACGTAATTATATCCGGGTTCTGGATGAAAAATCCCAGCGGCTGAAACAGCTGACGGAGGATCTGGTCGAAGCATCAAAGATCAGTTCCGGAAATATCCAGCTGGATATGCAGACCATCGATCTGGTAGAACTGCTGTACCAGACGGGTGGTGAGTTCAATGAACGTTTTGAGGCACGGGGGCTGACCATTGTGACGAAACTGCCGCACAATTCGGTGATGATCCGGGCAGACGGACGGCAGCTCTACCGTGCAATTGAAAATCTGTATACCAATGCGGCAAAATATGCACTCGAAAATACCCGGGTTTATGTAGATCTGGAAGTAGAGGAGAACAATGCGGTTTTCCGTATCAAAAATATTTCGAAAAATCCGCTGCCGGAACAGGGAGCGGCGAGGAAAGACCTGACGGAGCGTTTTGTGAGGGGAGAGGAATCCCGCACGACAGAGGGAAGCGGTCTTGGACTGTCCATTGCAAAGAATCTTACACAGCTGATGGGCGGTGAGTTTGCAATCCTGGTAGATGGCGATCTGTTTGCGGCATCCATTACGTTTGCAGTCGTTGCATAAAAATACATTTTATTATATAATTACCATTAACCATGATTTCGAAAACAAGGAGGAAACTATGAAGTTATATGAGAACGGCGCATACCTGGTCAACGGCAGGGATGTTGTCATTAATTCACCGGAAGCGGCATCTGCTGTCAATGCAAAGACAGGAAAGACTGTTACACCGGAAGATGCAAAGAAACAAACCATTGCATATGGAATTTTAAAGAACCACAATACATCCGGCAACATGGAAAAACTGCAGATCAAATTTGATAAGCTGACTTCCCATGATATTACATTTGTCGGCATCATCCAGACCGCCAGGGCATCAGGTCTTGAGAAGTTCCCGATTCCTTATGTACTCACTAACTGTCACAACAGTCTGTGTGCAGTCGGTGGAACCATCAACGAAGATGACCATATGTTTGGACTGACATGTGCAAAGAAATACGGTGGAATCTATGTTCCTCCTCATCAGGCAGTTATTCACCA
>OLRC01002191.1_pt1 | contig 10981 bp, 8 predicted proteins | sample 1672081 | NCBI WGS metagenome assembly OLRC01 (sample SAMEA3136643, study PRJEB25190) | human gut metagenome | biome: human gut; feature: human-associated habitat; material: faeces | place: Austria | collected 2013
TACGCATTACGAGTGCGTTGCTCTACCAGCTGAGCCACGTTGGCATACGGCTTCTTTGCGAAGCGCGAACATGAAGTATACCGAATGGAGAGGGGAGGTGCAAGGCGAAACGTGCAGAATTTCTGTCGCACCCGGCATGGACGTGCCGATGCGCGCGGATGCGGCCGGCGGTCGGTTTATACTGGTCCCGTTCGTCCAAAACGAAGCAACGGAGATGCAGTATGGGATTGCAGTTTGCGGCCGCGTGCGGTATCGGCGCGGTCTCCACGTGGGGACTCAAGCATGTGTTCCACCGCCCGGCGGCCAACTTCCCCGGCAAGGTGGCGCTGTACGTCGATCCGGACGTGATCGCGCATCTGGCGACGCGCCTCCGCGAAGGGTCGGTCGTCGTGGTGGGCACGAACGGCAAAACGACGACAACGAACCTGCTGGCAGACGTGATCGAGGCAAGCGGGAAGACCGTGGTCTGCAACCGCACCGGGGCGAACCTGGATTCCGGCGTGGCCACGTCGCTGCTGCAGTCGAAGGGTGCCGACTGGGGCGTATTCGAGACCGACGAGCTGTGGTTGGCAAGGATCCTTCCCCGTCTGCAGGCCACCTACGTGCTTCTCCTCAACCTGTTCCGCGACCAGCTGGACAGGTGCGGCGAGATCGACCGCATCCAGGAAAGCATCATCGGCGCGTTGAGAAGCTCGCCGAACACCACGCTCGTCTACAACGCCGACGATCCGCTGTGCGCCTATATCGCCGATCAGGTGGACAACGCCTCCGTGACGTTCGGCGTCTCCGAAGACATGGGCTTGCCGCAGAATTCCGTTGCCGACGCGCAGATGTGCCAGCGCTGCTCGTCCATGTTCGAGTACGCGTTTCGCCAATATGGCCAACTGGGAGCCTACCGGTGTCCTCAATGCGGGTTCGGGCGGCCGGCGCTCGACTACGCGGTATCCGAGGCGAGCGTCGCCGCATCCGGCGTCTCGTTCACCTTGCAAGTCACCCTGACGGCACAAGGGGAAAAGGCTCGGGACCTTCCCGTGCGCGCTTCGTTGGGCGGGGCCTACATGGTGTACAACCTGGCTGCCGTAACGACGGCTTCCGATCTGCTGGGCTGCCCGCAAACGGCCTTGCAGCGTGCGATCGACGCGTTCGACCCGCAAAACGGCCGCCTGCAAACCTATCATCTGCACGGTCGGCGCGTGTTGCTCAATCTCGCGAAGAACCCGACTGGTTTCAACCAGAACCTCAAGATCATCGAAGAAGACACGCAGCCAAAAGCGGTGGCGTTCTTCGTCAACGACAAGGAAGGCGACGGGCGCGACATATCGTGGCTGTGGGACATCGACTTCGAGGAGCTTGCCGGTCAGGACGTCGTGGTGTTCGCCGGGGGACTGCGCAGGAACGACTTGCAGGTGCGCCTAAAATATGCTGGCCTCAAGGCGCAGCTGGTCGATACGGCGTCTGCCGTGCTTGCGAACCTTTCGCAGGCGACGCTGCCCGCTGGAGGGCCGCTGCCTGCCGATGCGAACGTGTACCTGATCGCCAACTACACGGCATTGCCTCCGGTTCACGACGAGCTTGACTGCATGGTGCAGGAAGGCCGAAACGCGCAGCACGTCGACGGCCTTGCCTGCAGGCCGGCGCCCCATGACGCAGAAGCTCCCGCCCGCAAGCAGGCCGTTGCAGCCGACGGCGCCGATGCCGCCGTGCCCACCGCCGCGCCCGACGACACCGCCGCCGCGTCCGATGGCGCTGCCAATGCTCAGCCCGCTTCCCCGCTGGTGATCGCGCATCTTTTTCCTGACCTGCTCAACCTCTACGGCGACGGAGGAAATGTGCGCATTCTGGAGCAACGCTGCCGATGGCGGGGCATCCCAGTCGAGGTCAGACGCGTGAACCATGGCGAGACGATCGACCTGGACGACGTCGACCTGGTGTTTTTGGGAGGCGGCCCGGACCGCGAACAGCGGATGGCGTCAGAAGACCTCATGCGCATGAAGGACGACCTGCGGGCGTTCGTGGAGGCCGACGGCACGCTCCTGGCCATCTGTGGCGGCTACCAGATTCTGGGTCGCACCTGGCTGCTCGGCGACGAAGTGGTGGAAGGACTCGGCATCCTCGACATCGAGACGCAGCGGGCCGGCACGTCCGCCGACCGCCTCATCGGCGACATCGTGCTAGGGTCCTCTCTGGCAGCGCTCCCCGTGATTGGCTACGAAAACCATGCCGGCCGCACGTGTCTGGGTGGCAGCGTCGAACCCTTTGGCTCGGTCGAAGGGTCGGTCGGCCACGGCAACAACGATGACGGCAACATCGATGGCGTGCGCTATCGCAACGTCACGGGTACGTACCTGCATGGCCCTCTTCTCTCCAAGAACCCGGAAGTGGCCGACGCCTTGCTGGCGAGCGCCCTGAAGCGCCGGGCGACCCGCCTCGGCATCGAAGACAGCGCCTTGGGACCTTTGGACGACGGAGAGGAAAGGGCTGCTAACGCATTCATGCGCGCCCGCTTAGGCGTCAAGTAGGCGGTCCGTCCCTTCAAGGTCTCGTTGAGTCGCGCACGTGGTGCCCCGCATGACCAGCGCATGACCATCCTGTGGCTATTTCCCAGAGATGCCCCGTTTTTGCTTGCCAACCCTTATTCGCCCGGGCAGAATAACCTACATGAATGCGAACAGATACAACGCTGGGCGGTATCGTCGTCCCACGTCCAATGACCGTATGTCACAGAATAGCCCCTCGTCGGCCTCCTATTCGGGACGACGGGGCGCCTCGTATGGCGCTACGCCGGCCTCTTTTGGCGAAGAGCGCCTCTCCAATCCGTACTCCCGACGGGTGACCCAGGCGGATTACACGCGTCAGCGCAAAAAGAAGAAGCGCAAGACCATTGCGCTCGTCGCTCTCGCGGTCGTGCTGGTGCTGGTTCTGGGCGGCGCAGGCGTTGCATTCGCTTATCTGCAAACCATCAACAGCAATCTGCACAAAGGCGTCACCGAAGAGCTGAAGGGTGCGCTGGTGGACACGCAATATGCGGGCGATCCTTTCTACATGCTGCTCATGGGCACCGACGGGTCGGAGGAACGCGCCTCTTCCGCGGAGTACGAAGGCGACAATTTCCGCTCCGACAGCATGATGCTCGTACGCGTCGACCCCGAAGGCAAAAAGGTCACCATGGTCTCGCTCCACCGCGACACGATGGTCGACATGGGTGTGAACGGCACGCAAAAACTCAACGCGGCGCACAGCATCGGCGGCTCGGCCTACACGGTGCAGGTCGTTTCGGAAATGGCCGGGGTTGACATTTCCCACTATGCGGAAATCGACTTCGACGGCTTCAAGGAGATCGTGGACGCGCTCGGCGGCGTCGAAGTGGACGTTCCCATGGAAATCAACGACAACATGGCCGGCGGTTACGTGAGTGCCGGGCTTCAGACTCTCAACGGCGACCAGGCGCTCATCCTGTGCCGGGCCCGCCACGCCTATGACGAGTACGGCGACGGCGACCGTTACCGGGCGGCGAACCAGCGGTTGGTCCTGGCGGCCATCGCGAACAAGGTTTTGGCGTCCGATCCGGCCACCATGGCAAGCACGGTCGAGGCGCTGTCCCGATACGTGACGACCGACTTCGACGTGACCGAGATCGTGAGCCTGGCTCAGAACCTGCGCGGCATGGACATGGAAAACGACCTGTACACCGCCATGGAGCCTACCACGTCCGAGTACATCAACGAGACCTGGTACGAGCGTCTTGACGAAACGGCCTGGAAGGAAATGATGAGCCGCGTCGACCAGGGCTCTCCGCCGACGGAAGAGGACGAGGTCGATCAGGCCACCGGGACGGTGCTTGCCAGCGCGGGCGACGGGGGCAGCGCGTCGGCCGCACCCACGAAGGGCTCCAAGCCTGCTGCCGCAGCATCAGGTACGCGTTCGGGCACGGTGGCGGTGCGCAACGGCACCGGCGTGTCGGGATTGGCGGGCGAAGCGGCCGACCAGATTTCGGTCTTGGGCTATACGACCGATGCGGGCAACGCCAGCAGCAGCGACTATCAAAACACCGTGGTGGTGTACAATGACAGCAGCCAAAGCGACGCCGCCAAGGAGATCGCGCAGACGATCGGCGTGAGCCTGACCATCCAGAACGACGGCGTGTATTCCTTCGATACCGACTTCCTGGTGGTCATTGGCGCTGACTGGGCATGAAGCTTGCCCTTTTCCGCTCCGCCGCGTGCGGCTTGCTGCCCGGTCTCCTGAACCTTGGCGAGGCTTTCGGTCCCTCGGCGTTTTCTGACGCAGTGGCGCGGTGGGCGGCCGCATGAAGATGACCGTCGTGGCCGTGGGCAAGCTGAAGGAACGATTCTGGTCGGACGCCTGTGCCGAATACCTCAAGCGCTTGCAGCCGTATGCGCGCGTTACGGTGAAGGAAGTGGCCGACGTAGACCCGGGACGCGCAGGAGGTGTGGATGCGGCACGGGAAAAGGAAGGAACGTCTCTTCTGTCGGCGCTTGCCGAAACCTCGTACGTGATACTGCTGGACATTGACGGCAAGCAGCGCTCGAGTGTGGAATTCTCGCAGCGCCTTGACGCATTGGCCTTGGCGGGCAAAAGCGACCTGGCGTTTGTTATTGGAGGATCGGACGGCGTGAGCGACGCGGTACGACGCCGCTCAAACGAAACCTTGTCATTCGGCCGCATCACCTTGCCTCACAACCTGGCTCGTGTCGTGCTGCTAGAGCAGGTATACCGCGCCATGAAAATATCGCGAGGCGAGCCTTACCACAAATAGGCGCGACCCTTCCGTGTCTAGTAGCGGTACTTTTTGCGGAAAGCAACCAGCAGGATGGCGGTCAAAATCAGCGAGCATGACTCAGCCACAATGATGGCGCTCCATACGCCATCGATGCCGAACCACAGAGGAAGCAGCAAGACGGTGGACGTTTCCAGGACAAGCGTGCGCACAAACGAAATGAACGCCGACACCAGGCCGTTGTTGAGTGCTGTGAAGAAAGCCGATCCGTATATGCTGAATCCCATCAGCAAAAACGCCACCGAATAGATGCGGAATCCATGTTCCGTCATGTTCATGAGCGATTGGTCGTAACCAACGAAAAGGTTCACCAGCGGGGTTGCTAAAAGCTGCGAGAGCCCAAACATAACGGCACCAAAAATCATGACGATAACCAGACTTTTCTTCAGCAACCCTTTCAGTTCTGTGTGTCGTTGGGCTCCGAAATTGTAGCTGACAACGGGCCCTGTTCCCATGGCGAAACCAAAGAAGACGGCCGTGAAAATGAAGTTCACGTACATGACAGCGCCGTAGGCGGCCACTCCATCGGCGCCGGCTATTCCCATAAGCTGGAAGTTGTAGAGCATAGCCACAATGGACGCTGCAATTTCGGTCATCAGCTCGGATGAGCCGTTCACGCAGGCCTTACCAAGAGAACGCAACTCAAACACCGGCTTGGCGAAACGCAAACGCGATGTCTTGCTTGTTGCAAAGTAGATGATCGGAACAACCGACGCGAGTATTTGCCCTGCACCGGTCGCGATGGCTGCGCCCACAACACCCCAGCCAAACACGCCGATGAACAGGTAGTCAAGCCCAATGTTAAGAAGTCCTCCCGCTACCACGACGGAAAGGCCAACATGAGGTTTTTCGGCTGCCACAAAAAAACTTTGGAATACGTTTTGAAGCACGAAAAACGGCAGCGCAATGAAAAGAATCTGTCCGTATTGGATGGAGAGATTGACCAGTTCTCCTTCCGCGCCCATGAGGCTCAAAAACGGTCGCATGATTGCTTCGCCCGTCAGCGCCAAAACAATGCCAAAAACTATCGATGCGAGGAAAATAAAGGAAAACAGTCGATTGGCCCGCTCAGCTTTGCCTTCGCCCATGGTCTTTGCCACAAGGGCGGCGCCACCCGTGCCCAGCATGAAGCCGATGCAACCCAATGCCGTCACCAGCGGGAAAACCAGATTCACGGCAGCAAGGGCATCCTTGCCAGCGAAGTTCGAGACAAAAAGCCCGTCTACGACGCTGTAAATGGACGAGAACACCATCATCACCATAGACGGCAGCGCAAACAGAACAAGTCGTCGGTAGTTAAAGGTATCTGACAGCTTTATGGCCACGGGTTCCTTCTTTCTTGTGCGGGATGTTTGTGCCCGGTTGTTCATCTTCGTTAGGCGACCAACGCCGCTGCTTGACTTTTCTGTAGTTCGGCGTAACGGCCACCCAGTTGCATCAGTTCCTCGTGTGTGCCCTGCTCAACAATGTTTCCCGCCTCCATCACCAGAATCAGGTCGGCATCACGGATAGTCGAGAGTCTATGTGCAATTACGAAGCTCGTGCGCCCTGCCATGAGGTTCGCCATGGCTTCTTGAATGGCTTTCTCGGTGCGTGTGTCAACGTTGGAGGTGGCTTCGTCAAGAATCAGGATAGGTGGGTCGGCCAGAAGCGCTCGGGCAATAGTGAGCAGCTGCTTTTGGCCAGCAGACAAAGGGAATAGTTCGTCGTCGACAATGGTGTCGTAGCCCTGCGGCAGTGTTTTGACAAAGTGATCGATGCGTGCGGCCCTTGCCGCCTGTTCGATCTCTTCGCGGGACGCATCGGGCTTTCCGTATGCTATGTTTTCGGCAAGGGTTCCGCTGAACAGCCAGGTGTCCTGCAACACCATGCCCAGGATGCCATGAAGTTCGTTGCGGCTAAGGTTGCGAATGTCCACGCCATCTATGAGGATGCGCCCGCGCTGGGGGTCGTAGAATCGCATGAGCAGGTTCACCAACGTTGTCTTGCCGGCTCCTGTTGGGCCCACGATGGCCACCATGGTGCCTGGTTCAATCGCGGCGTTCACGTCTTTGAAAAGCACCTCGCTCTCTTCGTAGCCGAACTGCACTCGTTCGAACTCCACTTTGCCGCGGGGCTGAGGAAGCACCGGAGTTGCGGTGACCAGATCAGGTTCGTCTTCCTCGTCGAGCAGCTGATAGATCCGTTCGGCCGAGGCAAGCGCCCCTTGGGTACTGGTGATGGTGAAGGCGAACTCGGACACGGGCTCGGATATGCGGTCGACATACTGCAGCATTGCCTGAATGTCTCCGAGCGTGATGGTGCCGGTGATGGTCATCAGAGCGCCGCGGATAGCAATGACCACGTAGCCAATCTGACTTGCTAAGCGCACCACTGGCATGACGCCATAGGTGAGAAACTGTGCTTTAAGGCTCGCTTTGCGATACTCTTCAGCGGCCTGCCGCGTTTTCGCTGCGGACTCCTGCTGCAGATTGAATGCACGGATGGTCGCGTGACCCGTAAGGCCTTCTTCTATTTGTGTGTTGAAGCGACCAAGCGTCTGCTGGTTTTTCGCATACGCTTGGTAGGTGGCTGACGATATGATGACCGTAAGCACCAGCCCAACTATGACGGTGCCGAACGCCCAAGCGGTAAGTTCCACGCTAATGCCTACCATGACGACAAACGCACCAATGATGGTCATCAAGGCGGTGAGGAACTGGGTGATGCTTTCCTGCAGCGTGTCGGCCACGCGTTTTGCATCGTTGGTAATGCGGCTCAAGATGTCGCCGCGTCGATGGGTATCGTAATAGGCCACCGGCAAACGCCCCAATTTAGCAGCCGCTTCCCGTCTGAGTTTCAGGGCAAAGTTTTGGGCTACGCTTGCCATCATGAACTCTTCGATGAACGTAAGTACTGCGCTCAGAACATACAGTACGATAAGTTCCACCAGTACCGCACCCATGGTTTCAAAGCTTACCTGGAACGTCGACTGGGTTTCGATGGCGCGACGGACCCCATTGAATATTTCGTCAATAGCTATGCCCAAGGTGACTGGGAGGAGTACGCTGCATGCGGCCGCGCCTGCGAGACAGAGGGTGATTGCTAGCAGACGCCACTTCTGCGTCATAAGATCGCGGAAGAAACGCTTGGCCGTGCCGCGTGGATCCTGCGCCTTCTCGTCGCTCATGTCCTGATCTAAGGCGTCTATTTCTTCAGTCATGACGCCTCCTAACTTTCCTGTGATTGAACGATTTTGCCGTATTCGGGACAGTTTTCAAGTAGTTCGGCATGACTTCCCACGCCTACGACGCGTCCCTCGTCTAACACGACGATGCGCTCCGCATCGGCAATGCTTGACACCCGCTGCGCGATCACAATCTTTGCGCTGGTTGCGGCATCCTTCTTAAGGGCGGTGCGCAGATTAAAGTCGGTCGTGGTATCAAGCGCCGAGAAAGAGTCGTCAAACAGTAGAATTTCGGGATGGCGCACGAGCGCGCGGGCAATGGCAAGCCGCTGCCGCTGGCCTCCCGAGAAGTTGCTGCCTCCTTGCACAACCGGGGAGGCAAGCCCGTCTTCCAAACTGTCCACAAAGTCGGCTAGTTGAGCGGTGGCAAGTGCCGATTTCATCTGCGTCTCGGTAGCGCTTGCGAGGCCATGGCGCAGGTTGTCGGCTATGGTGCCGCTAAATAAAAATGGCTTCTGGGGAACATAACCTATCAGCTCGCGCAGATCGGCAATATCATAGGAATTGACAGACTTCCCGTTTACCAGAATTTCACCCTGGTTTGCTTCGAAGAACCCCATGAGCAAATTCGCTATGGTAGATTTGCCGGAACCGGTAGCGCCAATGATGGCCGTTGTTTCCCCTGGATGTGCAGCGAAACTCACGTCCTTGAGTACTGGCTGCTCGGCTCCCTCGTAAGAGAAGTCGACACCTTTGAACTCGACTGCAGGCGGGGGAGGCACCTGGCCTTCTGCAGGCGAAGTAAGCGAATCTCCAAAAGCCGTTTGGTTGCTTGGGGGTTGCAAGGGGGCAGCCTTGTTGTCTTCAGTGGCTTTGAAAGACGATGGCGTTTCTTCCTCACACCGAAGCACTTCGTTGATGCGCCGTACGCTCACCTGCACCTGTGGCAGAACTATCAGCATGGCCACACCCATGAGAAGGTAACCAAGAATGAGCATGGCATATTCCACTAACGCCATGATGTCGCCTATGGCAAGGGAGCCTTCCGACACTTGGTTGCCGCCCACAAAGAGTATGGCGAACGTCGTCATGTTAAAAAGGAGCATCACGAAGGGTACGATAATGGCAAAGATTCGGTTCGTTTTGATAGCCGTGGCTGCGTAGTCTCCTACGGAGCGCTCCATGCGTTCGCGGTCCCAGGTGGTGCGGCGAAACGCGCGAACGATACGCACGCCGGCAATGCTCTCGCGCACCGTGCGGTTCATAGTGTCAAGTTGCTGCTGCAACTTTTCGAAATAGGGGATGACAATGCGCGAAAGGATGAGAAAGATGATGATAATCACGATCATGACGGCTACGAGGGTAGTAGCAAGCGTGGGGTCTTTCGAGTACATAAGCCCCATACCTATCACTACCATAAACGGTACCGGTACCAGCATCTGAACGATAATAAGAAAAGCCTGTTGAACTTGGTTTACGTCGCTGGTGCTTCTGGTAATAAGAGACGCCACGCCAAAGCGGCTCACCTGAAGATAAGAGAGACGATGGGCTTTCTCGTAGAGCGCGCACGCAATATCGCGGGTGATGCCGGCTGCTAGGTAGGCAGAGACGTACGTTCCGGCAATGCTTGCCGCAGCAGCAACCAGGGAAGCGATAAGCATGACGATGCCCATGGTCCACACATGGTCCATGTTGCCGGGAACGATGCCATCGTTGACGATGTCGGCCACCAGCGTGGGAATGAAAAGCGTGGCAGCCACCTGCAGCAGCAGAAGCACAACCACGCCCAAGCACGCCAGCCGATAGCCCTTGAGAAATCGAAGGAGTCCTTGCACTGATTATTCCTTTGAGGCCGCGTCGTAGAATAGGCTTCCCTGCTCGATTGACTGCTCGATAGCCCGAGCCTCTTCTTCAAGCAGAGCGGTCAGTTTTGTATAGGACTCTTCGCCCATAGCTGCGAAGACTCGCTTTTCAAACAGCAGCATGGGAGCGAGTACCTGATTGGCAAACTGGTGACCTTCTTCGGTAAGTACGACGGGCTTGTTTTTGCGATTGTTGCTCTCTTGCCGCATTTCTGCCAGTCCTCGGTCAACGAGACGTTTCACAATGTTGTTGACCGTCTGCTTCGGCATTTCGTAGGCGTCGCATATCTCGCTTTGTGTAACTCCATTGCCAAACGAGAGGGCGTAGAGCACTTTCGATACATAAGGATTAAGCCCCATGAGCTTTTCGGCTTTGGCGTAGGCACCATTCATCTGGCTGATGGCCTGTCCCATGCGGTTGATCAGCTCTTCTTGGCGACGCTCGGATGCTTCGTCTTTCATATATTCCTCTTTCCTGTGACGGAAAGTATGAAAATTAGTCTCTATAAAGACTTATTGACCGCTAGTATAGTCTCTATAAAGACTAATTAAGGTGAAGAGGTGTCCCTCTGCGTGAAATCTGCACAAGGGGGAAACGAAACTTTTCGTACTAACCGCACCTCTCAATGCAACACTGCAGGTCTTAAAGCAAGAGTTGTGATGAGTCTTGAAACATGGCGTGGCAACGTCACAGGTGAGGGTATGTACAAGACTCGGTGGTACAGGGTTGTCCTGCATTCCTACGTTTTTTCGAATAAATCATCTTTTCTGCTGAGTTTAACTTGAATGATTAAAACTTATCGCAGGGCCGCAAAAGATCTTCCATGAGTTCGTCCCTATTTAAAGGTTTCGGAGAGATGACTTTGGCTGTCAGCGCTGCAAAAATGTCCACCAATTCGACGGCGCAGAAGAGCCTATGCTTGGAAATGCGACCTATTTTTAAGGGCACCTGCAGTCTCGACTCCAACCACATCTGTATTGGTATAGAGGCGGAAATAGTGGTTGCTGAAAAGCTTCTGTTTATGAGCTTAGAAGCAGCGTCCACCGAGATGCAGGGGCGCTCAATTAAAAGCTTCGCAAGACCCAGTGTCGCTGAGTCCTCCCTCATGCCTTTAAGATCTCTTTGTCTTTCTAGCCAGTAGGCGGTGAGAAGAT
>OLRC01002192.1_pt1 | contig 10979 bp, 9 predicted proteins | sample 1672081 | NCBI WGS metagenome assembly OLRC01 (sample SAMEA3136643, study PRJEB25190) | human gut metagenome | biome: human gut; feature: human-associated habitat; material: faeces | place: Austria | collected 2013
CTCTGCTGAACACGATTTTCGCCCTAAGAGGTTCATCGGAATGGTTTGCACAACTTGAATTTATCCCATTTATTTCTGTTGCTTTGCCACACTAATTTATTCTACTTGCATTTTTGTCAGCGACAGTGTAAAATGACAAAACGGATTAGAATAGTGAAACCAAGAAGGGAGATACAAGATGGAACTGTTTATAGATATACTAAAAGATACAACAATTGACACTGTGAAACTGATACCTTTCCTTTTTCTGACATACCTTGCGATGGAATATCTGGAGAATAAAGCCGGTCAGAAGACGGTGCGGATGCTTCTTGGAGCAGGGAAAAAAGGACCTGTGATCGGTGGGATCCTGGGCGTTGTTCCGCAGTGCGGATTTTCGGCAGCAGCAGCAAATCTGTATTCCGGCGGAGTCATCACAGTTGGAACGATGATCGCTGTTTTTCTGTCTACATCAGATGAGATGCTTCCGATCCTGATCTCAGAGCAGGCGGATGTCCGTAAGATCATGGCAATTTTAATCGGAAAGATCATCGTTGGTATTGTTGCAGGGATTCTGGTTGATATCGGAGTGCGGGTGCTAGGCAAAGGATACCAGAGAGGGCTGCACATTCATGATATCTGTGAGCATGACCACTGTCACTGTGAAGAAGGAAGCATTGTAAAATCAGCACTCATCCATTCGGTACAGATTCTGGTATTTATATATGTAATTTCTTTTGCGTTAAATGCAGTTGTGGAGTGGATTGGAATGGAAGAGGTCATGAACGTGGTGACGCATTATCCAATTGCCGGAATTTTTCTGGCTGGTCTTGTCGGCCTGATTCCGAACTGCGCAGCTTCTATTACAATTACGAAATTTTATCTTGAGGGAGTCTTAAATGTCGGCAGTATGTTTGCCGGACTTTTGTCATGTGCCGGAATCGGACTGATCGTGCTTTTTAAGACGAACCATAGTTGGAAGAAGAATGTGATGATCGTCGCAACACTTTACGGAATCAGTATAGTGTGCGGAATTATAGTGGAAATCCTGTTTGGAATGTAGTACAATATCCTTATATGCCGCAGAAGCCTAAAAGGAACGAAAGAAGTGGATTTGAGATGGCTAAAAAAGGATTTATTGCAGAATTCAAAGAATTTATTGCAAGGGGAAATGTAATGGATCTTGCAGTCGGCGTTATTATTGGTGGTGCATTCCAGTCGATTGTGAATTCTCTTGTAAATGATATGATCATGCCGGTGATCAGTCTTCTGACTGGTGGGGTCAATTTTTCCAACTGGGTGATCCGGATCGGATCTGGTGAGAATGACACGATCAAATATGGCAATTTTATTACAGCGGTGATCAACTTTCTTCTGATGGCACTTGTTATTTTTTGTTTTGTAAAAGTGATGAACAATCTTGCTTCAAGAACAGAAAAGCTGCTTAAGAAGGAGGAAGAAGCACCGGCAGCACCGGCTACGAAGATCTGCCCGTACTGCATGTCAGAAATCCCGATCGCGGCAACCAGATGTGCATACTGTACATCTGAGCTTCCGGCTGAGGATACGGACAAAGAAGAATAAAGAAAAGACAGGAATAATACGACAGAGAGGAACATAAAAACAATGGAGAAAATTATTTTAACAGGTGACAGACCAACCGGACGGCTTCATGTCGGACATTATGTTGGATCCTTAAAGCGAAGAGTAGAACTGCAGAATTCCGGAGAATATGACAAGATCTTTATCATGATCGCAGATGCACAGGCACTGACTGATAATGCAGATAACCCGGAAAAGGTACGTCAGAATATTATTGAGGTTGCACTGGATTATCTGTCATGCGGACTGGATCCGGAGAAATCCACGATTTTCATCCAGTCACAGGTACCGGAACTGACAGAACTTTCTTTTTATTATATGAATCTGGTTACGGTATCCCGTCTTCAGAGAAACCCAACGGTTAAATCGGAGATCCAGATGCGTAATTTTGAAGCAAGTATTCCGGTAGGATTCTTTACTTATCCGATCAGCCAGGCAGCAGATATCACAGCGTTTAAGGCAACGACTGTACCGGTAGGTGAGGATCAGCTTCCGATGATCGAACAGTGCCGTGAGATCGTACACAAATTCAACAGTGTATATGGAGAAGCATTGGTTATGCCGAAAGCGCTGATTCCGGAGAACGAAAGCTGTTGCCGTCTTCCTGGAACGGATGGAAAAGCAAAGATGAGTAAATCCCTTGGTAACTGTATTTATCTGTCTGATTCCGAGGAAGAAGTAAGACAGAAGATCATGGGAATGTATACAGATCCGAATCATTTGAAGGTATCTGATCCGGGACAGGTAGAAGGGAATTCCGTTTTCACTTATCTGGATGCATTCTGTACAGATGAACATTTTGAAAAATATCTGCCGGATTATAAGAATCTGGATGAATTGAAGGATCATTACAGACGTGGTGGACTTGGTGACGTTAAGGTTAAGAAATTCCTGAATGCGGTTATGCAGGAAGAGCTTGCACCGATCCGTGCAAGAAGAAAAGAACTGGAGAAGAAGATTCCGGAGATCTACGAGATCCTTCATAAAGGAAGTATTGAAGCTGAAAAAGTGGCAGCACAGACTTTAAAAGAAGTAAAAGATGCGATGAAGATCAACTATTTTGAAGATCAGCAGTTGATCCGGGAACAGACAGCAAGATTTGCAGAATAAAGAAAGGCTTTAAGCCGGAGGAGAGATAATAATTATGGGTAAATATTTCGGAACAGATGGATTCCGTGGAGAAGCCAATGTAGTACTGACGGTAGAGCATGCGTTTAAGGTAGGACGTTATCTTGGCTGGTATTACGGACAGGAACACAAGGCAAGAATCGTGATCGGTAAAGATACCAGAAGAAGCAGCTATATGTTTGAATATGCACTGGCGGCAGGACTTACTGCGTCAGGAGCAGATGCATATCTTCTTCATGTGACGACAACTCCAAGCGTGTCTTACGTGGTAAGAACCGAAGATTTTGACTGCGGAATCATGATTTCTGCAAGCCATAACCCGTACTATGATAATGGAATCAAAGTGATCAACAGTAAAGGTCAGAAGCTGGAAGCAGAAGTAGAAGCCAAAGTGGAAGCTTATATTGATGGGGAATCCGGAGAAATTCCGCTTGCTAAAAAAGAGGCGATCGGAAGAACCGTAGATTATGCAGCAGGAAGAAACCGTTATATCGGACATTTGATCAGTCTGGCAACCCGTTCTTTTAAAGAGGTGAAAGTCGGACTGGATTGTTCCAACGGAAGTTCATCAAGTATTGCCAAAAGCGTATTTGATGCACTTGGAGCAAAAACTTATGTGATCAATAATGAGCCGGATGGAACCAATATCAACACAAATTGTGGTTCTACACATATTAACGTGCTCCAGGAATATGTAAAAGAAAATGGTCTGGATGTCGGATTTGCATACGATGGAGATGCGGACCGCTGCATCGCTGTTGATGAGAATGGAAATGTTGTTGACGGGGATCTGATCCTTTATGTGTGTGGCAAATATATGAAAGAACATGGTCAGTTAAAAGACGATACCATCGTTACTACTATCATGTCGAATCTTGGACTTTATAAAGCATGCGACAAGATTGGCATGAAGTACGAAAAGACACAGGTCGGCGACAAATATGTCTATGAGAACATGGTCAAGAATGGATTCATGCTGGGCGGTGAACAGTCCGGACATATTATTTTCAGTAAGCATGCAACGACAGGAGATGGTATTCTGACTTCTCTGATGCTGATGGAAGTTATCATGGAGACCAAACAGTCCCTCGGACAGCTGACAGAAGAAGTGAAGATCTATCCACAGCTTCTGAAAAATGTGCGTGTGGCAGATAAGAAGACAGCAAGGGAGAATCCGGAAGTGGTCAAAGCAGTCGATGCAGTTGCAGAAGCACTTGGAGATGACGGAAGAATCCTTGTCCGTGAAAGTGGAACGGAACCGGTAATCCGTGTCATGGTTGAAGCGGCGACGGACGAGCTTTGCGAAAAGTATGTGACTCAGGTAATCGATGTGATTGAAAAAGAAGGACTCATCGTAGAATAAAAAATCTGAAATAGAATCGTGCAGAAAAGGATAGCTTGCAGATGAAAGTCTGTGGGGCTATCCTTTTTTAGTTTGCGAACCATAGTCTGGATGTTTGAAAAAATATTATTTGAATAATAAAGAAAAATGTTCTTCCGGTATAGATTTTCTATATTTTGACATGCTATTAAAAAAACATGGAGGAAAAAGAAATGGAGGAAATGTTTTGTTTTCAATGCCAGCAGACCGCTCATAACACGGGCTGCGAAGGACATACAGGTGTATGTGGGAAAAAGTCGGATACAGCAAATCTTCAAGATGAACTGACTGGTGAACTGATCCGGCTGGCAAGGGCAGTTGCAGAAAATGAAAGAAGCAGATCTTCGGATGAACTGATGTTAAAAGGTCTGTTTACCACGATTACAAATGTAAATTTCAACAGTGATACAGTGAAAAAACTGTCAGATGAGATCAGAGAAGAAGCAGAAAACAGAAAACCAGGAAAAGATGCTTATAATGTACAGAAGATCTGGGAGGCATCGGAAGATATCCGTTCGTTAAAGTCATTGATCTTGTTTGGCTTACGAGGGACTGCAGCATATGCTTATCATGCATGGGCACTGGGATATGTGGATGCGGAGATTATGAATTTCTTTTATAAGGGAATGAGGATTCTGGGAGAAGAAAAAGGGATGGAAGAACTGCTTCCGGTAGTCATAGAAACAGGTAAAATCAACCTGCGCTGCATGGAACTTCTGGATAAAGCAAACACGGAAAGCTATGGAAATCCAATTCCGACAGAAGTTCCGCTTACGATAGAAAAGGGACCGTTTATTGTAGTCAGTGGTCATGATCTGCATGATATGAAGCTGCTTCTGGAGCAGACCAAAGATAAAGGAATCAATATTTATACGCACAGTGAAATGCTTCCGGCACACGGATATCCAAAATTAAAGGAATATCCGCATTTGAAAGGCAATTTCGGAACGGCCTGGCAGAGTCAGCAATTTGAGTTCCATAATATTCCTGCGCCAATTTTATTTACGACAAATTGTCTGATGCCAGTCAGACAGAGCTATGCAGACCGGGTGTTTACAACTTCGGTGGTGTCTTATCCGGAGATGGTTCATATTGGTGCGAACAAAGATTTTACGCCGGTTATTGAAAAGGCACTGGAACTGGGTGGTTACAAGGAAGATCAGATACTCACAGGCATCAATGGCGGTACAAAAGTGACAACCGGTTTTGGTCATGCGGCTATCCTGTCACATGCAAATACTGTAGTAGAAGCTGTAAAATCAGGAGCAATCCGTCATTTCTTCCTGGTTGCCGGCTGTGATGGTGCAAAACCGGGCCGAAACTATTACACAGAATTCGTAAAACAAACACCATCTGACAGTATTGTCCTCACCCTGGCATGTGGAAAATTTCGTTTTAATGATCTTGAGCTGGGAGAAATCGGTGGTCTGCCACGGCTGATGGATATGGGGCAGTGCAATGATGCTTATGGTGCGATTCAGGTTGCTGTGGCACTTGCAGATGCATTTGGATGTTCCGTAAATGAACTTCCACTCTCCTTTGTTCTCTCCTGGTACGAACAGAAGGCTGTCTGCATCTTGTTAACGCTTCTGCATTTAGGTATCAAAAACATTCGTCTTGGTCCTTCTCTTCCGGCGTTTTTGTCTCCTAATATTCTGAATTTTCTAGTGGAGAATTATGGCATTGCACCTATTACCACACCGGAAGAAGACATTAAAGCACTGATGAACCATAGCAAATAAAGTTTTAACGGTTCAGCACCTTTACAGTTGCATAAGCTTTCGAGTTATCTATAAATTCAACAAAGCCGATGCGGGATTCAAAATCCTCCACCGGCTTTATTGATTGTAATCCCCGAAGTGAAAACGATCTTATAATATGTACTCCATTTGTCTTTCTTTTGTTCGCATTCCCATTTTTTCATAAAATTTTTCTGCGGAAATATTTCCTGCCCATACATTTAATGTTACTTCATAACATCCCAGCTGTTTCGCTTCACTTTTTACATATTCAAACAGACTTTCGCCAATATGCTGGCCTCGAGCCTCTTGATCGACACATAGATCATCAATAAAAAGAGACTTAAATTGCACCATATTATTTGAAAAGGGCTGCTCCTGTAATTGACAAAATGCATACCCCCTGCAAACATCATTCTCATCTACTGCAACATATATCGGCTTTTCTTTATTTTTCAGAAGCTCTGCCAATTCATCTATAGTATATTTTGTCGTACCCGGAACAAAAATATCAGGCCTTATATCTGCATGAATTTGTAATACCTGTTTTAATAGCTCTAAAATTCTTGGAATATCTTTTTCTTCTGCTTTTCTGATAATCATTTTTACTCTCCCATTATCATATTTGTTTTCTCCATCTACTTGTGAAAAAACAACGTTAATCTATTGTCCAGTATACCACATCACTGTTAAGAATACCATTCTTCCTATACGAATAAAAACATATTTTTCAGATTTCAAATATACACATCCTTCCAAATATGATACGATATACCCAACAAATTACATTTTAAGGAGATTTTATATGAAAGCCTATGAACGTTTACTAAAGTATGCAGTTATAAAAACACCTTCTGATGAATCCAGCGATTCAACACCTTCTTCTGCATGCCAGTTTGATCTGGCCAATCTTTTAAAGAAAGAAATGGAAGAACTTGTGGTTTCAAATATTCAGCTGACTGATAATTGTTTCCTCTACGGGAAACTTCCCGCAACAAAAGGATATGAGAATGCACCTGCTATTGGCTTTATCGCACATATGGACACTGTAGCCGATTACTGTGAGCAGCCGATTCGTCCGATTATCACAGAACATTATGATGGTAAAGAACTTACTCTTGGTAATAGTGGGTTAATTTTAAGCCCGGAAATGTTCCCGCATTTGGAATCATTAAAGGGACATACACTTATTACCACAGATGGAAATACGATCTTAGGAGCTGATGACAAAGCCGGAATTGCAGAAATCCTTACTATGGTTGAACATCTGCAGGCGGAATCCATTCCTCATGGTCCGATTTGTATCGCCTTTACTCCTGATGAAGAAATTGGTACCGGTGCTTCTCATTTTGATGTGGAGTTATTTGGTGCAGATTTTGCCTACACATTAGACGGTTCTACAGAGGGCGAACTGGAGTATGAAAACTTTAATGCATGCAGTGCTTCTTTTGATATTCATGGGGTAAGTGTGCATCCGGGCTCTGCCAAAGATACAATGGTCAATGCATGCCTTCTTGCTATGGAAATCAACAATCTTCTACCTTCAAACGAGATTCCACGCGATACAGAAGGATATGAAGGTTTCTATCATTTGATACATATGAGTGGAGATTGTGGACATGCTACTCTAAATTATATCGTCCGAGACCATGACACAGACAATTTTCAACGCAGAAAAGACAAACTCGCTGATATCACTAACGAGTTGAATAAAAAATGGGGAGAAAATACAGTTGAACTACATATAAAAGATCAGTACTTTAATATGAAAAATATTATTGAAGAACATATGCACCTGATCGATAATGCAAAGCTTGCCTGTGAAAGAACCGGACTCACTCCAATTGTCTCACCGATTCGAGGCGGTACTGACGGATGCCAGCTGAGTTTTCGTGGTCTTCCATGCCCGGATATTGGTACAGGAGGTCATGGATATCATGGCCCTTATGAACACATTTCTGTTCAGAGTATGGATAAAGTAGTTGATATGATGATTGAACTTGTAAAGATATATTCTACATTTTCAGTATAATGGTGAATCCGATTTATAGGTTCTAGATGTAAAAAGCACAAGGGATAATTGATGTCCATCTTGTGCTTTTTACTTTAGCAATTTATTTCTCTTTTAACTTTTACACTCTATTTTATACATGCAGATTTTTCTGCATCTCTTCTTTAAATTCTCTTCCCTTGAACAAAATCACTGCTACAAGGAATAAGAAACACGTCAATGCTCCAAACATACTCACTGTTGGATTTTTCACCACCCCGCATAAAAGCAAGATTACCGGAAGGATTAATCCATATCCAGCGGCCATAATTTCATAAATAAGATACTCTCGCACCGGACTTTTCTGCACTTTAGCAATTACAAACATTGCTGCAAGTGTAGATACACTCATGATCGGCAACACAAGATCTACAGACCAGCTGTGCCATCCGGTCAGTGCATCCCATATAAAACAGATGATTGTACCGATAATAAGCTGCCACATCGCATTTTTTAGCAGATTATGACGTTTGAAAAATCCGATTGACGAGGCAATCCACATCGTCACAACGCCTCCTGCTGTAAATAAAGTCCATCGAATTCTTGGGTGGAAATTCAAATCCGTAACAAGCATTGCCGCAACAATCGCAATGCACAGAAAGCTATAGATCTTATAGACTTTCATTTCCTGTTCGCTTGGCTTACCTGTCTTTGGAAATTCAGGCTTTACCTTTTCAGATGTGATTCCCTGTTCTTTTAACAAGCGATAAAAGTCGCGTTCAATGTTCACTGTGTCGTATCTGGATGTAAATGCAAATGATAATTTATCCTGGAAGGAACACAAACATAATTCAAGCTTCGGGGTATTTGTATATACGCCAAATCGTTCGATATAAGGTACATAACTTGCAGGCATTTTAACTGCGCTCATATTAGAAAAGATTGCTGTTGTATTCTTCTCCGAATATTTTGCGCCTGCCTGAATACAAAGGTTTTTAAGTTCCAATGGCGCAAGTCTCAAAATCGGATGTAATTCCAGTGCTAGTAACTCGCTGATATGTGCTGACATTTTTTCTTTCGTTAATTCTGTCTCAAAAAATTCTTTCGTATATTTTAGAACTGCTTCAAAGCTTTGATCCTGTGTTGTAAAATTATATCCCGGTTCGATCCAGTTAAAAAAATTCAACATCGATGAAGACGGGAAAAACTTTCTTAGGTTAACCGGAACCATTAACACAACCGGCTTTTTCTTCTGCATCTTAGACATTTCTTCGTTTATTGCCATCATAAATAATGCTGTCAAAAAGATCGTCATGGATACTCCGAGTTCTCTGCTTCGCTTTAATACTGCCTGTACTGAGACAACAGATTCATGGACATGCAGATGATTTCCATCTTTCTTTTTCCTTCGTATCTGAAAAGCATTTAGTTTTCTTTTTTTCGGTCGTTTTTGATTTTTTGAATAATATTTTAGGAAACTGTCATCTTCCTGATCTTGTACAGTCATATCTTCCGGCAGTAATGTAATCTGTTCTAATCCTTCTTCTTTATGCACAAGGTATAAATAATTCTTTACCAGTTCTTTTAAGAATTCTGTTGCCCCTGTACCGTCTGTCAACACATGAAACACTTCAAAATTGATTCGTTTTTTATAATAAGTTACTTCAAATAGTAGGGTCTTCTTATCTCTTATATAGAGTCTGCTGCATGGCTCTTTATATTCTTCTTTAACAATCGGCCGTAGATTACACGGTTCAAGATAATGCCAAAATAATCCCTTACGAAGTACCATTAAAAACGTAGGAAATGTTTCTATCGTCTGATTCAGTGCTTCCTGTAAAGCTTTAGGATTTACTTCTTCTTTTAATTCACAGTAAAATCGAAATACTCTTGTATCTTTTTTGTTACTGGCAGCAGAATATAATTTCGCTGCGTTGTCTAATTTCCTCCAGCGTGCGTTTTTCTTACTCACTGTGTTTCCCCTTTCAAAAATTCATTAATATAGGTGAAACTTTCCTGTACATGAAGCTGCTTGATCCCCAACGCGAAGTATCCATGTAATGCATCTTTAATCCGATGTATCTCCACATGATTTCCAGCCTCTTTCAAGCGTTCCCCATACGCTTCCCCTTCATCTCGAAGTGGATCAAATTCACATGTAAGGATCAATGTATCCGGCTGATTCGTTAAATCTTCAGCTATATATGGTGCAAAATAAGGATTCTTCTTATCCTCCTCATTTCTCGCATAAAGATCAATATAATCCTGCATTTTTCCGGCCGTCAAAAGATAATCGGATCCATTTTCCTTAACAGATACAAACGGTGAATTTTCTGTATAATCATTATAGGTAGCCGGATAGATTAGAATCTGTCTGTTTGGCATGAATTCTCCGCGGTCTCTTGCCATCAAAGATAATGCTGCACAGAGATTTCCACCGGCACTGTCTCCGATCAAAGTAATGTTTTCTGGTCTTATATTTAACATAAAATCTCCAGAATATACCGCTTTTGCAACAGCATAACAATCTTCCAGACCTGCCGGGAATTTATCTTCCGGTGCCAGTCGGTATTCAACTGCAACTACATATTGTCCGGTTGCATTCGCAAGCCGAGCGCAAATTCTTTCATAATTATCAATACTTTCTGTAACCCATCCACCACCATGTATGAACAAAAGCAATTTTTTATCCTGAATATCATGCTTCTTTTCTTCAATTTCTCGAAAGCTTTTCTCGCTTGGAAAAAATATTCGAATTGGAACTGCATGACTTCCGTTATATATTTTCTCGTCTACTTTCTTATAAAAAATCTTCATTGGATCCAGTCGTTTTAAATCCGCCATATGACGAAATGCTTCCACTTCTACTCCATCAAAAGATAATGCTTTCAAAATTTTCTTTGCTGTCTGATTGATCAATAGTACATTCTCCTTATATCCGTTCTTATGTCCGTAAAAGACTACGAGTCCATTATATCATAAAGTGCTCTGAAAAATAAATTTAATGTTGAAAAAAGCACCAGCCAACTGAATGACTGATGCTTCTGACATCAAGATACTTTATTTGTAACTGTTCAGAGCCAAGCAAAATTTCAAAAAAAGGTATAAAATGCTTGCATTTTTTAGACCGTTTTTGAAATTTTATTTGGCGGATACGCCA
>OLRC01002201.1_pt1 | contig 10955 bp, 11 predicted proteins | sample 1672081 | NCBI WGS metagenome assembly OLRC01 (sample SAMEA3136643, study PRJEB25190) | human gut metagenome | biome: human gut; feature: human-associated habitat; material: faeces | place: Austria | collected 2013
GAACGCGTCGAAGAAGATGGCCAGGCCGAAGCCGCCCGCGTCCACCACGCCGTTCTCCTTGAGCACGGGCAGCAGGTCGGGCGTGCGCTGCACGGAGGCGTAGGCCTCCTCCACCACGTAGGCCAGCGCCTCGTCGCAGCCCATCTTCTTCTTACGGGCGTGCTTCGCGGCGGCGGCGCTGTCGCGCAGCACGGTGAGGATGGTGCCCTCGACCGGCTTGCGGACGGCCTGGAACGCCACTTCCTGCGATTTCGCGAACGCCGCGTCGATGCTGTCGGCGTTCAGCTCGTCATGGCCTACGCTGCCCTCGCACAGGCCGCGCAAAATTTGCGAGGTAATGACACCGGAGTTTCCGCGTGCGCCCATGAGCGCGCCGGTCGTGATCGCCTTGCGAATTTCCGCGCCGGCCGCTCCGATGGGCAGGTTGGCCAGGTTCTCGACGACCGTCTCCAGCGTCAGCGACATGTTCGTGCCCGTGTCGCCGTCGGGCACCGGGAACACGTTCAGACGGTTAATCTCGTCCTTGCGCTCGCTCAGGGTCTTGCTCGCGACGGCGATGGCGTTGAGCAGGTCGTTCGCGGTATAGGGTTCTGGCATGCTGATCTATTCTCCTTAAACGTTATGCCGCAGAGCGCCTTCGCCCCTCTCTCCGGGCGGGCAGCGGCTCATCATGGCAGGGAGGACGCGCTACTTGCGCACCTTCACGCCCTGCACGTGCACCTCGACGCCGTCGAGCGGAACGCGAGCGTACTCGCTCAACGCGAACGTCACTTGGTCGACGAGGTTCTGCGACACCGTGTTGATGTTCGTGCCGTACTCGATGACGACGTACAGCTCCACGTGCACGCCGACCTCCGTAGTGGTGACCACCACGCCGCGGCGCAGGCGGGACGCGGGGAGGATCTTCGCGATGCCGTCGGCGGCGTTCGGGGCGGCCATGCCCACGACGCCGTAGCACTCGAGCGCTGCATTGCCGACCATGTCGGCCAGTACGTCATTGGCAACGTGGAGGTTGCCCGCTATCGTATCGTTCATGGCATTCCTTTCACGGCGCGGGGGTGCCGCGCACGACAAAAAACCTGCTAACGCAGTATAGCGCAAGGGCTTGCCGCTGTGCGGCGCGCCTGGTAGCAGGCGAAAGTATACTACACGAAAAATTCTTGTAACCCTTTTCGTTTATGTGCTATAGTGTGAGGGCTTTTTTGTCATCAACGGTTTTTGCCGATGAGTACCCAACGTACATGGAGTGATGAACGATGTCGAAGATTTGTGAAGTTTGCGGTAAGGCGCCGAGCGCAGGACGCAACGTCAGCCACTCGCACCGCGTGACGAACCGCTGGTTCCGTCCGAACATTCAGCGCGTGACCATCAAGGACAAAGAGGGTCACGTCCGCAAGGCCAACGTCTGCACGAAGTGCATGAAGGCCGGCAAGGTCGAGCGCGCATAGCACGTCCGCCGGCCGATGAGGCCGGCCAACAAGCCGACATTGAAAAGCCCGCTCGCGCGGGCTTTTTGTCGTTCTCTCGATGGGCGCGAGCAGAGCCCGCGCCGTATCCCCTACTCCAGGATGAGCAGCCTTCCGCACTGAGGGCACGGAGCCACGTTGCCCTGGCCCTTCATGTCGATGAGGCGGCCGCCCTCGATGGCCATGCGGCACACGCCGCAATTCGAGCCTTGCAAGCGTCCCACGGCCACGCCGCCCGTGCGCGCGGCCGTTTTCTTATAGGCGTCAAGCAGGTCGGCGGGCAACGAGGACGCCAGCATCGCTCGTTCGGCCTCGATGCGCGCGAGCGCGTCTTTGAGCGCGCCGCCTTCCTTCACGAACGCCGCCGTGGCCTCGGCCTCCTGGCGCTCCAAGCTCTCTAACGCCGATGCCACCTGCGCCTGCACGCCTTCGATCTTCGCCAGCTCGTCGCCGACGGCGGTCAGGTCGGCTTCCAGCGTGTTGCGGCGCTTCGCGAAGCCGTTGAGCTCCTTCGTGCGCGCCTCCACGCCGCGGTAGTCGCCGCGCACCGCGTCGATCTCGCTCTGCACCTGACGCTGCTTCTCGGAAAGCGAGCGATCCTCGTCGTCGATACGCGAAAGCTGCGCGTCGGCTTTCGCATGGAGCGCGTCGAGCTGGGCTCGCTTCTGCTCGATCGCCTTCTTCTTCGAGCGCGCTTCCAGGATGACGGCGCGCTGGGGAAGCTCTTCAAGCTTCTTCTTGTCGCGCATGGCTTCCAGGTCGAGATGCTGCATCTTCAGCAGCGTGGCAAGATCGTCGGTGTCTACGTGCATGCGCATCCTTTGTTCGAACGGAGCGCCGCCGCTGCGACGCTCCTTAGCATTATACCCGTACCGTTTCAGGGTACGACCAGTTATCTCCCTGATCGAGCACCGTCACCAGATCACCGGGAATTCCTGCGTTTTCCACCGCAGCAGCCAGCACGGCTGCGAGCGGCAGCTCGCTGGTGTCATGACCGAGATCGACGACGGCCAAGCCCGCCTGGGAGAGCTCGAGCGCATCATGGTACTTGATCTCGCCGCACACGAGGCAGTCCACCTGCGCCCGCAGACACGCGCGGCCCAGATCGCCAGCCGACCCCGTGCAGGTGACCACGCGGTCGAGCTCGCGAGGGAAGTCGCCCCATACGCGCGGCGCCCGGCCGAACACCGAGGTGCAGCGCGCGGCCAGCTGTCCCAGCGTGAGCCCGTCGTCCTCGCCGAGGGTGCACAGCTGACCGTAGCCCTTCTCGCGCGACCCGGGAATGGGATCGAGCACCTGCTGAAACGTCAGGCTCAGCATGCCGGGCAGCACGCGTTGCGCCCGCACGCTCACGTCGAGCGCCGTATGGTACGACAGGATGGATACGCCGCGCTCGACCGCGCGCCACACGCCCGCGCCCGGATTGGCCGCCACCGAGGAGGCCGGCATGAAGGAGACGGGCGGCGCGAGGAACGCCGGATGATGAGTGACCAGCACGTTCGCACCCATGTTCGCAGCCGCCTCAATAGCTTCGACCGTCGGGTCGAGCGCGACGGCCACACCCGTGATCAGGCGCGCCGGATCGCCCACCGACATGCCGGTGCGATCCCACGGCTCGGCGTCGGCAGCCGGGAACTCGGCCAACAGCGCGCGCTCGAGCGCGCCGGTGGTGACCGCCGTGACAGGCTTGGAAAGCAACCCCGACGCACGGCGCGCCAAACCTTCCCGACCCTTGGAATCCTTCTGGTTCTTCTTCGCTGCAACCATGGCGCGGCTCCTTCGCTCGTGTTCGAACTAGACTTTCGATCCCACGTTACTCGATAGCGATGGCCCGACGGTCGCCGTCGGCTGTCGGGACCGTTACCGTTCTATAACCCGCCTCGTACATAAGGCGATAGGCTTTCTCGATGTCGCGCGCGACGTTGGCGGGCACATGCGCGTCGGTGCCTACCGTGCAGGGAACGCCGGCGCGGCAGAACGCGGCCAGCAGCGCCGGCGCGGGGAACATCTCCTTGCAGGCGTAGTAGGATCCCGACGTGTTCACCTCCACCATGCGCCCCGCCGCGGCGCAAGCCTCGGCAGCCTGCTCGTACAGCGGCTGCGGGTCGAAGCTGGGATAGAAGCCGAACTTCTTCGCCAGGTCGGGATGCGACATCACGTGGAAGGGCGCGTCGGAGGACACGGCCTCGCACCATACCTCGAAGTAGCGCCGCCAGATGGGGTCGGCGCCCACCTCGTCCCAGCGGCCGCGCTGGGCGGGGTCGTCGAAAGGCCAGCGGTCGACGAGATGCACCGAGCCCAAGATCAGCTGGAACGGCGCGACGTCCTCCGCCGTGATGACGCGGTCCTCGTCGTCTCCCAGCCAGTCCATCTCGCAGCCGACCAGCACCTCGATCTCGGGATGCGCCTCGCGCGCGGCCTCGACGGCGGCCAGGTACTCCCCCATCCGCTCGGCCGGCATCGACAGGTAGCGGTCGGGGTCGAACGTCGCGGTCATCGGATAGTGCTCGGTGACCGCGATGGTGGAGACGCCCGCCGCGACGGCGGCGGACACGAGCTCTTCCACCGTGCCCTCACCGTGGTTGGTGAAGCAGGTGTGGGTGTGCGTGGTGATCAATTCCATAGGCTCAGCGCTCCTCGACGCTCATCGACGCGATCAAGCTCGCGCGTCCTCGATCCTCAGTTCCAGTTCAGGCTCTTCTCCATGGCGACCGCGAAGGCTTCGACATCGGCTTCGTCGGTGTAGCGCCCCATCGAGATGCGCAGGGCGCCGTGCGCGCGGTCGGCGTCGATGCCGAGGGAACGCAGCACGTGGCTGGGTTCCAGCGAGTGCGACGAGCAGGCAGACCCGCCCGACACGCCGAAGCCCTGCATGTCGAAGCGAAGGATGAGCGTTTCGCTTTCCAAACCGTCCACCAGCACATGCACGATGTTCGGAAGGAAATCCTCGCTGCCCGGCGCAGCGTCCACGGTGGCCTCCACCGCGTCGATGGCGCCCAGCCGCTCGTACAGCCTGTCGCGCAGAACCCGCAGGCGAGCCGCCTCCGCCTCCTGCATCGCGGTCGCCGCATGCACGGCTGCCGCGAACCCGACGATGCCGGCCACGTTCTGCGTGCCGCTGCGCCGGCCTCCTTCCTGGCCGCCGCCGATAGCGTAGGCATGAAACGGCGTGCGGGCGCGCAGGTACAGCGCGCCGACGCCTTTGGGGCCGCCCACCTTGTGAGCCGAGAAGGACGCGGCGTCCACGTCGAGCTCCTGCAGGTTCACGCGAGCTTTCCCCAGCGCCTGCACGGCATCGGTGTGGAACAGCGCGGCATGATCGTGCGCGACACGGGCGAGATCGGCGATGGGCTGGATGCTGCCGACTTCGCTGTTGGCGGCCTGCACCGACACGAGCACCGTATCGGCGTCGAGCGCCGCCTCCAACGCGCGCTCCTCGATGAAGCCCTGACGGTTCGGGGCGAGCCGCGTGACGCGGAAACCCTGCGATTCCAGACGCTTCGCGGGCGCCAGCACAGCGTCGTGCTCGACCGCGGTGACCACGACGTGCGGGACGAAATCCCCTGCTCCGCGCCGACGGCGCTCGTCCGCGGCGGCCTGCGCGATGCCCAGCAGAGCCGCGTCGTCGGCCTCGGTGGCGCCGCTGGTGAACACGATCTCGTCGGGACGACGCGCGCCGAGGTCGCGCGCGATGGATCGGCGCGCTTCCTCGAGCGCGGCGAACGCGGCACGGCCGGGCCCGTGGAGCGAATTCGCGTTGCCGCCGACCGCGAGGTTCGCGCGGCCGGGCACCTGATAAGGAGCCATGGCCTCGGCAGCCTCCTCGCACAAGGGCGCCGTCGCGGCGTAGTCGAGGTACACGTAGTCGTTCGGCACGGACGCCATTGCGCTTACGCCTCCTTCGACACGGCCAGCGCCGCCAGGCGCGCCTCCTCGGCCGCCGCCTGCACCGCCGCGAGCGCGGCGGCAGGATCCTCGGCCGCGAAAACGGCGTTTCCGCACACGAGCACGTCGGCTCCGGCTGCGGCCACGATAGGAGCCGTGACCTCCCCGATGCCGCCGTCCACCTGGATGAGCGGAGAGGCGCCCACCGCACGCGCCATCTCGGCGATGCGCGCCACCTTAGCCTCGCTGCCCTCGATGTAGCTCTGCCCGGAGAATCCCGGCTCTACGCTCATGACCAGCACCATGTCCAGATCGGCAAGCACCGGCGCCAGCGCGCCGACCGCCGTGCGGGGCTTGACGCTGACGGCCGCCTTCGCCCCCGCCGCATGAATGGCCGCGACGGCGCGCGCCAGCCCGTCGGCGTTGAGCGCCTCGGCGTGCACGGTCACCGAGTCCGCTCCTGCATCGAGGAACCAAGGCAGCTGCTCCAGCGGGTTCGCTATCATGAGATGCACGTCGAGCGGCAGCCTCGTGGCCTTCTTCAGCTGCTTGACGACGGGCACGCCCATCGTGAGGTTCGGCACGAAATGGCCGTCCATGACGTCGACGTGGACGTATCCTGCGCCCGCCTTCTCGATCAGCTCGATGTCGCGACCGAGATGCATGAAGTCGGCCGACAGGATGGATGGCGCTATTTTCACCGGTTCGAACATGCTCGTGTCCTTCCTCATCGTCGTTGCGCCCATTCTAGCGCAAGGTCCGCTCCCGCTGCGACGTTGCCCCGAGCGATGGAGGAAAACAACATGATGACGGCGAGGGGCCGACCGCCTCCCCGCGATGCGGCGCGCTGCATTATAATGGGATTCCCCTCTGGAAGAAGGCTCCATGGCTGCACGCGTTGGCACGCATTACGCATATCGGACGCCGCACGGCCTCGTCACCATCGCCACGAGCGATCGCGGCGTCACCCGGGTCGTCTTCGGCGACGCACCGCTTCCGGGCGAGCGACGCCCGAGCGAGCTGGCGAACCGCACGGCCACCGAGCTGCTGGAGTACTTCGCCGGAAAAAGACGCGCGTTCGACGTGCCCTTGGCACCCGCAGGCACCCCGTTCCAACTGGCCGTGTGGCGCGAGCTGGAACGCATCCCTTACGGGGAGACGCTCACCACCGCCGACGTCGCCGCCCTTCTGGACAAGCCGTCGTCGTACCGCGCGGTGGGCAACGCCGTGCACAAGAACCCGCTGGCGGTGCTCGTGCCCGATCACCGCATCGTGGGAGCAGGCGGCGCGCCCCTCGGCGCGAACGCACGGCTGCGCGGCGCGCTGCTGGCCTTGGAGCGCGCGAGCGCGGGCGAAGGCAGCTGACCTCTCCCCCGCTTCCCGCTTCCCGACCTATACCCGAAAGGCGCTTGCCGCATGAACGTCTACGTCTCCAACATCCTGTTCGCCGCGCTCTCGTTTCCGCTGATCGCCTTCTTCATCACCCTTCCCTACATGATCTACCAGTACCGCAGGTTCGGCTCTATACCCTGGCTGCGCACGCTTGTGGTGTACTCGTTCGCGTTCTACCTCTTATGCGCGTACTTCCTCGTGCTGCTGCCGTTGCCCGAAGACCGCTCGGCCGTCGTGCCCTACGCGCAGACGCCGCAGCTCGTGCCGCTCAACTTCGTGCGCGGGTTCCTGGCCGAAACGACGTTCTCGCCGAGCGATCCGTCCACCTGGCTGGCCGCGCTGCGCGACCCGTACGTCTACGAGGCGTTCTTCAACGTTCTGCTGCTGGTGCCGCTGGGCATGTACCTGCGCTACTATTTCCGCCGCACGTGGTGGCAGACGCTCGCCATCGGTTTTCTGGTGACGCTGTCGTTCGAGACGACCCAGCTCACCGGGCTCTGGGGCCTCTACGAGCATCCGTACCGCCTGTTCGACGTCGACGACCTCATGCTGAACACGCTGGGAGCGATGATCGGATTCTGGACGGTTGGGCCCGCGATGCGCGTGCTGCCCGACATCCGGCTCGTGAACGAGGAGGCGCGCGAGGCGGGCATGCGCGCCAGCGTGACGAAGCGCGCGCTGTCGTTCTTCATCGATCTGGCGATCACCCTGGCTGCGGCCGGGGCGGCGACGGCCGCAGCCGAAGCGCTGGGCGCTCGCGCAGCCGTCGAGGCCGCCGGCGCGAGCTGGGGCACGGCGGTGCAGGCCGCGGACGCGGTATCGTTCGCAGCGTTCTTCGCGCTGGTTCCCGCACTCACCCGCGGGCAGACGCTGGCGCAGAAGCTGCTGAGGCTGCGCATCGTGAGGACGGACGCGACCCCGGCGCGCTGGTACCAGTACCTCGCACGTTACGGGCTGTTGGCGTTGTTCGGCTGGGCGCCGTTCGCGCTGCTGTTCGGCGTGCTGGACCTCGACGCGGCACAGGTCGGCGAGATGAACGCCCTCGCGGCGTTCGCCGCCGAGCACCGGGCGGCCGTCGTGGGGGCGTGGACGGCCTTCATGACGGCCTGGGCCGTGTCGCTGGCCGTGCGCGCCGCGCGAGTCGGCGCGAGGAAGCGGCCGTTCGTCATGCTGAACGGCGTGCTGTCGGGAACGCGCGTCATGACGGAGGCCGGCGTGGAACTGGCGCGCGAGCGCCGCGGCGTGCTCGACGTCGACGAGGTGGCCGCGCTCGAGCGTGCCGTAGCCGAGGACGGCACGCCCCTTGCCGAGCTCATGGACCGGGCGGGGCGGGCCGTGGCCGACGAGGTGCGCGCCTGGGTGCCCGACCCGGCGCCGGTCGTGGTGCTTTCAGGATCGGGCAACAACGGCGGCGACGGGTGGGTGGCGGCTCGCGTGCTGGCGGAGGCCGGCTACCCCGTGACGCTGATCGCCCCCGACCTGGCCGAGCGCCTGCATGCCGAACCGGCGCGTTCCACGGCGCTGGAAACGTTCGCCCGAGCCGCCGAGGACGGCCTTCCGCTGTCCGTGCTCATCGCGCCCGACGCCGACGTGCTGGCCGATGCCGTCGACGAAGCCGAGGCCGTGGTGGACGCGCTGCTAGGCACCGGTTTCTCCGGCGGCGAGGTACGCGAGCCGTACGCCGGATGGATACGGGCCGCCAACTGCCGGCGCTTCGAGGGGAAGCGCGGCAAGGGCCGCGGGCGGCATCGCAAGCGCACGCACGAGCGAGGCGAGCACGAACGGCCGCGGCGCTCGCTGCCTGCGAAAGCCAAGGACGCCCCGTTCGCCGTGGCGGCAGACGTCCCCAGCGGCCTCTCGGCGCAAACCGGAGCCGCGGCGCGGCCGACGTTCGCCGCCGATGCTACCGTGACGATGCTCGCCTACAAGCCGGGCCTCGTCGCCTCCGCGGGCGTCCCATGGGTCGGCGCCGTGAAGCTGGCGAAGCTCGGCGTGGACGCGTCGAAGTACTTGGAAGCCGAAGAGCGGGCGTAAAAAAGCCTCCCTTGGGTTGGGGGGACCCGAGGGAGGCTATGCAGTGCGCACAGAGGAGAAGGGGGAAGGTGCGCATGCTCACGGCCCGTCGAAGGTTTGAGAGAGTGAGAGAGAGGGGGGGTTCACACGAGAGACGAGACGACGGGCACTCGGATAGATTGTCAAAGCCGCCCTTTCGGTTGGCAAGGACTAGAGTACCCGCGCTGCGGCCGTGCGACAATACGCTCGCGCGTTCGGTGAACCCCCGGTCAACGCCTTGTTGCCTCGGTGTGGATTGACGCGCTAGAGCCCGTAGAACTCGGTGGTGAGCGGACGGCTGGTGAGGGTCTTGGCCACATCGTGAGGGTCGGCGCCCTCCCAGGCGATGCTGCGCACGACATCGGTGATGGGAAGCTCCACGTCGTAGCAGTCCGCCAGGGTCTTGAGCGTCTTGCACGCGAGCGCCCCTTCGGCGACCATGTGCGTCTGCTCGGCGAACTCCTCGAGCGTGCCGCCTTCGGCCAGAAGCTTGCCGAAGCGACGGTTGCGCGAATGCTCGGAGGTGCACGTGGCCACGAGGTCGCCCGTGCCGGCCAGCCCCATGCAGGTGATGGCCTGCCCGCCGCAGCGCACGACGAGGCGGCTCATCTCGGCCAAGCCGCGCGTCATGAGCATGGCAGCCGTGTTGTCGCCGTACCCCAGGCCGTAGGACACGCCCACGGCGATGGCTATCACGTTCTTGAACGCCGCGCACAGCTCCACGCCGCACACGTCGTCGCTGACGTAGGTGCGGAACGTCTCGGACGCGAACAGCTGCTGGAAGAACGCCGCAGTCTCCTCGTTGGAGCTGGCGATGACGGTGCCCGACGGGATGCCCCGGATAACCTCCGCGGCGAAGTTCGGCCCCGACAGCACGGCCAGGCGGCTCGCGTTGCCCATCTCGGCCTCGAACACCTCCACGGGCAGCAGGCCGCTTCCCTCCTCGACGCCTTTCGAGCAGATGATCACCGGGAAATCGTCGTCCACCGCCTCGGCCAGCACGCCGGCCACATCGCGCATGACGCTCGACGGCGTCACGATGACGGCGGCCTGCGCGCCCGCCAAGGCCTCCTCGTAGGAGGTCGTGGCCACGATGCGCGGGGAAAGCTCCACCTCGCTCAGGTAACGCGGGTTCGCATGCGAGGCGTTGACGGCGTCCACCACCTCGGCCCTGCGCGCCCACAGCCCCACCTCGCAGCCGTTGCACGCCAGCAGCTGCGCGAGCGCCGTCCCCCACGACCCCGCCCCGATAACCGCGATCTTCATGCGAGCCCCCTACGCTTCCTTCTTCTTGCCCTTGTCGCCGATCCTGCTTTCGGTGCCGGCTCTCAGGCGCTTGATGTTCTCGCGGTGCGCCCAGACCACGGTCAGGCCGGCGACGGTGCAGAACAGCCAGGCCAGCCAATCGCCCCAGAAGAAGTACAGCGCGAAGAACGGGCAGGCCGCAGCCGCCGCGATGGAGCCGATGGACACGCGCTTCGTCGCCACGACGAGCACGATGAAGATGAGCAGCTCGAGGCAGGCGCCGATCCAGCCGAACGTCACGAACAGGCAGCCCACGGCCACCGCGATCCCCTTGCCGCCCTTGAAGCCAAGCCACGGGCAGAAGATATGGCCCCACACGCAGCCGAGGAACGCCACGGCCAGCATGGTGTCGTACGTGACGAGCGCGCCGGGCTCGAGGCCGCCGCCCGGCAGGAACTGCATGCTGAACGCCCAAGCCAGAACGCCCGACAGCAGGCCCTTGCCGAAGTCCAGCACGAACACGGCGTAGCCGCCCACCTTGCCCATCGTGCGGATGGCGTTGGTGGTGCCGATGTTGCCGCTGCCGTGCTCGCGCAGGTCGGTATGGTAGAACACCTTCGAGATGATCAGCCCGAAGGGGATGGATCCCAACAGAAACGCGGCGACGAACAGGCCGGCCGCAACCAGCAAATCCCCCATGGTCCTTTAATCCTTCTTCTTGAACTTGATCCTGATCGGCGTGCCCACGAGCTCGAAGTTCTCGCGCAGGCGGTTCTCGAGGTAACGCTCGAAGTTGTCGTCCACGAGGTCGGGGCGGTTCGCGAAGAACGTGAACTGCGGAGGGCACGTGGCCGTCTGCGTGACGTACTTCATGCGCAGCACCGCCTTGCCCTTGCTCACCGTGTGGCCGAACTC